>JAANMV010000015.1_pt1 | contig 165723 bp, 115 predicted proteins | sample 7279661 | NCBI WGS metagenome assembly JAANMV01 (sample SAMN14094540, study PRJNA606508) | bioreactor metagenome | isolation source: A lab-scale SPAN reactor treating ammonium-rich wastewater day 121 | place: Ireland: Galway | collected 2017-05-16
GTTGTTGGCCAGGTAGTTTCTTCCTCGTTGTCATCTGTGCAAGCTTCAGGGAAGTTTTGGAGATCGACGGGCGATTGCGGTTAACCCGCGTTAAGTGAGCCCTCGCTGCAACGGGCGGAGCGGGTGATTGTCCGCGAGTCTCCGCGGCGCAAGCTGATGTTCTTTCGCCAACTGCCGCTAGTCTTGCAGCACTTGGGCCGCGCGGCCTTGCCAAATGGCCGTGATCCATTGAACGTGCAGTTGCCAGGCATGGTCGGGATGGTCGCCTACGCTGATCGCCCCGCCATCGTCACCAGGAGTGGATCAAGTTCTTGAAGAAGATCGAAATGGAAACACCTCCAGAATTGGATCTGCAGCTGATCGTGGACAACTACGCCACGCACAAGCACCCCAAGGTGAAAGCCTGGCTGAAACGTCACAAGCGATTTCACATTCACTTTATTCCCACGAGCAGTTCGTGGCTGAACGTCATCGAACGCTGGTTTCGGGACATCACGCACAACCGCATTCGAAGCGGCGTCTTTCACAGCGTGCCGCAATTGGAATCGGCGATTCGAGACTACATCGAGCATCACAACGCCAACCCCAAGACATTCGTGTGGACCAAGAAAGCTGAAGACATCCTCGAAAAAGTCGCCCGCTCCAGAGCGGCCTTGGAGAAAGTCCCAGCTGCTTGAGACACTACACTCGTCGCTCGAACGCGTTGTAGACATTTTCGACTTGGTTGACGGCATTGGCTGCCGACGAATCGTGATGGCTGGTGGTCGCGTGTACATCATTGCAGACCTCTCAGGCACCATCGCAGGTAAACCCGAACTCGCCTCGCTGCCAGCAGCGCTCGCTCTCGCAGCTACTTTCCGCGAAGGAGCGCCTCTACCAGCGTGAATCACCCCCAATTCCGTTCAGCAAATTGCGAACGGATGCCCTTTCGCTTCGCCGATGCCGCGTTTCTCCCCAAATTGGCATTGCTCGGCCACAGGGGTCGCCCTACCATTTCCGCCCCGAGGGGAACCAGGAATTTTTCTGCGCCAGTGTGCCATTCGTGGCCGCTGCCAGGCAGAATTCGACGCGATCGCGAATTTCTGCTCCTTTCGGTCATTTTTGGTTATATCGCGGCAATCTCGTTGCACTGCCAGCGGCGTTTACGTTCGTGCTGGGAGTGTTGCGATTTGCCGTGCCGTTGCAACTCGTGACCGAGGCCTGTCGTTGTCATGCCGTCGGCGTCGACGATGTTGATCGTGCGTTCCATTACTTTGCTCGCCTGCCTGGTCTTGATTCCGGCAATGGCGTTGTTGGGCGTATCGGTCTCCAGTTTTTTTGAGGTTGGTTCCGCGGCGTCCCCCAGGGGGCGTTCGGCCGTGGCAAGTTCCGGCGGCGAGCGAGAATTGGACGAACTGCAGCAGTTAGCGGGCATGTCGTCTTCCGACCATTCTTCGCCCGAAATCACCCCTCCTGGCAACTCGGTTAGCATTCCGACCAAAACGGTACCGGCCTTTTGGGGCGGCGGAGGCGATGAACGTAGCTACTGGGAACAGCATGCGGTTGCCAGCGGCAGCCACTCGGCAAGCCCTATCGGCACCAGCCAGGTTGCTCCGAGCGACGCCGTGGCGCATTTGACGTCACCCGCCGCTGAAGTCCGGGCAAAATCTGCACTTAACGCCGACATCCGTGCGAACGGGGGAAGGCGTGTTCCCTGGTTGGCTCAAACCAAGGCAGAATTGAACACCGATGCGATATCGACCACGAGCATGGCTCCGGAGCGAGAGGGCGTGATCGCCGCAGGACCGATGCCGCCTGCAGACGACGATGCCACCGCCAGACCGGTGTCTCCGGAGCGAGTGACGGAAAGCAGCCGGCAAGATGCGATGCAGTCCCTGATCGCCAAGCTGCAAAGCATGGGGGCCGCATATTTTCGCCTGGAGACCTGGGGCAACGTTTCCGAGTTTCGTTGCGAGATGCCGCTGCCCGAATCGCCTCGTTACCACGCATTCTTCGAAGCGACGGACCCCGATCCGCTACGAGCCATGGAGCAGGTGCTCCACAAGATCGAAATATGGCAAGTGCAGCGTCGGCAGTCCACAACCGTAGCCACCCCGCCCTCGCCGGCTTTGCCCGGCCTCCGCCGCTAACCAACCCCGGATTCCACGGCGTCGCCAAAACCGCTTCAGCAGCGAGGGACCGGAGCGCCCCATCGAGTTTTGCGATGGAGAGCTTATATGAGAGCCGTCAGGCTTCCCATTCGCTGCCGCGACAATATGTCGCCCAAACGTGTTTTTGACGAGGGCATTCAGCGGCGAACCGAGCTTCATTAAAGTGCCCGCGAAATCCGTGACCAGTCGGCCGACAACGTTCCCCCTTGCCAGGTCGATATTCATTGGCATACTCTAGGCTTTCCTGGCAGCATGCGAGACGTAACTCACGCAGATAGCCAAATATGCGAAGGAACTATGCATCGGATTGGAATCGCCGCCACGGTCGCGCTCTGCCTGCGCGAGGCGGGGCTTGGACGGTCGGTTCGCCGGTTCCTGCTCGAATGGCCTCGTTGCGATTATGGCGACAACGCGGCGGCGCGACCGGCACCGGAGGCGCTACCGATCTGGCTCGGCTGGAAGCTGTTTTGTTTTTGGCGTCGGAGCCGCTGCCCAGCCGGCGCCTGGCGCAACTGGCGGGTTTGGCCGATGGTACCCAAGCCCGAACGTTTGTCCGGCAACTCAATCAACGTTATGATCGCCACGGCTTTGCGTTTCGCGTCGAGGAGGTTGCCCAGGGGTTTCAGTTGCTCACTCGTGCGCAATACGGCCCCTGGCTACGTCGGCTTCGGCAAGCGCCGCTGGAAGTGAGGCTTTCCACGCCGGCCCTGGAGACCTTGGCCGTAGTCGCCCATCGCCAACCGGTGCTGCGAAGCGAAGTGGAAGCCATCCGTGGGGTTCAGTCGGGCGAAGTGTTGAAGCAACTGATGGAGCAAGATCTGGTCCGCATTACTGGCCGTTCGCCCGAGTTGGGTCGACCATTCCTGTACGGAACCACAAAAAAATTCTTGCAAGTTTTTGGGCTAAAGAATCTAGACGAACTTCCCCGAGCCGATTTACTAAAGCGAGACGCTCAATTGCCGATCCCTAGAGATGGCAAAACCAATATTTCCGACGCGGACGAACCGCGGCACCAAACCGAGACATCTAACCTAACTACAGAGGAGTCTGACGTGAGAGTTGAGTTGTGGGACGAGCCTTCGCCGGAAGAAGCCTTGGAGCAGGTCGCGGTCCTCTCTCCACCTGTGCCCGAATCGCCCCGCGCCGCCGAAGAGGACGATTTCGACGACGAGGAGGAGGAATTCGAAGACGACGATGAGGATGAAGACGAAGATGACGAAGAATTCGAGGATGACGAGGAGCTGGATGAAGAGGATGAAGAGTTTGAAGACGAGGATTGGGAAGAAGTAGACGACGAGGAGGAAGAGGACTGGGACGAAGAAGAGGAAGAGGACGACGACTGGGAAGATGAGGACGAGGACGACTGGGAGGAGGAAGAGGAAGACGAAGTCGATTGAGTCGTCGCTAATGGGTCCTGCAGTTGGACCTCGGTTGCTCGTCGTACAACAGGCAGGAAGTCCCACTCGTCCCCTGATCGGTCAGGGCGCCGCAAGCGCGTGCCTGTCTTGATTATGGCGAGTTGGGAACGAGGGCATGGATGGCCGATTGCCAGGCAGGAAAATTGCGTTTCCCGTTTTGTCTCGCACTTGCGTCTTTTTTTTTCGCATGCTGGCAAGCAGGAACGCCGGCTTCGGCAAGCCCGCAAATCAAGTCACCAATCCATCAGGCCCTGGGGAACGATCCCTCGCGATCGAAGGACCGGGACCTGACCATGCGTTGCTCCCGCATCCGATGGTTATCCATCTCCCTTGAACCGGCTTCTGCTCCATGTTGCGTTGGCGACTGCTGCTGGGAACCGTGTTCATCGCGGCCCTCATCTTGCTCTTCGGCCTGGACCATCGGGCAACGTTTCCGGGGGTGGTTTTATTTCCGTTGGCACTATTGCTGTCCTGGCTTGCGTCGGGTGAAATCTTGTGGCTGCTGGCGGCACGTAACCTTCACCCCCGGCCGGGCGTGGTTCGGTTGGGAAGTTTTTTGATCGTCGCGGCAAACCTGGTTCCGGTTTTTTGGCCCGATACCCCGCTGGCCAACCTGGGGTGGCCCTGGGCTGTGTTTAGCCTGAGCCTGCTGGCTGCCTTTCTCGGCGAAATGCACCGATACGAGCGGCCTGGCGAAGTGATGGAGCGTCTGGGTCTCACTGTATTTGCCCTGGCATACGTGGGCGTGCTGCTCAGCTTTGTCGCACAAATGCGGTTGCTGGGCCCTGAAACGGGCCCTATGGGTGCCTGGGGCGTGCCCGCCCTGGCATCGTTGGTCATCACCGTAAAAATGTGCGACGTGGGGGCCTATACCTTTGGGCGACTGCTTGGAAAGCACAAAATGTCGCCTGTCTTGAGCCCAGGAAAAACCTGGGAAGGGGCGCTCGGTGGCGTGACATTCGCTTGCCTGGGAGGCTGGCTTTCTCTCAACCTGCTTTCACCCTCAATGGGCGTAACGCCCCGTTCATCTTGGGTATTTGTGGTTTATGGCGTGCTGATCGGGGTGACGGGCATCTTCGGCGATCTTGCCGAATCCCTGGTCAAACGAGACACCGGCCGCAAAGATTCTAGTGCGTGGATGCCCGGTTTTGGCGGCGTGCTCGACCTGCTCGATTCGGTGCTTTACGCTGCACCGGTGGCTTTCTTGGCGTGGAAACTGGGGCTGATTGTGGCCTCGCCTGCCGCCGGTTGAGGGTCCTGCGGCGCCGCCGGACGTAAATGCTGCTGAAAATTGAGCGGAGGCGAAACGGCAATGTCGGGGATTGGCCTCACAAACCGAGCGATTTGGACTTGGATTGCAGGTTACCTGCTGTTGATTAGCGTCACGGTATTTTGGTTATGGTCAGCCCGGCAGAGCGTCTTGGCCAGCCTGGCCAATGATGCCGCGCAGGCAGAATGGCGCGAATTCAAAGCTGAGGTGATCCGCGAACAAAATCGCTCCGATACGCCGGTGGATCGCCGCCCTCCTACCAGCGATGAACCGCCGTCGTTGATCCTATTGCGCGATCACTTTGGCGGCATTGTGTTCGGATCGCTCGTAGTGCTTTCATTCCTCTATGCGTTTGTGGTTTTTGTGGTGCAGGGAGCAATGCGCGGTTCGCAGCCAATATGGCTGGAACCCCGCACCAGGCCCGATGCGTAACGACTGTTTGCGAGCGCGAACTCGCATCCCCCCGAGCGTAAAAGTTGGGTGGGCGCGGCCGAAATCAGTACCATCTTAAGCGCCGTTGCGGATATTACGGCCTGCGCGGGCCGGCACAGTTTGAATTCCGGTCAAGCTTCTGCTTCCGTACCTGGGTGTTACGCATTCTTGGCCCATTCGGGGCAAGGAGGTGTCCGTTTTCGCGGCGGACAAACGTGATGCTGGCGCCCGAAACACCAAAATACAAACACTCCACCCGCCGACATCGAAAGACGTGGCGGATGGAGTGTCGATGTATTGGCACGGCGATTCATCGCCGAACTTTGCCCGAACAGGGGCCAAGGTCCGCGATGCGGCGTATTCCTCTAGGCGAGCCCGCAGGTCGTCACACCTGGAACGGCCACCCTGGGCTGGGGCGGGGTCGTGTTCCAGGTGAGTTTTCCCTGGTCGGGGCAAAGTATTTCGTTGGACTTCAGCGCGTCTTCCATGAGGATCATCCGGCCCGTGTAGGTGCACATGCGTCCGAGAATCGCGGTCATGCTCGACATGGCGCCCACTTCGCCTTCGTTGAGGGGCGTACTATTGCGGATGCTGGCGAACAAGTCGTCGTGTTCCGTCTGGTAGGGATTGTTCTTGTCGCCGCGGTAGGTCCACAACTCCTTGCCAGCAACCTGGATCATGGCCCGACTGATGTCCGCCGAACCCTTGCTTCCTTGGCAATGCTCCGAAACGCTGTCCCAACAGCCGGGCATATGCCGGCACCAACTGAACATCCGCGAGCCATCGGCGTACTCGAACTCCACCGCGTGGTGATCGAAGATTTCGCCGAATTGCGCATCGGTGCGAATTTGCCGCCCGCCCATGCCCTGGGCGGCAATGGGGTAGCCATTTTTCAACCAGTTGCACACATCCAGGTTGTGAATGTGCTGTTCGCAAATGTGATCGCCGGAAAGCCAATTGAAGTAATACCAGTTGTTCACCTGGTACTGCATGTCGGTTTTCACTTCCGACTGCTCTTGCGGCGAGCCGCTCCCCAGCGGGCGCACCCACACGCCTTTGCCGTTCCAGTAGGCCCGCATGGTGTGAATGTCGCCAATCATGCCATCTTGCAGCCGCTTGATGGTATCCAAATACGTCAACTGGTGGCGACGCTGCAGGCCAACGCCGATCGCCAGGTTCTTTTCCTTGGCTTTGCGGGTGGATTCCAGAACCGAGTGCACGCCCGGAACGTCCACGGCCACTGGCTTCTCCATGAACACGTGCTTGCCCGCGGCCACGGCCGCCGCCAAATGCAAGGGGCGGAAGCCTGGCGGAGTGGCCAGAATGACCAGATCGACACCGGCATCGATCACTTTTTGGTAGGCATCCAGACCGACGAATTGCCGCTCCTGGGGAACGTCGATTCTCGCCGCCAATTCCTTCCGCTTGGTTAGCGATTGCAGGCTGCCATCGAGGCGATAGCGGAAAGCGTCGCCCATTGCGACCAGTTTGACAGGCCCCTTGGTTTCCAGGGCCTGGGCCACCGCTCCCGATCCGCGACCGCCGCAACCGACCAGGCCCACGCGAATGGTGTCATCCGCGCCGGCATGCACGTTCCGGGGAGCCGCAAGAGATGCCACGAGTGCACCGCCCACAGCAGCCGTTGAAGACACTTTGAGGAAATCGCGCCGCGACGATGCTGCCAGGTTTTCCTTGCTGCACATAACTGACTCTCCATGCTGCGGAAGGGAGTGGGGGGCAAACTTGGTTGGTGGCCACAAAAAATATTCGGGGCCTTCAGCGGGAACAACGGTTCTAGCCGAGAACAGGCATTTCACTCCAGATTGATTTGATGGGGATCGGGAGCGTACGTGGCCTTCTCTTTTTCGGTTGGCCAGCGCAGCGGGCGCACCACGCGAAAACCAACGAACGTGGCATCGGTGTGATACCATTTGCTCTGCGGGATTTGAGGGTCTTGTATCTTCCAGTCGGGATCCGAGGGCAATCGCGACGAACTACGAAGTTCTTCGGGAGGAGCGTTCCAACCGCCCCCGCGCGTTACGCGAGGATACAACTCCTTGGGAAGCAGCAACGGACTCTTGGTGACTTTGCCAGCGAATTGCGCATAAGCGTCTGCAAAGTAGCCATCCAGCGTCCATTCGGCCACATTGCCGTGCATGTCATGCAAACCCCAGGGATTGGGCTTTTTGGTGCCCACCTTTTGGTATTTGCCGCGGCTATTCCTCGCGCTCCAGGCGTAATCGTCGATCGCCGACGCGTCGTCGCCAAAGCTGTACGCCGTCGTGGTTCCGGCCCGGCAGGCGTACTCCCACTCCGCTTCGGTCGGTAACCGATAATAGCGGCCGGTTTTGGCCGTCAGCCATTCGCAATACTTCTTCGCGGCAAGCTGGGTCATGCAAATTGCAGGGTAGCCTTCCTTGCCCATGCCAAACGTCATGTCGGTATATGGGGGCGTGGGTCGCGTGACCGCGTCGGCGATTTTGTCGAGTTCGGTCGGCTTCTCGCCGCTGACTTTGCGACGACTGATGTCCATTTCGAACGACCAGATCTCATACTCGTCCCAGGTCACTTCGTGGGCGCCCATCCAAAACGGTTCTACTTCCACCTCGTGCTGCGGACCTTCGTCTTTATTGCGGCCTGCTTTCGAAGCGGGACTGCCCATCACGAATTTGCCGCCGCGAATGGGCATCATCCGAAAGCTGACATCGGTTCCAGAAATGATTTCCGTGTACGGCTTCATTTCGGCTTCGGTCTGGGCCGCGGCGTCTTTGACAGCCAGCATCGGTTGGGCGTCGGGTTCGGCGGAAGCACGATCCAGAAGCATCAAACTGCCCGGTAGAACCGCCACCAAGAACCCAATAGCTTGCCACGGCCAAAGGCCACGAACTAACCTAGACATAGACCAACCTTGCAAATCACAGAAAAGTTTTGACTTCAAATTCCCAATTCGTCCTGCCAGGAAACACCATGCTCCCCTGCCATTTGCATGAATTTCCGCGAGATACCACGGTCGCAAGACCCGCAATATTTTCGCGCAACCGCATCGCAAACGCACATTGGTGGTTCATAGCCGCGGTGTTGGCGATCGCACTCCCAGCGAGGGGGCATTCGATTGCGTCCGCGGCCGATCCCAGCAGTACTCCTCCTCACCGATTGGAAAGATTTGAGTTTTCCCAACCCGAAATGGGAGTGAACTTTAAGATCGTATTGTACGCACCCGATGAGGCCACCGCAACGAAAGCTGCGCGAGCTGCCTTCCAAAAAATGGGCGAATTGAACGCCATTTTGAGCGATTATGACCCCAACAGCGAATTGTCGCGACTCTCAGACACCGCCGGATCGGGCCGCTGGGTCACAGTGAGCGAGCCCCTGTGGCACGTCTTGCAGCATTCGCAGCAGTTTTGGCAAGAAAGCGAAGGAGCCTTCGATGTTACCGTTGGCCAGGCCGTCGGATTGTGGCGGATCGCCCGCCGGGCGAAGCGATTACCCCCACCCGACGACTTGCAAGCGGCCAGAGCGACCATCGGTTTTCAGCACATGGAGTTCAACCGCGCGGAACACAGCGTGCGTTTGAACGTCAAGGGCACACGGCTCGATCTGGGGGGAATCGCCAAGGGATACGCCGCCGACGAAGCCCTCCGCGCAATCCGCCAGCAAGGCTGGAGCCGGGCCTTGGTCGATGGCGGAGGCGACATTTCCCTCGGAGATGCCCCACCCGACAAGACCGGTTGGCGAATCGGCGTGGCGCCGCTCGATGTTCAAGCGGCCCCCAGTCAGTTTCTCACGCTTAGCAACTGCGCGGTGGCCACCTCGGGCGATGCCTTTCAAGCCCTCACCATCCAGGGGAAACGCTACTCGCACATCCTCGACCCGAAAACCGGCATAGGGCTGACCAATCACAGCAGTGTTACCGTGATCGCAGCGGATGGACTTGCCGCCGATGCCCTGGCTTCCTCAGTCAGCGTGCTGGGGCCCGAACACGGCCGAGCACTTGTCGATCGCTGGCCTCATGCCGCTGCTCTGATCGTTCGCCAGGAGGGCGATCGCGTGGTAACCTATTCTTCAAAACGCTGGCCCGCGAGCCCGCCCGAACCAATGCCCCGTTAGACTCCAAGCCCAATGAATTCATCGATGCTCCCTGGGAGAACTTCATCCATGCGACTTGAATGTCGAGTATTCTGGCGACAGCGGAAGGTTTCGTGTGTTGCCGCCGCGATTGCCAAGGCCCTGATTGCGGCCAGCTTTGTTGCAAGTTCCACAGCCGAAGCGGGCGATATCCGCACCGTGGCCGGCACCGGCAAAATTACCGACGGCGGCGATTCCGGACCCGCCTTGAAGACCAACATCGGCAACCCATTCGGAGTGGAAGAAGGCCCCGGCGGCGCCATTTACATCACCGAAGTCAGCAATCACCGCGTGCGAAAGCTCGATTTGAAAACCGGCGAATTGACCACGGTGGCCGGTACCGGTCGCAAGGGTTATTCCGGCGACGGTGGACCCGCCACCGAAGCTGATCTAAATGAGCCGTACGAAGTGCGTTTTGACCAGGCCGGCAATATGTACTTTGTGGAAATGCAAAACGCGGTGGTCCGTCGCGTGGATGCCAAGACTGGAATCATCACCACCATCGCCGGAACCGGTAAACCAGGCTACGGGGGCGACGGCGGACCCGCCACCAAGGCCCAATTTCGCCAACCGCACAGCATCGCTCTCGATGGCCGCGGCGGCATGTACATTGCCGACATTGCCAACCACCGCATCCGCCGCGTCGATCTCAACACCGGCAAGGTCGACACCATCGCCGGTACCGGCGAGCGAAAATTGCCCACCTCGGGCAAGGCCGCCCTGGGCCAGCCGATTCTCGGTCCTCGTGCCCTGACCATCGACGGCGACACCATGTGGATTGCCCTCCGCGAAGGCAACAGCATCTGGAAGCTCAACCTGGCCGACGGAATCTTGCATCACGTGTCGGGCACCGGGGCCAAAGGCTTCACCGGCGACGGCGGTCCCGCAGCGACCGCCACCTTCAGCGGTCCCAAAGGCATTGCCGTGGCCCCCGATGGCAAGGTGGTGGTGGTCGATACTGAAAACCAGGCAATTCGCCGCATTGATCCGACCGCTGGCACGATCGAAACCATTGCCGGCGTTGGCCCCCAGGGTCGCGGCTACAACGGCGACAACCAACCCGCCACGCAAGCCCACATGGCCCGCCCCCATGGTATTTGCGTGGCCAAAGACGGCACGGTTTATATCGGCGACAGCGAGAACCATCGCGTCCGGGCCCTGAAACCATAACGCCGACCGACTCTCGCCAAGGGCAGGCGAAACCGACGGTTTTGCGGCAACTACCGCTCGCGGCAGCGATACCGGAAATGAAACCGCAGAGTCGAGCATCCGGGACGGCGCCGGCAGGTTGAAGTCAACTCGGGCAGAATGCGGCTGCTGCGCTCATTGAATGGCCGCAAACTTTTCCAAATTGGAATTGCAAACGCCCCGGTCCCGTTGGGCCGGGGCTTACATTCACCCGGTTGAACCGGATAGAATGCGTCCGTTGTCCCCATATTTCCTTAGGAAGTTCTACGATGCTGTATGCGATCACGGCCGCGAGTGCGGTGGTGGCGGTCGCGGGGTTGCTGTTCTGCCTGCCGCCTTGGCGCGAAGCACGACGTCGAACCCGGCGCCAAGGTTGGCTGCGCGACTTCCGCATGCAACGAGAGCGGTTGGAAGCCCTGTTCTTTGACAAGGCTTCGCGCTCGGGCAAGCCGCGCGGATTGCGCTGGAAGGACTGCGATTTTGCCAGCAGCGTAGCCTATGCCCGCGACCGGCGCACCTCGCACCTGCTGGCATTCGTGGGCGTCACGCTCTCGTTCGAGGCCGTCGAGGGGGGCCCCATGGAAGATGTCGAGGCGGTGGGAAACCTTCGCGCTGCCACGGCTTTTTTCCGGCACGACGGAGAGCATTGGCAAACCGACGGCCGGGTGCTGTTCAATCTCGATCCTTCCGAGGCCATCGCCTACTATGAAGGCGAGGTCGAAGCCCTGGCTGAAACGACGCCCGCCATCTGAACTGGCATTTCAAGTGCCGCGCATTCGCGCGAACGGCCCAAACCGGAACTGGAAACCAAACTCGCCGCGGTTTACCATAGCGACCAGTGCAGTTCGATTGGCGACTGCCACCTATGCCATCGCGGGTTTGGTTCAATTCCATGCAGTTCATTGAGATGACTGGCGCAACGCTCATGCGTTGCATCGACGGTGAAACGATTACTCCCGACCAGTTGCGTGCAACGGGCGTGACCAACGACAGTCTGGTCCGCGTCAATCGGCAAGGCGATATCGAGTTGCGCCGCCACGATCGTTGGGACGTCATCGGCGGTCTGCTGGGCGACTACGAACATCGTGTGCAGCGTGAAACCGGTTTGACCTGGGCTTGATCCGCTTCTGGCTTGTGCTGTGTCGTCCTCTCTGCACGCTGCAACGATCCGCATCGTAGCGTGCTTGTCATCTGGCATTGCCCCCTACCGGCAGAAAGAGATTCACCATGCGTTTTGTGCTTCGCGCGAGTTTGACCCTGGTGGCTGCCGCTGCCTTGCCGTGGCACCTGCTGGCCGACGAGTCGGTTCCCCCGCCGCAGGGCAAAGTGGTGCCGCACGGCGCTAAACTCGAACACCTGTTCACGCGAACCGCCAATATCTCCGGGGGACTGACCGAAGGCCCCGCCGCCGCGCCCGACGGCAGCATCTATTTCACCGACATTCCCTTTGGACCCGATCGGGGGATGATCCTCCGCTTCGATCCCAAAACCAAACAGACTACTGTTTTTACCGACGATAGTGGCAAAGCCAATGGACTGTTTTTCGATCGCGACGGTCGACTGGTCGCCTGCGAAGGCGCCGGCGAAGGCGGTCGCCGGATCAGCCGCTGGAACGTGAAAACCAAGGAGCGCGAAACGGTCGTCGATCGCTTCGAAGGCAAGCGATTCAACGCCCCCAACGATGTTTGCATCGACCGCGCCGGCCGAATTTACTTCAGCGATCCCCGTTACGTGGGCGACGAACCGCGCGAACTCGATTTTCGCGGCGTATTCCGCGTCGATCCCGATGGATCGCTGCACGTGGCCACCAAAGACGTCTCCAAACCCAACGGGCTGGCGGTCAGTCCCGACGGCCGGACGCTGTACGTGGCCGAACACGACAACGGCACCGACAAGATCGACTCCAGCAAACCGGAGCCCACGCCGGGCCCCATGAAGATTTACGCATTTCCGCTCAACGAACGAGGCGAAGTCGCCGGCCCCCGGAAGACCCTCATCGACTTCGGCATGGAGCGCGGCTGCGACGGCATGACACTCGACGCCGACGGCAACATCTATCTCACCATTCGCACCTCGCGACGACCGGGCGTGCTGGTGATCGATCCCCAAGGCAAAGAAATCGCCCACATTCCCACCGGCCCGGCAGATCAAACCGGGAAAGAAACGGTCGGTCTGCCCAGCAACGTGATCTTTGGAAGAGGCGAAGAGTCCAACGTGCTCTACATTACGGTCGACACCAGCCTGTACAGAATCCCGCTCGCCGTGAAGGGCTATCACCCCTTTTAGAGTCAGGCACGTCAACCCGGCGCGCGTTTCAGCGCTGTCTGGTTGTGTCCGGCTTCGCCACGTAGTTAAAGAATCCCAAACGCATCGTCGATTGGCCGCTGGTATTCCCGCAGGCTGCCATCCAGCACTTCGGCCACTTCCACGGTGCGGCGCAGATGGGCCGATTCCAATATCGCGAACGCCGCGGCCAAGTCGCGCAGGCCCTCGTCCCCGCTGGTTTCAGGGTGGCGCCGCTCGCGGATGGCTTGCAGCCAGTCCAGTTGATTCAGAGCGAAGCTGTCTTCCAGCCCCAGCGGGAACGTTTTCTCTTGCAGAGCCCGGGGTGCCTGTTGGCGGTAGAGTTCGGGCAGCGCATGCTGGCCCCCATCGCTGTCGGTGAATTCCGGCCCGGTAATGCGGCCTCCGGTTCCATAGTAAACCGTGCCGCTGCCAATTTTGGTGCCGCAACCGTGGCCGGCCCAGGTGGCGACCAGGTTGCCAAACACACCTCGCTCGGTTTCGATTCCGGCCTGAAAGGTATCGTCGGCGTCGCAGTCAATGGTTTCGGTCGTTTGCCCCGCGGCGTTGATCGTCACTCGCTTTGGCTCCAGCACCGCGGTATTGGCAGTAACGGTCTTGATCTCCCCAGCCACGTGCCGAATCTGGTCGAAGAAATGCACGCCCAAGTCCAGCGCGATGCCACCAGCTTCAATCTGGCGATGACGCCAGGGCGTTTCGGCCACAATTCGGTTGGGCGCCCACCAAACGCCGGCGTACGCCAGCAGCAGCATTTGCAGTTTGCCGCCAGGTCCGCCGTCGAATGCCCATTGCAGGTGGCGCGTGCCAGGAGATTGCCGAAAATTTTCGAACACTCCGAAGGTGACCCCGGCCGATTCGGCTTGCCGGCACATTTTCCTCGCTGCCGCGACGGTGATCGCCAGCGGCTTCTGGCTGAGCAAATGCTTGCGATGCGTAAAGGCCTCGGCCGCCACCTGATGATGCAGCGCATGCGTGGTGAAATCGTTGACCGCGTCGATGGGAGCCTCGGCGACCATCTGGCGATAATCGGTGTAGACCTGCACGTCCACGTCGTCCTGCATGTCGGAAAGATATTCATCGCCGATCGCCAGCGGATCGCCGGGAATGTTGCTCACCGCTGGCCGTTGCGGCGGACCTTCGCCGCGGCGAACGTACATCCAGCCATCGCTTTCCTTCCGCGCGCACAGGGCGGTGATGCGAAAGTCGTCGATGCCCGCTTCGCGCAACAAGCGATACCCGCGCAGGTGCGCGGCCAGAATCCGCCCGCAACCGACAATGCCAATGCGAATCATGCGTTGTTTATTCCCTTCGATAAAGCGGCGCCGCCGCAGGCTCGATCTCCACGTTCACGCACGCTGGCTTTTTCGAGTTGAACGCGCGACGCAGGGCATCGGGCAGTTCGCGCGCCCGAGTGACGTGTTCGCCATGCCCTCCCAGTTCGGCCACCACCCGATCGTAACGCGTCGGCAGCAGATCGCAACCGTACATCCGATCCGCACCGTAGGTGGCCGCTTGAAGTTGACTTTCGGCATTCCAGCGGGCATCGTTTCCCACCACGGCCACGAACGGCAAACCGTACCTCACCGCCGTATCGAACTCCAGCGCATGAAAACCAAACGTGCCATCGCCCAGCATGGCAACGATGCGGGCTTCCGGGGCAGCCGCCGACGCGGCAATCGCGAAGGGAATGCTGCCGCCGATCGAACCCGAAGGTCCATTAATCACGCGACGATCGGTGTGAAGCAGCGCCTGCGCCCACTGGCCGAATTCGCCGCCATCGGAAATGAAAATGTCGTGGTTCCGCAACCAAGGTCGCACGGCAAGCATCACATCCAAAGGATGCACGCGGCCAGAATGCGCAATGATTTCCGAGCGATCTTCTGTCCACGCGGTTGGACGCCAGGCCACGGCTTCGGCCACCGTGGTCAGCCAGAGGGGATCCATCCGCGTTTGCATGTTCGACCATTCGCACAAAAAGGCCAAACCACAAACAGGATCGATTCGCCATTGCCGCCGCTGCAACGTTCGCGATCCGTTGGTGGCGTTGTGCATGGCCTGCTGCAAAACGTCCTCGTCGGCATCGATTTGCAAGAAGCCTTGAGCGCCTGCAAACAGGTGGGGCATTCCAAACTTGAGGCTCCAATCGAGTTTCTTGCCCAGGAGCAGCACCACGTCGGCCTGCGCGAGCAGTTCGGCGTACAAGCCCAGGCTGGGATCGTTCACGCCGCGTGGGCTTTCGGTGGCGATGGCTGGTATCGACGTTCGTTCGCTCATTGCTCGAAGCGATTCCCGCGCCGGACTGCGGCAAAACGCTGGCCCGGCCACAATCAGCGGACGCCGAGCCGAAAACAAGCTCAGAAATTCGGTGACATCGAGCGATTGGCCAAGTTCCCTTGAATTCTCTTGGGGGACCGGTCTTGGAGGGTGAATATCTGCCTCGGGCAATTCCGCTTCGAGTATGTCGCCCGGCAACGAAAGCGCCACGGGCCCTGGCCGTCCAGAAAGCGCGGTTTCCCATGCCCAGCGAAGCATTTCGGTGGCATGTTCGCCTCGCGTTACGCTGTCGGCCGCTTTGCACACGGCCGCGGTCAGTTCAGTCTGCGGCATGGCTTGAAAACCGCCCCGGGTTGCCGTGGCGGCAGGACACGCGCCGCTGAGCAGCACCAGCGGTGACTCGGCTTCGCGCGCCACGTACAACGCCGACAGGCCATTGGCGTGCCCGGGCCCTGCGGTCAGCAACGCCACGCCGGGCTGTCCGGTCAACCGCCCCCATGCATCGGCCATGTGAACGGCCGCGGCCTCGTGGCGAACGTGGATGATCTCCACCCCCGCTTCTAAACAGGCATCGTAGATGGACAGGATTTGATTTCCCGACAATGAAAAGATCCGTTCCACGCCTGCGTTGGCGAGCCAACGAACCAGGTGCAAGGCCACCGAAGGCATGGTTGGATGCTCCGCAACAAAACAACGTTTGAATGAACTGGCAACCGCTTGCGTCGCAAGCAACGTTCCATCGCGCGATTCGCCGCGCACCGCCATGGTATTCCATTTAGCCGGTGATAGCAGCGCGGGGATGGAGCATCGGCAACTCGTCTTGGTCGCGTCGCTGGCGATGGATTACAATTGCCCGACCTGGAGGACATTCCCGTTTCCCGCAGCGCGCGACTCGATCGCTCTGGCGCTGCCACAACACGCATTGGCAGGGAGGCCAAGTTATCATGCAGACTTTACTGGTATTCGGCGTCGATCGAGTGGTAGGCGGCAACGTCATTGCCACCTTGTCCGATCGCTTTCAGGTGGCCGGAGTGAGCCGTCATGCCGTCAAGATCGACGGTTGTCCTAGCCGTCGGGCCGATCTTCGCGATCCCGGCAGCGTTGCCAAGCTTGTGAAAAAGTACTCGCCCAATTGGGTGGTCTATGCCGGCGGCCTGGCAGGTTCGAGTTGGGACCCCGCTGAAACCGATCTGGAATATGAACCCTCAATAGCCGCCGCACTGCTGCACGCGGTCGATGAAGTCGACGCGCAATTGACATACGTCTCGACCGATGCGGTATTCAATGGTCCGCGGATGTTCCACGCCGAAGATTCGCCGCAGATTGGTCCCGCGCAAAGCATTTCGCCCTCGCTCGCCACGGCGGCGCTGGCTGTGGAGGAGACGCTCCGCGGAACATCGGCGTTGTTGGTGCGCACGCATGCCTACGGTTGGAATCCTCGTGTTGACGCGCTCGAGTATGCCGAGAAGTTGTGCCAGGCTCTCGAAGATGAGCAGCCTGTTGCCGTGGATGCAAACCAATACGCCTCGCCCATTCTGGCGACCGATCTGGCCGAGTTGTTGTACCAGGCCTGGCAAGCCAAGTTGACCGGAGTGCTGCACTTGGCCGGCGGCGAACGCGTTTCTTCCGTGCAGTTTGCCTCTCAGTTGGCGGACGTGCTGGGAACCAGCCGCCGCGTCGTGGGCGAAGCGCCGCTCGCGGTTCCCCAGCCCGGCAGCGAAACCGCGCTCATCGCCCAGCGTGCTCGCCAGGAATTGGGAGTTTCGATGCCCATGCTGGTGGAAGGTCTGGAACGCTTCGTATTGCAGTCAGAAAACGGCTATCGCGAACGCTTCCAAATTCCCCAAGACGTCGCCTACGCGGCGTAGGGCTCAAGCAGCACCAAAAGGCGATCGGGTACGCACGAGGTGCGTACCCGATCGCCTTGAGTTCAAATTCCGCAAGCTCAATAGGCGGATCGCGCATCGTCCAGCGCCTGTTGCGCGTCGCGCTTGCCGACAACCCAATTGCCGATCCAAATTCCGATCAGCAGCAAGGTGGCGCCGCCGTTCATCCAGGGGCCGTAGTTGAAATCGTTGATGACCACGTCGGGCGAAAGCAACAACATCGCTACCGCGAACAGCAAGAATCGCGACAGCGGCGACAATTTGGCCGCCAGGTAACCGGCCACGCACGCCGCCAGCGCGATCACGCCCAAGAGCGACGTGCCGCAAGCGATCCCTAGTTCAAGCAGGCTGTCCCACTGGGTCAAGTCCAGGGCCTTGTTGGCGGTGGCTCGTTTGGTTTCGGCCGAACTGGGATCGTACTCTTTTAGCAGCAGAAGCGACGGGCGATACACAAACATAAAGGGCAGCAGGAAGCCCACCAGCGAAAACCGGAACGCCGCGAACGAAGTCGGCATGATCTTGGCATCGGCAATCGAAGCGCTGGCATACGCCGCGAGTGCTACCGGCGGCGTTACCATCGACATCATGCCGAAGTAAAAGATGAATAAATGCGCGGCCAGCGGCTGCACGCCCAATTGCTCAAGCAGCGTACCCATCAGGGTAGCCATCAGCAGGTAGCACACCACCGACGGCACGCCCATCCCGAGAATGATCGAGCAAACGGTGATGCCGATCAACGCGAGCAGCAGATTAGAACTCACGACCTCGCTGATGGCCGCGCTGAAGTCGCTGGCAATGCCGGTCTGTTGTACCACGCCAATAATAATACCCACACAGGCGCTGGCAGAAATCAGCGAGATGCCGTTCTTGGCCGACTTGGTGAGTGCCAACAGCATGGTCGGCCGCAAAGCGGGGTGCGCCAAGGCAAAGAAAATCATGCCGAACATGCCATATACCGACGAGCCGATGAAGGCCTCGGTCCAACTCCGTACGGTGGCCACGGCGGGTGGCGCCGAAGCCAAACGATGCAGCGCCAGAATCGCGAAAAACACGCCAATCGCCATCCACCGCGGACCGGCCGGTTGCTTTGCCTGGGGATTGGCATAATTCATCAGCAAAATGACAACCAGGGATCCGGTCACGGCGGTAAACGGCGAGAAACCCAGGATCAGCAGGCCAATCAACGCACCCAGCGAACTGAAAAACACCAGGCCTTGATAGAAGTTGACCGGTTGCAGCGGGTCTTCGGGGCCGCGCACCGAGCTGCCCACCCGCCGCGAGTAGAAATGCACGATGAGCAAAATGGAAAGGTAGTACAGCACGGCGGGTATCAAGGCTGCCCGGGCAATGTCCAGAAACTGCACCTGGGGCTGCACCAACTCGAGCATCATGTACGCCCCGGCCCCCATCACGGGAGGAACGAGCGCTCCGCCCGACGCCGCGGCAGCCGTGATTCCCCCGGCAACATGCGGCGAAAAGCCGGCGTTCCGCATCATGGGGATGGTGAACGATCCGGTGGTGACCGCGTTGGCCACGGCACTGCCGGAAAGCGAACCCATCAATCCGCTGCCCAGCACCGCCACCTTGGCCGGTCCGCCTGGGCTGCGGCCAAAGATTCGCTCGGCAAAGTCAATGATGAATCGCGTGGCCCCCGACATCTCCAGAAAACTGCCGAAGATCACAAACAGGAATACGTACTTGAACATTACGCCTGCCGCCACGCCGAACACGCCCAGCGATTGCGACCAGGTGACGCTGACCAGGTATTCCAGGTCTTGGCCGGCGTGGGGGAGCATCCACTCCGGCATCGATGGCCAGCCTTGCCGATACGAAAGGTAGTTGTACCAGGAGTGCAGCATGAACAGCACCGACAGAATCGGCACCGTCCAACCGATGCTGCGTCGCGTGGCTTCCAGCACCAACAGCAAGCCGAAAATGCCCACGTAAAAGTCGCCCTGGGTTTCGATGCCAGCCCGATCGCCGAGCGAGCGGCCTTCGCTCCACCAGCCACTAAAGAACGGTTCGGACTGCACGAACACGTAGCCGCAGGTAAACACCACTCCCAGCACCAGCGCCATGTCGAGGGCGCGAAAGAAGGAGTTGTCTTTCCACCGTGGAGAAATCGGCTGCGTGAGAAAACAGAGCATCAACCCCAGCATCACAAACAGTGCTAATTCCGACTGGTTGGAAAGCTTGGGGAAGTTGACTTCCGCCAGCGTATAAACACAGAGCAACACCCCGAGCGTGGGTACCAGCGAATTGCGAATCCGGTCGAGCATATCCTGGCTTTCGGTAGACGCGGGAGGGGGCTGATTTCGTGAGCAACCGATGCCGCCTGTGAAGCATTGCGGCAGCGAGCAAGGAAGTCTATTCCAACGGACTGACGGCGGGGGCGATTTCCTCCGCGGCGTCGGCTATTGCCGAAGACGAAGTGGCATGCCCCGATGTCTGAGCGGTTTGCGCGGGCTTGTCCGGCGAACCTCCGGGCGACCCCGCGGTCGTGGCCCCCGGAGAGGGCGGTTCCCAGGCGTTCGGTCGTACGCCCTTCCAGGTACGGTAAAATTCGATCGCTCCTTCATGGAAGGGAATGCCCACGTAGTTGGGAGCAATGGGCGGCGCCAGGGCTTTGCCAATGGGGTGCTTCTTGATCACCTCTTCTTGATTGGTGCACAGCGTTTCCACGATTTGGCGGATCAGTTCCTTGGGGGTCGATTCGTAGGCAATGATTTGCGCATTGCCCACGTTCATGGCCGAAAAGTCCTCGGTCATTCCGGCGTACATCGGCTTGCCTTCTTCATCCACGGCCGGAATCTTCATGATCCGATAGAAGGGATACTTCGCCGTCAGGCGTTGTTGGGCCTCGGGGTTGTATTTCACGAACACCACGTCGAACGTGCCAATCGCTTGCGTGATGGATGGGTGCCGGGTATTAGCTGCCCCGCCCAAGAAAATGGCGTCGGCGGCGCCGTCTCCCAACCGATCCACCGCAATGCTCTGAGGATCATTGAGCACGGTGATGCTTTCCCAAGGCACGCCATGTTCTTCCAAAATGGGCCGCACGAACATTTCAAAACCAGCGCCGGCCGGGCCGATCACCACTCGCTTGCCCTTGAGATCGGCCACTTCCTTGATGCCCGTGTCGGGACGGGTGATGAACAAGCCAACCAAGGGGGCCAGGGTGGCGACAGCCCGCACGCCCTCGTACGGCTTTTCCCAACCGCCTTCGCCTCGGTAGGCAAAGTAACTGATGGCGGCATTGGAGAGGCCCAGTTCAAACTCGTTGTGACTGAGCCGGCGAATGTTTTCTTGGGTGCCTTTGGTCCCCTTGGTTTGCACCTTCCAATCCGCCCAATCACCTTCGTTTGGCGGGTGTTCGTTGAGGACCTCGGCCATGGCATTGCCCATCACCGGGAATGTGCCACCCACGGGGGCCGTCCCCATGCTCACAAAGTGATATTCATTTTGGCCGCAGCCCGCGGCAAAAACCGGCGCCAGCAAAGCCAACACCGCCGCACATCGGCGAGCACGCAGAGTTTTCATGAGAGGCTTCTCTCAGCACACGGGAAGGAAGGCAATGGCGGGAGACGACGAAGGTTGATTCCGGTCGCCAGTTCAACGCAGCAGGCGTTTCCATGCGCTCGATCGTATCACGCCGCCGGAGCAACTTCCAGTGTCGCAACAAATGGGGATACGCCGGACTGCCGACCACTCTGTCGATCATCCAAAGTGTCCCCGGTGCGCCCCGCGGCCCTGACGAGCAACACCAGTCGACCGCTCATGTGAGCGCTTCGGCGCTCACTTCCGCCCCGGGCACCGGAAACTGTTGGCACAATGTGCGAACGTCTTCGCGAATTTTGGCGTGCAGTTGCACGTCGTCGATTGCCTTGAGCGCCTGCACGATCCAGCCGCCGATGGTTCGCATTTCATCGCTGCCCATGCCGCGAGTGGTCAAGGCGGGCGTGCCGATGCGAATGCCGGAGGGGTCGAGCGGCTTCCGCTTGTCGTAAGGGATCATGTTCTTATTGACCGTAATTCCGCAACGGTCGAGCACTTTTTCGGCCTGGGCTCCCGTGACTCCAATCGCAGTGACATCGGCCAGCATCAGGTGATTGTCCGTTCCGCCCGACATCAATCGCAATCCCGCCGCCAGCAAGGTTTCGGCCAGAGTGCGGGCGTTGTCGATCACGAGTTGTGCATACTCCTTGAATGCGGGCTGGAGGGCCTCGCCAAAGCACACGGCTTTCGCCGCGACAATATGCATCAATGGACCGCCCTGAATACCCGGGAAAATACTGCGGTCGATGTCTTTGGCGTATTCTTCGCGGCAAAGTATCAAACCGGCCCTGGGACCGCGTAGCGTTTTATGCGTGGTGGTGGTCACGAAGTCGGCTACCGGCACGGGATTGTTGTGCAAGCCGGCGGCCACCAACCCTGCGTAATGGGCCATATCGACAAACAGCTTGGCGCCCACTTCCTTGGCGATTTCAGCAAACCTGGCGTGCGGAATTTCGCGAGGGTAGGCGCTGGCCCCCGCCACGATGAGCTTGGGACGATGCTCGCGCGCCAGCCGGGCCACCTGGTCAAAATCGATCCGATGCTCTTTTTCGTCGACGCCGTAGCTAATGAAATTATAGAGCTGGCCGGAAATGTTGAGCTTCATGCCGTGGGTGAGATGGCCGCCGTGCGCCAAGTCTAAACCGAGCACGGTGTCGCCGGGCTTCAGCGCCGTGAGGTACACTCCCAGGTTGGCCTGGCTGCCCGAGTGCGGCTGAACGTTGGCGTGCGCCGCGCCGAACAATTGCTTGGCCCGATCGCGGGCGAGATTTTCGGCCACATCGACGAACTCGCAACCTCCATAGTAACGGCGGCCGGGATAGCCTTCGGCGTACTTATTGGTGAGCACGCTGCCAGCCGCCTGCATTACCGCCGGACTGGTGTAATTCTCGCTGGCGATCATTTCCAGGCCGTCTTGCTGGCGGCGAATTTCACCGGCAATGGCGGCCCAAATCTCCGGATCCTGGTCGTGGAGAAAGTTCATCGAGTCCTCGAGTCGTGCAGTCGGGTAAGAAAGGCGGCAAACCGCTCAGCGGGCGCCAAGTGGCGTTAATTTGTTGGTGCAATCGTTTTTGGCCGCGCGGAGCGAACCAGATTCGGGCGTCGCTGCCTGGTTACGGCTCAACGGCGTTCAGGGAGAGCTTGCATTGTTGGAACCGAGGGAAAAACCGTCAATCCGTCGCTCGGTTTGCAACGCCGGTCCTGACCTTCAAAAAAACGCGGCAAGCACCATGCGATGCAGCAATAAATACGTGACGCCAATGATCAAGAATCGCCAATCCCTGAGTGCAGCCGTGATGTAAATCCCCACAATGGCCACCGTCGCCGCTGCAATCAGCAACATGTCGCCGCGCTCGGAAACGGGATGCAGGCGAAACACCAGCATGGCTGCCAAGATTGCCCAAGGTGCGATGGCAAAAAACGGGACGAACCTTCGCCATGGCAACGCCGGCGGCGAACCTTCGGAAAATTCAGCCTGCGGCGAGCGGTAGGGGTTGCGGTCGTGTGAAGTGCGAGCCATGCGTTTCAATATGATCGATAGCTAACAGGGCGAACAGGACGAATTGGCACTCGTTTCCTCGCAGCGTCTAGCGCTAGGAAAGGGGTGGACGACGCGCTGATCTCCATCGCAAAGTGTCTGTGCCCAGGTTTGGGGCATTTTTCTGGATCGGCGGCCAGCGAAGGGTCGCGTCGCAAAATACATTCTCGCAATAACTTAGGCATTTCCGCCTGGCCTGGGTGACGTGTTTTCCCCAATTAGGTGCTTGCCTTCCGATCCCATCCAGGTACCGTATCCGTCTTATCTGCTGCAAAACCCGCAGACGGTTAAGTGCAATCAGATTTTCTGACCTGTTGAGGCTGGGACATCATCCCATCCATCGGAATCTACCTGGTCTAAGAAAGAAGGAGCTGAACATGCTGCGTACATTCGCGGTCGGCTTGGCAATGTACCTGGGTCTTGCGGGCTGGATTTTGGCCGCCGAAAAGGAAGCAACCCAGGCAACGCCCGTCGCGGCGACCGTGGAAGTAACCACGGTTTCGGCCAAAAAGTTCAACCTGTACTCGATTGAAGACGAACTGATCCGGCAAACCAACGCCCAGCGTGCCCGATACGGACTGAAACCGCTGCAAGTGTGCGAGAATCTGATGACCTCGGCTCGCAGCCACACCATTTGGATGTGCCGCAGCGGGGCGCTCCAGCACACTTCGGCTCAAGTCGCCGAGAACATTGCCCTGGGTCAGCGCAGCACCGCCGAGGCCATTCAGTCTTGGATGAATTCGCCGGGCCACCGAGCGAACATGCTCAGCGGGCGTTACAGCCGGATCGGCGCCGCGGCCTATCAAGCGAAGAGCGGCCGAATCTTTTGGTGCCTGCAGTTCTTGCACTAGGGCAACGGCTTCCGGCAAACCACGATCCAGCCGTTGGCTCGCAGGCGGCCCAGCCACCACGCACTGCGCAACGCGTGTCGTCGTTCGGTGTTGAGCGGAATGAATTCCACGATCTCAAAGCCAGCGAAGCGCAGATCGGCCGCGAGTTCGCGACGCGTGAACACGTGCAAGAACATTTGCGGCACGCCGCGGTAGCTGAAATACTTGTCGCCTGGTTCGATATCCCGCCGAAAACGCGATTCAAAAAGGTTGCGCACCACCCACCAGCGGCTTTGCGGCTCCAGCAAGTTTCGCCAACGGTTGTGAACGTGCAGCACAAAGAGCCCTCCTGCCTTGAGGATACGAGCAGCGTGCTGCAATGCGCGGCGGCGATTAGCCCGGCCGCGAATCATTCCCAGCGTGCTGAACATGCAGATGGCGTAATCGACCACGCCATCGCGAACGGCATCCAGTTCGACCATATTGGCCTGGATTCGATGGATCGGCAGGCTTTCGGCAGCCGCCTTCTCACCCACGACCCCCAACATGTGGAGGGAAAGATCAACTGCTAGACAGGGAAAATCGTCGCGGGCAAAGGGCACCATTAGCCGGCCCGTGCCGCAGCCCAAGTCGGCTAGCAATCCTGGTTGGACGAAGTGTCGCCGCAGGACCGCCGTGTCGAACTCAAATAACGTATTGTGGGCGAAATAGTTGTCGTAATCCGTGGCAATATGGGGAAGTTGCGCGTATTCCCACATTCCCTTCGGTACGCCGGGAGGCAGTCGCCACTGGGGCGCGGACGGTGACACGCGAACCTCTTCATCTCGAGCAAGCCGTTCGATCAAGTTGGCCCCATGATAGCCGGCCTAGTCCGGCGAAAATATGGGGGGCGTTCAATCCGCATCGACACTTGCCAACGCATGCGTAGAATGAATTGATAATGTTCGATTTCCCACGCGAATGAATTTTCGTCGCCGAGGCGGTGGTTTTCGGTTGGAATCAATCCCTTGGCGTCGGTGCCTTATACGCATGCTCCGCAGACCAGAAACGGCTGAACGGCTAGCAAAAGCCTTGCGCTAAAAATATGGCCAGCGAGTACCCTCCAACGGAGAATCGACGACACTGGCCCCGGTTCTCATTGCGCACACTGCTCCTGATCGTGGCGGCAATGTGTGGTTTGCTCTCGCTGGCCACTTCGCTCAAACCGATTTGGGCCTTAGTGGCAAGTTGGGGGCTGTTGATGGTCGCTGCCCATGTGGCAGGCAACGTCAGCGGTACGCGGCGTTATCGCGGACCGCGTGAAATGGATGAGGGGCCCGCTTTCATTTCAAACGAAATTGTCCATGCTCCATCGACCCAATTGCGCGAGCACGCTGATTTTGGGCGATCGATGATTTTCGCAACGCTGGCGTCGGCCCTGGTTGGTTGTCTCGTCGGCACCACCTATTTGATCCTCGGATTGCGAACATCACCGCCGTTACTGGGACTGCTGGTCGGCGCCACCTCGTCGTCGATTATCGGAGGACTTTTCGGGTTCTTGGCCAGCAGCTTTTTGAATGTTTTTCGCAGGGCGCTGCGGCAGGCTTCAGGAAAAACGTCGCACCACCGCAAGTGAACCTGGCCGCCGCAAGGAAGGATTTACAATTTCGGTGCAGCCAAGGCTCGATGCAAAATACATCGCCGGGATCCGCTTGGCTATTCATTTGCGGCTAGGCCGCACAAAGAGAGTCGCTATGGAATACGAACCCGCGATTGAGCTACTCGAAGCCAGCTACGAATTTCCATGCCGCTATTCGTTCAAAGCCATTGGTTCCACGGCGGATGATTTTGTGGAACGGGTTGTGGCCTCGGTGCGAGAAGAACTCGAGCTGCAATTCGATCCCCCCCACCAGTTACGCTCCACGCCAGCCGGACGCCATGTTGCCGTGACCGTGGAAGTTACCGTGGAAACACCGCACGAAGTTCTCGCCGTTTACGCCCGACTACAGCAGACCGCAGGCCTGGTTCTGCTGATTTGAATGGGTGGGGAGCGTACGGGAGAGGCGAATCGACTATTAAGCCTGGGGATCGCCAAGAGTTTCTCCCGCCGCCACGGGATATCCCCGCAAGAATTCGGCCGCGGTGAGCATTCGCTTTCCAGCCGGTTGCAACGCAGTCAACACGGCAGCGGAATTCTCGCCACAGGCAACCACGATGCCTTCCGCCTGGGTCGCAAGCACCGTGCCCGGCAACGATGATTCCGGCGATGCTTTCGCAACGTCGATCCGCCCTACGATCAGCCGCAAGGGGGCTCGATCGCGCAGCCACCACGTGTAACAGCCGGGCCAGGGCTGCAAGGCCCGCCATTGGTTCTTGAGTTGAATCGCCGTGCGATTCCAGTCGAGCAAGCCGTCGGACTTTTTGAGCCGCGGAGCCTTGGTTGCTAGTGTCTTGTCTTGCGGGATGGGATCGATTTCCCCCCGCACGAAGCGGTCGACCGTTTGCGCAATCAGCGGACCGCCCAAATCGGCCAACCGATGCTCCAATTGCGCGGCGTCTTCGTCGGGATCGATGTTGACGCTGGCCTGAGCAAGACAAGGGCCGGCGTCGATCCTCGGAGTCATGTGCAAAACGGTCACCCCAGTTTGCGCTTCCCCGTGATAGATGGCCCAGTTGACGGGCGCCGCTCCCCGATAGCATGGCAACAACGAACCATGCAGGTTCATCCCGCCCAAGGGGGCCAATGTAAGAGTAGCTGGCGATAAGATCTGTCCATAATCGGCCACCAAGAACAGATCGGGTTGCAAAGCCTGTAATTTTTCTTGCACTTCTGGAGCGTTTACGCTTTGCGGATCGAGGATGGGCAGGCCTAGCGCGGCGGCTGCGGCTCTCATGGGCGAAGGCGGCGCGGGACGATTGCCCTGTGGCGGACGCAATGGTTGCGTGACCACCGCGAGAACGTGATGGCGTGAAGCGGCGATGCTGTAAAGCATCGGCACCGCGAAGGCACCAGTGCCCATCACGACAATTCGCAAAGGTCGATCAGCCGGGTTCGACATCGATTCGCTGGTCACAACACTTGGAGTAGGTGAAATGAAAAGACAGGGAAGCGGCTCCGCGCTCTCCACCTGCCGGGTAATGTGCATCACGAGGCAACCTTCGCTGCGACGCAATGGGCACTCATGCCCTAAATTCGCCGCCCGGCAGCCTCGGCCGCTGGTTCGCAACAACGATTCAAAACAAGAATCCAGGGCGCGATTATTCGTAATCTCTAAGCATAGCCATCCCCCGCGGGCTGAATAGGGCCGAAAATCGGCGGCAATTCCATCGATGAGGAACTCGGCAGGGTAAACAATGATTCATTGGCCCTTGTCATCCTGAGGTAAAATAGATCTGGATTGCGGCACTCCACGGACGCCCCTCCGCGGGAGGGGTTGTGGTTGAGGCCGACCGCTCCATTTGCCTGGCCATAGGTACTTTCCATGTCCGCAGTTGCAACTGAGTCCGAAATTTTGCTTCACCTGCAAGACGTGGCGAGAACCTTCCAGATGGGAGAAGTCGCGGTTCACGCGTTGAAAAACATTTCGATCGACATTTACCGCGGCGAATTCCTGGTGATGGTAGGTCCCAGCGGGTCCGGAAAAACCACGTTGCTCAACATTATCGGCGGCATGGATCAGCCAACCGCCGGAATAGCCGAGTACGCCGGCAAAGATCTCACGCAATTGGGCGCCAGGGCCATGACGCGCTACCGCCGGGAGCGAATCGGTTTTGTGTTTCAGTTTTACAACCTGGTCCCCAACCTCACGGCGCTGGAAAACGTGATGGTGGCGTCGCAGATCAGCCGCAATCCACTGGACGAAGTCGAAGTTCTGGAGATGGTGGGGCTTAAAGACCGCATGCACCATTTCCCCTCGCAACTCTCCGGAGGAGAACAGCAGCGTGTGGCGATCGCCCGGGCGCTGGCCAAGAACCCCGACCTGTTATTGTGCGATGAGCCCACGGGCGCTTTGGACTTCGAAACCGGCAAGCGTATTTTGGCGCTGCTGGTAAGGCTCAAGCACGACCTTGGCAAGACCATCGTGGTGATCACCCACAACAGCGCCATCGGCGAAGTGGCCGATCGCGTGATGCGATTGCGGTCGGGGGAGATCGTCGAAATCCACCAAAACCCGCACCCCGTCCCGCCGGAAGAGATCGTCTGGTAGAGGCGTGGTCGGATTTTGGGGAATGTTTAAGGCTCGCGGGCGGCCGTGACCGGCCGGAGTTGGTTTAACGGTTGAATCACGAGGATTCCCAACACGAGATGGCTTAAGTGCGGGTGCTCGATCGAAAACTGCAACGCGACCTGCGCGGCGCCTTCGCCCGGTTGCTGGCAATCACCGGCATTATTGCGCTGGGCGTGGCCTGCTATGTGGAGATGGCTTCGGTCTACGAAAACCTGGTCAGGGCCAAGGATCGCTACTACGCTGCCTGCCGGATGGCGGATTTTTCGGTCGAGTTCAAAAAGGTTCCCAACGCGGTGCTGCAGGAGTTAGCCGAGTTTACGGAGATTCTGGAGATTCGGCCGCGAATTCAGTTCATGGCGACGGTGGATTTGCCTCGCGTCGAAAAACTTCTCAACGCGCAGGTTCTTTCCCTGCCCGACAGTCGTACGCCGGCGATCAACGACATTCTCTTGGTGCGGGGAAGCTATTTCACCGATCGGCGCGAGAACGAAGTCATCATTCACGACACGTTTGCCCGGCGGCGAGGATTGCAGCCCGGTCAATGGATCCACGTCATTCTGAACAACCGACGGCAGGAATTATTCATCGTCGGCACAGCCATGAGCAGCGAGTTTGTGTATCTGGTGGGTCCCGGATCGCTGGCTCCCGATCCCGAAAACTTTGGCGTGCTGTATCTGAAGCAGAGCTATGCCGAAGAGGTATTTGATTTTGACGGCGCCAGCAATCAGGTGGTTGGCGTCATGACACCCGGGGTGCGCGAGTATCCGCAGCCGATACTCGACCGAATCGAGGCCCGCCTGGAAGCTTACGGCGTTTTTTCCACGACGCCGCGCAAGGATCAGGCATCACATCGGTATATTTCCGAGGAACTGGAAGGCATCGCCGTCTTCTCCAGCATATTGCCGGCCATTTTTCTCGCCGTGGCAGCGCTGGTTCTGAATATTTTAATGCTCCGCTGGACGGATCAGCAACGCACCATCGTGGGCACATTCAAAGCACTCGGCTATTCCAACGCCCAGGTATTTGTGCACTACATGAAATTTGGCATGTCGGTGGGCTTGCTAGGCGGACTAGCGGGTTGTGTCGGCGGCTATTTCTTGGCGGGCTGGCTGACATCGGTATACGCCATGTTCTACGAGTTTCCGGATCTGCGGAACGAACTGTACCTGGACAAAATGAGCAATGGACTGCTAATCAGCCTGGCGTGTGCTTCGGTCGGCGCCTTATACGGCGCACGGAGCGTGCTGCAACTCCAGCCGGCCGAGGCCATGCGTCCGAAACCGCCCCGACAAGGCGGCGCGATTTTACTCGAGCGATGGCGTTGGTTGTGGGCGCAATTCTCGTTCAGCACGCGATTGTCGCTGCGAAACCTGGTGCGCAATCGTTTTCGCACCATAGCCGGCGCAATTGCCACGGCCATGGGCACCTGCATCTTGGTGACCGGTTTCATGCTGCAGGAGGCCGTCAGTTACCTGGTCGACTTTCAATTCGACAAAGTGCAGCGTTCCGACGCGGATTTGTTTCTGAAAGACGAACGCGGTTACGACGCCCTGCTCGAAGCCCGAAACCTGCCAGGTGTCGATTGGGCGGAACCGATTCTCGACGTCTCTTGCACGCTGGTGCATGGGCCGTATCAACGGCGGGGAACCATCACGGGCATCTTGCCCGACGCTCGCTTGACAGTGCCGCGCGACGCGAACGCCAACCCCATTCGCATTCCGCCGTCGGGTCTGGTGATGAGCCGAAAGCTGGCTGAACTGCTCCACGTACAGGTCAACGACGTGATTACAGTGCGGCCGACCAAGGGATTACGCGATCCTCGCAGTGCGCGGGTGGCATCCATTTCGGACAGTTATCTGGGGATGGGAGTCTATGCCGATTTCCATTATTTGAATGCATTGGTGGGCGAGGAATATTCAATCTCCGGATTGCAACTGCAAATCGACGGACGCCCCGAGGCCAAATTGGAACTCAACCGCGAATTGAAGGAATTGCCGTCGCTGCAGTCGGTACATTATCGCGCCGACATCGTGCACAACTTGCGCAGCACGGTCATCGAAACCCAAGGTATTTTTATCGGCGTGCTCGTGTTTTTTGCCGGCGTGATTTTCTTTTGCAGCGTGCTGAATTCCAGCCTGGTGAGTCTGGCCGAACGCCAGTTGGAAGTGGCCACGTTTCGGGTGCTTGGATACGGCCCCTGGGAGGTGGGCAACATGTTTCTCAAAGAGAGCGCGGTGGTCAGCTTTATGGGCACGTTGATTGGTTTGCCGCTGGGGTACTGGCTGGCCGTCGCCATGACGATTGCCTACGACACCGAGTTGTTTCGGATTCCGGTTGTCACCACGCCTGGGGTGTGGATCTATACTTGGATTTTTTCGGCGCTGTTCACGCTGAGCGCCCATGCCATGGTGCAATGGTCCATTCACCGAATGGATTGGCTCGATGCGCTCAAGGTGCGCGAATGAGCGGGAAATGCGAAGCGGCGGACGGCGTGTGCCAAATCTGCTCGCCAGATGCCAGGCACTCTATTCGAAGTCGCTGCAGCGTCGAATAGAAGAGTCGACGAGTTGGTTACAGGTTGAGTTGAGTCGCGTGGAATGAGACGGTTGTGACGGCGCAGGGGAGCATTTTGGCAATGAAACTGTGGATGATCGTGCTGGCGGTGGTCGTGGTCGCGGGGGTCGGCGGATGGGCCCTGGGGGTGTTTGGCAACGGCACGCCTGTTCAAACAAAGACCGCGGACTGGGCGCCCATTGCCGAATTCGTGACCGAACGAGGGAAAACGAAACTTCCCAAGACCTATCTGATCACGATGCCATATGCCGCGCGGATTGAGGCCATCGACATTCGTGAAGGTGATCCGGTTGAGCAGGGGCAAGTGGTGGCTCGAATTGTTCCTCGCGACCTGGAACTGGAATTGAAAGTGGCCACCGAGGCAGTGAACCGGCTCAAGGCGGCCATCGCTGAAAAATCCGACGTCTCGGTGGAAACCACGCTCTACAAGCAGACGCTGAGCTACGAGGCGGCCATGGAAAAGACCGTGGAGGCCGCGAAGGATCGTCGCCGGGCCAGCGACGCCAAACTGCAATACGCCGTCGAGCGGTTGCAAAACGTGGAAGCCGCACTGCGTGCCAACCCCAACGCCATTACGCCCGACGAGTACCAGGCAACCCGGGTTCGAAAAATCGAAGCCGATGTCGATCGAACGCAGGACGAGTTTATTGTCGCGATCTCCGAAGCCTTGTATCGCGCAACGGACATGGGCGACGTGCTGGTGTCGAATTATATCGCCCGAAAAACCGGACCTGAGAAAGCAGTGCTGGAAGAGGAACTGAATGAAGCCCAGGCTCGATTGGAGCAGATTGAACAAAAGGTGCAACGGGGAGCGATGATCAGTCCTGTTTCTGGAACCGTGCTGGAACGGCACTCAGTGAACGAACGGTACTTGGCGGCAGGCGAAATTCTGCTGGAAATCGGCGACTTGCGCACGATGGAAGTCGAGATCGAGGTCTTGACGCAAGACGCCGTGCACATCCGCCCGGGAAACGTCGTGGAGATTTATGGTCCATCGATCGGCGTGGACCCGGTGCTGGGAATCGTGACGCAGGTGTATCCAGCAGGTTTTACCAAGGTAAGTTCGCTGGGGGTGGAGCAACAGCGTGTGCGGGTGACGGTGGGTTTGAATTCCGCAGACCTGGAGCGGTTGGTCCATGGCCGGGGTCTCGGCGTGAACTATCGCGTGCGGGTGAAGATTTTCACGAATCAAAAGGATCGGGCCCTCGTGATTCCGCGGAGCGCGTTGTTCCGTGGACACGCAGGAAACTGGCAAGTTTTTGCCGTGCGCAGCGGCCGGGCCGAGCTTCAAGACGTGGAAATTGGACTGATGAATGACGAGGCGGTCGAAATCGTAAAGGGAATAGAAGCCGGTACGCCAGTCGTCTTGGCGCCCGAAACCGACTTGGTTTCGGGCAGCAAGATTGCCATCATTCAAACCGCGGCCGTGAATCACGAAGCGGAGGCCGACCGAGGGGACTAAAGTCGGCCGGCGAATTTCCGCGCAAAGCTATTCCAGCATCGCTCGCCACACGCCACTCCCCAGCCGCCTTCGATGAATTGGCATCGGGAAACCCTGGGCAAAACCAGGGATTGGACTCTTGGTGTCAAAAACAAAACCGTCTCAACTCCGGTGTTTTTCGCAGAAATTGGAGACTTTGTCAGGGCCACTTAGCCACGGAAGAACTCGTGGCAGTTGCTGCACGCCTTGCCGATTCCGCCCACGGCCGCTTGAACTTGCTCCAGGCTATTGATCTTGAGGCCGTTCACAATCTCGTTGCAATCCTTTTCAATAGCCTTGGCATGTTCGAGGTAGCTGTCGTCGTCGGCATACTCATAGCTTTCGTGTTGAATTGCCCTGGCCAGCATGGCGAGGATTTCGGCTTCGTGCAGCAGTTTTTCCTTGTTGGCCTCAAACTCGGCCTTGCTGGACGAAAATGGTTTAAGGGCGCGATCCAAGGCGTCTTCCATGCGCTGCATGAGCGGAGGGCGGTTGGCGACTTTGTCGTTCCACGAGACCCCCGAGGTTTCGGCATTTGGCAGGTCGATCGTGCCGCCGCGAGTCAACGCCTGCAGGTCCTCAAAACGTAGTCTCGCCTCATTGTGCGCCCCCGTGGTGGCGACCTTGCAGTTGAAGCCGCTACGCCCGATCAGCTCGCGCATGCCGGCGGCCTTGTCTTTGAAACGCACGTCGCCGTTGTACTCCGCGATGACTGCGAAACAAGCCGCGAGAACACTATAGATTTTGCGAGTTTCACGGTGGCCTGTGTTGAACTTGCCAATGGAACTGACCGAGTCGGCGACGGCCAGCGTGCCGACTTTGATTTCATTCTCGAGCGTTTCACCAGAAATGATGGCCTGCCAGCCCGACGAGGCCCCCTCGCCGCCCCCCGTGGCGGGCGTTGCCGTCATGGGCGCGGTGGGACTTGCCCCGCCGCCACTGGCAGCGATCGTTTGACCGCCGGGTTGTCCCGGCCCCACAGCCTGGCGCAAATCGGGGAAAAACTTGTCGACGAGCGACTTATCGAAGTTTTGCGGGGGCAACTTTTTGCCAGCCGGCGGGGCCTGGCCCAACAAGCTGCTAACAAACATCACAACGGGGACGGAGGAAATTAACAGGGCCGCAAGACGTCGCATCGCTTTCCTCTGCTGGTATTGGGGGAGTGAGAAGCGCCGAAATCGTTTCTGCAAAAACAGTTGGATGCTTCCACAACCATCGTCAATTGAGACAGGACATTGCCGAACCCGCCCTGCATGCCCGCCTTTTCTGGAGGTTTAGCGTTCAATCCTCCCCACAATAGCAGAGAGCTTTTCGTGTTCGGCGCTTTCTATTATCTCCCATTGCCTGGACCATCGCAATCATTTGGCAGTTCGCACGCGGCGATGCCTGCCGCAATACCCCCTGAAGCAAGGGGACGCATCGAACTCCTTGAGTGGAAGCGTGCCGTTATACTTGGGCACGACGCAACCCAGAAATGCCGAAACGGAAACAAGAATCCCCTTCACCCGGCACGATCATTTGCCGGGGAAGGGGATCAAGTTTTTCCGTGGTGGACCGCTGGACGAGGTTACAGCCGGCCTTCGTAGCACGCGCGACCTGGAGAGCAACTGGCGCGGTCGACCATCCCGCCATCGGGGCCATACATACCCTGGTTGCGATTGCACCAGCAATATCCGTCGCTGCTGGCTTCGACGGGATCATGGGACGGGTCGAGTTGACCTGTCACAAACATTCCCTTGCTGAGCAGGTGGCGACAAGCTGGCTGGCTGATGACGTTCAAATCTTGGCTGGGCATCTTAGAACCCTCCTGTCTCGTGACCGGCGGCGCGGAGGATAGCCCGCTTGACCGCCACCCGGGCGAGTTGAACTTTGTACGCGTTTTGCGAAAGTGGCGTGGCACTGGCCACGGCGGCATTGGCGGCCGCTTCCGCGGTAAATTCATTCACAGGCTGACCGAGCAGGGCCTGACGAGCCTCGGTGCTGACCCAAGGCGTGGGGGCGACCTGGCCCAACACAACCCGAGCTTCGCGAACCACGCCCGATTCGATCTTCAAAGCTGCCGCGGCGGCGGCCAGCGGCAGTTCTGGTCCGCAACCTTGCTTCACTTCGTACGAAGCATTGACCATGCCGGAGGAAGGAATGGCCACGTCGGTGATCAACTGACGCGGGAGCAACACGTTCTCACGCTGGTTCTCTTCGCGGGGCGTGCGATAGAGTTCGGCCAGCGGGATTCGACGTTCTTGATCAGCATCTGGACCAATTACCCGGACCTCGGCTCCCAAGGCAATCAACGCCGGGGCAAGCCGCGAACCATTGACGAATTTGGCAGGGCCGGCGTTGTTGAAAATGGCATGAAAGCGGTTGTCGCCTTCGGCCACCATGGCGCCACGGTGGGCCAACAGCCCATGCCCGTTCCGGAAGTACCAGCACGCGGGACGGCGGCAAAGCTCACCGCCGATCGTAGCCTGGGCCTGCAATTGAATGCTGCCCAGATTGTCGATCACCTGTTTGACGGCCGGGAACTCATCGAGCAGGGGGCTGTCGAGCAGGTCGTCTAGGTTGGTGACGGCGCCGATTTCCACCCCTTGCGAGGTGCGACGCACGCCGCGAAGCGAATCCACTTCCTTGATGTTCACCACCCGATCGGGAGTAATCACCATCAACTTCATCAGGCCGACGAGATCGGTTCCACCGGCCAGGATTTCGGTCTTCCCCCGCTCGGCAGAGAGGAGTTCGAGCACCTCCGCCTCGCTGGTGGGCGCCGCATATTCAAAGGCTTTCATGGATATTTTCCTTGAGAATCATGGACCACCTGACTCAATCGGTTCTTTTCGCCAGCGTCAGCAAGTGTTCGGCTAAAAAGCAGAGTTCGAGTCAGGACCACAGGGGGCCACCGGGTGCAGTCGCCTGGCTCGTCGCCCTGGTGGCCCGCCGGCGTAAGCGCCTTTGGGCCAAAAAAAGGACAATCGAGTGAGCAAACTGCCCGCGAAGCACGGAATCAGGACTTACCCAATGCGGCGAGCACCCGTGCGGGGGTGAACGGCATTACGGGAACGCGAACACCAAGCGCGTTGCAAACGGCGTTGGAAATGGCGGCGCCCGGCGCGATTACCGGAGGCTCGCCCAAACCAACGACGCCGCGGTTGTATTCGCTTTCGGGCTCATACAACTCCACTACGATCTCGCCCACATCGCCAATGCGAGGGAGCTTGTAGTCGGAAAGTTCCGCGTTGAGGAACACGCCGGTCTTGTTGTCCATGATGCGTTCTTCAAACAAGGCCGTGGCAATGCCCATGACCACCGCTCCGTTGATCTGGCTGGCGGCCAGCTTGGGATTGATGATCAGGCCCATGTCTTGCACGGCCACGAACTTTTTCATCCGGACCACGCCGGTTTCTCGGTCGACCTCCACCTCGGCCATTTGCACGCCGGCCACGCCGGAACTGGAGAGGTTGGTTTGGGTTTGACCGCGCTGGTAGTTGCCTTGGGCCTCGATGGGCGTCATGCCGATCAAGCTGCAGGCTTCTTTCCACGACAGGCTCTTCTTGGCATCGCCTTTAACCTGGATGCGTCCGTTCTTGGCTTCCAGATTGTCGGCGGTGGTGTCGAGCTTGCCGGCCGCCTTTTCCAGCAGCATGTTCAACGCCGCCGTGGCGCCGCGACGGTTGGACTCCGACACGCCACCCACGGTGGTGCTGCCGCCCGAGGGCCCCGAAGCCGGATACTTGGACGAACCGATGTGCACCTTGACCGCTTCCAGCGGCAGGCCGAGGGTTTCGGCCACGACCATACCGATAATGGTGCGGGTACCGGTGCCGATCTCCTGGCTGCCAAGGAAAGTCTCCACCCCGCCGTCGGGATGAATCTTCACCGTGCACGAGGAGTTATGGGCGGCGCCGCCCCAGGTATGGATGCCCATCCCCAGTCCCGTCACCACGCCATTCTTGGCCTGGCCCTTGCCGTGGGGATGGTACTTGGCTTTCCAGTCCATCAGCTTGGCCGCGATCTTCATCTGCTCGGCGTAAACCTCGGCCTTGTCGTTGGTCACGCTGGGCAGATTGCGAAGGAACACGTCGTAGCTGTCGATCCCCAATGCCCGGGCCACGTCGTCATACGCCGTTTGAGTGATGGCGCAGGCTTGCGGATGATTGGGGGCACGCCAGGCACGTGCCGGGCCGGTGTTGGTGCTGATGCTGGTCGCCACGCGGCGGCGGTTGGGAGGATCAAACACATAGGGCACCACGGCTTGACTCACGGGCGCGCCGCCCGTGCCGCTGGTTCCCCAGTGGTGGGAATCCCAAACCTTGACGACGCCGTTCTTGTCGGCGCCGATCTTCACCTTGATGTAACCCGAGGGCCGATTGCCGGCATTCTTGAGTTCCAAGGCTCGATCGAGCATAAGCTTGACGGGGCGGCCAGTGCTCTTGGCAATGCGGGCCGCAGCCACTCCCCAGGTGTCGGCGGCGAATTTGCTGCCGAAACCGCCACCGATGAAATCGCAGACCACGGTGACGTCGGTCGCAGCAATTCCCAGCGGGCTAGCGAATTGGGGAGCGGTGCCGGAGACGTTTTGCGTGGAAAGATACGCGGTAAGCTTGTCGCCTTCCCAAACACAGGTGGAGCCGTGAGGCTCGAGGCACATGTGAGTGATGACGGGAATACCGTACTCGGCTTCGACCACCACGCCATCGCTCGCGCATTCCTTGAGCAGCTTTTCGAAGTGGGCGTCTTCGTCGTCCACATCGTCGGGCGTGCGAACGTTGCGACCGGCCGGACGGGTCCGGTCGGCCTTTTCGGCGGCTTCCAGGTTGGCGTCGTCGACGTAAATGTCGAGTGCCTCAAATTCCACCTTGATGGCCTTGAGCCCTTCGGCGACGGCGCCTTCGGTTTCGCCGGCAACCACGGCAATCAGGTCGCCTTCCCACAGGATTTCGTCGCCAGGCTGCTTCATCAATTCCACCGCCACCACACCGCGAACTTTTTGCGCGGCGGAAGTGTCGATCGTCTTGAGTTTGCAATGAGCCGAAGGGCAACCCAGGGCCCGGGCGAGCAACATTTTGTCCGGAGCGACGTCGTAGGCGTACTTGGCGCCGCCGGTCGCTTTTTCGAGACCGTCGATGCGGTTCGGGCTGGTGCCCAACACCGAAGCGGTCCCCTGCTTGGGCCAATCAATGTTCGCCATCAGGAACCTCCTTTCACGCACTCCAGGGCTGCATCAATCACGTCGTAGTAGGTTCCGCAGCGGCACAGGTTGCCGTTGAGACCTTTGCGAATTTCTTCTTCGCTGGCATTGGGATGCTTGTCGAGAAACGCCCGCACGGCCACCACGAAACCCGGTGTGCAGAATCCGCACTGTTGGGCATCCTGGTTGGTGAAGGCTTGAGCCACGGCATCTGGCTTGTTGCCACCCAAACTTTCCGCGGTTTGGATTTTCTTGCCTTTGCAATCCATCGCCAAAGTGATGGTAGCGCTGATGGGCTTGCCATCGAGAAGAACCGTGGCCGCGCCGCAACTGCCATCGGTGGCCACCGGCTTGGCGCCGGTGAGCTTGAGCTGATAACGGAGCACCTCCAACAGCGTCATCCGCGGCTCGACCTGCACTTGGTGGTCTTTGCCGTTGACGTTCAGCGTAAGGCCGGTCAAGCCGGGCCCCACCAACTGAGAACCTTTTTCTTGTGCGGGCGCGAGTGCCGGAGCGACCGATAGCGCGGTGGCTGCCGCAGCCGCGCTCGATCCCTTGAGGAACTCCCGCCGGTTGTAACCGGAGCGCTGCCGGCCTTGATCGTGATCCTTCATGCGAAAGGACCCTCCCTTTGCCAGACCATAGGTGTGAGACTCTTAGTACCCCGGCAACGGTGGAAAGTGCAAAGAACCACAGACAACGTCGGGCGATTGACGGCGCTGGCGAGTTTACCCGTCGCAGCGAAATCACAACCCGTGTTGCCCAGGCGAACTTCCCCCCAACCATGGCCGGAACGACCGCGATTGTAACGGCTGACACCGCCGTTTCAACTAAACGATGACAAAGTTGGTCGATTTAGAAAAATATCCAGGCGACGGTGAGCGGGGGGGACTGGGTTGGAGGGTAGTGCAGGTGGTGCATCCATTGTGGGCCAAGGGCGCAGCAACTTGTCCTCGCCTGGCATCAGCATCTGGCCATCCTGCACGCCAAACTTCGCTACTCCGTGCGGTTAATCGCTGAGGGAGATTTCGCTGTCGTCGATGTCAGCGGCGCCGGGCCGACGGCGTTTGATGAGGGTGACAGCGTTGCCTTGTTGGTTGTAAACCACTTCGTCCATCAACATGCGCATGGTTTTCAACCCGCGCCCAGGGCGACCCTCCCAACTTTCGCCTTGCGGGGGATCAGGGACTTGTGAAGGATCGAAGCCGCGGCCGTCGTCGGCGATGGTGAACTGAGCCTCGTTGGGATTCAGGGCCACGCGCACTCGAATCTGGCGTTGCGAATAGGGCAACTGCTGCCGGCGCTGGCGGACCACATTAAAAGGCTCACCCACAATCATGGCCGAGCGACCTTCCTCGAACTCTTCGCGGCTAATTTCGAGATTGCCGTGATACATGGCGTTGGTCAAGGCCTCTTCCAGGGCAATGCCCACCCGCAACGTTTCGTGGGGCACGCAAAGTCCCATGTTCGAGAGCTGTTGCTGCAAGTGGCGGATCAGCGGGGAGATCAGTTGCGGATCGTTGTCGAGCACAAACGAGGCATTCAACACGGTGAGGTGCTTCAACAGCCGCTCATGGCGGCGCTCATCGCGAAACAACTCAACCACCTGCTGCACCGTGTTGGCAAGTTGAGCGGTCAGTTGAATCTTGGGCACATAGGTGACGGCTCCCGCCTGCAACGCGGCGGTGGCAATTTCCTCGCTGCCGTGCGCGGTCATCAGAATGACCGGTACATCCGGAAATGCCTGGTCCACCATTTCCACGAGATCAAGCCCGTTGAGCCCCTCCATTTGCAGGTCGGTGACGATCAAGTCTGGCGCCAGTCGCGAGATGCGCTCCCAGGCTTCCTCGGCGCTCGAGGCGGTAGTGACGGTGAATCCCGTCCCTTTTTCGATCAATCCAGCTGCCAGTGCACGGTCGGCGGCTACATCGTCGACCACGAGCACGGTTGTCATCGTTTTGGCCTTCTTCTGGTTTGCGAGTAATGGGCTGGTTGCCGCATGACCATGCGGCAAGTACCGACGACGTTGTCCATGTCGTCCAGTGTTTGCTACACGAACACGTTACCAGGCCTGCTTATCGGGCCACCAACGCCGCCCATGATGTCCTAAGTATTCTACCGCGGTTTAGTGACAGAAACGGGAGGTTGCGCCGCGTCGCGCGGCTCGTGAGCGGTGGCGATGCCGTGGCTGAGATATTGCCGAATTTTTGGCAATAAAGGCCGAACCTGTTCTTCCAGTCGAGGAAGCAGTTTGGCGATCGCCTCCAGATCGCCCCGCTGGCTCGCCTGCTCCAGTTCGAGTGCTAAATGGGCAGCGAATTGTACACCCAAGTAACGCAAGCTGCCCTTGAGCGTATGCGCCGCTCGCCGCACGGTCCCCGGATCGGCGGAGCGGTAGGCATTGAGAGCCTGCTCCAGCATTTCCGGGCATTCCTGCAAGAACGCCGCCAGCAAATCCGCCAGCAGGGCCTGGTCGCCGCCGGCCGATTGCAGGGCCGCCGTCCAGTCGATGGTCGACGGGGCATGCAACGGACTCTCGCCATTGCGCGCGCCGGCGGCTCCATGCGATTCGTCGGGCGGCGCCATATTGCGGGGCAACAGCGTGGCAATCGCGGCGGTTAACTCGCGAATGCGAACGGGCTTGCAAACGTAGGCGTCCATTCCCGCCGCCAGGCACTTGTCGCGATCGCTCTTCAGTGCGTGGGCGGTCAAGGCGATGATCGGAACTCGATGCCCCGTGGCCGAGGTTGCTTCCGCAGCGCGGATTTCGCGAGTGGCCTCGAAACCATCCAGTTTGGGCATTTGAATGTCCATCAACACCACGTCAAAGCGAGAAGTTGCCACGGCTTGGACGGCCTGCCGACCGTCTTCGACAGCATGCACGTCGTGACCACGGCGAGTCAACAAACCAACGGCCAGTTTGCGATTCACCAGGCTATCTTCCGCAATGAGAATGCGCAGCGGTGGCAGAGCAACCTCGGGATCCGCCTCCACGGGAGTCGGAGCCTGTCGTAGTCCCAACGCCCGCACCAGAACCGGCCCCAGGTCGTTGGGTTTAATAGGTTTAAACAGATGGGCCGCGACCTGCAAGTCCCGGCATCGCTGAGAATCGAGGTGATGATCACCCGAGGTAAGCATTACCACCGGCAGGTGAGTCCAAGCAGCGTTCTGCTTGACCTGGCTGACGAGCGAGAACCCATCGACTCGCGGCATTTGCACATCAGAAAGCAATAGTTGATATTGCTCGCCGTTTTCTTCAGCGCTAGCCAGTGCCGCCAAGGCGTCGGCGGCGCTACCCACCGAGTGAACCTGCATTTGCCAACGCTCGAGCATCGCCTGGAGCACGCGACGATTGGTGGGGTTATCGTCGACGGCCAGCACGCGCACGCCCCGCAAGACGTGGCTCCAGTCGGTAGCAGGGCCAACATCGGGAGAAAGGCGAAATTCGGCAGTGAAGCGAAAGACGCTGCCTTTCCCTTCCACGCTTTCGGCGTAGATGGTGCCCGACATCATTTCCACCAGTTTGGCGGAAATGGCCAGCCCCAGGCCCGTTCCCCCGTAGCGCCGCGTGGTGCTGGAGTCCACCTGTTCGAAAGCTTCGAAAATTTGGGAGAGCTTATCCGAGGGTATGCCAATGCCGGTATCGCGGACGGCAAATGCCAGTTGGACGCGGTCGCCACGCATGCTTCCCAGTCGAACTTCGAGGGCTACTTCTCCTTCGTCGGTGAACTTGATGGCGTTGCCCACCAGGTTGACCAGAATTTGACGCAACCGGCCCGCGTCGCCAATCAGTTGGTTGGGGACCGAAACATCGATGTCGTAAATAAGCTCCACGCCTTTGGAGTGCGCTCGCATGGCCAGAGACTTGAGCGTATCGCCCAGGCATTGGCCCAAATCGAAGGGTTGCAAATCGAGTTCGAACTTGCCGGATTCAATCTTGGAGAAGTCGAGAATACTGTTGATGAGGGCCAGCAGCGATTCGGCCGATTCGCGGGACATGCGCAGGTATTCTCGCTGCTCGGGCGCCAACGGCGTATCGAGCACCAGTTCGGTCATGCCAATGATGGCATTCATGGGCGTGCGAATTTCGTGGCTGATGTTGGCCAGAAAAGCGCTCTTGGCCCGGCTGGCCGATTCAGCTTGTTCCTTGGCCCGCGTCAGCTCGGCCTCGGCTTCCATTACGCTGGTGACGTCTTCCGCGGTCCCCGCGATTCGATACACCTTGTCGTCGGCATCGCGCACGGGATAACCGCGATCATAGATCCCGCGCATGCTGCCGTCGGGCCGCAAGATTCGATAACGGATCTCGAATTTCCCTTGAGTTGCATGTTTGGCAAATGCCTGCCGCACGCGATCGCGGTCGTCGGGATGAATGGCTTCGTTCCACAGTTCAGGGTTTTGTTGCAAGTCGGCGCGGCTGCGTCCCCAAATGGTTTCGAAAGCGGGGCTCACATATTCGAAATGGTCGCCGTTGGCCGTGGTGATCCAAAAAACTTCGTTCAAGTGGTCCGCCAACTGCCGGAATCGTTGCTCGCTTTCCTGCAACGCCAGTTCGGCCAGTTTCCTCTCGGTCACGTCCCAAAAAATACCCTGCGTGCCCACGGGCTTGCCGGCTGCGTCGTACAGCGGCGTTTTCATTACGTGCACATAGAGTTTTTTGCCGTCGTCGCGAACATGCGTTTCGATGTCCTCGAATAACTCGCCTGTCTGAATGAGGTGCTCGTCGTCGCGGCGATATTTTTCGGCCAACTCGCGCGGGAAAAAATCGAAGTCGGTCATTCCCAAAATTTCGTCGAACGAGCGATGAATCAGGCGGCAAAAGGCTTGATTTGCAAAAGTGAATCGGCCCTGGAGGTCCTTGCGCAAGACAAACAGCGGAAGATTTTCCACGAGCGAGGCGTAAAGCGCCTCGGAATCGCGCAAGGCCTGGTTCGCCCGCTGCTGGTCGCGAAGGTCGCGCACGCAGGCGGTAAACAGCACGGTTTCTCCACTCGGAGTGGCGGCCACCGATAGTTCGACGGGAAACTCTTGTCCTTCCACATCGTGGGCCATGGCGGGCATTTTTTGCGAATGCGTTTCGTCGCCGGTGAGCAGGCTCGCCAACGTTGGCTTGGCTTGAGCCGTTTGTGGCTGCAAGGCCAGCAGCGTTTCCCACGACTTGCCCAGCGCTGCTTCGCGCGGCAGGCCAAAGCACTGTTCGGCCTTGGAATTCCACTCCACTACCCGCCCCTGGCCGTCAAGCATCATCAAGGCGTCATTCGTTTCTTCCAAAACGGTGCGGTATCGGGCGACGAGATGCTCGGCGTTGGCCCGCACTAACTCGGACTGAATGGCAGCAGCCTCGCCATCGCGAACACGATCTTTCAATTGGTCAATCGTGGCGGCCTGAGTCGAGAAATGGCGGGCCGCAGAATTTAGCCGGACTAGCAAAGTGATCAACCAGGCGGCGCCGGCCAACACGCTTGCCGTCGCGACGATCGCCGCCAGCCATCGCCAGCCCTGCGCCTGTGAAAAAAACGAGTCGGCGGGAAGGTCGGACCAGGGGAGCATTGCCAGTCCGAGACCACAGGCGCCCACGGCCACCAGCGCCACGGCGCTCCCGCAACTGCTTAATGAGGGATCGTGCAAACGAGGCACGTTGATTCCTCGCCTGGAGACAGGTTGACAATTCGGCCCAAGCGACCGGCGCTTCCGATGCGCGGTTGGCCGCTACGGTACTGCACTTCTCTCTGTCCGACGAGCAACACGTCCCGGCGCGCGGAGGACGGCGTGCTCGTCCCCAACAACCAATCTTGGCCGGAGCGGGCGCCAATGTAAAGCAGCGGTTGTCCAATGTTGTGCGTCCGCACTCGATCGGACCGCGAACGACAACCCCTTTTCGAATGGATTTGGCCTACCAACGGTGAGAACCACCCGCAATACATCGCGGGGGGCAACGGTTCCGCGCGCGCCAGCGAGTACTACTGCTTCTCGTTAAAGAAACGTTCATCGAGCTGCTGCTTGCCCCGGTTGCCATAGTATTTCACCAGGGCAACTCGCAATTCGCGCGGCGTAAGGTTGCGATCCAGAAATCGCTGGTATAGATCTTGATGCTGCTCTCGCAGTTTGCGGAATTCCGAAATCTGATCCTCGGAGTATCCCAAGGCGGGCAGGTTGGCAAGATCGCCGCAGGTGACGGCAAACCGAGCCTTGGTAAACAGTTCGCTGTGGCCGTAGGCAATGTCATCCAAGGTTTCCACCACCGCCTGAGTCTTGGCGGCCGTCACCAAGTCCATTTCGCGGCCAATGTTTTCTTGCTTGCGCAGCGCCTCGGCCAAGAGGGGGTTCTGTTCGGCAGCTTCGGCCATTTTGACGCGCAGTGCCTGGTAGAGATCGGGCGACGGCGTGAACACCTTGTGCTCCAGGCCGTACGAGAAATGGTCGAAGACCATCTCCTCGACTTCTCGCGTTGGTTCGTAAAGCGGAGTGACTCGCCCGGCAATGAGCATGCTTGGCGAAAACAACGTGCCGGTCGGCGAAATGAAATCCTTGCCGATCGACAGCCCCAATTTTTGGATGTTGTCGGCGGTATTGCCGGCGCGGGCGCCCTCGGGGACGGGAAAGAATTCTTCGCGGTCGAGCGGCGTCTCCAAGGCGCACAACAGCAGCAATCCCGCGCAATAGGTCTTGATCGCCACGCCGTCGAGCGGCTTGCCCTTCAAATCGAGTACGCGGTCGGTGCGAAAATTGAGATCGAACGAGGATTCGTTGCCAATAATGCTCGCGGCACGAGCGCCCATCGCGGCGCCCACCTTTTCGTCCCTGTGTCGCAAGAACACAAAGTGCAGCGTGTCGCGGAGGTAGTTTTCGACGTTTTCGGCAGGAATGCTCGATCCTCGCTCGGGCAGGTCGACGATCACCATTCGTCGTTTGCCGTCGCTCCCCACTTCAATCGCGGCCACGCCGACGTGAGTAAACAGGCCGGGATTCAGGTCAGTAAACAAATTGTAGGGCGAGGGATTGCGCATCAGCAGCCAATCCCCGGGGCGCACGTCAAAGTGTCCAAGCCGATAGCTGTCGCCTTCGAGACCGTGCTTGCGGCGATGATCGAGCCAATCGAGCAGTTCCTGCCGCAGCGAGGCCATTTCCGGGGCGAGCTTCGATGCCGGCACACCCTCCAACAAACCATAGACTTCGTCGGCAGTGATCGGGGGGCGGGCGTAGTCCTTGTCGGCCAGTTCGCTCGGTCGCAGGTCCTGGGGCAAACCAACCTGGCGAATGGTGTCCACCGCCTGAACAACCAGGTTTAGCGGTGTTTGCGGATCGCGAATCAACTCGGCCAGTCGGGGGAGTTGGCTGCGTTCGCCCGTGGAAGCGATCAATTGCAAAATCCGCGCGCGATTGGCTTCCGACAGGGCCGTCACCCCTTCCGGCGCATTGGGGGGCGGCGGCAGGATCAACAAACCCACCACCGCTGCGCCGATATCGCTGTTGCGGCGAATGCAGAGCTCGACAAGCCGCTCGCGCAACGTGGGATCGGCAGCCACGCGAAACGCTGCAAAGTTCACGGCTTCGCTCAGTTGCAGCTTGAGACGACCAGAAAGATCGATCAGGTTCGACATCGTCTTCAGCCAGCAGCGGATGCCGTCTTTATCGAGGCTTCCCTCGCCGTTTCCCCCATTGCCTCCACTCGCCGGCAAGAACTCGGTGCGCATGGCCAAGGTTTCTTCTAGTGCCTTGTCCACCTGCTGCTTCGCGGCGATCAGACGATCGACCCGGGCGAGAATTTGCGCGCCGTCGGTCACGCCGTCGTACCGGGCCAGATAGGCTGCCCACTGTTCGACCATCTCCGAGGCTTTTACCACGGGCTCGATCTTGTCGGCCGAGCAATCGGCCACCTGCTTGGGAAGTCGCTGCCCGTACAGTTCGACCCATTGTTCGAATGCGGCGTCTTGCGATTGGGCTAGCGCCCAGGGGGAGCAGGCCCACAACATCAGGCCGACGGCGATCCCTGCCGAGGTTCGGAAGGAATTCAAGATTTGCATGACAGTTCGGGGGGAGGAAGAAGCGGTGGTTGGGAGGGATGGGCGCGCACGCCACCGGACATTGGCGGCAAACGCTCCACCTTTCCTATAGCTTGTAGTTTGCGCGTTTGCCAAGATTCTTTCCATACCCCAGCCCCGGTCTTTCCGCGTTACGCGAGGGCTAGACGCTTGGTCCCTTGTTACCGTCAGTTTGCGTTCGTTCTCGCCAACGAGAATAATCGTTGTCATAAACACAATCGTTTCTGCCGGAGTCTCTTCGGACGACTGCTCGGCAGCAAACTCCCAAAATTCGAACATCAGGAGCATTGCCACGATGGGCAAACTTCGCGCCGGCGCCGCCACCAGCAACATCACTCCGCGGTTGGGAGTTTCGCTCAATGGCGGCATGAGCGACCGCACGGCCACGCACATTCACGACGACTTGCATGCCCGCTGTATGGTGCTCGACGACGGGAAGACTCGACTGGCCTACGTGGTCTGCGATAGCTGCATGCTCGACCGCGAACTAATGGACGCCGCGAAGAAACAAATCGCCGAGCATGGTGCGGTTGACGCCGACAAGATTTGCATCTCGACCACGCATACCCACAGCGCTCCCACCTCGGTGGGCGTGTTCCAAAGCGATCCGGACGAAGGGTATCGCGAATTCCTGATGCCGCGAATCGTGGATGGGGTTGTTCGCGCGGTAAACAATTTAGAGCCTGCCAAGGTGGCCTGGGCGGTAGGCCACGAACCCTCGCAAGTTTTCAATCGCCGCTGGTACATGAAACGCGGCACGATCGGCGCCAACCCATTCGGGAGCGAGCACGACACGGTGCGGATGAATCCGCCGCGGGGAAGCGGCGACCTGATCGAACCCGCCGGAGAAACCGACCCCGACGTTTCGGTAATTGCAGTCGCGTCGCTCGAAGGCCGGCCGATTGGCCTGTTGGCGAATTATTCTTTGCACTATGTCGGCGGAACCGGACCGGGACACGTGTCGGCCGACTATTTCGCTATGTTCGCCGAACGAATGCAGGCCCTGCTCAACGCGGATCGACTCGATCCGCCTTTTGTAGGCATGATGACCAACGGCACCAGCGGCGACGTGAACAACGTCAACTTTCGGCAGGTGCAACCGGGCAGCCCCCCGTACGTGCAAATGCGTCGTGTGGCCTACCTGGTGGCGACCGCCGCCCACCAGGCGCTGTTGCAAGCGGCCTGGCACGACAACGTCACGCTCGACGCGAGGCAAACCCTCGTCACGCTGGGGCGACGTCTGCCCGCCGCCGATGAAGTGGCCCGGGCAAAGTACATCCTCTCGCAGGCGCCGCAAGGCAAATCGTTGAGCACGCGCGAGCAGATTTACGCGCGCGAAACGGTACTGATGGCAGACTGGCCATCGACGATCGAAGTGGTGCTGCAAGCACACCGAGTTGGCGATGTCGGCATTGCCACCACGCCTTGCGAAACCTTCGTGGAGATTGGACAGAACATCAAGAAGATGAGCCCTTTTCCGATGACATTCACCATCGAACTGGCTAACGGATACGCCGGCTACTTGCCGACCGAGGCTCAGCACAAACTCGGCGGGTACGAAACCTGGCGCGCCCGATCGAGCTTCTTGGAAGAGGGCGCGGCGAACAAGATTGAAGCCCAACTCAAAGGACTGTTTGGCGAGCTGGGACGCGCTACGGGGTGACGCCGCTCGGCGCCGTCGGCATGATTGAACACAAGTGCTTGCTCCACCCCCCCTAAAACCAGTTTGCCCCTTTTCTCGCACAGAGCGGTCGGGCTTGCCGGCCAGCGATTCGGCGCATTGCCGATAGCCATCCAGTCGTCATGGTGGGCAATCGAATCCTTTGCGCTAGGATTACTCCGCTGGTACGACGACACCCCCGCCGTCCAATGCATCGCGCTCGAGTGTGAAACTTCCCGTAGGCACTTTGCCCAGGCGCTAGTGAACTTTCGGAAGCACGAAATGGCAAACGGGAGCCCTTGAACTAATGAAACAACGATTAAGCAACCTATGGGAGAAATGGCGAACCAGTTACTGGCTCGTACCGGGAGTAATGCTCGTTGGCGCGCTACTACTCGGAGTGGGCATGCTGACGTTGGATCGAAGCGTTGAGAAAGAACCCGAAGAGATTTGGTGGATGTATGCCGGAGGCGCGGAAGGGGCACGATCGCTATTGTCCACCGTTGCCGGTAGCGTAGTGACTGTTGCCAGCCTGGTATTTTCGATCACCATCGTCGTCTTGTCGCAAGTGTCGAGCCAGTTCGGTCCGCGCATTTTGCGAAATTTCATGCGTGATACCGGAAATCAGTTCGTGCTGGGCACGTTTGTGTCCACATTTCTCTACTGCCTTTTGGTCTTGCGGTCCATCCAGGGCGAGAATCGCCCCGTGCCGCACTTCTCGGTAACCGTGGCCGTGTTGCTCGCGGCCAGCAGCATTTGCGTGCTGATCTATTTCATCCATCATGTTTCGCATTCCATTCAAGCGCCGCAAATCATTGCCACGGTATGGCGAGATATCCATAGCGGTATTGCGCGTATGCCTTCGAAGAACCAGGGAAACGATTCCCATTACCAAGACGAATTGCCGGCGAAGGAGTTTCCCGGCGATTTTTCCGGAAATGCAGCGGCAATTCCCGCAAGATGTTCCGGTTACATTCAGGCCATTGATCAAGGCGGCCTTATGCACTTGGCGCAAGCCAACAATCTTTGGCTGAAATTGCTGTTTCGGCCCGGCGACTTTGTCATTGAGGGGAACCCACTTCTGTTGGCCTGGCCCCTTCCCGACAACGATGAGATCATCGCGCGAATCCACGAAACGTTTATCATCGACCGCTATCGCACGCCGGAGCAAGATGTCGAATTCGCGATCCGGCAAATGGTAGAAATCGCCGTGCGGGCGCTTTCTCCCGGCATCAACGATCCCTACACCGCGTGCAATTGCATTGATTGGCTGGGAGACGCCCTATGTCGGGTTACCGACGCGCAACTGCAATCCCCTTATCAATACGACAATGATCACGTTTTGCGGATTGTGATGAATGTTTCCACCTACGACGGAATCGTTGACGCCGCACTCAATCAAATTCGCCAGAACGGCAGCGATTCTCCAGCCGTGATGATCCGTCTGATGGAAACGATTGCGAGGGTCGCCGAGCGGGCGAAGTCGCCAGCCAAAGTGGCCTCGTTGCGCAAGCATGCGCAAATTGTCTGGCGGCAAGGCCAGCAATGTTTGCCAGACGAGTCAGACCAACGCGACCTCCGCGAACGTTACGAAGTGGTGCAAAGTTTAATAGGCAATGAACCGAGCGAATCAGTCGTTCTCTTGGGATGAAGTGGGGATGGCGGATTCAGTATCGTTCGCCTTGCTGCTGGCGGCGCAAGAATCGAATGGCGTCTTCCACCGTTTGAATCTCATCCGTCGCATCGGCGGGAATGGCGAATTCGAACTCCTCGTCGAGTTCCATCACCAGTTCCACCATTGCCAACGAATCGAGCCCCAAGTCGTGTGCGAACGACGTTTCCAACGTGATCGCCCGAGCCAGGTTGGGTTCGCCGCCGAGCCGATCGCGAAACCACCACAGCAGGTGCCCGCACGCTGGACAGCAACTATCGCCGCCGGGAGCGCTCGGTTCCATCGCGGCTACCAGTCCGCAAACCGGACAAAGCTGGGGACTGCCTTCGGGGGTTCGCGAGGAAATCGTCATCGATGAAGGCTTTCGCGATGGCAGGTTCCGGCACTTTGGGGACCAAGCGTCACGACCGTGTTTCGTCGTGATCGGCTTGGGCCCGGCCTTTCCCATTGGGGTCGCGTTCCAGCGCGTCCAGGATTAGCCATCCCGCGGCGAGCCCCAGCACGGCAGCAATGGCCGCGCCTCCCAATTCCAAATAGGCGATAACGTTCTCTTCAAACGGCGACAGTTGAAACTTGGCAGGCTCCGCCGCGGGTACGCGCGAAGCCAGCCATACCTTGAGCAACCCCAGGGCAACGCCGCATAGCATCCCGCCGATCAAGGCGAGTGCCATCTTCAACGGCCGATGACGGCGACACCCGAACGCGAACAGACCGACCGCGAAAATCAGCACCAAGAACATCTGCTCGGGCAGCGCTCGCCAAACGCCGTCCCACGTTGGAACATACGCCGCAAGCAGCATCGACTCCTCACCTCCGCGGCGCGCTCAACACCGAGAAATCGAGCGCTCAACTAGAATGAACGTCGTCCCTCCATTGGCGCTTCCGGCTTCTGCTGCGGAGCGAAAATCCCCAGCAGCGTTTGGGCAATAACATTCTCGGGCAAAAGCATGAGCACCTGACGCAGTTCGGCAATCGCCTCGGCGCGGTGCCCCAGGTAACCGTAATGATAGGCGAGCAAGAAGCGACCATCGGGCGAACGCGGATTCCGTGTGACTTCCGCCTCGAGCGCGCGCAACTGCTGTGTGTACTGGCCAACATGGGGAAAGTAGTCGCCGAAACTCCGCAGCACCAATCCCCATTTTTGCACCGGGAGACTCTCGAGTGCAAATTGCAATGTCGCCGCCGCGCCATCGAAATCGCCCGTTGCAAACTGCGCATGTGATTCGAGCAGTTTGGCCAAGGGGTATTTCTCGGCCGTGACCGGAATCTGCGAAATGCATTCCAGCGACTCCCGGTAATTGCCTTGGCGGAAGTTGCGCGACGCAAACGCCAAGAGCTGATCGGGAGGCAACTGCGGCGCGGGTTGGATTTGACTCGCTGGGTCAAACGGTAGCCGTGCAATCAAGGGAGGCGCAGCAGGAATCGTTGGATCGCGGCCTACCTGGAACGCCTCGGCAAGGTTCGGTCCGGCGGCAACCGCGGTGTCCGGAGAAGCCAAAGCAGGCGAACCGAGCGCCGCGGAACTCATGCCCAGACCGCCAGGCAGGCCGACGATCGGATCGGAGTACACCGGCTCATAGGTGTAACGATTGGGTCCATTGAAGCGAATGCGGTTTCCCACCGGCTGCGCAACCAGGTCGTCCCACTGAAATCCCCAAATATCGCCCGGCACATAAGGCCACGGTTCGAATACGTACTGGCCGTTGACAAGGCCCGTGGTGGCGCCGGAATAAATCGCGGCCAGGCTCGGGGCATTGCGCAGCCCCGTGTAGCGATTGGGGAAACCACCGAGCCAACGCACCGTGTCGATGGTTTCGATCTGCAACCTGGCGTTCCGTTGCCGCAACGGTTCGTATTGCAGATAGGCTTGCCGCGACGCCTCCTGGGGGGAAAGGGGAGGCGTTTGAGCCAGGGAGATACCGGGTTGCATCAGCACGATGCACACCGACATGGTCGACAACCATTTTAGGCATCCGCCGCATTTCATCGCATGCCTCCCGTCTTCCGCACGAAATGACGCACCCTGTTGCAACCCAGGCCATTACGCTTTGCTCGAGCGAAATTGTCGCACTGCGCGTGACATACCTCTTTGCCGTGGCCACTGGCCGCATTGTACCATGTTGGGAGACGCTCGGCAGTGCTTCCTGCACGACCGAGACCGGTGCGGCCGTCGTGAAGGTGCGGGAAAGGGAACGCTCATCTTAACGCGGGTTAACCGCAATCGCTCGTTGATCTCCAAAACTTCTCTGAAGCTTGCACAGGTGACAACGAGGAAGAAACTAAATTGGCGACGTTCGTGATTATTCGCCGTCGCGACCCGTTCGCGATAGGACCGCCCGCAATTCGGGTTTCCACCGGTAGGGTTGCGTTGGCTGAAGTGTTCGGACCGCGAGAATCGGGCAAAAGTCGCCCCGGCATTGATGAACCCTGTTGCAGGCAGATCCGATGGAACCCGTCGAATCCGAACTCGATCCGCAGTCACTGCAAATGCTGCAAGACTACTTGGATCAGCTTCAGGCGGGGCAGGCGCCCGACCGCGAGCGGTTGCTGCGATCAAATCCCAAGTTGCAACCGTATCTCGACTGCTTGCACGTGCTGGAAGGATTCGCGCCGGCCGACGAGGAATCGGCGCAGCTTGAGATTTTTGTCGGCGAGTCCGCTATCGCAGGGCCCCGAGGTAATCACCCACCAAAAAACATCCCCGGGCAAAATCATCTACCCCCGACGATGGGCAACGCTCCCAACACCCGCGATCGTACGATGGCCTTGTCTAGCGGGGACGTGCGGTTGGTGACCGATGATGAATACGTGGTCGGTCGCCGCCGCCCGCCCTGCACGCAGTTTGGCACGTACGAATTGCTGTATGAGATTGGCCGGGGCGGCATGGGGGTGGTGTATCTGGCTCGCCATCCGGAATTGAACCGGCACGTGGCGATCAAGATGATCTTGGCTAGCCATTTGGCTTCCGACGAACAGGTACGGCGATTTCGGGCCGAAGCCAGAGCGGCCGCCGCGCTGGCGCACCCCAATGTGGTGCAGATATACGACGTCGGCGAAGTCGAAGGCCAACATTTCTTTGCCATGCAGTACGTGCCGGGTTCGAGTTTGGCGCAGCGGCTAGCGACAGATCGACCCTCGCCCGAAGACGGCGCGCAATTGGTGGCAACCATTGCCCGGGCGGTTCAGCATTTGCATCAAAACAACATCGTTCACCGGGATCTCAAGCCAGGCAACGTGCTGCTCAACTCTGCCGGCGAGCCCTACGTTACTGATTTTGGTCTGGCCAAAATGCTGGTGGGCGACGATTTGCAAACGGCGACGGGGGTGATAACGGGCACGCCCAGTTATATGTCGCCCGAACAGGCAACCGGACGGCAAGACGTGGGACCCGGCAGCGACGTCTACAGCTTGGGCGTCATTCTATACGAAATACTGACGGGGAAACCGCCATTTCGCGAAGACAATCCGCTCGACACGCTGGTGCAGGTGATCGAGCGCGAACCGCGGCTTCCCCGGCAACTCAATCCGAGAGTGCCGCGCGAACTGGAATGCATCTGTTTGAAATGCCTGGAGAAGTCGCCGCAGGATCGCTACACCTCGGCGGGCGAGTTGGCAAATGATTTGGAGCGTTACCTGGCCGGCGAATTGGTGGAAGCTCAGCCACCCAGCGTGCGAATGCGCGTCTGGCGATGGGCGCGGCGCGAGCCGGCCCTGGCAACGCGGTTGGGTGGAATGGGCGTGCTGTACGCGGTTGAGACCGTGAACTATTTGTTGGGAGTGGTCGACAACCGCTTTCATTGGCTAGTTACGGCGGTGCTTGCGTGTTGGGCGGCTATTTCGATCCTGCTGCAACGCCTGATTCGCAATCCCCGTTGGGCCGTGGCGGCGCGATACGGTTGGACTGCGACTGACGTGCTTGGATTGACGGGCGTGTTGCTGGTCGCCGACGGTGTCGCTAGTCCCATGGTCATGGGTTATCCGCTGGTGATCGTGGCCTCGGGACTGCTGTTTCAGGTGCGAATGGTCTACTTCACGCTGTTGTTGTCTTTGTTATCCTACGTCGGCCTGGTGTTGTTGTACTATGCTACGCCAGTGACGCAGCGGCCCGTTTTCGACCCCGATTTCGATCGCCATGTGTACGTGCTGGTGGGACTGACGTTGCTGGGCTGCATGGTGGCGTACCAGGTTTCGCGGGTTCGCGCGCTCAGCCGGTATTACGAAAGTCGCCGAACCGGGTAATCGCGGCAATCCTCGCTACCGCGAAGTCGCCGCGATATAGATCCGCAGCCGGTCAAAGGGTTCGAAGCCGCATTGTCGGTATATGTTCACCGCGGGCTCGTTGGCTGAATCCACGGCCAACGCCAACTGGCTCACACCAGATCGATGAGCCAGGTTCAACGCATGTTGCACGATTTGAATGCCCCGGCCGGCGCCGCGAGCCTCTGGCGTGATGCCCATATAAACCAGTTCCCAAAGTTGCGACGAATGGGCGGCGAGAATCAAACAGCCTAGCGCGGATCCGCGTTCGTGTACCATGAACCAAAGATGGGGTGCATATCCAGGTTGTCCGCGATAGCTCTCCAGGGTGTCGCTGACATGGAGATGCTGATGAATGGCCGGACAATCGCGGGTTCGCTGATAGGTGCGCTCCAGCAGTTGTGCAAAGCGCGGCCAGTCGTCTTCCGCAACACGTTCCAACGCCAGATTCGCTTCGGGGAAGGTAGACTGCTGCCGGCAATCGGCGTGCAGGTAGAGCAAGTTGGCCACAAATTCAAAGCCAGCCGCCAGAAAGGGCGCCGCGTCATCGGCCTCGGCCAGCATGGCTTGAACCAGTAGCGTCCCCTGCTCAACTTGGGACTGAACGACAGCCCGTAACAATCGTGCGGCAATTTGTAGCGACAATTCGGCCGACAACGATTCCCCGCTTGCCAGCCGTGGCGGCCAAACCATGCACGTCTTGCCGGGCAGCGGCACAGCAAAGACGGCGCCTAGGGGACGCGTGGCATACCGCTGCGGAGTTTCGTCATTGCCGGCTGCCGCCGTGCGCTGCGCCAAAAGCAGCAAGACTTCAGGGCGATGGCTTTCAATTTCAGCTTGTCGTTGCACGGCCAGATCGGCCGGCAAGTGGGCCGTGAGCAGATAGGCTGCCAACCGCCGCTGATGGTCGGATTGGGCCGGCAGAATTTCGAGGGCTGCACTTTCGATAGATGTGTCCATTCTTCTTCGGTGGAATCTCGCGCATTGTCATGCGTGCATCGTCCGCCGCCATTCGGTCTGGATTGGTTCCGGCTACATACCCTCGCACCGCTTGAGCAATTCCTCAAATCGCGTTTTCAACTCGCTGCCGCCCAATTCTGGGTGCAGCACGGCCGTTACCTTAATCAGCTTGACAGCATGCTCTTTGTGGCCCAATTTTTCGTTCGTCAGGGCAATGCCGTATTTGGCGCGGAACCAGCGGGGATCTCCCGGTCGGCATTTTCGTTCCAAGTCGCGCCATTGGGAGAGTGCTTTCTGCCAGTGGGTCTGGTCATCGCTTTCTGTGAGGCATTCGGCCAGCGCTTCGTGCAGATCTCCATCGCGGGGGTCAGCGGCTAGCAGCCGCTCGAACATCGGCACGGCCCCGCGGAAGTCGCCGCTGTCGGCGGTGGCTTGGGCCAGCAATCGATCGAACCGCCATTGGTCGTGATCATCGAACCTGGCCTCGCCGCTGCCCAATCGCTTTAAACCGGCAAGTTGCAAGCGGGCCAATTGTTGGCGAAGCTCGCCATCCGCCGCTTCTTTGGCCAATGCGCCCAACTGTTCCAGACGATCCAACAATCGACGTGGATCGCCGCCGCCAGCCTGGTCCAGCAGTTGCTCGGCTTGTTCGAACCGCTTGAGTCCCGCGTAGGCCACCGTCAGTTCTGCGGTCGCCGAAGCCTGCCAGGCTTCATCGGCCGGAGGCTGGCCCTGACGGGCGGCTTCCAAAATGCGGGCCGCGCGATCGAAGTCGGGTGGAGTCTGTTCCAAACGCAACCGAGCGGCCGCCAGTGCCGCGGCTCGATCGCCCGCGCTCCAAAGGGCAGGCCAGCGCGGTTCGGGTCCCAACACCAGCCGCTCAAAAAAGTCCGCCGCGGCTCGCAAAGTGGGCTCATGCGGCTGCGATCCGGCCTTCTGGGTGGCAATCCAAAGTCGGTAGGCGCGCTCGCTGCCCGAAACGGCGGCGGCAAACTCCGGATGATCATGTCGAACCTTCGCATACGCTTGTATGGCTTGGTCCCAGTCGCCCGCGTGCTGGTGCAGATTGCCGAGATAAACTTGAGCATGGCCCGTGGTGGGCGAATCGGGCCAACGTTCAAGATGTTCGCGAACGATTTTTTCATACTCCTCCAACGGAAGTTCGTCTGCTTTGACGGCCTGGCCTGAATGAAACACCGCCAGCAAATGTGCCTCGGCGGCTTGCCTGTGCCCGGTTGAAGCCAGCGCCAGTCGGCGAAGTTTTGTTGCCGCACTCATGTGCTGATTTTGTTCATGAGCAATCGCCGCTGCCGCGTAGTCGAGTTCGAATGCCCGATCGAGCTGGTTCTCGACCCGAGCCGTGGCGGCGGCGCTTTCGTAGGCGGCCACGGCATCTTGCCATTGTCCGCTGCGATAGAGACCTTGCGCGGCGCGGACTTTCAATTCGAGGTCACTCGAAATCCCTCCCATGCTCAACTTTGAAGCCAACAGCGACTCTGCCCGACGGGCCCAGTAAGGCGAATGATCGGCCTCGATCTGCTTCACCAGGCTGGCGGCAGTGTCTTGAAAATGCTTGGCCGAGGTTTCGTTCTTCGACTGCTCGGCCGTGGTCCACATTGCCAGGCAATATTCCAGCAATGCGTAATCCCAATCGGGATGTGTTACGCCTTGGATCGCGCGGCCAGATTGCACCAGCGGTTGTGCTTCGCTGAATTGTTTGTTGTCGAGCAGTACCCGCAGTCGTTGTGCTTGGGCTTGCATGGCAATCGCCGGCGGAGGGTTCTCGGCCGCCAATGCGGCCAGCTTTCTGAGCGCGCCCGCGCGGTCGCCAAGCAGCCGCAAGCATTTGGCCTCGTCAAGCCGGGCCTGCCACACCAGTGGATCGATCGTGGCCAACTGCGCCAGGGCATGAAGCAATTCCACGGACTGCCGCAGGGCATTGTCGCGATCGGCCGTTTCCGCCGGATAGCATTGCCCCTGGCTCAGATAAGCCCTAGCCAATTGGTAACGCAGATTCTTTTGCAGCGCTAAGAGTTGGTCGCGCGTGGGGGCGCCTTCGGGTGGAATTCGGGTATCGCGAAGTCGCTCGGCCAGTTCTTCTTCCACTCCCCGAAGTTGCCGGATCGCCAGACGTAAATGCCCTCGAGCTTCGCTCCACAGAGTCTCGGGTTGTGAAGCCACCTCGGCCTGCTGCCGCAGCATTTCGCCGCGCGCCATCAGCACCAGTCCCGCTTGCGCGCGAACGACGACAGCCCAAGCCGGGTCGGGAAACTTGTCGACATACGTGGCGGTTTCTTCGATGGCCTGCTGCCATAATCCCACCGCGCTGTTGGGGCTGGCCTCCAAGGCATGTTCGACGAGCGTTTGCGATAGCGCGACCACGAGCTCGGCCCTCGTTTCCGCGGCAAGATTCTCATCCTGCAAGCGGCGCTGGCAATAACCGGCCGCCAAGGCAAAGAGTCGCCGTTCGCGCAGTCCGGCGACAAACTTTTTGTCCTCGCTTGCACCCCATGAAACGGCGGGGGCGAATGCTAGCACGAGCAATGCGCACGCCAACCAGCAACCCCAGGATTTCCAACGAATGGAGGCACGAAGTTCCATACTGGCGTCGACAAATCATGCAGCGCGGTTGGGCTTGGCGGGTTCGTCGCGAGCACCCTCCCGCTGAGAAAGGCTTTTCCCCCATTGTACGCGCACAGCCGCCAAGGCTCGATCCCAAAGTGCGAAAGGAGGGGAGCCGATTGCGAAGGCGGTAACTTCCGGGTGTTTCCTGCCGCGTTTGAAGCTCTCGAAATGGGCACCGCCGCCGAGACTTTCTCTGGTATTTTTCGACTGCCGGGGACGACCCTTGGGTGTTTATTGTGAAAAAAGGTTGTCGCAATACGTCCCTTCCTTCGTGGCGAAAATCTCGAATTTGCGCCAGCGCGCCCCCCAGCCCATCGCGGCGACCCTCATTGCAACCCATCTTCACGGCAGCCGCCGCAGCGCTACGCGACCGTCTCGGCCAGGGGGCCAGTAGTTGCTCCGGGCCCCTCGCATGCCGCCCGTGTCCCGGAGTACGATGGGAGTTGCCCTGCACCCACCCGAACTAACCTGGAAAGGAACGGCGTTGAACATCATTGGGATAGGGACCGACATCATCGAGTGCCTGCGGATTGCGCAAATGATCGATCGGCACGGTGAGTTGTTCGTAAACCGGGTCTACACGCCGTACGAAATTGATTATTGCCAAAGTCGCAAGGCTGCCACGCAGCATTTTGCCGGTCGTTGGGCCGCCAAGGAAGCGATTCTCAAGGCAATCGGTACTGGCTGGCGAAAGGGCATCAGTTGGCGCGATATGGAAATTCGCAGCAATCCCCAAGGGCGGCCGTCGGTGCTGCTGTGCGGTGGCGCGCGCGAGGTTGCCGATGCCTTGGGAGTACAAGAGATACTGATCAGTATCTCCCACTGCCGCTCGCATGCCACGGCCATGGCCACCGCGGTTGGCGCGGACGACTAAAACCGGTGTCTGCCCCGTCTTTATGCCGCCAGCAATTTCTTGCGCGCCAAGTCAAGGAGAAACAGTAGGGGGATTCCCAGCCAGGAAAGTGCGTAGACATGCCATGCCACTGGTCCGGTGCCGAGGAATTGTTGAACCGGCGGGAAATAGAGAATTGCCCAGGAAAAAGCGATTTCGATCGCCACTCCCAGCAATATGAGTTTGTTGCGAAACAGACCGCTATTCAGTCCGCTGCGCCGTAGTGATCGGCGGCCGATAACATTTCCGATCTGCATCAGCACAATGGAGGACAACGTGATGCCCGTCGCGGATCGATACAGCGGGTCGCTTAGAGCAAGTTCTTCCCCCCAGCCCCACCCTCCCTCAAAAAGTACGTAGAAGAACATCAATAGAGACCAGGCTGCCTGAATGACGCCCAGGAACAAATAGGCCGTGGCCATCACGGGAAGCGAGAGCAACCGTTCCTCGGGTTTCCGAGGCGGTCGTCGCATCGTATCACCTTCCGGAGGCTCTTGCCCTAGGCCAATTGCGGGTATCAGGTCGGTACCGAGGTCGATGGACAAGATTTGGATGACGGTTAACGCTAAAGGCACCGGTAGCGCGATATAGAGCAGAAACGGCACGATTTCCGGAACGTTGCTTGCCAGCACGTACATGGTGAATTTTTGCATGTTCGCAAAAACGGCTCTCCCTTCCTCGATGCCCGCCATGATCGAGGCGAAATTGTCGTCTAGCAGCACCACGTCTGCAGCTTCGCGGGCGACATCCGTTCCGCCAAGCCCCATCGCAATCCCCACGTCGGCAGCTTTCAGCGCGGGGGCATCGTTCACGCCGTCGCCAGTCATTGCCACCACGTTACCCAACCGCTTCAGCGCACGTACGATCTTCATTTTCTGCTCGGGCGTGCTGCGGGCGACGATGGCAACGCCGCTATGAAGGCGTTCCGCCAGTTGCTCCTCCGAGAGCTTTTCCAATTCACTGCCGAGCAGAACTGAATTCTCTGTGGACTCGACATCGCCGAGTATTCCGCATTTTCTCGCAACCGCCGCCGCCGTTGCAGGATGGTCGCCCGTAATCAGCACTACGCGAACGCCCGCTCGATGACAATTGGCAACCGCACGGGGAATTTCCTCGCGCAACGGATCCTCCAGCGCCAAAAATCCATTCAACACCAACGCCCGTTCCAGCGACTCCTCTTTTGCCTTGGGGTGGGGAAGTGCAGGGAGCCTGCGATAAGCTACCGCGATGACTCGCTGCCCCTGTGTAGAAAGGCGATGGACGATTTCATCGCCGCCGGCCAGCAATTCAACGGAAACCGCTTTAGGGTCGCCGCCATCCATCGTGTCGACGAACCCGATCAACGGGCGCAGCGACTCCCACGCACCCTTAACCGCCAGCAGCACCTCCACTCCGTTGGCGTACACTCCGGCTTCGCGTCGCTTTTGTACGTCGAAAGGGAAGTGACGGCGTGTTTCTGAGACGATTGCGTCGGGTACTTCAAACAACTCCTCGTAACGGATCGCAATGGCGACATCCAGCGGATCGCCACGCCATCGCGACGCTCTTGTTGCCCCATTTGGGGGCTTGCAGGGCAGGTCCGACTCCGCATTTTCATGAACTCCCGAGGCAATCAACGCGGCTTTGAAAAAGGATCGCAATCTCATCGGTTCTGTCATTGGTTGCCCCCAAACCGGATCCACGATGGCCGCAATCGCAAGTTCGTTCTTCGTCAGCGTGCCCGTCTTGTCCGTGCAGATGACGTGCACCGCGCCTAGCGCCTCCACGGCTTCCAGGCTCTTGACCAGCACCTGTTTCTTGGCCATGCGCAGACTGGCCATCGAGAGGGCGAAGGTGAACGTTGGCAGCAAGCCTTCGGGAACATTGGCCACGATGATGCCCAGCATAAACACAATGTTGATCCACAATGAGCGCCCTGCTGCAATACCGTAGGCAAAAAACAGCACGGCCATCACGACGGCAATTGCTGTCAGCACCCGAATCATCCGGCTGGTTTCCCGGTCGATCGGCGATGGCGGACGATGAACATCACGCGACAGCGCGGCAATTTTGCCAAACTCGGTGCTGTGCCCTGTTGCGATGACGACCGCCGTTCCGCTGCCGCGCAGCACGGCGCAGCCAGCGAATGCAATGTTCCGACTTTCGACAAGCCGGCCCTTCGTCGGAGCGCTGATCATGGGCACTGAGCGGGATTCGCCCGTCAAAGGCGCATTGTTAATCAGGAGCTCCTCGGACTCGACGAGTCTTGCGTCGGCCGCAACGCGATCTCCCTCGGCAAGAAGCGCGACGTCTCCGGGCACCAAATGCTCGGCGGGTATTAGATGTTCCACGCTATTCCGACGCACGAGCACCGTTTGCGGCAGGAATTTTCGCAGCTCTTCCATCGCCCGCTCCGCTCGCATTTCTTGGGCAAATGCGAACAGCGCATTGAGCACCGATACTGCCAACAGCGCCCAGCCGAGCACCCACATCCCTTCACCAGGCTGAATTGACTCGGCGATGAAACAGGCGGCCGCAGCTACGTCCAGAAGAATGCTGAAGAAGTTGACGAACTGCTTGATCAAGGCCGTCAACCAACGTAGCCGTGACGGCGGGTCCAGCCGGTTCCAACCGAATTCCCGGCGCTTCGCTGCAACTTCCTCCGCGGCCAATCCTGCAACTCGACTGCCAAGTCGGATATATACCGCGTCTGCGGAAAGCTCGTGAATTTGTGGTGGCACGGCACTCATGGTAACCTTCGGTGGACCGTCATGTCGGCGCAGAACGATTTCAGGAATCGACAGGATACGGGTGACAAGCGTGGTTTTGTAAGGGGCGCTTCAGCGGTCGGATATTGATGTCCCGTAGCCATTTTTGGCGTTGTTCTGGACAACGAGGAGCGCCTCGACGCCGCCGGACGGCGCGCCGTTACCCGCCTTCGTGCGTACGCTCATCCAGACGGAACCGCGGCAAGCGTCTGATGCCCCGCCATCTTGGTAGGTTCAATAGGGGCTGAGCCACACGGCCCGAGATTTTGGCCGGTTTCGCCAACACACGACAACTCTCAACAACCGATCCCTTGACCTCCAAGAAGTGCATCGCGAACTTGACGATGTCTGGCCGTCAAAATAGACTAAACATGCGGTTTCTTGTGAAGCGTCAAAACTCCTTGAACGCAAACTAGTCCATGGCAATCCCCCCGCAGCTATTTGGATTGCAGCCGACGAGCATGAGTCGGTTGGCGGTAGCGTTGCGTGTTTGCTTGTTGACGGCAGCCTGGCAAGGACCGATCCCCTGGTTTCACTGTCATGGGACTCTCGCCAACGCACCTGAAGCGGCAAAATCTTGGCTGGCAGAGCACTTAAAGGAACGGCACCCTTCGGTAACGCCCTATGCCAACGTGGGGTTTGGCTGGCACTTCCACTGTAACTTCCCGGGCTCTCCGGGTGACGATCCGCAACAGTCGCCCGAGGACGGACGAGGTTACTTGCCCGTCCTCCTGTCGGGTGACCACGCCGATTGCTCAATGCGTTTGGTGAGCGGACTGTCGGTTCTGGCCGGCTCGGCCCTGCTTGATCAGACGAGAGTCGACTGCGCCCTCCAAGGTGGTCGGCCACGTTCGACTCGCTTTTTTGATGCCTTTGCGCCCACTCTTGCGCTTCCCCTGCGCTTTGGCGTGCTCAACTGCTAGGCATTCCCAGCGGCGATTTTCCCCGCGGGTTTCTTGACGCGCTGTCGCGGTTTGCGACCGCGCAACGTGGTCCATCTTTCTGCCTGGTACCTGGGAGGCAATTTCATGGCAATCACATGGCCGCGGTCCATCCGCACCCGGACAACGCTCTTGATTGCGTCGAGCCTGGCACTCATCGCGGCAATCGGAACTTGGTGGCTTTTTGTTCGAACCGCGTCTCCGACGCCGCCACCCCTTACGAAAGTCGAGGATGGCTCAACCGACAGCGCCACGGAATCCTCGGCCGAATCGCCGGCCACGATTGAATTTCCGCGCGAGTCGTGGGAGGCAGCCGGAATCGCCATTCAACCGGTGACGCGGGCGCCGCTCAGCCAATCGGTGGACCTGACAGGCAAAATTACGCTCAACGAGGACCGTGTTGCTCACATCTATCCTCTCGTGGAAGGACGCGTCGACGAAGTCAAGATACGCTTCGGCCAGAAAGTCAAGCGAGGCGATTTGCTGGTGGTGGTTCAAAGCAAGGAGGTGGGCCAGGCCATGCTGCAGCTTTACCAGGACCGGCTACTCCGCGATTTCGCGGTTACCAAAGATCGCTGGATCCAGACGGTAACGGAGAATACGCAGTCCCTGATTGACTTGATCCGCAAGAATGCCGAGATCGAAACGATTGAGCAGGCACTTCACGATCGTCCCCTCGGGGAATATCGCGACAAACTGGTAACGGCCTATATCGCTCATTACAAGGCGCGTAAAGACCTGGACCGCCTCACTCCACTTTCAGAAGAGGGCGCGGTAACCGGCAAGCAACTCCTGCAAGCAGAAGCGGAATGGAATGCCGCGCGCGCGACGCTGCAGGCGTTCATCGAGCAGATCCAGCAAGATACGAAGCAGGCGTCGATCGTTTCGACACAATCCGTCAAGGAATTGCAGACTCGTGTTTCCGTCGATGAAACCAACCTGAAAATCATCGGTTTTGACGACGACGCCTTGGCGGAAGTCGATCCGCTGCAACAGGGCGAGGCAATCGCGCATTACCCCGTGTTGTCGCCCTTCGACGGAACCATTATCTCGAAAGACGTAGTCCTGCTCGAACGCGTGGGGCCTGAAAGCCAAATCCTGAGCATCGCCGATTTGTCGACCGTTTGGGTAAGTGCTGATATTTACGAGGAGCACCTGCACCTTCTGGAACAACTCGACCGGCAGGTTGTGCACTTGCGAAGCAACGCCTGGCCCGGAAAAGTCTTCGAGGCCAGGATCTTCTATACCGGCGACGTGGTCCACGAATCGACGCGTACCATATCGCTCCGCGCCGTCGCCGACAACGCCGCCGGATACCTCAAGCCTGGCATGTTCGTCAACGTGGAGTTCCCCGGTATCGTGTCCGATGATGTCGTGCAGCTTCCGCTCGCCGCGGTGCATGAACACGCCGGAGCCACTTTTGTTTTCGTGCATTTGAACGGCGACGCGTTTTCCAGACGCGACGTTGTGTTGGGCCGTCGCAATGATCAGGCCGTCGAGATTATCTCGGGACTTGAACCTGGCGAACTGGCGGTAATCGGCGGAGGGTTTGCCCTCAAGTCGCGCATGCTGGCCGATCTCCTTAGCGACTGATCCACGCCTGGCACATGGGCAACCAATGCGTCGTCGCTGCGTGTATCAAGCAGCAGTCCAGGTTTCATTTGAAGGGACACTTTTGTGGTCAACCATATCATTCATTGGTCTCTCGAAAATCGCTTCATCGTGATGTTGCTGGCGATTGTGCTGCTGGGAGTCGGCTTTGTCTCGATCTCTTCATTGCCACTTGATGCGGTGCCCGACTTAACGAATGTGCAGGTGCAGGTTCTGACCACGTCGCCGGCGCTAGGGCCGGTGGAAGTGGAACAGTTCATTACGTTTCCGGTCGAAAATGCCATGAGCGGTTTGCCTCGCGTCAGCGAGATCCGTTCCATCAGCCGGTTTGGACTTTCTGCGGTCACCGTGGCATTTGAAGACGGGACCGATATCTATTGGGCCCGAAACCTGATCAATGAGCGATTGCAGCAAGCCCGCGAAAACATTCCTCCCGGGATGGGCGACCCACAAATGGGGCCCATCGCGACGGGCATGAGCGAGATATACCAGTTTGAGGTTCGCGCCAAGGATGGGTACGACTTTAGTTTGATGGAGCTGCGCACTCTGTTGGACTGGCAGATTGCGTTTCAACTACGCAGCGTTGCTGGTGTGATAGAAGTCAACACATTTGGCGGAGAACTGAAAACGTACGAGGTTCAGGTCGACCCCAACAAACTGCTGAATTTTGGGATTTCGCTGGGCCGCGTATTCAAGGCTCTCGAAGAAAACAACGCCAACGCGGGCGGTGGCTACATTGCCCATGGCGCGGAGCAGCGGCTGATTCGCGGCGAAGGACTGGTCAGTTCGCTCGACGACGTCCGCCACATCGTGCTCGACAGTCGTAGCGACGGAACGCCAATCCGGATTTCTGATATCGGTGAGGTGCGATTCGCGCCCATGCTTCGACAAGGCGCTGTCACGCGCGACGGCCATCGCGAGGCCGTGACCGGCATGGTGATGATGCTGATGGGCGGCAATTCCCGGCAAGTGGTGGCCGATGTCAAGGAAAAGATCGCCGCGATCCAGAGTACCCTGCCCCAGGGTGTTTACATCGACACTTTTTATGACCGCACCGAATTGGTGGACAAGACCATTCACACCATCGCAGAGAATATCGGCGTTGGGGTCGTGCTCGTCGTCGTCATGCTGTTCCTGTTGCTGGGAGACGCCCGCGCCGGATTGATTGTGGCCTCGGCTATCCCGCTGTCTGCCATGTGCGCCTTGATTGCCATGAACGTCGCGGGAGTATCGGCCAACCTGATGAGCCTGGGCGCGGTCGATTTTGGAGTGATTGTCGACGGCGCCGTGGTGATGGTCGAAAACGCCGTGCGATCGGCCAGTGCCTATCACCGCAAGACGGGCGCCGATCTGGTGCCCAAATCGGTCTTTAGAGAATCGGCCATGGAGGTCGGCAAACCCATTCTCTTTGCCGGCTTGATCGTGATCATTGTGTTTTTGCCAATTCTGAGCCTGCAAGGCGTGGAAGGCAAAATGTTCCGTCCCATGGCCTTTACGTTCATGTCGGCATTGACCGGAGCTTTGATCTTGTCAGTAACGGTAATGCCGGTGATGGCTTCGCTGTTTCTGGCGCGGCGCGTCAGCTCCACCGACACTTTTCTGGTGCGCACACTCAAGAAAGGTTATGAGCCATTGCTTGCCTTTGCGATGGCGAGACCGGTCCGGATGCTGGCAGCAGCGGCGATCGTGTTCGCCGGAAGCGTGATGCTGGCGATGGGATTCGGAGTCGAGTTCGTCCCCAAACTGGACGAGGGCGACATTGCCATCCAGGCGGTGCGACTCCCCAGCGTTTCGCTGGAAACGTCGCTCGATATGACCCGCGCCATGGAACGCACCCTGCTCAAGTTTCCCCAGGTTGAAAGCGTCGTTTCCAAAACCGGCCGTCCCGAGATTGCCAACGATCCTATGGGAGTGCATCAAACCGATCTCCTGGTGCGGATGCGCCCGGTTCACGAGTGGCCGGAAGCAGTTTCCAAGGAAGCTCTGGTAGAGGCCATGCAGCAGGCCCTTGAACGGGAAGTCCCCAGCAATTCCTATGGTTTTACCCAGCCCATCGAATTGCGTGTGCAAGAACTGGTAGCGGGCGTTCGTTCCGACGTTGGCCTTAGTTTGTACGGAGACGACTTGGGCGTGCTCCAAACCGTCGGAGATCAAATTGTGCGGGCGCTCAATCAAGTCGAAGGCGCGGCCGACGTTCAGGCCCAACAAGTCGCGGGGCTCCCGTACCTGCGAGTCAAAATTCGCCGGGACTCGATCGCCCGCTATGGCATCAATTCCCGCGACGTACTCGACGCGGTAAGCGTCATCGGCGGAACGCCCGTGGGAGAAGTATTCGAAGGCCAGCGCCGGTTCCCACTTCAAGTAAGGATCGCCCCCGATTGGCGGCAGAATGTGGAAAAAATCCGCCAAATGAAGATTGAGGATCCCCGTGGCCGGCAAATTCCCATTTCGCAACTCGCCGACATCGTGATCGAGGACGGGCCGTCTGAGATTAGTCGTGATGACATTCGACGGCGTCTGCTGATCCAATGCAACGTGCGCGGACGCGATCTGGCCGGTTTTGTGGCAGACGCCCAACGAACAGTTCGCGAGCAAGTGCAACTGCCGCCTGGCTACTCGCTTGCCTGGGGAGGTCAGTTTCAGAATTTGCAAGAGGCCACGGCTCGACTGATGATCGCCGTGCCAGTCGCGTTATTTCTGATCTTTTCGTTGCTCTACATCACGTTTCACTCCGTCAAATTGACGTTGTTGATCTATTTGAATGTTCCCATCGCGGCAACCGGCGGTATCGTGGCTCTTTGGCTAAGGGACATGCCGTTCTCCATTTCCGCCGGTGTCGGCTTTATCGCACTGTTTGGCATCGCTGTCATGAACGGCGTCGTGCTAATCGAACATATTCGACACCTCCGACTCCACGGCCACGATCAACGAGAGAGCGTCGTCAAAGGCTCAATGGACCGTTTGCGCCCCGTGTTGATGACGGCAACGTGCGGAGCCTTGGGGTTCGTTCCGATGGCTGTCTCGGCCAGCGCCGGGGCGGAGGTTCAACGTCCGCTTGCCACGGTGGTGATCGGCGGACTTATCACCTGCACGATTCTAACTCTGTTGGTGCTGCCCGCGATCTACCGGTGGTTCGATCCCGCGATTGAAGAGGAGCGGTTCGAGAGCTAAGGGGCCGCCGATCAATTTGGTTCCCGTGTTCTGGTTTCCATTGCAAGCTGCTTGGCAGGGGCGAGGCCATTGATAAATGATTGAATCCGGGAGGACATCGTGGACCGTTACCCGGATCCGCCCAACTCCTTCGTCCGCATGGATCCGAAAATGTAAGGGCCGCTGGATGTGTTTTGGCGACCTACTCTACCGCTGCCGGCTCCCACATGCTGAAACTGTTCCGCGCGCTTGCGCTGACTTACTGGATGTGGTAGGTGGGGGAGGGGCAACGCGATAAACTCAATTTGGGCCCGCCAGAACGTGCACGCAATCTGAGGGACTTGGCAATTGTTGCACTCCGGTTCGCAACCATGCCCTGCTACGCAAGAAGCTCCCCGGCAACAAACCATAGCCATTTTCGGCGAAGGATGGTTCGTTACGATTGGCCGTATTTGCGGCGGCCTCTTAGGAGACTGTCAACCGCGCCTCATGGCACGGGCACAGAAGAGAAAGGGCAAATTCGGCCATCGATGCATCGATTTCCGCAGTCGTCCGCACGGGGCGTGGTCGCGACAAACCACCCCCGCTCCGACGATGTCGTCGCGTTGCTCAGACAATACTGGCGACTACACGCTCGTTGGCTGCGGTCGGGCGGTACTGGCCACGGCGACCTGTCCTTCGCGCGATGGTTTGTTCATCCACAGCAGCACGGGAGAGGCCACGAAGATCGAACTGTAGGTTCCCACGGCCACGCCCACGCACAAGGCAAAGGCAAACCCGTGGATCGCCTGTCCTGCGAAAAAGAACAGGATCACGGTCACGATGAACGTCGTGAATGACGTCAACAACGTGCGCGACAGCGTTTGGTTGATGCTGCGATTGATCAAGTCGGCCGTGATTCTGGAACTCTTGCCGCGTACCTCGCGAATCCGGTCAAAAACCACGATCGTGTCGTTGAGCGAGTACCCGATAATCGTCAGAAACGCCGCGATCATATCGAGCGAGATCTTGAATGGATCGATGAAGGGAATTCCAACCAGAAAGGCGGAAGCTGCCACGGCGCCCAGCGTGATGAGCACGTCGTGCACCAGGGCCACTACGGCCGCCAATCCATACGAGACCCGCTGGAATCGAATCCAAATGTAGAGCACGATCCCCAACAGGCTGGCCACAATGGCCGCGATGGCCTGACCGGCCGTGCGAGCCGCCACGCTGCCCTGGATGTTGTCGGTAGCCGGGAAATACGGCTGTGCCAACAGGAGTTGACTGGTTTGCTGCACAATTTGGCGGCCCAATTCGTCTCCCGCGGCAATGCTGACGTTCCAATTGGTAAAGGCCGCGGTGCTGCCCCGCTTGTATTCTGGATTATCGAGGGTGATCTCGAGCCGGTCTTCAGGGCGCGAAGTTCCCAGAACCTGAGTGGCGGCTCGTTGCATCAAAGCCAGCAACGTGTCGTGGCCAATCAATTCCGCAAACTGCAGTTCGGTCCGGAAACCGTCGCCGCGCGGGTCATAGGACGGGGCGCGTTCTTCGCCATCGTCGGCCGCAGCGGCCGCTGCACCAACAGCTTCGCTGGCCCAGGCGGGGCTGGTGATGGAGTTGGTGGCCAAACGTCCTTCAAACACCCGGGTGAGTGCCGCCTCCACCACGCCGCCATCGGTGTTGGACGTGTTGAGATAATAGTGCTTGCGCGGATCTTCCTCTTGGATCTGCGTGATTTCGCTAATTGCCACATCGGGCAGGAGGGCGGCTTGTCGATAAGCTGCGAATTCTTCGTCGGTGAATTCCGCAATGGGTTTCGGCGAGGGAAAGGAAAGTTCCAGGTTGAGATCGCGACCCTGGTCTTCCGCTTCCAACGTGGCATAAATGATCGATCGGGGCAGGATATTCTGCTTTTCCAGCGTCTCGCGAATCTTGCGATCCACGCCAGGCCCAACCGTGCTTTCGATCGTTTGCCGTGTCGTGGCCGCCACCCGGGCATTCCAGCCTTCGCCGCCATCGATGGACGATCGAACCTCCGAAATGGGGGCCGATTCGCCGGTGCGGAACAAGACTTCTGCCGAGGTGCCACCGGTAAAGTCAATGCCCAGGAGCGAACGTCCCCGCGCCACCACCGCGGCCATGCCGGCGACGATCAGCACCACGGAAATGGTTCCACAAATGGGCCGCTTGCCCATGAAGTCGAAATTGGCGTTGCGCACCAGGTGCATCATGTTCAGTGTTTTCATCCAGCGGCGTTTCTCGGCGATATCGAACACCAGCCGCGAGCAGAAAATTGCCGTAAACATGCTCATCAAGATGCCCAAGATGAGAATGATCGCGAAACCGCGTAATTCGTCGGTGCCGATGGTGTACAGCACGATCGCCGTGATCAGCGTGGTGACGTTGGCATCGACAATTGTGGTGGTCGCCCGACTAAAGCCATTGCGTATGGCCATTCGCAGTGCGGCCCCGCGTTCCAGTTCCTCGCGCATTCGTTCGTAGATCAGCACGTTGGCGTCCACGGCCATACCCACCGTGAGCACCAAGCCCGCGAGTCCCGCCAGGGTGAACGCTGCCTTGATCGAGATCATGAGCGCCATGATCAACAGCAGGTTGGCGGCCAGCGCGGCGCAGGCGATAAAACCCGCCATGCGGTAGTAGACGAGCACGAACAACAGCACCGCGATCAGCGACACCGCGATGGAGATTTTGCCCCGGCGAACCATGTCTTCACCAAGCGTGGCATCGACAAAACGCGAACGAATTGGGTTGAGTTCCGCGGGCAGGGCACCGGCATTGAGCACGGCCACCAAATCGTTGCGTTCCTGCTCGGTGAAGTCGCCTTCGATCACGCCGTCTTGACCAATCACGGCGTTGATCGTGGGAGCCGAGGCGATTTGGCCATTGAGCACCACGGCCAAGTGGCGATGGAACGGTTGTCCTCCCAGGTCTGAAGGCTGATTACGACGAGTCAGCGTGGTGAAGCGTCGGCCGCCTTCGGCGTCGAAATGAAAGCTCAGCGACGCCCGCCCTTGCGGATCGATGGTGGGCGACACGCGGTCGAGGTAATAGCCGGTAACTTCTTCGTCGTTGCCGCGAGGCCGGATGACCAGCACTTGCAATTCGCCATCGGCGTCACGCCGCGTAATGTAGCTGGGCGAGTCCGTAAACGTGGATAGGGTCTTGGCGCTTTTCCGCACTGGCACCCACGACGCCAGCCATTTCCCGTCGAGAATTACCTGATTCGGCGAGTTTTCTTGGGTGGCGATTTGAATGATCGAGGCGTGATCCTGTTGGTTTGCCGTGATCAAGAATTCCAGCTCGCCAAGATTTTCGATCTTATTCTTGAGCTGCTCGACTTCAGCCGCGGGAATTTCCGGCACGATGATTTCGATCTGATTTTCGCCGTAGGGACGAAGCGTGATTTGCTGTACGCCCGCCGGATCAATACGTTCGCGAACGGCGCCAATCAGGCGATCGGTGGAAAAATCCTGCCCTTCTTTCGGCTCGTATTCGTAGACAAAAATGGCGCCGCCCGCCAAGTCGATCCCCAACTTGACGGTGCCAGTCGCCACAATCCATGCACTGGCCAGCAATACGAAAACCACCAGCGACATCTTCCAGCCGTGGTCCAGCATGCGCATCCGCGAACTGAGCAAGCGCCCCGCCAGGTAAGACAGGGCCACAATGGCCACAAATATCAGCAGCCTCGTCCAACCCTCGGTGGTAGCGTCTGCGTTATCTGCTGCTTGGGCCGCGTTGTTCGCGCCCTGGGCCGCCTGGGCGAACAAACCGAACGAAAGACTCGAGAGCATGACCGGTTCCTGCTGTTACTTCGACGATTTCTCGCCTTCGGTTTCTTCCGTGATGACTTGGTGAATCGAACTGCGAAGCATACGCAGTTTCGTATTGGTCGTTTCGTCGACCTTGATGACGACTTCGTCGGACTCCGCGTGGACGCTGGCGATGGTGCCAATAATCCCGCCGATCGTGACAACCTTATCGTTTTTCTTGAGTTGCGACAGCATGTCTGTCCGCTTCGCTCGCTCGCGCGATTGGGGACGCATGATAAAGAAGTAGAACAAGACGATGACGCCCACAAAAAAAGGCATCATCCCCAGGCCCTCTCCTCCGCAAGCTGGATTTGCGCCGTTGCCCCCCGGACCAGGCCCGGCAGGTTCAGCTTGAGCTAAAAGTGTATATTCCTGAAGAGGTTCCACAATATGCCTGTATCAATGTAAGCAGCCCGGCGCCGCGCAGGCTGCCGGGCCGCAGAAGTCAGTGCATCCAAAGCGTGCATGTTAAAGCTTTGCGATCAAACGGGCAAGGGGACCTGCGCCGCTTGCACCCGGCTCGCTGGTGGGGGGGATTTTTCCCCCGAATCGTCACAGTTGCAGGGAAACATTCGCGTTGGCGGTCTTGCCCGCTTCGACGGTCGCCGCTGCCTCGCCCTGGCGACTGCTGCTCGTTTTGGCCGCCGAAACCTTGTACGAACCGGGCTTTAGATTTGGGAATCGAAAGCTGCCATCGGGTCCCGAGGTGGCCTGGAACAGGGCTGTCCCCCCCGCAGTGCTCAGTGTTACCGTTAAGCCTGCCTGGGGCCGAGGGCCTTCCAGCACCTGGCCTGCCAATGTTCCCAATCCGGCCTGTTCGGCCGATTGCACAGCAACTACGGTTGTCGCCACGTCGCTCAACCCCACTCGATTTGTGAATTGCACGCTAATGGGAATCGTGCCGATAGCGTCTGCCGGAATGGGCAATTCAGCGAACCATTCCAATTTCTGATCGTCGATGGGTACCCCGGAAACGGTCGGCGTTTTTTCCGGCAGCTTGCCATCGACAGGGCGACCGACAAAAAACTGGGCGCTGGCGACGCCCGAAAGCGATCGCGTACAGAGTGCCTTGACCAGATAGGGCTGTCCTGCCGTGGCCGAATCAATGGGCGGAATCACCTGCAGGTGCGCCGGTGGAACGTCGTCAAAGACGACCGCTGTTTCAGCCGTTTCGAGAACATTGCCGTCGTAGCTGAAAAGCTTGGCCAGCAAGGTTCGTTCGCCCACAATGCCCGAGGTGTCGAGCGAAAGGTCCCAGTCTCCCAATCGGGCTGAGAGCAAAATGGCCCCGCCAGGTCCATAGGGCGAGCAGCCCAGCCGTTGCTCTCGCGGCTGGCCAAGCATTTGCTCCATTTCGGGCACAAACCGAGGTCCCTCCTGTCGGCCGATCGCGAAACTTAGCGTCGATCCTGAAGGCGGCGAGTCCACTTGAATGCCGATCGCCGTACTCGGTCCGGGCAGATAGGCTGGATCGGCAACCAAACGTAGGCCAGGCCGTTGGTGCTCGGTGGGAACAACCTGCTGACCATCGCTGGCAAACGTAACGTCGAAAATAAATACGCGGGGCACGCCGTCTACATTCACGTAAACCTGCCCTTGCTCGCTGGCCCCTTCGAGCTGTCGGATGTTCTCCGCCGACAAATTCAGGCGGCGGTTTCCCGGGAGCAGCGCTCCGCGAAACACCCCTCCCTGACTGCCCAAAAAACCTGGGATCGCGTCGGGGGGAAGCACCAGTTCGGCGGTAACCGGTGGAATCGGCCCGGCCTGGACTCCCGCAAGCGATACCTGGAGCCGATTGCGTTCCGGTCCCCAACCCTCAAACGAAATCTGGCTTACTTCCACATACTCGCGAGGTTGGGCGATGGCTACGCCAATGGTCTTGGTCGCCAAAAGTTCCCCCGTTTCGGCGTCGGTGGTGGTAATCACGAGCGGTCCCGTCAAAGGCGGTAATTCCTGGCCGGCTTTGGGAGGTTCGCCAACAAACGACACCGCCGAGGTCTTTCCGGGAAGCAAGGCCAGCTTGGTACTAGCGGTGCCCACCGACACCAGCACCTGCCGAGGTTTGCTTTCCAAACTACGCACAAACAAGTAATACGGCTGAGGCGTAGCCAATGGTCGTAATTGAAGCATGTCCAGTGCAGGCGTCGGCGCCGTGGGGTTGCTGCTTAACAAGATTTCGACCGGCGCCAAAATCGTCTTGGGCAACGGCACCTGCTGATGATAAGTTCGCCCATCAAATTCCACTTCCACCAAGAAGCCCTTGACGGCCGCCACGGTGTCGGGAGATGCATCCCGTGAGAGAGCCACGTCGACAACAAGTGTTGTCGGCAACCTCGAGAGCGGGGCGGATTCCCAGGCAGTCCCGACGACGGAATTAATAGTCGCTCCTCCTGACGCTGCGATCTTGCCGCCAGATAGCAGTGACAAGACCAATGGCTGACCAGAGGGTTGTGAAAACGAGACTTTTGAGGGTGCAACAGGATTTTCGGCACCGATGGCCGATGGGTGCGGATGTGCAGCCGCGGACTTCGCGGAAGCGTGCGTCCTGGCCGCTATCGCAGACGCGTTCGAACCAACCACTTGCCATTCAATTCGGGCCTGGCCGCTGTTTTCGGACGTCAGGTCTGCTTGGGCAACTTCCACGCTCAATTGCAGGTAAGATTCCGGGGGCGAACCAGCCAGGGCCAAATATTGACTGGCAACGTCGGCGTAAAAGGGCAGTCCGTTGAGATCTCGCGAGGCAAAGCGGTAGCGATCCCCCAAGCTCAACCACAGCAGCCGTTGTGTTTCGGCTGCCAGACAGACCGCTGGATTTTGTGAGGGATATTCCAAATTGGTTGGCATGTCCCAAGCCGGACAAATACGACAAAGACGAGCACGCGACGCCAACGACGGGGCATGTTCCAACTGCTCGGGCAAGTCCTCCTGGTTGGCTTGTCGCAGCAAGGTAGAAATGGCGTTCAATTGCAAGGGGTTTCCCGCCTGCGCGAGTTCTTGCAGACGCGACATCGTTGAGCCTGACAGTCCGCCGAGTATCAGGGTTTCGACGGCATTTCGGGCGCGCAACCACGTTAACGCCTGTTGCCGCAGCAAGAATTGGGGCTGATCGTACGGCGCTAAAGGCATGGTTGGCCGCCGCGCCTCGTTGTCGGCCTGGTCTTCGAGTCGGGTTGCACCCGCTAGGCGAATCGCCAACCGATACCCGGCTTCCCATAAGCGCCCCCGCTGGACCGCCGACGGCAATGGCGTTGAAAGCAAGGTCCGCACGCTATTAGCCTCGGCGGGGCCTGCATTGTCCTGATGGCAAGCGGCGACGAGGGCGTCAATGGTGGCGGCGTTCCAAGCCAGTTCCCAACGATCATGCTGCTGACGCAATTCTTCAGAAACCTGCCGGATTTGCGACAGTTGCGAAAGCGGATCGCTCGAATCGGAAAGACCGGCGTCGAGCAGGCCGGCCAATCGCGAGGCCAATGCGACCAATTGCTGCCAGGAAGGCGCGAGCGAAGGATCCTGTTCCAGCAATGGCAGACAAACAGGCAATTGAGCAAACGATCGGTCGTATTGCGCGTATGCGTCGACCAACATGGCCTGATAAGCCATCAGCCGCTGTGCCTGATCGATGGCCGCTCGGAACTTTTCCTCCGCCTGGTCGATCGACGCGTAACCCACCGACCAAAGATAGGTTAGACCGTCATGCACCAGCGAATGGACGGGACGGCTTTGTGCATTGAGCCAGGGAAGCGGCCAAGCCCGAGTTCCCAATTCTTCATTCAGTTGAAATGCCCGCAGCGCACTTTGAATTACGGCAGTCGGCCAAGGATCAAATTGAGCGTTGTGGGCGGCATGGGACAGGTTGCGCAAGAATTCGGTTTCCACGAACTGCGGTGCTCCGGCCCGATTCTCGCGAAGCACCGCATCGAGCAGCATTAGTAGCATGGCGTCGGGGGCGGGGCTATCGACCGCAAACTGAAATACCGCGTAAGCGACGGTGACGTGGGGTAAACTCGCCACTTGCTTTTGAAAGTCTTGGATCAACTTCGCCCGAATGGCCTGCGCTTGCGGTTCGGGGAGACCCGTGGTTTGAATTCGCGCATGAGTTACCAGCGATTCCAACCGCGGCCCGAGCGTGGGATCGATCGACGCTCCCCGAGCGACCGCCAACGCCAGCGACCGCGGTTCGGCCGAGGGAAGGAACGCTTGCACGGCCGCTTGCTGCTGGGTCAACGCCGATACTCGACTTTGCAGGCTGGCTTGCACCGTGGCGGTCTCGCCTCCTTGCGACCAGGCGCTCTCGGCCCGCAGCAAGGCGGTTTCCAGTTGCCGCATCACATGCGGCATTGCACGCCAACCATCGGCGGCGGCCCAGCGATCGCGCAGATTCCAAGCACTGGTCAGCCATTGCGGGTATCGAACGAACGGTGTGGGAATGAGTTCTGATTTCCAGCCGGGCTCCGGGGCCGCCGACACGGCAAAATCGGGACCGTCTCCCAAGAGTTGCGGCGTCTGCCGGGTTCCCAAATTCTGCCACGCAAAGCGATCGACGCGTGCCGTCAGATAATTGCTCAACTCGCGCACGCCAATCTGGCCGTCACGCAAGCCCTCGGGGTTGTAACCATCGGCCTCGCCGCCAAGCCCACGCTCAAAATAATGGCCAAACACGCTGCGCTTGAGGGCCAGCGAGGAGAGAGACACCTGGCCCGGCGAACATGGGCAAAGGACCAGGCGGTGGGGGTCGGGTACCGCCTCAAGTTCGCCCGGAATTGCCGCGGCCACGTTCGTGGACAACAACCCGTCGCCTGCATCGGTGATGGGCCACATCATGTCCAGAATCAACAGCTTGCGCTCCGCGGGGCATGCCGCCAGATAATTCAGTATTCTCCGTAGCGGGAGCCAGGTTTGAGGATCGTCCAGGTCGGCATCGGCCGGCAACACCGAAACGCCCTCGGGGCCGAACGCCGCATAAGCGCAAACAAAAACGACCACATCTTCCGTCGCGGGTCGCTGGGCCAGCGCGGCCAATTGCTCAACCAGCAAATGCCGCTGTTGACCCGAAATCATTTGAGTGCCCAGCGATGGCAATCCTCGGGCTTGCAGCATGGCCTTGCGATCGCGCCAAGCCGTAACATTCATCGGCAACGCGCTGGCCCGGTATTCGGCAACCCATACCGGCACCACGTACGGATGCGGAGGTACATGCAACCAACCACACAATCCCAAGGCTGCGCCCGCCACCGTGAGCAGTCCGAGCGCAAGCCACATCGCTTGGCGTCGTTGGGCCGAGAAGATCGGGCTGCGTCGAGCGACAGGATTTACATCTTGATTCCAGCGCTGCTGCTTCATGGCTGGCCCTGAACGTGTGAGGGAAAGTGACAAGGATCGTTACCGAAATCGGTTGCCTGCCATGAGCAAGAACAGAAAGTCGATTTCGGGTGGGGAGGAAGGCGGAATCGTGTCAAGGCGGCAGGCCGGCTCCATATTCTTGGCGGCCAGCGACAAAGTTCTCTTGCTGATTGATTGCGCGAAGCTTATGAACAAACCCTAACGCCAGCAGCAATCGCGTTTGCACCGACCAGGTCCTGGAGTACCCGTCCGCGGCAAATGCACTTTCGAAGGCCGGCGTTGTGCAGTGCCATTTCTCGGTTTCCTCGTTCTGCGAGAATCTCCGTCATGAAAATCACCCCACGAATCGGCGTGATGTTGCTCAGTGCTTTTCTGATCCTGATGGGATTGAACCTAGTGCTGCAGCTCAGTTTTCAAGGATTCAACACCATTTTGGGCATTCTGGCGATCGCCGCGGCGGTGTTCCTATTGCTCGATCGATAGGGAGTGAGATCCGCGGATCTAGTTCGGAAACAGGTACGGCAACGGACGGCTGTCGCTGGCGGCCGGCGAGGGTAGTGCATCCATCTTGAGGAAGAACCCCCGCTGCTCGGCCCGAGCTTTGAATTCATCCACTGAATAAAACTTCAGTCGCGTCAGCGATTGGGCCGCTTCGTCGCGAGTGACCGGCCAAAATAGCGCCGTGGTGCGACCAATGTCTCGATACATGCGAGATTCGCTCGCGGCAGTCGAAATGCCGGCAACGCTCATCACGATTGTCTGCCGCGGCTCGTGGCGAACGCGCACCACCAGGCAATACCGTGGCTCTCGTTGTCCCGTCGAAACCTCCACCAGATGTTCTTCGACATCAACTCCTTCCACCGTTACGTCCTGCTGGCCCACCTGGAGCTGCTGGCCTCGCAGGTCTTCCAGATTGCGGAAATCGTGCCCCCGATCGAGCGAAGCACTCGGTACCAGGGTTTGATCGGGATTCCACCACACGGCCACCTGGGGCGGAATGAGCTTGGCGGCCGCTGTGTCTTGCGGCCACGACGCCGCGTTGACCGACCACGCAGGCGCCGGATATCCGTACTGCGATCCCCACCGCACGGCTACGGACCTGGCCTCTTTGCGGTTGGCGGGTTCCACTTCCATCCATAGCTCGCGCGGAGCGATCATTTGCAAGGTGGACTCGCCGAACTGCGGCTTTTGTTCCAGCGTCACCAGCATTTGCAAGCCATTGGCCGGCGTTTGCTGGTTCTGCAGCACCGCCATTCGCCAACAGGCGTTCTCGCGAAACGGCTTCCAGGGAAACTCGGTAGTGCTGTAATTCACCGTGCCAAACTGCACGCCGTCGGGACCCCGCCCAAGTTGCAGCAGCAGCAAGTCGCCTCGATTGAGTCCAAAGTTGGCCTGCACGGCCTGGCCGGCGAAAGTTCGAATCTTGTAGCTGCCTGGCGCCAATCCGCCGGGATACCATTGGTCGTTGGCGTCCGATAGCGTGACATCCAGACCGTTGGCCGGCATGCCCCTGGCCAGGCGACTATCGTAGTTTTCCACCCAGTATCGCATGCGTTGCCGCATCGCGGCGTGCAGCAAATTGGCCAAGGCAGAGGTATCGTCGACCGTCACGAACCGCCCCGGAGGCGACCATGTTTCCACGGACTTGAACTGCTCGAACGCGGCTGATTTTTCTCGTTCCTCAACTTTGAAGCCCACGATGTTCACGGCAATGCCAGAACCGGCGAAGGCGTCACGCAGTGCACTGGCTATGTCGCGCCCACTGGGGTTGTATTGCTTGTCCTGGGCAAAGCAATTGTCTTGCCCGTCGGTGAGCACCACCAGCGATTTGAAGCCCGGCGCTCCCACCAGGTCTTGTTTGGCCATCATCATCGCCCGCACAATGGGCGATTGATTCCAGGGCTCCAGCGCCGGGTAGCTTACGGTGGACATCAGGTTGGAAAGCTGACTAGGGTCGGCCGGATTCCATACCATGGGATCTTGAATCCGTCGCACCGTGCGATTGGCGTCATCGACCGTCTTTTCACTGCCCATCGCCTGGCCAAACACCCACACGCTCACTACGGTGCCTGCCGGCAACCGATGCAGCACATCGCGAAGGGCTTGGGTAGCCTCTTGATACTTGAAAGCAGACGCGCCATTGGACGCCGAGGCACTACCGGCGCTCGGCGCCGCCTGCGGTTTTGGGATCGTCGTCGGTGGAACGGTCGCCGCCGTAACCGCGGGAGGCCCCATGCTGCCGCTGGCGTCGAGCACAATTGCCACGGAACCCGTTCCGTCGCCGAATTGTTGTTGCAGCTCAGGCGAAGCCCGCACGGCGACGCTGGCCATTTCCGGCGTGGCTGGCCGCAACATGGTCACGTCGGGACAGAGGTGCAGGTAAACTTCACTCGCGGCCTCGAATCGCTGGCCGCGAAACCAGCCCTTGGCCGTGACCGAACTGGATTCCACTTGCGGACTTGGGGGAGGATTGTTGACGGCCGCCGTTAGCACCGGGCTTTGCACAACGCAAGGGAACCGAGCCGATGCGGTCGTGGCGTCGATTGCCCGCACTTGCCGCTGGCCGGCTTCCGGCGCCGCGGCTTCCAATCCCGGCCCCGTTTCCACCCACAGCACGGGAGAACCGGCGGGCAGCTCGGCCCCTTCTGCCGGTTCGACCTTAAACACCAGGCCCTGGTGTTGCTCCGTGGTGAGATCCACCTTGGGCGGACCTTGCAGCACCAGGTTGCCAGGTCGTTGTACGCGGCTTTTCCACTGAGCGAGCTGTTCGTCAGCAACCGTCAATTGTGCCGCGTCGTCCAGGAAGACCATGGCCGCCAGGCGATAGTACGGCACGCTTTGAGGATCCTCCGAATACCAATGATCCTTCCAGCACCTTTCGGCCAGGCGCATCAGCAATTCGGCCGTGCACAATCGTCGATAGAGGGCCGCAGGATCCGCGGCCAAACGCGAGGCCGAGGCACCGTCGATCTTTCGGCAAAGCTGATCTGCCGCCTCAAGTTGCACCTTCCGCTGTGGCCAAGGCAACGTTTTCTGACTTGCTTGAATCAGTGATTCGATGGCAGGCGTCATTTGCCACCAACGTCGCCCGATCTGGTCTCCGGCAAGGGTCAACGAAGTCCACCAGTTCTCTTCCACCGAAAACACCCGGAGTCGATGCGTCACTTCCTCAAACGTTTCGGTGGTCGCCAACCAGTTCGACGCCGCGGGTCCTGCGCTGCTTGTTCGTGAAGATTTCGACGATTCTGGTCGGTTGACTCGCAACACACCCGCCGACTCCGCGACGTTGGGAGCCTTGTGCGTGGAAACCGCTGCCGCTGACGGAAAATGTTTGTCTTCGCCTCTCGCGCCTTGTCTGGCGAGAACTTCACGATTCTCGTCGGAGTGTGTTTCTACTTCCAAGAAAGAGCTGTTTGCTCCTCGCCTCGGCGTGACATTACGTTGCGGCGCGACACTGCCTTGCGGCGTGGCATCCCCCTTGGCGGCGTAGGGCCCTTCCGTGGCACAGGCCTCGTTGAACCATTTCTTTCCCAGAACGGCGAGAGCCATCAAGCCCTGTCGGCGTCCTGCATTTTGTGCCAGCCGGCATTGTTCTTCGACAGAGACCGGCGGAAGTGCTGTTGTATTGCGGTTGCCCAGGTTTGCCAATGCCGTAGACTCGGCCAGCAGTCGCCGCGACGTGCGACATAACACGCTGCGCAGCTTGGCCCGCAATTCCGGGTCTTCTTGGGGGAACAACAGCGCATCGTGCGCTTCGTGCCATACGCTTGGCAACTCAACTGCCGACAAGTTCCACCACCAATTTGTGCAGCGACTCGTCAAGGCATCGTGTCTTCGTCGCACGGTTTCAGTTTGCTCGGCCAATCGTTGCAGTTGTTGGCTCAACTCCATGGAATCGACTGCAGGAGATGCCGCCAACATCTCATTCAAGTCATGGGTGTCTGCCCACAATGACTGCATGTCGGTAACGAGTGCTTCGTCCGATACCGAAGTGCCCTGACCAGCCAAACAGCGTTGGGCAAGCCATCGTGAATAATAAGGCAACACGGCGAACGCTCGATTCCTCTCGTGGCAGGCTTCCCGGACACGGCAACCGTCGAACCAGGCCTGCTGGTATCCGGCTTGCGCTTTGTGCAACAATTGCCGGGCCTGCGCATGCTGAACCGATCCGGCAAACAACAAGTCTTCGCCGGCGCGGCGGAGCGAATCGCTTGCTTGAACCTGCGAGGCAATCCACGGATAGACGCGACTGCTGTAGGCGTTTGCGCCGGGCTCGCCGTCCACGGCGGTTTTCTCCGCCAGACGCCGCACGGAAAGCGCCAGCGCGAGCAATTCGGCATCCATGGCGATCTCTGCGGAGGCGCCCATCTGCCCCGTATTGACTGCATTCCCCTGCGCACGCCCATCCCCAGCCACTGAGCCGCTGGAGCCGGAGGGTTCCGCAAGGGGCGTCGTTGCCGCAGAGTTGGGGTGGGCAACTGCCGAGCCCTCTCCAGTCAACTCCAACCCCAACCGCAACATGGTCAAGAATTGTACTTCGGCCGGCCGGGGAAAGAGGGGGTCTTCCACCACCCTCAACAATGTGCCGGCTTTGCCAAGATTGGTGACTGGGTCGGCCGCAGCCCGCTCATAAAGCATGGCGGCCACCTGCAGTCCAAAGCTGGAGCCATCGCTCTCGGCCTCTGCGGCTTTTCGCAATGTATTCCAGCGAGGCTCCACTTCGGCCGCAGGCGTATTCCACAATTGTGAAACCGCCTGTTGTGCCGCCGCCGAAAATGGCGGCAAGACCCCCGAAACTGCCGGCATGGACAGCGAGTTTTGACTGCAATTCAGGCTTAAGAGTCGCGACCGTTGAATGCCCACTTCCAACGCCGCCAACTCGCGAGACAGACTGCTCGAGGCCTCGAGATCGCCAGCCAGCAGCAATTGTTCGCAGCGGAGCAGCGTGCCCTGATATTGACGCCAGAGCTGCGGCGAATGGGCCATTGGCGATGGCGTTTGACTCGCCAGCCGGGCATGAGTTTGCCACCACCTATTGAGTTCGGGCGGCTCTTCAAACACGTTGCCGCCGTGGAAGTCGGGAGCGCGGTACGTCTTTGTCGCCACGGCCAGGTCGATATTTCTCGCCCGACGTTCCCCCAACTCTCCTCTCGGCAATAGCACCGGTGTTTGCAACACTCCGCGGTTCACTTGTGCCCAGCGGCGTACGCTGCTGGCCACGTATGCATGCAATTCCCAGGCATCGATCCGCCCATCGTTCTGGGTATCGCGGGCGGCTCCCTTCAATCCTTCGATCACATGGTGCAGGAAAATAGTGCGACGGTACTCGCGGCAACCCCACGATCGTTGATCCACGTCGCTCGCCGAAATCACCACCAGATTGTCGATGGCTTCAATCCGGGGCGCCAGTTCCTCGAGTTGCCTCGCAAAATCGTTGCGGAGCATCCCCAATTCCCAATTCGCAACCATCGCCGTGCAATCCAGGACGAGCACTTTGTTCTTTTCTGGAGGCAGCTTGGCGAAAGCGTCGATGACGGCCGCCAACCGCACGCGATTCTGAGGGACGTCGCTGGCCGTGGCGTCATGGGGCAGCAGGTAAGCACCATTTGCATCGGCGCCCCCCTGCATGGCCAAGACCACCATCAGCGTCGCTTGCGGACAATCGGCCAAGTCTTTTTGCCATTGGGTATCGGTTCGCCATTGAATCGGCTCCCTTCGCAGATCCAACAGGTTCTTCCCCCAGCCGGAAAAGTCGTGGGAACTCGTCAGGCTGGCCAAATCTTGCAGGGATCTCCAGCCAAGTGCGTTTTCTGCCACCGCCAGGTTGTCCTGGTATCCCGCGCCCAATAGTACCAGGCCCACGGGACGCGGGGGACGCAACCAGGTGCTGGCCCAGACGAACAACCCGGTGAGCAGCAACAAGCTCATCCAGGCAGCGCCGATTTGGGCGCGTCGCAACCAAACGGGTCGCCGAGGCACATCTTGATGCCAGGCGGGCACGTTGCCCCGCCGGCCCGGTTCGACAACGTCCAGTGACTGCGATTCGGACTTCGGTTGGACCTTCGCGGCGGAATCTCCTCGCGCCGCGTCGGATTCCGAGGGATCTTCCAGCAGCGATCGATTCGCGGCACCAGCCAACGGAGTCGGGGGAAGCGGATCGTGTGGCATGAAGATGCTGGGGGTGGGAGAGTTCGCAGAGGGGGATCTGCAACGATCACGGCAGGAAACTCACAGCGTCCAACGCATCCAGGCATCCCGGCCGTTTCCGGCGGAATGACATCCAAAGTTCAGGGCGCCGTTATGGCTCTTGAACGCTGGATCGCGTGCCTGGGTTTTCAACCTGTGGGCAGCGAGTCAGCAAAACCCTAGCTCGTGCTTTTTACCCAGCAAGTCAGGCAAATCTTTGCTCAAAAAAAGGGGCTGACGATGGCGTGATCGTTTTCGGCCGCACAATTGGTAATGAAGTTCTATTCGTCGGCCGTGCCAGCAAAAAAAGCCCTTTGCCCCCAGTTTTTGTCATTCCCCTACTCTCTGCGATCCGAAATCCCCACCAGATGTACCTCATTCCCCAAGGTTGCCCTCCCCCAGGCAACGCCGCGGGAACCCACTGGCCGCACAACGAACAAGTCGCATTGCACGTTCTTGATTCCAAAGCAGGGACCTCGGGTAGATGCCGAATTACACGCAATTCAACCGACCGCTCCAAATTCAAACGCCACTGGGCGACGATGCGCTGCTGCTGGTAGGTTTGCGCGGAACCGAGGCGCTGTCGCGGTTATTCCGATTTGAACTAAGTCTGCTCGCGCCGCGCGGAACCGAGATCGCCTTCGAGAAACTGCTGGGACAGCCCGTCACTGTTTCGCTCGCGGGCCCCATCGGAGAGACCCGCTACTTCCATGGGCTGGTTCAATCGTTCGAGCAAGAACCCTCCGACAACGAATTCGATCGATATCGAGCCGAGATTGTTCCGCAACTTTGGTTGGCGACGAAGCGATTTCGGAGCCGAGTCTTTCAGCAGAAAAGCGTGCCGGAAATTCTGTCCACCGTGTTCCAGGGCATGCAGACCTCGCTCGAGTTTTCGACCACGTATGCGCCGCGGAATTATTGCGTTCAATACCAGGAAACCGATTTCGATTTCGCCAGTCGTTTGATGGAAGAAGAAGGCATCTTCTATTACTTCCGCCATCAGCAAGACGGGCACACTTTAGTGCTCACCGACGGGCCGTTTCAATTGCAGGAGTTGCCCAACCCCGGCACCATGTTTTACGACCCGCTCGGCGGGGGACTGCGCGACGACGCCTGCGTGTACAACTGGCGCAAGCGGCAAGAAGTGCGTTCTGGCCAGTTCACGCTGTGGGACTACACCTTTGAACTGCCCGGCAAGAACCTCGAAGCACAAGACGCGATTCAGAAAAGCGTGCAGGTGGGCCAAGTAACGCACCAATTGCCGGGCTCCGACGCCGAGATGGAGATTTACGAGTTTCCGGGCCGTTACGCACAGCGGTACGACGGCATCGACCCCGGCGGCGCGGCACGCCCGGCTGACTTGCAAAACATTTACATCGACAACGCCCAAATGGCCCAGGTCCGCATGGAAGCCGAAGCCGCGCAGGCGTTGCGATTAACGGGACAAAGCAACTGCGCTTCGTTCGTGCCCGGAAGCAAGTTCGCACTCGATCGACATCCCAATGCCAACGGCAAGTATTTGCTGACAGAAGTCGCGCACCTCGCCGAGTTGCCTTCCAACTACCGGGCAGCCGACGGCGCTGGCGGCTTCAAGTATCAGAATCATTTTGCCTGCCTGCCCGAGGCCTTGCCCTTTCGGCCGCAGCGGGTTACGCCCCGCCCGCGGGTGCACGGACTGCAAACGGCAACCGTGGTTGGTCCCTCGGGCGACCAAATGTTTCTCGATCCCTACGGCCGTGTAAAGGTGCAATTTCACTGGGATCGCGAAGGCGAATTCAACAGCGGCAGTTCCTGCTGGTTGCGTGTGGCGCAACCCTGGGCAGGACAGGGGTGGGGCGCCTTTTTCTGGCCGCGGATCGGCCACGAAGTGATTGTCGGTTTTCTGGAAGGCGACCCCGATCGGCCGCTGGTGGTCGGCAGCGTATACAACGCCCAAAACATGCCTCCCTTTGAAATGCCCCAAAATTCCGCCGCCTGCGGATTCAAATCCTGTTCCATCGGCGGCGACCCTTCCAGCCAATTCAACATGCTGGTGTTTTACGACACCCCTGGCAACGAGCATGTGCACATGCACTCGGAAACGCACGAGTGCATCACCAGCGAGACCATGAACTTTCACCGCACAAATGGCCCGCATATTGAAGTGGTGGGCACGCTGCCCTTGGGACTGGGCGGGGGAGGTGGCGATCCGGCCGAAATCGCTTCGGCAGCAGAGAATTGCCTGGACGATGCTCCGGTTGAAAGTTCCCAGCCAAATATCATCACTGGAGAGCCGCTCGATATTCCCAGTGGAGGCGGCGGCGGCGTATTGGATTGGTTTTCCGCGCCAGGCGAGCTGTTCGCGTCGGGCAGCCACTATAACGAGTTCTGGAAAACCATCATGCCAGGCTCGCAGAAGTATCAGCTTGGCAGCCAGGTAAATGTTACGGCGTTCGGCGACCGCAACGCCCACATCATGCTGGGGTCGGACAACCGCATGTGCTTCGATCCCGAAGCCTTGCTCTGGGGACTGCTCCCGGGCTTTGGCGGGGGTATCGCCGCGGCACTTCTCAGCGGGTTGGGCGGCGCCAACAGCCTGGTCGTGGGGCCGACGTCGACGTTGGCCTACTATAGTGTGCTCAATGTTCGTCGAGGCAAGCTTTACAGCTACGATGCCCCCAGCTTTGCCAAAAATCCCGCCAACCCTCAGTACTTGACGATTCCCGCCGCGGTCATGACCGGACTGACGGTCGGCATCGCGCTCGTGGCCGACCTGGTGGTGGCCATCAAGGCCCAGGTCGATCACAGTTCTAGCCCCGAGGATTACCCGGCCTGGGCCACGTTCTTATCGACCTTTGTCAGCAGCAAATGCCAGGCGCTGCTCGAGGAAATCGAAAAGAAAAACGCCGAAATTTCGCACGCCGAGAAGCAATCGAGCGCCGCCACCAACTTGAGTGCCCAAGCCGCGGGCCTGGCCTTGCAACAGTCGTGCGGCACGGATGTGTTTCAGATTGTGATCGAATATGGCGTTCGCATTGTGTTGTCTGGCATGGACGCCGTGCTGCCGGATACCGTGGGTCCCGACCAGGTCTTGGCCGAGAACAACCTGATTGCCGAAGGCAATTACACCCGCCGCGCTGTGGGCGATATCTGCCTGGCGTCGCAAGGTCACCTGGGCGGAGGCTCCGTCACCAACATTGCCGCCTGGGGAGGCGGAGCTGGCTCCTACAACGGCTTAGTCAACGTGCAGGCAAGCAAGGCCGTGCAAATGCAGGCCGGAGACGCCATGCCTTCGTTCGTCAAGGTGTCGACCTCCGCAACCAGCGGCAGCGTGTGCATGGTCAACTCCAATACCGGGCCGGAAAGTTTCGTGCATATTCGTCAAGGTCTGCCGGGCGTAAGTCCACAGATCACGATGAAGCAGTTGCCGCCCAGCATCAATATCTCCACCGGGGTTCCACCCGCGGCCGGAGCGCTGATTGAACTCACCGAAACCGGGATTGGCCTGAGCGTGGGGGTATCGAAAATCACTCTGGCCATGGACGCCATCACGTTGGAATGCGGCCCCTCCAAGATCACGCTCAACGCTCAGGGGGTGCAAATCGAGGGACTCAACAACACGTACGGAAGCGGATCCACGCTCAGTTCCACGCACCAGGCAACCGCAGTCACCTGCAAGGGCACGGCCGAAGCCAAACTCAGCGGCGCGCTGGTCAACATTGGCGCTTAGTTCACCACCGATGCACCACCGGGAAACCTGCAAGAGAACATCATTATGGGACAACCCGCGGCCCGCCTCACCGACATGCATGTTTGCCCAATGCAAACTCCGGGGGTGCCCCCGATTCCTCACGTGGGCGGCCCCATTACGGGGCCTGGGGCGCCCACGGTGCTGATCTGCAATATGCCGGCGGCCCGAGTCGGCGACATGGCTACCTGCGTCGGCCCTCCCGACTCCATCGCGGCTGGGTGCCCCACCGTGCTCATCAGTGGTCAGCCCGCCGCCCGCTTGGGCGATAGTTGTGCCCACGGCGGAACCATCGTAGCAGGAGCCCCCACGGTTCTGGTCGGATGATCGAACCGACAATCCTCCGCTCCCGGCGTCAGCGGCGTTTCATTTCGACGAACAGGCAAACGACCATGAACGACACTTTCATTCAAAATCTGCAGCAACTGGAACTGAGCGAAGTCGCCCAGAATCTGCTGGCCCAAGCCGTTTCTCCCAGCGCCTACATTCGTGCACTGCGAGACCAGGGTTTGTGCGGCGACGCCATTCGCGCGCTGCCGCATCTGCTGCCTGCCCGCACTGCCATCTGGTGGGGAAGCCTTTGCGTGTGGGATGCCCAGCGCGACTCAACCGATCCGCGGCGGCACTTGGCCATGGAGGCCGTTGTCCAATGGACGCAGCTTCCCAGCGAAACCAACCGCCGCACGTGCGAGCATTTTGGCCGCTTGTTGGGACTGGGGGTTTCGACTGGCGCATTGGCGATGGCCGTCTTTTGGAGCGGCGGCAGCATGTCGGCTCCGGACCTGCCGCATGTCGACCCGCCGCCTGCACTCGCCGCCCAGGTGATTGGCGGTACGGTGCAGTTGGCCGCCGTGGAGCGCGATGCCGTCCATTACCTCGATCGCTACCGGCAATTCCTCGCTTTGGGCCTGGAGATTGCCTCGGGCCGCAACTTATGGACCCCCTCTGGCACGTTGGCCGATCGACCCGAGCGTCCCCGCGCCCCCTATGCCGGATCTCGCCTGCTCGAGCGGTTGCAGGTTTTGCACTCCGGTCGCCATGGCCTGGCCGGCCCCCACATTGTTCCCAGGACTAGCGTATTGAATCCTGGCACTTCTCCTTCATTGTCCGCGCATGAGGTGCTGCGATGAGCGTTGCCACTGCCAAACCCGCGCCCACGGTCCACGAGGTACTCGCCCGCTTCGATGCAAGCCCCGAACTTATTCGGCTCGCAACCGCGGAAGCCAATCCCGCGAAACTGGTGACCCTGCTTATGAAGCAGAGCCGCGCGGACGAAGCGGTCGAATTCATCGCCCGCTGGTTATCTCCGCGGCAAGCCGTGTGGTGGGGCTGTCTCGCCCTGTGGGATGTCTATCGTCCGGAGCCCCCGGCCGAGGTGGACGCCGCCTTGGCCGCCATTGTGCGCTGGGTGGAAGAACCGAGCGAGGAGAATCGTCGTGGAGCCGAGGTCGGCGGCAATGTACTGGGCGCCAAACATCCCGTCGGCGCTCTGTCGCTGGCAACGTTCTGGACATCGGGCAGCATGACTCGGGCCGACTTGCCGGCCGTGGAGCCTCCCAAAGACATGTCGGTGCAGGTGATCGCCGCCGCGCTCAACCTGGCCGTGTACCGTCAGCCTGCCAGCCGTCGCGACGAACTGTTTCAACACTTCGCCAAACTCGGACTCGAAGTGGCGTCGGAACCCGCGCATTGGGAATTAGCCGAAGCAACCCAGTAACTTTATCGCGTCGCGGATTGGATTCTTGGTCCCAGTCATCGGAATGAAACCACATGCCTGCTCCCACATTTGATGAGTTCTGCGGCGACTTTCGGCAGTTTCGCGCCATGGTGGGCAAAGTTCTGGAGACCACCAAGGATGGACCGCTCAAACAAAAACTGGTTGAGGCGACGGCGGCTATGGACGAGCGATTCCAAGCGGCCCTCACCGTGTACCCGCAAGCCCAGCGCGATCTGGAGACTCGCAAAAACGCCGTGATTCAAAAGCTTAAAGGGCAGCAAGCCGAATTTGCCGCGATGAAAGAGGAATTCGCCGCCGCGGCTGCCAAACCGAAGGTGCCCAAGGGGGGGCTCGTTCCGCCGGCCCCGGCTCCCCTCGATCCTCAATTGGGTCCCAAACTTCGCGAGGAATTGCTTGCCCGCTTCGGCAAACCTCCAGCCGCCGAAGCCAACCCGGCATTGCGAGAGGTTTGGGAGGATTGGGACTGGGAGAGTTGGGACAAGAACTAACAATCGAGTCGGGGGCAAGGCATCTCCACCATGGTGAGTACAGAACTCCGCACACCAGGCTCTCTAACGAGAGCGTACCGAGCGATTCCATTTGTGGCTCAGCCGGCGCATCCTCGTGATCGAATGTGCGGCGCCGCCGCGCTGGCCATGGTGTACCGTCGCTGGCACCCGTCGGGCGAAAGGGACGACGCTCAACTCTGCCGCAACATCTGGAGCCGCATTTCGGTCGCCGATGGCCGCGGAGGTCGTTACGCCCTCTGCCATCGCCTGGCAGCCGATTTGTGCCATGCCGGCATTTCCGCTTCAGCACTTCAGGCAGCCGATCCGTGGAAACCACTCTTGGCGGCACACCACGCTGGCTTCGCAACAGTGATTAATTTCCGTGGCAGTGAAGGCTCGCCGCTGGGGCATTTTGCCGTCATGACGGACATCGATGCCGAACGCATCGAATTACATGACCCTCAGCACGGGCCCTATCGCACCATACCGCGAGAGCAATTTATCGCATTGTGGCAGCCCCTGGGAGAACCGAGCGAGATCGCGGGGTTGGGTTTTATGGTCGCCGCAGCACCATCGCGCGAGTGTCATGCGTCGGCTTGTCCATGGTCGTCAATCGAATGCCCCGGATGCAGTCAGCAATTTCCCATCGCTGCCAACCGCGCGCTCCTCGCCGCCGTCGCCGGCGCCTTCTGTCCATGGTGCGACCGCGGGTGGAAATTGCAAATTACCTGAGAAATTCGCCGCGCAAGAGTTCCTTGCAGGCGGTAGAGTTCGCGGGCACGAAGCATTGCAACCGATTCTCGCGGTCACCCAAGTAAAGTCGGCCACAATCGCGACATTGCCACATCAATCGGGAATTCCGTCCCAGGATTTCTCGCACGCGATGGAAAGCCGCGTTCAAACCCAATTGCTGTTTGGCCAAGGGGTCGATGACTTCATCGTCCAGGGCATCGAGCGTGGCAAACCAAACCTGATCAGGAATCCAGCGGGCTTTGCCGGGAAGGTCGTCGGTGTGGTCGACGATGGTTGAGCCGCAGTGGCATTCGATCTTCACTGGAAAGGCACCTTTATCCTCGGCCAATCAAAACCGGCCATGGATATGGACGTGCGACCGCGGTCGGGGTCGGTAATAACAGGGCGGCGGAGGCGCATAATAAATTTCTTCAACGATAATTCCCGGTGGTGGTGGGGGCGGCGCATAAGCCACCGGCGCTGCAACCATCGGCGGTTGCTGCGCTGCCTGAATCACCCGGCTCGATACTCCCGATTGCTGCAATCGAATCAAGTCGCCGGCTGCTAACGGGCGAGCCATGCCGTGATACTGGATGTGGGTGGCAATCACGTCTTCGGTCACGCCGGCTTGGGTCATCATGATCAGGTCGTCGACGGAAACTCCCCCCGGCGGCAAGGGGCGGCCAATCGTTTGCTGGATACGTGCCTGATTTCGCGCGTCGACTTCATCGATGGCATTGCCCACGGCCGCTCCAGTCAGGGCGCCCACACCCGCGCCAATGATCGCGCCGCCGGCGGTACTTCCCAACTGGTTGCCGATAATGGCGCCAGTCAGCGCGCCCGCGCCGCCACCAAATACCGCTCCCTTGTCGGCGTAGTAAGGGGAGCGGCAGCCAACCAACGCTACCAAGGCCAACCATCCCCAACCACGAAGTCTGGCTGGAGCTAATTGCGCCGTGGAACGCGATTCGTTGGCCCTGCGAGCTATCCAATGCCCCTGGGAAAACGCGGATTGCCGCCCCGGCTCCATTGCCTGCTGACCGGATAAGCCGCCCTCGCCGAGGACGGGTCGTGTCGCCGATCGAACTATCATCGGGTGTTCCTCAACTTGCTGCTGCTGCTGCGCCTGCGACCGGGAGCGCGACAAGATCGAACCTGGATAAAGATCAATGGAAGGAATGAGCGAAGTTGGAGTGGGCAAGACTGTCAGGGAGTCCGCTGTCGCCACTGCAGGTCTGGATTGTAAACCGTCCCGGAAGGAGCAGTGGGCACGGGAGTCAACTTGGCGCCGCCGCGCCAGGGAGGAATCCGGCCCGGCTGGGGGGGCGACGGTTGCCCGGCGGGCCACGACAAGACTTCTTCTCCCTCGAGTTGAAATTCCTTGCGCGTGGTCAAGCTTTGCGGCTGCTGCTTTTCTTTGATGTCAGCCAGTTGCCTCAAGAACTCGGGCGAAACGTCGCCCAACAGGATGCCGCGGCGGCCGTCGGCCACGTCCGACTCGGTTTGGATTTGCAACAAGATGTCTGCCGTCTGCGTTTGAATCGCCGAGAGTGCCGCCGCTTCTTCACTGTTGAGCCGCGCGTCCCTCAACTCGTAAACAGAACTGCGGGGTCCGATTGTCCGCGGCATCGAATTCGCCATCGCCGGCGGTTGCACAAAATCCGCGAGTCGCGAGTCCACGGTGTCGCTGCGCCGTGCGTAAACCGCCTGCATTTGATGACGATCCAGTTCCGCATGCACTGACGCCAACGCGGCATACAAACCTTCATCGTATTCCGGGTCCTTGGCATTGCACACGCCGATCACCTCGCCTTGCAGATTGAACAAGCCGCCGCCGCTCCGCCCCACCTCGGGCTGCCCGGCTACCTGCAGATTGGGAGGTCCAATATATTTGTCGATCGAAGTAACCTGGCTTACCTTGGCCGTGGGATCTTTGCCATGGTCGCAGCCAATGCTGATTACCTGCTCTTTCGGCTGGGCGTTGTATCCCACGGTCGCCACCGGTGCTGGGGTAACCGGCTGCGACGGTCGGGCAACAATCAGGCCCACATCGCGACGGAGATCGTAGCCCACCAATTGGGCCGCCACTTCTCGTTCGGGCTGCGGTCCAAAAAAGTCCACCGTAATCCGACCCTTTCCGGCGGAATCGCGGAACACGTGGCCGCAGGTCAGAATTAGCACTTCGCCTTTGCGCGATGCGATTACCGTACCCGAACCTGTGTCAAACGATTGGCCATCGCCTGTTACGCGAATCCGCGCACTGGCTTGCATCAGCCGATCGATCAGAGGTTGCAATGATTGCCGATCGCCATTGCCCGCCGCAGAAGAAGTCGGTGGCACGGCCCGATCGTTGCGGTCGAGAGGCCTGTCGACAGTACGCGACGGAAGGGTATCCGAAACGGTTTGGGCGGGGATTCTTCGTGGTGGCGATTCGCGTTCCACATTCGCCTTGGCGAGCATGGAACTCAATCGTTGCATGGAGGTCGCCCCCACCACGCGATCCACCTCTTTGCCATCCACCAACATGACAAAGCATGGAATATTGGTGACGCCGTACTTGTTGGCCAAGTCCCGCTGCTGGTCCAAATCGACTACCCGCACCGGGTGTCCCGCGGCGGCCAACTGCTGGACTAGGGGCACCATTCGTTTACAAGGGCCGCACCAACTGGCCGTGAAGTCCAAGAGCACGGTTTCGCCGTTGGCTCCGCCTAAGGCCGCTACCGTTAACACAAGAGCATGCAGTGAAGCCACCGTTCCCTCCTTGGAATCACATTTGGCTTCTACCCGACGAGCGGGAAGAAAATGCAAAAACTACGCGGGGTTTTCCAACTTTTACAATTTTGCGGCCCGAACGGTTGCTCACCCCAAGGGGTGCATTTTTCGCTAAATCCAAGTCCTTTTAGAGTTTGCGATAACCGGCGGGTTTCGGACCGCGTGTTGGAGCTGTTGTCTACTTTGCACAGCCCGTGCCGTAAACCCGAATTCCGAAAATCTGCAGGGAAATCCTTCGGGGGAATAGGGCGACCAGGGGATCCTGGGGGATTGCACCGCTCGTCATCTTGGCCGTACAAACCTGACCTTCCAATCGCCGATGTTAAGAAATACTCCACGCGTGTGTGTGGACGGTTCCCTGGCTTTGTTGCGAGTGGAGTTCCTGACAGTTACGACTACGACTCACACGGCGAGTCTCCTTCGCCGGCTCAATGGATGGATGACCATGGCCGACAGCGAAATGATGACCCTCATCAACGATGCCCTGCACGACCTGCTGGTTTGGGTCGGCTTCGGCACCCTGGTGGGGCTTACCGCCAAGGCCGTGATGCCTGGCCGCGATCCCGGCGGCGCTATCACCACTTTGATCATGGGCATTGGCGGCAGCGTGATCGGCTGTGGTCTAATGATGTATTTTTTTGATACTTACCGCGTCACGCCGGTAAGTCCGGTGGGCTTCGCGGTCGCCACTGGCGGCGCATTCATCTTGCTGATCTTTTACCGCCTTTTCTCGGGCTCGTTCTTCCTGGAAGCCGAAGACGGCATCGTGGGACCCCGCCGCAAGGTTTGGGCATTTCGGCGCAAGCGCCGCCGGTAAGGCCGCTCAAGAGAGCCTAACGCTCGGCCACCTGCGGCAGTTTCCGCCACGTTTGCGTGGCTTGTTGGAAGGCATAGGCCAATTGCAGTACGCCAAAGTCGTCTTGGTGACGTCCCACGATCTGAACACCCACCGGCAGTCCCTCCGGCGTGAACCCGCACGGCACCGAAATCGCCGGATGCCCGGTCACGGTGATGAAGTAGCATGACTGCATCCAGTCGATATAAGTGGGCATCTCCTTGCCATTGATCTGGGTGATATACGGCTTGCTCACATCAAACGGCGGAACCTGGCTCACCGGCGCAATCAAGAACTCGTGATCCTCCATGAACACCCGAAGGCGGTGGTAGAGCTCGGTGCGTTTCTTTTCAATTCGGCTGAGCTGCGGGCCAGTCAGCTTTGCGCCTTGCTCCGCATTCCAGTGGATGGTTTCCTTGATCAGGTCGCCGTATTTTTCGATCAGCGGCGTGAATCGCAGCTCGAATCGCCAGGCCCGCCACGCTTTGAAGATTTCGTCGGCATCGGCGAAATCGGGTTGGCCATCGACGACCTCGCAGCCCAAGATCTTGGCAAACGTGTCGCGATGCGCTTCGATCACGCGGGTCACGCGTGGATCGACCGGCAAGCCGCCGAGGTCGGGGCTCCACGCAATTTTGACTCCGCGAAAATTGCGCTCGAGCGGTTCTGCAAAACGGCTGCCAGGTTCGCAAATGGCGATCGGCGATCGAGGATCGGGCCCTGCCATGGCCGTGAGCATCAACGCGGCGTCTTCCACGGTGCGGGCCATGGGTCCTTGCACCGAGATGGGGAACCAGGCGGTTTCCGTTGGCCACATGGGCACCCGACCCGGCGAAGGTCGAAAACCGACCACGTTGCAAAAGTTGGCCGGGTTGCGGAGCGAACCGCCGGTGTCGCTGCCATCGGCAATGGGCAGCATGCCGCAAGCCAGGGCCACGGCCGCGCCGCCGCTGCTGCCGCCACAGGTAGTGCTCAAGTCGTAGGGATTCAACGTGGCTCCGAAAACCGGATTGAAGGTTTGTGAACCAGCTCCAAATTCCGGGGTGTTGGTCTTGCCAATGGTAATGGCGCCGGCCCCTTTGAGCCGCTCCACGATCAGAGCGTCTTGATCCGGCACAAAATCCTTGTAAATCGGCGAGCCCCAGGTTGTGCGAATGCCCTTGGTGGTAATCAGGTCTTTGTGAGCGATGGGCAGACCGTGCAGAGGTCCCACTTCTTCGCCGCGCGCCAATCGTTCGTCGGCTTCCGCAGCGCCCTTCCGGCCTAGCTCGGGGAGGTATGTCACGATCGCATTCACCAGTGGATTCACGCGATCGATTTGGGCCAGGTGGGCGTCCATCACCTCGCGGGCAGACACTTCACGAGTGCGCAGCAATCGCGACAATTCAACGGCTGTCAAGAAGCAGAGTTCGGTTTGAGCCATGGCGGAGGTGCAATCGTCAGAGGATGCGTGAAGATGAATACGGCGCCAGCGGGCTGGGCGGCCGACGTGCGCCACATTGTGCGAAAGCGATTGCCCCGGAGCAAATGGATTCGCCAACGCCGGCCTGAAGTTTACAAGAGATTCAGTCGCCGTGGCAGCCGGCGAGCAAATTGCGAGAAAGGGCACGGCGAGTGGTCCAAGCCGCGCAACGTGCGGCATTCGCGTTGGACCGCGGTTGCGACTATAGTCGTGAGCAGTAGGTCGATTCATCTTTCCGACTTTGCCCAACGACCGACCGCAGTCGGCGTTTCGAAGCTCGATAATACTCTCAACGCGCCCTTCGCACTCTCGATCCATTGGCCATGAAATACCTGCTTTGCCAGATACTGCTGTCCGCCTTCGGCCTTTTTGCCATGGGGGCCGATAGCGGTTTCACCGCCGAACGGCCCAATATTCTGTGGATCACCAGCGAAGACAACAGCCCTTACTTGGGATGCTATGGCGACCCCCAGGCCCAAACACCTCGGCTCGATCGCCTTGCGGCCGAAGGCGTGCGCTACCGCAACGCGTTTGCCAATGCGCCGGTTTGCTCCACGGCTCGAACCACGCTGATCACCGGAATGATTGGCTGTTCGCTGGGTGTGCAGCATCATCGCAGTCGCGTGGCCATACCCAGCGAGTTCCAGCTATACCCCGAGCATCTCCGGGCGGCCGGTTATTACTGCACCAACAACTCCAAGACCGACTACAACGTGGCAAATGTTGGCAAGATCTGGGATGAAAATAGCAACCAGGCCCACTACAAGAACCGCGAGGCAGGACAGCCGTTCTTCGCAATTTTCAATCTCACAACCAGTCATGAAAGCCAGGTGGCGCCCAAGAACAACAAGACCCGTTTTCGAATCCCCCCTGCGCAGATCAAGCTGCCGCCGTATCATCCCGACAACCCCGAGTTGCGAACCGATTGGGCTAATTACTACGATCAAATGACGCTCATGGACCAGCAAGTCGGAAAATTGCTGGACGAATTAACGCAACTTGGCGAAGCCGAGAATACGATCGTGTTTTACTATGCCGACCATGGCGGAGCGCTGCCGCGAGGCAAACGCAACATTCACGATTCCGGCACCCGCGTCCCGTTCATCGTACGGTTTCCCGAAAAGTGGCGGCATTTCGCCCCGGCCGCAGCGGGCGAATGGGTCGAACAACCCGTCAGTTTCGTTGATCTGCCAGTCACTCTGTTTAGTCTGATCGGGGCCCCCATTCCCCGGCATTATCAAGGCCGAGCGTTCCTCGGCGAACAAGCCGGTCCTCCGCGCGAGCACGTGTTCTTGTTTCGCGGTCGAATGGACGAACGCTACGACAACGTCCGCGCCATCCGCGATCGGCAGTTTCGCTACGTGCGGAACTATTCCCCCCATTTGCCCTGGGGGCAGCGCTATTCGTACCCGTTTCGGGTGATGCCGGGAATGCGTTCGTGGCATGCAGCCTATCGGGCGGGCCGGTGCAACGAAATACAAGCGGCATACTGGCAGCCCAAGCCGGCCGAGGAATTCTACGATTTGGCCGCCGATCCGCATGAACTGAACAACCTTGTGGCCGATCCGGCGCACTCCGAGCGATTGCAGGAAATGCGTGCCAAACTGCGAGAGGAGATGCTCGCCATTCGCGACACCGGATTCATACCCGAAGGCATGTTCGCCCGGTTGGCAGGCGACCGAACGATTTACGAATACGCCCAATGCGATGCGTATCCTCTCGAACGAATCATCGATCTGGCCGATCTCGCCACGTCGCGAGATCCAAAGAATTTGCCGGTGTTTGTCGCTGCCATGAAGGACAAGCATCCCGTAATTCGTTATTGGGGCGCGATGGGCTGCCGCATCCTTGAGGACCAAGCGGACGCCAGAGAGCAATTGGAAATGCGTGCCCTCGACAGCAACGAATGGGCCGACATACGCATCGCCGCTGCCGAAACGCTCGGCTACTTGAAGCAACCCGAAATCGGGGTTCGCACCCTGGCCACGGTGATTCGCAATCACGCCGACCACGATGCGTACGAGGTTCTGGCTGCTTTGAATGCGCTGGACGCCATGGTGCAGGCTAAGCACCTTCCCTTATCCGAAGCCAAGGCCATCGTAACGGGCGTGCAACTCAAAGAGCCTGCTGATCGCATTCCAACCTATTTGCTGAGTATTGAATAAGCCCGAGGGAAAATACCATGAGATGGCTGCCGTGCCTTCTTGCCTTGCTAATGGGAATATGGGTCAGCGCAGCCCGCGCCGCCGATTCGCAGCGGCCAAATGTCGTGCTGATCCTCTTCGACGACCAAGCCTACACCGATTACGGTTTCATGGGCCATAAGCTCATTCAAACTCCGCAGCTCGACCGACTCGCGGCCCGCAGCGCAGTTTTCACCCGCGGCTATGTGCCCACCGCCCTCTGCCGTCCCTCGCTGGCCACGCTAGCCACGGGATTGTACGCCCACCAGCATAAGATTTCCGGCAACGACCCGTCGCATAAGCTGGCGGCACCCAACTCGCCGCAATACGCTAAACTGAGGGAGCAGTTGATCAGCCACATCGACAAGCATCCCACGCTACCCAAGCTGCTCGCGGAGCAGGGATATGTGAGTCATCAGTCGGGCAAATGGTGGGAAGGGTCGTATCGCCGCGGCGGGTTCACACATGGCATGACGCGCGGATTTCCCGAGCCTGGCGGACGGCATGGCGACGATGGCTTGACCATTGGCCGGCAGGGGCTGCAGCCGATTTTCGAATTTGTTGACATGGCCGTGGCCGAGCAAAAGCCATTCTTCGTCTGGTACGCGCCGTTTTTGCCGCACACGCCGCACACACCGCCTGAACGATTGTTGGCCAAGTACCGCGACAAGGTGGAGTCGCTGCACGTCGCCAAATACTATGCCATGTGCGAATGGTTTGATGAAACGTGCGGGCAATTGATCGACTACATCGACAAGAAAGGCCTCACCAAGAATACGCTGATTGTCTACATCAGCGACAACGGCTGGATTCAGGATCCCGAAAGAAACGGTTACGCGCTGCGATCGAAACAGTCGCCCAACGAGGGCGGAACGCGACAACCGATCATGCTCTGCTGGCCGGGAGTCATCAAACCCGGCAGGCGAGAAACGCTCGTGAGCAGCATCGACCTGATGCCTACCATGGCCAGCGCGGCTGGAGCCAAGATTCCCGCTAACTTGCCGGGACTCGACCTGTTGCCGCTGGTCCGCGATGGAAAGCCGCTTCAGCGTGACACCATTTACGGTGAAGCGTTCGCACACGACGTGGCCGATATCGACAATCCTTCCGCGTCGCTGATCTTCCGCTGGGCGATTCAAGGCAAGTGGAAACTGCTGCTCACCTACGATGGCGAACTGGGACGCTACGCCAGCACGCACCTGCGCGCCGAGCGCCGTCCACAACTGTATGATTTGCAGGCCGACCCCGGCGAAACCAACAATCTGGCCGCGAGACATCCTGAAATTGTGGCCGAGTTGGCGGCGAAAATCTCTGCCTGGTGGCCGGCAACCGGGCGCACCGCGATCACGCAATGGACCGAATGATCGGTTCCGTTGCTGACGCCGTTGTTTACCGGCATCCTCATTACATTCCTTCACTCGAACGACCTCGGGCGAAACTGCCATGCGAACCAGCATAATCACGCGAATAGCCCTGCTGAGCGCGTTCACCGTGTTTGCCGATTTCGAGCACGCGGCGGCCGCCGAACCGGCCAGGCGGCCCAATATTCTGTTTGCATTCGCCGACGATTGGGGGCGTTTTGCCAGCGCCTACGCCAAGATCGATGGGCCAGGCGGTCTCAACGACCTGGTGCAAACCCCCAACTTCGACCGCATTGCGGCCGATGGCGTGCTCTTTCGCAACGCCTTTGTGAATGCGCCTTCCTGCACGCCCTGCCGCAGTTCGCTGCTCTCGGGCCAATACTTCTGGCGCACTGGCCGCGGTGCGATCTTGCGCGGCGCCCAGTGGGACATGAACATCCCCTCGTATCCGCTGCTGTTGCACGAGGCCGGGTATCACATCGGCAAGAGCTACAAAGTGTGGAGCCCCGGCACGCCCGTCGACGCTCCGTATGGTCAGCGAAAATTCGCTTATGAGATGGCCGGCCGCGCTTTTAACCAGTTCTCGCAGAACGCCACTCGGATGGTAGCCAACGGCAAATCGATCGATGCTGCCAAACAGCAACTTCTTGATGAGGTGCGCGGCAACTTTTCCGCATTTCTCGCCGACCAAAAACCCGATCAACCATTTTGCTACTGGTTCGGTCCAACCAACGTCCATCGCAAATGGATCAAAGGATCGGGCAAGGAACTGTGGGGAATCGACCCCGATCAACTCCAGGGCAAAATGCCTCCCTTCCTGCCCGACGTGCCCGAAATTCGCGAGGATCTCGCCGACTACTTTGGCGAAGTCGCAGCTTTTGACGCCTCGCTGGGAGTGCTCGTTGAAGAGCTCAAGAAACGAGGGCAGCTGGAAAACACCCTGATCGTGGTCAGCGGAGACCACGGCGCGCCCGGGTTTCCCCACGGCAAATGCAACCTGTACGAATTTGGCACTGGCGTGGCCTTGGCCATTTCTGGTCCCGGAGTGCCCGGTGGACGCGTGGTCGACGACCTCGTTGTGCTGCCCGATTTGGCGCCTACCTTTTTAGAGACAGGCAACGTTACTATCCCCGAGGTCATGACGGCCCGCAGTCTTTGGCCAGTGCTTCGTTCCGAGAAACAAGGCCAAGTCGACCCCGAACGAACCTGGGTGTTGACCGGCCGCGAACGGCATGTCGAAATCGCCCGGGCAGGCTATTTGCCATATCCGCAGCGGGCGATTCGCACGCCCGATTTTCTTTACATCATCAACTTTCGCCCGGACCGTAATCCATTGGGCGATCCGTACCGCCTCGACGGCGACGATCCTCCGACGGTGGAAGAAGTGACCGAGGTTACGCGAACCACACTGCCCGATGAAGACGCCGGACCAACCAAAGCCTGGATGGTTGCGCACCGGAATGACCCCAAGTGGAAACCGTACTTCGACCACGCCTATGGCAAGCGGCCGGGCGAAGAACTTTTCGATCTCAAGAAAGACCCACACCAAATGCACAATTTGGCAAACAACCCGGCATACGATGCGGTGCGAAAGGAACTTCGCGAAAAGCTGCTCGCGGAACTCAAGCGCACGGGCGACCCACGGATGGTCAACGATGGCGAATACTTCGAAACGCCGCCGCTGGCAGGGCCTACACAAGAAGATTGAACCTTTTTCATCATGCATCTGCTCAATGAACGGAATCTTGCGGACTATCTCCGCAATACCGGGCGGCTCGACACGAACGAATCGTTGAGTGTACGCGAGTTGTCAGGTGGCGTTTCGAACGTGGTTTTTTACGTTTCGGGCGGTAGCGGCGGCGATTTTGTGGTGAAGCAAGCTCGCGAGCGCCTACGGGTAGAGCAAGAGTGGCTCTGCCGCGTGGACCGCATTTGGCGAGAAGTGGACGTGCTGAGAATTTGCCGGAAATTGCTCGACCAGGCAGTCGGCAAATCGAAAATCGCACGTTCCGATCCGCCTGACGCTTCGCAAGAGTCGATTGCCACGGTGCCCGCCATTTTGTGGGAAGACCGGGAGAATTATTGCTTCGCCATGACTGCCGCTCCCGAGAAGCACGTCACCTGGAAACAACAGCTTCTGCAGGGCGTGTTCGATGTCGGCATTGCTGCTGCCTGCGGTCGATTGCTCGGCACGTTGCACGCAGGCAGCTGGAAATGCGAGAAGATCGCGGCACAGCTTGCCGATCGCAGTTTATTCGACGATCTGCGGCTCGATCCTTACTATCGCACGCTGGCCAGACTTCATCCCGAGTTCGCCCCCCCCATGCACGAATTGATTGACAGCGTACCGCAAAATTTGCTTTCGCTGGTGCATGCCGATTTCAGCCCCAAAAACCTATTGGTTTCGCCCGGCGCGCTGATGATGGTCGATTTCGAAACCGGCCACTATGGCGATCCCGCCTTCGACCTGGGTTTCTTTCTCAGCCACCTGTTCCTCAAATTCCAGCGCCACGCTGCCATCGACACCCGGCGTGGGCTTCGTCTTTGGGGACTCATCGACCAATTTTGGCAAAGCTACTGGCCCGAAGTGAGTGTGCATGCAACTTCAGGAGACTTGGCGGCTTTGGAGCGGCGAAGCATATTGCACCTGGCAGCTTGCGGCTGGGCGCGACTCGACGGCAAAAGCCCGGTGGAATACTTGACCAACGAAGCGGTTCGCACCCAGGTGCGTATCATCTGCCAACGGACGCTGCGCGCGGTCCCCGCGAATTGGGGTGAATTCTACCAACTTGTCCGTGAGACAATCTGAAGCGAAAACGCCTGGCGTACCATGGGAATGTCGGTTTGTTTATGACTATAGTGCGGGAAACAACCGCTGCCGGGTTTCTTCGTCCGCGGCAGACGCGTACTCGCTGATCTCGTACACTTCGCAGTAATCGATCGTTGCGCCCCGCTCCGGCCCGTAGGTTTCGATGAGACGCTGCCGATAGCGATCGGCTTGAAAACGAATCCGCGACAGGTACCACTCGCGCAGCCAATCTCGGCGCTTCGCGGGGTCCTGCGGCACTTCGTGCGCCTGCCCCCGGTTGTGCGGCAACCATTCGTACACCTGCGATTCGTGGCAAGCCAACATATCGACGACCGTGTCCACCTGGTTGGTGATGTCGATTACGGCATCGCCCTGAAGAGGATACGGCTTGGTGAACCGGTCGGGCATGTAGGCCACAACCGGGTCTTTCCGCAGAACCGGCACGTCTGGCACCACCGCCGGCACCGTCACCATGTACGAAGCGTCGCGAACCAGATTGCCCACCGCGCGATGGTCAGGGTGATAATCGTTGGTGCGATGGGTCAACACCAGATCGGGCTTGTAGGTGCGAATCTCGCGAATCACCTGATGGCGCACGTCGAGGGTCGGTTGCAACGTGCCGTCGTGATGGTCCCAGGTGATATAGGTGGCGCCGATCACGTTGCCGGCGGCGGCGGCTTCGGCCCTTCGACGGTTGGCGAGTTCTTCCCCTCGCATGACATGGTGTCCGGCGTCGCCGTTGGTCACCGAAACAATCCGCACGTCGTGACCGAGTTGGCGATAAATCGCGGCCAAACCGCCCGAGTGAACTTCAGCATCGTCGGGATGGGCTCCCAGGATCAGCAAACGCAAGGTGTGGCTCATGGCACTGGCAAATCAACAAAAAGAGGCACAAACAGCAAGAAAACGAGATTCGCAACAAGGTCTGCCAAAGGCAGAACCGCCGGAAGCAGCTTCCGGCGGTTCCCATGGGAAACTTGGGGATTGGTTTTACCCAGCGGGTCTGGCGTTGAATACCCCGCGTGTTGCCTTCAGCGACGCGGCTGCGCTTTGGTCTGCTACTGCCCTACTTTTTGCAGTGCTGCGGCCGCGGCCTCGCGCACTTGCGGAACTTCATCCTCTTCAGCCAGCTTCTTGAGCTGCGGCGCAGCGTCTTTGAGGGGACTGCCGAGCATCCCGATCGTCTGAGCCGCCTCGAAGCGAACCATGGCCTCTTCGTGCCCCAGGCCGGCGATCAGGATCGGCTTCACGGCGTTGATCAGTTGCATGTCCTCGGGGGCGATGTGCACCAATGCCCACACGCTCACCAGCCGCAGTTTTTCATCTCGCGATGCCAAATTCTTGCGAATCTCGGGCAAGGCCTCTTTGGCGGCGGGGCCAATCGTTCCCAAGGCATAGGTTGCACCTGCCTTCAACTGAATGTCTTCAGCTTGCAGATCCTTCATCAATTCGGGAATTAGCGACGGCGGCGCCGGGCCAATGTTCGACAGCGACATGAAAATTTCTCGCCGGGCGACTTTGTCTTCTTCTCCTCGCAGCGCTTCCAGCAAGTCGGGAATGGCGTCCTTGGCCTCGGGGCCGATTCGCCCTAGCACGTGCACGGCCGCCCGACGCTGCTCAGGCGATTTCAACGAATTGCGCAGCGGCTGCACCGCTGGTTTGCCAATCTGCACCAAAGCATCGGCCACATTCGACAAAATCACGGGATCTTTTTCCGCAAATGCTTCGATCAGGGCAGGCAGCACCAGCGTATGATCGGGCCGCAAGTCTTCCAAAGCCTCGACCGCCGCCAGACGGACGTCTTTGTCTTGATCCTTCAATGCGGTCAGCAGCAGGGCGACCGCCCGGTTGAATGTCGGAGCATTGTCGCGGTTAGCTCGAGCGATCGCCCAGGCGGAAATGGAACGGAGAAACGGATCCTTGTCTTGCGCCAACTCAATCAGCTTGGGTGTGCTGGAGCGGCTGGCGTCGCCACCCATTCCCAGCACGTAAGCGGCCGCATACTTGACGGAATTTTCCGGGTCGGCCAGCGCCTTTTCAGCAGCATTCAAGGTGTCTGCCGAGGGCGTGCCAATCGCGGCCAGAGCCATGAATGCTTCGTGACGAACTTCCGGCTCCTCGTCCTTTACGCTTTCCAACAGCTCGGGAACCGTGCCCTTTGCCGCTTCACCAATTTCAGCGACGACCAGGCAGGCCCAATAGCGAGCTTTCGGATTCTTGAGAGCTTCTTTCAAAGCCGGAACAGCATGCTCCCCTTGTTCGGCGAGAGCACTCAAGACCAACGTTCGAGTAGACGGGTCGGCACTCTCTAAAACATTTGCTATGAGCGGGATCGAAACAGCGCGGTCGGGCTTGATGGAGCGAAAGGCCAATACCGTGGCGCGGCGCACGGTAGCCTCGGGATCGGCCAAGAGCGGCGCCAACGCAGGCACCGCCGGCCGCGCGGCTTCGCCAATTTCGCCCAGCGCCCGAGCCGCGTTGGCTCGGACCAATGCATCCTGATCCTTCAGCAGGGCCACCAAAGAATCGACTGCTGGAGCCGCAGCCGGACCAATTTCGGCCAAGGCCCGAGCCGCCCGCCAGCGAACGTTGGAATCCCGATCTGACAAGGCGGACATGATCTGACGAATGGCGGCCGTTGCATCGCGACCTCGAGCGGCCAGCTCGTCGAGGGCCGCGGCTTTCGCCGCCGCATCGCCGCGGGAAACCGCTTGTGCCAATTCTTCAACCGTGCGAGGTTGTGTTTGCTGCGCGATGGCTACGCCACAGGTGGCTACGAACACCAAGCTCAGCAGAAATCGCCACTTCAACATGATCTGCTCCACGATGTGAAGAACGGCCTATAAACCACGGGAATTGTTATTGCGGGCCGCCTTGGGAGTAAACTCTGGAACGGTGCCACCAACTTAAGTATACTTAGCGAAGATATGCAATCCAGAGGCACACCAGAAAGCCTCGGCCCCTTGTGCTTCAGGTTAAACCGGAGTGAACAGTCATGCGGTTCTGCTGCCAGATCGGTTCGGTGTTATGCGTAACGCTGCTGGCAAATATCGCCTCGGCTCAATGGTACGTCGATAATCGGGCGTCGACCGTCGGCGAAAGCTACGCCCGGGGAATCTCCGATGTCGTTCGTGCGAGGGGGCAGTACAACCTGCTGACCTCCGAGTCGCTGATCAACGTCGAGACCGCTCGGAAACAAAATATGGAAAACCGTTTGCAATGGACGCAAACGTACTTCGAAATGCGCAAAATGAACCGCGAGTACCGTAAGGCCGAGCGCGGCCCCACCCCCTCGGCTTCGACCTTCGAGCGTTGGGCGCGCGACGCAGCCCCCGATCGCCTCAAGTCGGTGCAGCTGGACAGCATCACCGGACGTATCAACTGGCCCACGCTCTTGCAGCAAGACCAGTACTCGGCATTGCGAGCCAGCCTTGAGGACGCCTTTACCCAACGAGCCGAACGCCACGGCGCCATCGGTCCCGAGGCGGCCCTGCGAATCCACGACAATACCAACCAGATGATGCAAATGCTGGAGAACGAGTTGCAACAGAGCAGGGTCAATAACAATCCCTTGCCGTCATACCTTTATCTCGACGCCAAAAAGTTCATTCAAAGTCTGGCCTACGAGGCACGGTTCCCCATTTCGTAACGCGCCACCCAAGTGTCGACTGGTTCGCTTCCACCGGTAGCTTTTCGCAAATTGCCGGTCGACTCGAGATGCCAGATGTGTGCCATGCACAGCAACCGGCAGGGGGGATCCTGCCCGATGTTTGCGGTCGTTTCGCCTTGATATTCCGTAGGGGGATCGCCCTATCGGGAAAAAACAGCGAAATTACCTCAATTGGATCGATGCATAAATTCACTGGTTTCCTGGAACTCCATTCGGCCGCCGTAGCGAAGGGGTTTACAGGCTACTAACCAACCGGCAAAATACCCATTCAACCGTGGCTTCCGCTAAATTCCACTTGGCGGGGCCGCTTTTTTTTGGTTCTGCGGAGGTGCGACATGACCGACAGGATACCGGTCACCCGGGCAGGCTACGAACGAAAGTTGGCCGAGCTAAAGCAAATGGAAGAGGTTGATGAGCCTTTGTTCATTAAGCGCGTGGCCGATGCACGGAGCGAGGGCGACCTGAGCGAAAACGCCGAATATCACGGCGCCCGAGAATCGTTGGGCATGCTGCAAGCCAAAATGAATTTCCTCCGCGACCAGATCAGCCGGATGGAAATTGTTGATATGTCCAAACTGCCCAAGGACGAGATCGCTTTTGGCGCAACCATTACCTTTAAGGATCTCGACTACGGCGACGAAGAAACCTTCACTTTGGTGGGTGCTGGCGAAGAGGATTACGACAACGGCCGCATCCTCGTTACCAGCCCTCTCGCCCAAGGACTGTTAGGAAAAAAGGTGGGCGAGGTGGCCGAAATCGAAGTGCCCGCCGGGCTAACCCGCCTGAAAATCCTTGAAATTCAGTACGAGGAATAGTAACTTTTAGAAGGCCGCTAGGAATGAGAAGGGGACGGGCATGTCGCTATTTGAGCCGTTCCGGACGGATGATCCATGGAAACGCCGCTGCGTTCCGACCTGTTCCTCGATGTGTTGTCCAAGAGCGGATTGGTATCCGCCAGGCAGATTGAGCAAGTAACAGGACAATTCAGTCTTGAAGACTGGCCCAATGCGCCGGATCTTGCCGGCGCTTTTGTTCGGGCCGGACTGCTCACCACGTTCCAAACCGAGCGTCTTCTCAGCGGTCGGTTTCGAGGTTTCTTCGTCGACCGCTACAAGGTGCTCGAAATCCTCGGTGCCGGCGGGATGGGCTGGCTCTACTCGGCAGTCGACGCCGATACCGGCGAACTTGTGGCACTCAAGGTACTCTCCAGCAACCCGGACGACCCCGCCGTGGCAGCCCGATTTCGACTCGAGGGCCAGGCGGGACTCCGGCTCGAGCATCCGCACATCGTACGCACCCGCCGCCTGGATAGCGACGGCGAACTGCAATACATTGTGATGGAATTGCTCGAAGGAATCAGCCTGCAAGAATTGATTGAGCGCCAGGGGGCGCTTCCCTGGCAGCAAGCCTGCGACATAATTTGCCAGGCCGCCGAGGGTTTGCAATACGCCCACGAACAGGGCATGGTTCACCGCGATGTCAAACCTGGCAACCTGCTGATCGATCGCACCGGCCACGTGAAGTTGCTTGATTTTGGCCTGGCGTTTTGCGACGACCAGGGGCAAGAGTTTTCGATGGCCATGATCTTCGGGCAAGACAAGCTGGGCACAGCCGATTATGTCGCTCCCGAACAATCCCTGGACAGCTATCACGTGGACGCGCGGGCAGACATTTACAGCCTGGGTTGCACGTTTTACTTCATCTTGGCGGGCAAGGTTCCCTACCCCCTCAACACCATTGGCAAGAAACTCGACGCTCATCGCCGCTTCAAGCCCCGGCCCCTTAAAGAGTTGGCGCCGGACGTTCCTGACGAAGTGTTGGACATCATATCCCGCATGATGGCCAAGCGGCCCGAGCGCCGATTTCCAAGTTGCAAAGAGGTGGCCCGAGCCGTGGCGCCGTTCGCCCAACGGCGCGACATTGAGTTCAACTTTCGATCGATTGTCAGGGCTCGTGCCGCGCAGGCAGAGCGACGAGCCCTGGCCAAACGAAAGCAAGCTTCGCGTTCGCAGGCAAGCCTCAGTTCGCTCAGCCAAAGCCGCACCAGCACCGTATCGCTGCTCGATCCCCTGTTGCCGCGACTTCGAGAGTTGGAGGGCAATCTGGGCGGACCCGCTGAACCAACCCCGGCCAAAACCGATCCAGCGCATGTGGCGATCAAGCATCAAGAGTCGGGCGCCCTATTGTTGCGCTACGAGGGCGGGTCGCTCGTCAAAGCCCATCTGGCCGGCGTCAACCTCACGGGAGCCGATTTGTCTGGTCAGGACCTCACGGGCGCAAACCTCATGAATTGTTGTTTGCGAGGCGCTGATCTAAGGGGAACACAATTGGTCAATGCCGCGCTGTCGCACGCCAATCTGGTTGGAGCCGACTGCCGCGAGGCTGTTTTTTCGGGCGCCGATTTGAGCAATGCCGACTTGGCGGAGGCCGATCTTCGCGACGCCAACCTGGTAAAAGCCAATCTCCGCTTTGTCAAACTCGGTCAGGTCGATGCCTGCGGCGCCAATTTCTCTGGCGCCGATTTGAGTCTGGCTACCGTGCGGGCAAAACTCGAGAACGCTAATTTGGCATATGCGAACCTCAAGGGCGCCGACTGTTCTGGCAGCAACTTCCGCCGCGCCAAGCTTACTCAGGCGGACTTCACCGGAGGCAATCTGACCGGCGCCATTATGCACGATGCCGACCTCACCGGGGCTAAAGACATCCGCGGGCAAGATTTCCCCCGACCGGTCGTCAAACGCAAAAAGGCTTGGTGGAAGTTCTGGGGATAATGCCCCGCAGGGCGCCGATCACCATCGAAAGCGAATTGTCCAGCGACATCTGCCTGGCCAAACTATTCTACGCCAATAGCGGCTCGATCACTTTGCCTGCCTGATCGGTCAGTCGCACCTTGAGTCCCGAAAACGGGTACGTGAACCTGAGGTGATCGAATCCGAACAGACGCAGAATTGTGGCGTGGAGATCGTTCATGTGGACCGGATTTTCGACCGGGTGCCAGCCAATTTCATCGGTCTGGCCATAAACCTGGCCGCCCCGAATGCCGCCTCCTGCCATCCATAGACTAAAGGCAAAGGGGTGGTGGTCCCGCCCGGTGCCGACTTCCCGCTTGCCGTTGCGATTTTCGCCCAGCGGTGTGCGACCGAACTCGCCCGCCCAAACCACCAGGGTCGTATCGAGCAGCCCCCGCTGCTTGAGATCCTTCAGCAGGGCGGCCACCGGTTGATCTGCCATGGTGCAGTTGTAACCCAACTCGGCATCGAGATTGCTATGGTGATCCCACGAAGCGTGAATCAGGCTCACAAACCGCACTCCGCGTTCCACCATTCGACGGGCCAGCAGGCAGTTCAATGCGTAACGACTGAAGGGAGCATTGGCGCCGCCACGCCCCCCATTTCCTGGCTCCGGGCGGTCCACTCCGTAGGCAGCGAGCGTGTGTTGCGTTTCTTTCGACAAGTCGATCAATTCGGGCGCAGCCGCTTGCATGCGAAACGCCAATTCGTACGCCGCGATCCGACTGGCAATTTCCGGGTCGCCCAAGTGTTCAAACCGCGTTTGATTGAGGGCTGCCAGAGCGTCCAGGCTTTTCCGCTGCAATTCGCGTGATAATCCCCCCGGGTTTTCCAGGTTCAACACCGGATCGCCCTGGTTGCGAAACAGCACACCTTGGTAGGTGCTGGGCAGGAAACCGCTGGTCCAGTTGGAGGCTCCTCCGGAAGAACCGCGACCCGCGGTCAGCACCACGTAACCAGGTAGATTGTCCGATTCGCTGCCCAGGCCGTATGTTAGCCACGAACCGAGCGTGGGCCGGCCAAAACGAGCGACCCCCGTATGCAGCATGAGTTGACCAGGGTGGTGATTGAATGCGTCGGTGTGCATGGTGCGCACCAGCGCGAGGTCGTCGGCGCATGTTCCCAACCGGGGAAGAAAGTCCGAGATCTCCATCCCGCACTCACCATATCGGGTGAACTTGCGTTTGGAGCCCATCAGCAGGGCGGTTTCTTTCTTGATAAAGGCGAAGCGAACGCTTTGCGTCAACGAGTCGGGAAGCGGTTCTCCGTGCAACTCATTGAGTTTCGGCTTGGGATCGAACATGTCGATCTGGCTGGGTGCACCCGCTTGAAACAAGAAAATGCACGCCTTGGCCTTAGGAGCGAAATGGGGCTGCTTGGGAAGCAGCGGATTGAACTCAGCCAAATCGAGTGAAGACTTTCCCGAGCCTGTTTCAGCCGAAACGCCGTCGCGAGCCAGCATCGATCCGAGCGCCAAACTTCCGAGTCCACTCGCGGCGGTGGTCAGAAAATGCCGGCGGGTGTTCAGCACGTATTCTTGACGGGGATCCATCGTGCGATTCTCCAGGAAATCGAGGCCGACAAACGCCTGCGGCTCGTCCTACTTTGCTATTCGCGGGTAATGAATTCATCCAAGTTGAGCAGGGTACGGCCCACCACGGCCCACGTGGCCAACTCCAAATCGCTGGCGTTGACTGGTCGCGGCAGCGTGCCCGCAAGGGCCTTCGTCTCGTTGGGCTGGGACGACAGATAATTTTCTACGTCTCGCAATAGTTGCATGACCACGTCGCGCTCATTCGGGGCGGGGCGCCTCGCGAGTGTCATCAGGAACGCCCGGTTGATTCGATCTGCGCAAGCGTGTTGGAGATCACCCTGGCTGAGCGGCTCTGCCACGATGCGTCTGGCCAACGCCTGGGTGCATTCGACGAAAACCGGATCATTCTGCAAGGTAAGTGCTGCCAAGGGGGTATTGCTGCGTTCGCGACGGGTGCACACCTCGTTGCTGTCGGGCGAGTCAAAATCCATGTACATGGGGTAAGGCACTGTACGCTGAAAAAAGGTGTAAAGCCCTCGGCGATAACGATCGGCACCAGTGCTAACCGGCCATTTTACGCTACCGGCGTAGCCGAGTGCGGCAATGTCGGCCGGCTGCGGCGGTCGCACGCTTTCCCCTCCCACGCGCGGCTCCAACAGGCCACTGGCCGCCAATGCCAAATCACGCACGATTTCGGCTTGCACCCGCAGTCGATTTTGCCTTGCGAGGAGTTTGTTGTACGGATCGCGTTGGCGCAATTCAGGTCGGGCCGCCGAGCTTTGCCGGTATGTCGCCGACGTGACGATTGTGCGGTGCAAGGCTTTGAGATCCCATCCCGAACCCATGAATTCGCTCGCCAGCCAGTCGAGCAATTCGGGATGGGTTGGACGGTCACCTTGAGTACCGAAGTCGTGGCTGCTTTCCACAATCCCTTGACCAAAATAACGCTGCCAAATGCGATTTACTGTTACTCGGGCCGTGAGGGGGTTCTCCGGATCGACAATCCAATTTGCCAAGTCCAGACGATTGGGTTGTCCCGCGCCCTCGCTCACTTTTTTTAGCGGGGGAAGGACGGCCGGCGTGTGGGGAACAACCTCGGGGCCGGGCTGGAGAAAATCACCTCGCAACAGCACCCTTGTGGTGCGGGGAGTAGTGAGGTCGGCCAGGGTTTGGGCCATGGAACCATCCTTGCGTTTGGGTTCCGCCTTTTGCAGGGCAGCCAACTCGGCATCGAGACGCGCCAGTGGCGGGTCGATGCCGCGATAGTAATCGGCAATCGCTTTGTGTTGGGCCGCTGTCCGTTTCTCGCCTGCAACCTGCAACGCCTGCACCACGGAGTCGGGCAGACCGCCTTGTCGCACGGGGCGAGTTGCCGTGGTGACCGAAACCCGAAACTTGCCAAGCGTATGCTGGCTGCCGTACTGCTGATCGAGTTCGATCACCAATTGCGACCCACGCGCAATTTCAACATCATCGGTTATCTCAAACACGGCCACATGATCTTTGCCCATCTCGGGGCTGATCGCCCAACCGGTTTTTAGGTCGCCGTCGATGGCTGCGGCAACGGGCCACTCCGCGCCGTTCTTGCCTTGCGAAAAATCGGCCGAGGCCTGTTGGAAGCGCACAACTTTCGCATCACCTCCCTCGGCGGTGCGAATGGTCGCGCGAACTTCGGACAACACGAAATTCCCGTGACTGACACGGCCAGGCCCCCCGCCCGGCAACTTCGGGTCGGCCAATGCTTCCAAACGCAGACCAGTAATTCCTGGCTGCGAGGTTGCGAACGTCAGGGTGTAGCGGTCACTCGCAGGCGTTTCGCCGGTGACCCAAATGATGCCGTCGGGTTGAATCTCCAGGGTCGCTCCATTCGCCGAAACCGCCTGCACGGCTTGCAACACTTGCCAGCCGCTGCCTGCCTGTGCCAAGGCGTCCGCTTCCCATGCCAGTTGGCGGGCAGGCAACTGCTCCTTTGCTGCGTGATCGATCTTCGTTTTCAGCATTGCCAGGCGTAGATCCCAATCCTCCTTGGCACGGCGATACTCATCTTCGCCATCTTGCCGCAGCGGCGCCGGTAGATCCACTTCTTGCAGGCTGTTGAAAAAGGCATACAAGCCGTAATACTCGCGCTGCGTCAACGGATCGTACTTGTGCGTATGGCATTGGGCACAGCCAACGGTCAGCCCCATCCACACGGCGCCCGTGGTGTTGGTCCGGTCCACCGTTTGTTTTACCCGGTCTTCTTCCCGGTCAACGCCGCCTTCGCGGTTGGTGAGCGTATTGCGATGGAAGCCGGTCGCCACTTTGCGCTCGATGTTGGCCTCAGGAAGCAGGTCGCCCGCGAGTTGCTCAATGGTGAAGCGGTCGAAGGGCAAATTCTCGTTTAGTGCGTCAATCACCCAATGGCGATAGCGCCACGCGTGAGGGCGGCCCAGGTCTTTTTCATATCCGTCGCTGTCGGCATACCGGGCCAGATCGAGCCAGTGCCGCGCCCAACGTTCTCCGTAGGCTGGCGCGGCCAGCAGACGGTCGACTGCCCGTTCGTAGGCGCCCACTTGGCGATCGCTAAGGAATGCTTCCACTTCGGCGGGCGTGGGCGGCACTCCCAACACGTCCAGATAAACCCGGCGCAGCAGCGTGGTCCGATCGGCCTCGGGCGATGGCTTGAACCCTTCGGCTTCCAGCCGAGACAGCACGAAGCGGTCGATCGGGTTTTGCACCCAGTCGGTCCCCAGCACCTCAGGAGGGACCGGTCGGGAAATCGGCTGGAATGACCAATGATCGCTCTTGACGGTGTCGTCTTGCGCCGCATTCTTGGGCCACACCGCGCCTTCCGAAATCCAGCGTTTCAATAGGGCCACTTGCTCCGCCGCCAAAGGCGTTTCCGGCGGCATGGTCAGGCCCTCATCGTTGCCGACTGTCACCAGCGTAATCAGTTTGCTGTTGTCGACTTTGCCCGGAACGATAACAGGGCCAGAATCGCCACCATCGAACGCGGCTTTTCGAATGTGCAAACGCAGGCCGCCTTCTTGCATGTCGGGCCCGTGACAAGAAATGCAATGCTGAGCCAAGATGGGTTGAATATCGCGGACGAAGTCCACCTTGTCTGTTTGCGGCGAGTTTTCCGCACCGCCATTCGCTGGCTCGCCGGAAAATGCTTCGCTCGCGCCCAGCCAAGCAACGACGGTCAACGTTGCATAGAGCGACAATCGCCTCATGGTGGACGGCTCCGAAGGAGAGTGGCAAGGGGTGTGACCGAGCGATCGTTCCTGGCTGCCAAGTCAACTCATACACAAGTTGCCTTGTGGCAGGGTTTCCTCGTCGTTTGGGTGTTGACGAAGTTGCAGGAAACCGACGCGCGCAGGCGTGACAAATCCATTTCAATTTATTTAACCAAACCCCCGAGGCAATGTCCAATTTTGAACGTCCCGAATCACTCCCCGGTACGCTGCCCCTGTGCCGGGGAAACAGGGACACAGCGTTTGGGTCATGGCCGGGTTATTCCGACTGCCAAGCGTTGTGTCACTGATCTATGCCGGCCTCTACGCCGTAACGGCTGTCTCTGCAGGGCCTTGTCAAAATTAACAAAAAACTTGACACCACATTCGCCACCGATAGGTTAACCAAAACACGTCTAGGATCATGCGTTCTGGATGCGATATTCTGTATTCTGATGGAACGGGCCGGCCCGCGTGGCCCGGCAGTCGAATCACCATATCGGCCATTCAACGTCATTCGAATTCATCCGTTCTCAAACTGGGGGCATTGCCATGGGTATTGCGGTTCGTTGCGCTAAATGCAACGCCAGGTTCCATGCGCCCGACCATCTGGCCGGAAAACGCGTGAAATGTTCGCGCTGCGGCTCCCCAATGACTGTCGGCGTTGATGCAACTTCTGCAAGCGGCAAGCCAGCCATTGTCAAATTGACAGAGCACGACCTGGAATATTCCCCAGACGCCAAGGAATCATCAGAAGACTTGCTTCAGCTCACCGCCGACGACCTCCAACCCCAGTCGGCTGAAGCATGGGGCACTCCGACCGGAACGCACCCCGCGATGCAACCCTATGGCGCACCGATGCCGGGTGGGCCAACCGCAGGAGGGCCAGCGCCGTACGGCGCTGCGCCTGACAGTGCTGGTCCATTCGGATCGGCGCCTTATGGTGCAGTTCCCTCTGCCGGCATGGCCTACCCTGCCGGCACGCAGCAAACAGGACTCTCAACCACCGCCTGGATGTTGATCGGCGGCGGCGGAGTGGGCCTACTGATGGTGATTGTGGGTCTGTTTTTGTTCAGTCGCTCGGATTCGCAGCCGATGCCGACGGCTGCGGCGAACCAACAAGATCAAGACAATGCGGCCAATTCTCGCGGGGAGCAAGGGGCCTCCCCTTCCACATCGGGCAACGCGACCAGATCCAGTTCAACTCTGCCCACGCGGTCAAATTCCCCGGCCGGTTTCAATTCCAGGTCATCCACGGGCGTAAATGCAGGTTCTTCGAATTTGGGCGGCACGCCGACGACACCCACGACCAGCACCAATTCAACTTCCACCCGCGGCAATGTGATCCCCGGCGTTGATTCTGACGGATTGCCGGCAACTGGCCCCAGAACAATCAAGGGCTTTGGCCTGGAGTCGGGCCCCGATGAAAAACGCGACGAGTTGCCACCCGCACCAACCCAGTGGTCGGCAACCCCCGATCCGCCGACGGAAGCGTACGAAGTTCTGGCGAAGAAACTGGAACTTCCCTTCCCAAAGGAGGCGAACGTCCGCTACTCCTGGACCGACACTCCATTCCTTTGTGTTACCCGCACCGACCGCCAGTCCCAAGCACACATGCTCTTGGACCTCCGCACACAGAAGGTAACGGGGACCGTCGAGCTTTCCTTTGGTTTTATGGACCAGGTTGCGTTTAGCCCCGGCGGCAAATATCTCGCAGGCACCAGCGATAAAGACACCAAGCTGCGACTGCACACTTTCCCCAAAGGCGACAAGTTTGCCGAACTCGATAAAGAAGAAAACCTGGCAGCACTGGAATTCGCCAGCGATCGCGAAATGCTGGTTTTCTATCGAGGAGCGGCAACTACCAACAGGAGCGGAAGTCAAGGTGCGGCCTCCGCGACAGGCAGATTAGAACGCTGGGAATTGGGCGATCAACCCGTCAAGGCAGAAGAAGCGGTGCTGCCACCGGGCGTATCAAGAAATGGGATTGCCTTGAGCCCTGGCCGGCGGACCTTGGCATTGGTTGCCAATGGAGCCCTGCATTTCTACAAATTGCCGGAAATAGCCAAACTAGGCGAGGCGGCCTTGCCAAACGACATGGCCCAACTGGAATGTTTGGCTTTGGCATTCTCTCCCGACGGGACCGAACTGTGTGCTTTGCTCGAAAAGCGTTACTCCAACATGTTCCTCATTTGCTGGGATGTGGCCACAGGAAAAACAACACTCATCCGCGAATACGAACGGTCACAGTTGAGCTCTTCCACCTTCATCCCCGCGAATTATATGGGTCGCAAAGTGGAGTGGATGCCCGATGGCAACGGCTGGCTGCTGTTTGGGTTCAAGGTTGTCGATCGAGTGACCGGCGAGATTCTCCTGGCGCTGCCCGAATCTGGCTACCAGCCGCGCCGATTCATCGACCAGCGCCGGTTGCTGGGCGTTAGCCAGCGAAACAGGTACAGCGATGGCGTGATTGGCACGGCCGAACTTCCCATGGCCGAGATCGGAAAAATGCAAGCGGCGGTCCGGGCAGGAAACAAAGCGCTCGACGGACAATTGGGAACGCTGGTCGACGCCGATCTCAACCAGGCAGCCCTGAAGTCCCCGCCGCCTGACGGCTTGCCGTGGAGCGTCACCGCGATTGTTCCGCCAAAGTCGATCACGTACCCTCGACGACCGTTGCCGTTGGAAAACGCGCAGTACGTGCGGGCAATCCGGTTTTCGAATGCCGACTCCAAGTATGTAGGCGTTATGTCGTCGCAAGGCCAATCGTCGGTATCGTTGTTGAAACGGTACAACCTGTCGGCACACAAGGATGCGGGGCAATTCGATATCCCCGTTGCTTCGTCGTTGCTCGATATGAGCCCCACCGGCGAATTGGCGCTGAGCGTTACGCACGGTCCCCGCCCTCAGGACAGAGATCGCTTGGACGTTTATTCGTTTGCCGGCAATACGCACGTGGTTGGTTGGCGGCCTTATCGTAATGTCGACGCCTCGAATCCTCGCTCGTCTGGCGTAGTGTGGGCGGCATTTCACGGCGAAGAGCATGTGCTCACGCTCAACGAGGCCGGCATTCTGGTCTGTTGGAAACTGCCCGATGTCGCGCCGGTTTGGAGAATGCCCGCGGTTGGCGCCACGGCAGTACTTAGCCCGGATGGGCAGTATGTGATAACCGGCCAGGGTTTTGTCATCGATGCCGCCAGCGGCGATTGCGTCGGGGCGCTGGAGCCGCCTGTTTTTGGTCCAGCCGTCAAGAGCCTGGCGTTTTCGCCCGAAGGTCAACAACTGGTTGCTCTGGCCCACGGGGGAAGCGAAGAACACTTTATTTTGGAGTGGGATTTCGCCACGGGAAAAATTGCTTCGCAGTTCTGGATCGCTCCGTTTCACGATCCCCTCCCCGAAATTCAGGCCCTCCGCGACCGTTACGTGTTGATCTGCGGAAAGGTATTGGTGAGCCTGGATCGCAAGGCCACCATCGGGGAATACAACACGTACTATGCCGCTCCTATTTCAGGTCCCGATGGTTATGTCTGGCTGGCATTGTCTTCCAAGGGCTCACCGCAAAAAAAATCGCTCACCGCGGTGCAACTGCCTCACCCCGAGGCCCAACAACTCATGGCCAATGCCACCTTTTACAATCAAGTGCTGCTCTATCCCGGCGCCAAAGTCAACGTAGCCGATGACGTTCTGGCAAAGCGGATGGAAGCCGCGGGATTTGTCATCGATCCGACGGCAACCGTTACGGCATCGATCAGTTCCAGCCAGGAAAGCACGGGAAGGGTCGCCGAATATCGCCGGATCGGATCTCCCAATACCATCCGCATCGAAGAAAAGATGGTCCGACACGCATTCACGATCTCCGATAATCGTGGGCGAAGTTGGAGCCGAACCGCCAGCAGTGGCATGGGATTGGGATACTCCATCCAAGTTCCCGAAGGCAATGTGCAGCAACATTTCGATCAAAAGCTACAAAACGCCGCCAGCGGCTTCAACCAAGGGGTATCGATTCCCCGCTGTGTATTTCCTCCTCGCGAACAGTTGGGAATTACCCCGTCGAACATTTCCCTTGATGGCATCGAGAATGTGAGACCCCCGAGTCCGCCATCGCAGACCACGGTAAATTGATTTCACGCGGCTGAAGCCCGTTACGCATTTGCGCCAATTCGACACGCCGGCGACCGAACGTCGGCAATCTCCAGGGGCCTTGCCCATGAGCATTCCCATCCGTTGCCGTAAGTGCGGCCGGAGTTACAAGGCCCCGTTGAAGTTGGCGGGCAAGATGGCGAAGTGCGCAGGCTGCGGGACGGCCATCCAAGTGCCTGCCTCGGGGTCACAAGGGGCCGATGCGCCACCCATTGTCAAATTGACCGAAGACGATCTGGAGCAGAACCCGGCGGACGACATCGCTGAAATACCACAGCTCAGCGAGTCCGACAGGCTGGCCGGACCAGTCTTGCACGCCCCGGCCGCCGGTTTCCAGCCCGGTTATTCTGCATATCCTCAGCCGGTGGGCCATGGTCATCCTGGTCACGGTGCTCCAGGCCACGGGGCAATACCAAGCCCTAATGCGCCTGCATTTCCTCAACCTCCACAGCAAAGTTCCGGCCTGCCACCGCTGATTGGCCTCTTGATCGGAGGCGGGATTGCAGCCGTGGTTGGATCCATCGTGCTGGTCATTGTCATCAGCATGCGTTCATCGGATCCGGTGGCACAAAACAATCCGCCCACGCCCCCCGACAAAGTTACACCGAACCAAACGATTACCGACCCACCGATCCACACAACTCCACCCAGAACAAATTCCCACTCGCGTCCCAGTGGGCAGAGTGCGCCACCGGCCGTGAGAAATTCCACCACGCCGGCCCGACCAATCAATCCATTTGTGCCCTCGGGCTCCCAATCGGGGTCCAATAATTCGACAACCAATTCACCCCCGCAACGAAATGTCGAACCAGCACCTGATTCCGAACCCGAGCCCGATGAAGAGGAGCCGGCGAGCGATCCGTTGTTTCCGCGGCCCGATATCTCCGGCTGGCTGGCCCGCCCCGATGGACCGAAGAAACCGCTCGACATTCCGCGAAAAACCTATTCATTTCCATTTCCTACGGAAGGTACCGTGTCGTTTGGCCAGCCTCCTAGTTCTTATCTGGTGGTGACCGATCGGAAGGGCAATCGCCACACGCACACCATGTACGACTTCCAACGGGAGACCGTGACGAACGCGATCACCCAGCCACAATCGCTGCAGATACCGCTGCTGATCTGTCCCGACGGCGACTACATCGCTGGTAGGGCCCGCGGGGAATCCAAGGCGCGAGCGTATGCGATGGCCAACGGCGAAATGGTGCTGGAAACCGATCTACCCGCAGGCCCCAGTGCCCTGGGATTTGCGGATTCCGATCACTTATTCGTGATCGACTCGCCCCCTGGCGGTTCCAGCCGCGCAACCTTGTGGAATCTTCCCCAGAAGAAGAAGGCCGGGGAGTTCTCGCTCAACGGAGTGGTGCATGCCAACGCTGCTGTCGCGAGCCCCGGCGGAAATCAGTTGGCGGTCGTGGCTGGCGACTCGCTGCAAATTTACGATCTCAATTCGTATCAGAACTTGGGATCCTTGCCGCTGGCCCAGCTTGGCAGCCTTGCCGGCAAGCCCTCAAGCAGCGAAGCCTTGACGTGCCAAGGACTGGCTTACTCTCACGATGGCGTTGAATTGGCAGCCTTGTTTGAAACCGCGAGCGGCTTTCAGTTGGTTTCATGGAGCGTTTCGCGAGCCCGACCGCTGCTCAACGAATTCTACCTTCGCAAATCGATCGTCGAATTGCCCGGCGTGGCCAAATATTTGGGAGATCCGCTCGAGTGGTGGCCCGACCGTGGAGGTTGGTTGTTTTTTGGCCATGCCTTGGTGGACCGCGCCGGCGAAATTATCAAAACCCTGCCGGCCACCACCAATCATTCTCGGCGGATGATTCACCCGGACGTCATCATGGGAGTGGGCATGGCGCGAAATCAACTGCGACTGGGATCGTCGGAGCTCTATCCGGAAGATTCGGACAGAAACGTCCCGAACTTGATTATCCGCAGCGCATTGGTAACCCGCGTATTGGATAGGCTGGTGCCATCGAACTTGAAGCCCGCCCGCGATATTCCCTGGCCTACCCAACAGGTGAATTGGACCGTGCCCATCGTGGCGGCTCAATCGCAAACCTTGCGGGCCTCGGGGGACATTCCCCTGGGTGAATCGACTGCGTATGGGCTGGGCGGAATGTGGCTGGCGCCTGATCGCCCCGAACGCGCCGCCCTGCTTGCTAAACGAAGCTTCAGCGGAAATTGGACGCTGGATCTGCTCGACCTTCGGTCCGGGAAAATGAAGAAATCCATTCCCCTCGGCGATCTTCGAGATCCGAAACTGCGCTGCTTCAGTCCCCAGGGCAACGCTGCGATTGTGCAAGTCGATACAGCCCTTCACCTTTATTCGTTTTGGCGGGGCGAATTGGTCCTCGAATGGAAACCCAATGCGGCCCAGCACACGCGATTCGCCAAGGACCCGTTTGGCGAGGATATCCAAGCCCGATTCATCGATGAGTCGCGCGTGCTGACGCTCGACTCCGATGGCACCTTGGCCCTGTGGCAACTTCCCGATTGCATCCCCGAGTGGAAAATCGACGACTTTGGCGAAACGTTTGCGTTGAGCCACGATCGCCAATACGTGTTTGGAGGATCCGAGGGCCGGGTCGCTTGTTTCCATGTTGAGTCGGGCAATTGCGCCGGACGTCTGGAGTCGCTGGCCTTCGAACCCACGTTGATCCAGTTGGGAATTTCGCCCGACGGATCGCGAATGGTCGGTTTCGCCCAGGGATTGCCCAATGAATGGTTCGGCGCCGAATGGGACCTCGCCGATGGACGCCGTCTTTCCCAATTCTGGCTGGCGCCCGCCAAAGGACAGGATAACGCTCGGCGTTCTCTCCGAAGCACTGATGTGCCTGGAATGACCGATCCTATTTTCTTGTCAGGCCGCAATGTGTTGTTGGATGGCCAATCGCTCGTTGACCTCGATCGACAGGTTACCCTTTGTGACTATGAGACGAATAGGGCGGGCTTGGCGTGGGGAGCGCCGCCGGGTGAAGTCTGGCTGGTGGGCATGTTGAGAGAATTCAATGAGTCGAAGTTGGCTGCCCGCAAACTGCAAATTCCCTCGCCGGACATCCTGCAACAAACCTCGCACATGACCATACAACATCAGGCGTTGCTGGGTCCCGGTTCGCACGTCAAGCTGGAAATGGCCGGAGTTCCGGACACGGCGACCGAGGCCGACTCCAAAGAGCAGCCTGGCGGAACAGGCCGGCTACCCTTGCGAACCGTCATCGAACAAAGTTTGAACGCCGCCGGATATACCATTCACCCCGAGGCGCCCGCCGTGATCCGAATCACCTACCAAGAAAAGGAACTGAACGGATCCATTCGCTACCATGCCGACGGCGGCATCAAGTCTTTCCCACAGCGGGAGGCCACATGTTCCATTCGATTGGAATTGGGCGGTCACGTGGTGGAAGTCGATACCATTAGAGGGCAAAACACGGCCGGAATGTATCGTACCGACGATCCCGAGGGAGAACTCAACAGCAGGATGCGCGCCGGTGTGATCGCACAATTGCGAAACACTGCCTTTCCACGCTGGTACTTCTTGGACCGCGATAGCCTGAATTTGCCCAAACTCACGCTCAAGCTGAATTAGTGCACAAGCCCCTTGGTGAGCGCAAGGAATGCCGTTTCCAGGTTGATCTCCTCCTCTCGGAAGAGGGTAAGCTTGAATCCGGCCGCGATCAGCACGGTCGGCAGGTTGCTGTAGTCTTCGATCCCCTGGTGAAGAGTCACAACCATATCGTGCTGGCGAACCTCGACTTGCTCCACGATATCTTGCTGTTCGAGCAGTTTTGCGGCGGTCCGATCATCACCGGCTGCCGAATTGCCGGCCACGGCTACATGCAACACCGTTTTTTGGCGAACCTGCTTCATCACCTCAGCCACACTGGCATTCACCTCAAGCACGCCGTGTTCGATGATGCCAATTTTGTTGCACACGTCGGCCAACTCGGGAAGGATATGGCTGGAGACCATGATCGTCTTGCCCATTTCGCCCAGTCGCTTGATGAGCCGCCGGATTTCGATGCGAGCCCGCGGATCAAGGCCGCTCGCCGGCTCGTCAAGCAACAAAACTTCTGGTTCGTGCAGCAAGACTCGCGCGAGTCCTAACCTCTGTGTCTGCCCTCGCGATAGCGTGTTGGCGAATGCATCGCGTTTGAAATCCAGATCGACCAATTGCAAAACTTCGTCACAGCGGCGACGACGGTCGGCGCCGTTAATGCGGTAAGCTGCCGCAAAAAACTCCAGATACTCAGTCACTTTCATGTCGTCGTACACGCCGAAAAAGTCGGGCATGTAGCCGATGATTCGCCGAATCTCCTTGGGGCCGGTGTAAATCGAATACCCGCCCACGTACGCCTCGCCGTAGGTGGGCTGCAGCAGCGTGGCCAGCATCCGCATGCTGGTGGTCTTGCCCGAGCCGTTAGGGCCAATAAACCCGAACACGTCGCCTTTTTGCAGATTGAGGTTCAAATCGTGCACGGCGTACAGATCGCCATAGCTTTTTGTTAAGCCAATGGTCTCAATCACGCGAACGAATCCTCAGGCGAACATGGAAAACTTCGGACTTCATGCAAGAGTTTCACGCATGCGCCATGCCTGCTCGCGACTGGCCGCCGAGTGCCTGCTGCACGCTCACAAACGCGGTGCGGGTTTTCAGGCAGTTGCGGCGAAACACGTCGGGTCGGGGCACACCGGAAAGTTGGAATACCTCGACGGGACCGCGACGAAAAATCAGGTCTCCCGCGGGGTACCATTCTTGCCCCGGCCGCACCACCACTTCGATGCTGTCGAATTGGTTGAGGTCGATGGCCTTGTCGATGGAATCGGTTAACCAGCGATGTACGATCAACCGCCGGTTGGTCAGCCGGTAGCGGCGGCTCACGCCGGGCATCAACATGAAAAAGAAAATGGGCAAAGCCAGCGGAATGCACATCAGCGCCAGTAATTTTCCCAGAGTGAAAAACCCTACACCCGTTCGGTTGCCGCTGAGCCGACCGATCATTCGGCCCATGCCTGTGGCGGCGATGGATGGCCAGACCGTCATCACGGTCACCTCACCCAATTCCGGCGGAGCAACCCCCGAAATCGCCTGACTCATTCCTGGTCCCTTTCTGCCAAATGCCATCGAGCCACACTTCACCCTACCCGCCCGCGCTCGGCGCCAGTCAGGTGAGCCAGCGCACCCGAGCAATAGCGGAAAACCAAAAAGTACCAAGGCGACGTGTGGAAAGCTAGTGCGCGAACGGGGAAGCACGGAATCTCTTGAGGAATTGCCCTTCGCGGGAGGAGGCTCCCGGGCCAGCCCCTGGTTCCCCCGGTCCGCTTGTTTACAATAGCGAAGGTCCACGAACATTGTATGCCAGAAATTTCGACGGCGACGCCACCTGGTCGGGTTATGGTCCGTTGCCGCCTCTGCCCCCCTGTATCCGCACAAAATTGTCAACGAGTCTTCCTTCCATGCCTCCCGTACGTGCTCCGTTTGTTTCCATCCGCCACGAAATTGCCGGCGTGCCTCTGGCCGAATTGGCCGCCACATTCGGCACACCCACCTACGTATACGACGCCGAAGTGATCGCTCAGCGGGTGGCCGATCTGGAGGCGTTCGACGTGGTTCGCTACGCTCAGAAGGCCAACTCGAACCTGGCCGTGGTCGATTGGATTCGACGCCAGGGTGCGTTGGTCGACGCCGTGAGTGCTGGAGAAATCCGTCGGGCGATGGCGGCCGGATACCAGCCCGGCGGCGACCCGCCTCCGATTGTCTACACAGCCGATATCTTCGATCGAGAAGCCCTCGACCTGGTCGCCGAGTTGGGCATCCACGTCAACTGCGGTTCGCCCGACATGCTCGACCAGTTGGGGCGCCGGACAGGAGGGCAGCACGTTACCCTGCGGCTCAATCCTGGCTTCGGCCATGGCCATAGCCGCAAAACCAACACCGGCGGCGAAAGCTCCAAGCACGGCATCTGGCATCAGCAACTGCCCGAATGCGTCCAACTTGCCAAACGCTGGGGCCATGCCATTGCCGGCCTGCACATGCACATTGGCAGCGGCACCGACCTGGAGCACTTGGCCCAGGTGTGCGGTGCCTTGGAAGAGCAAGCCCTCATAATCGGCGATTCCATTCAGACCATCAGCGCCGGCGGCGGTTTGCCGATCCCCTACCGCGAAGGAGATCGGTATGTGGATCTTGATGCTTACTTCCTGCTTTGGAATCAAACGCGAGAGCGTCTGCAACAAACCTTCGGACATGCCGTGCGACTGGAGATCGAGCCGGGCCGGTACCTGGTAGCAGAGAGTGGATACCTGGTGGCCGAAATTCGAGCCATCAAGCAAATGGGCGAAAACACCTTCTACCTGCTCGACGCCGGCTTCAACAACCTGGCTCGACCAATCCTCTACGGCGCGTATCACCCTATGTCGGTTTGCCCGGTGGCCGATCCCCAGCGGCCGCGTGACGATTGCGACGTGGTGGTGGGAGGGCCGCTGTGTGAGTCCGGCGATATTTTCACGCAAGAAGAGGGCGGTTTCGTCTGCACGCGAAAACTGCCCCAAGCCGATGTGGGCGACCTGCTCATCTTGGAATGCGCCGGCGCCTACGGTTTTGTGATGGCGTCGAATTACAATAGCAAGCCGTTGGCCGCCGAAGTCATGATTGTCGACGGAGCGCCGCAACTGGTGCGCGAGCGGCAGAAATTTGACGACCTAATTCGGGGAGAGCATCTGCTGGCCCGATAAGTTCCATTTCCCCAGAGCAGAGGGCGAGAGTGAAAATGCGCAAAATTTGGACTCCCGCCGCGGTTGGTGTCGTACTCTGCCTGGGAAGCCTGGCCCTGGCGCATCCGCACACCTTTTCCGCCCATCAAAAACAACGGCAGGCGGCCGACACCCGGGCGGCGCAATTTGCCGAAGCGGCGCCGGCCGATGACGAACCCGGCGCCGTTTGCCTGCTGACGATCGATCTCATCGACGCGTCCACCGGGCAATCGCTGCCGGGCCTGGTGCGTGTTACCAATATGGCCACCGGCAAGGCCGTGGAATTGCGCGGTACTATCAAGCGCGAAGCGAACTGGTACTCGGTTCCCGCTCGCGTGGAAGTCGCCGTGCCCCGAAGCATGATCAAGGTCGAAGCCCTGCACGGCATAGAAATGGAACGTGGACTGTCGGCGGTCGATCTTGCAGGGAAAGAGCAGGCGGCAATCGAAATTCCCCTCCAGCGATTCTACGACGCTCGGGAGAATGGACTGCGCAGCGGCAACACCCACGTCCATTTGATGAACCTCACACACGAGGAAGCGTTCCGCTACCTGCAAATTGTGCCCAAGTCCGACGATCTCGACCTGGTGTACCTCTCGTACTTGCGTAGGGCGCAGGCCGAACGCACTTACATTTCCAACCAAATGGTGGCTGGCAGCTTGGGAGGTGGCGGCGATCTGGCGAGGCTGAGTGCCGAAGGCGTGCTCTTTGCCACTGGTGAAGAACACCGGCACAACTTTGGGCCCGGTGGCGAAGGCTACGGGCATGTGATGTTTCTTGACCTGCTCAAGTTGATCGAGCCCATCAGCATCGGGCCAGGCATCATGCAAGATGGCACCGACGGTTTGCCGCTGCGACGCGGCATTCAATCCGCCCGGGCCGACGGAGCAGCCGTGATCTGGTGCCACAATCGATTTGGATTCGAAGATATTCCCAATTGGGTCGCCGGCTTGCTCGATGCCCAAAACATCTTCGACGGCGGCGTTCACGGCAGCTACGAGGACACCTTCTACCGATATCTCAACCTGGGATTGAAGGTGCCTTTTTCCACCGGCACCGACTGGTTCATCTACGACTTCTCGCGGGTCTACGTGCCGGTTGAAGGCGAACTCACCAGCAAAAAATGGCTGGCCTCGCTGGTAGGCGGAAAGTCCTTTATCACCAATGGACCGCTGCTGGAGTTCTCCGTTTCAGGGCGGCAACCCGGTGACACCGTTGCAATAACCGAGTCAAGCCGATTAGAAATCGATGCCCACGGCTGGGGACGCTGCCATTTTGCCGGCCTGGAACTTATCCATAATGGCCGGGTAGTAAAAACCGCGCCGTGCCAACGAACCCAGGGGCACTACAAGTCGGAAATGAAGCTTACCTTGGATGCGAACGAACCGGGCTGGCTGGCCCTGCGAATTCCCCTGGACGCCGGCAAGAACGAATTCGACAAGCCGCTGTACGCGCACACGAGTCCCGTTTATGTACAGGTGGCCGGCGAGCGGATTTTTCGCCCGCAGATTGCTCAGGAGCTAATCGACGAAATCAAGGACAACATGCAAACAATTCAATCCAAAGGGCGATTTGACAGCGAGGCAGAACGCGAGTCCGTGCTGGAAGTTCACCGCGACGGCATCGCTATTCTGCAAAAGTGGCTGGCGGAAAAGCGATCGCAGGATTGAATCGGGGAACTCGTCCCTGGGAAAACAGATCGAACGCCACGCACCGGGGGCGTCCGCAGGGAGCGGATGCACACAAACCGCGCCCATCGCGAGCATTCCGATCGTGGACGGGGATCCCACCGTGGACCACCGTTATCAAGCTGGGCGCAGTCCCCGATAAATCCGCCTGAACCAGCGTCTACTCTTCGTCTCCACGGAGTTTGGCCAGCACGGTGTAATCTTCCAGTGTGGTGGTATCGCCCACTGTTTCGCGGCCAGCGGCAATGTCGCGCAGCAACCGCCGCATGATTTTGCCGCTGCGTGTTTTGGGGAGCGACGCGGCAAAGCGGATATCATCGGGAGCGGCGTGGGCGCCGATTTGCTCGCGCACGTGTTGCCGCAGTTCTTGCCGCAGGTCTTCGTTCGGGTGTCCCGAAGAAATTGTGACAAAGACCGCGACCGCTTCGCCCTTCAAATCGTGAGGGCGGCCCACGGCAGCCGCTTCAGCCACGCAAGGATGGCTTACCAGCGCGCTTTCGATTTCGGTTGTGCTCAACCGGTGCCCCGAAACATTGAGCACGTCGTCGAGCCGTCCCATGATCCAGTAGTAACCGTCTTCGTCGAAGAAGGCGTTGTCGCCGGCCAGGTAGTTGTGCGGCACGGTGCTCCAGTATTGCTTCTGGTAGCGTTCATCGTCGCCCCAGATCCCTCGCAACATGCCCGGCCAGGGCTGGGTAATCAGTAGCATGCCTTGCTGGTTGCCCTGAAGATGGTTGCCCTGCTCGTTGACAATGGCCGGCACCACGCCGGGTAGGGGACGCGTGCAACTACCAGGTTTGGTGTGGGTAATCCCAGGTAGCGGGCTCATCATGATGCCGCCCGTTTCGGTCTGCCACCAGGTGTCCACAATGGGGCAGCGTTCTTGCCCCACCACCCGGTGATACCAAAGCCAGGCAGCCGGGTTGATCGGTTCGCCCACGGACCCCAACAGCCGCAAACTGGAAAGATCGTGTTTTTGCACGTGGTGATCGCCCCATTTGATGAAAGCGCGAATCGCCGTCGGCGCCGTGTAGAAAATACTCACACGGTGCCGCTCGATCATTTCCCAAAAGCGAGCTTCATCGGGCCAGTTGGGGGCGCCTTCGTACATGAGCACCGTGGCCCCGGCCGAGAGTGGGCCATACACAATATAGCTATGACCGGTAATCCAGCCGCAATCCGCCGTACACCAGTAAATGTCGTCGTCGCGATGATCGAACACCCATTCGAAAGTTTGCCGAGTGTAAAGGTTGTAGCCGGCGGTGGTGTGGCGAATGCCTTTGGGTTTGCCGGTCGAGCCGCTCGTATAGAGGATGAACAGCGTTTGCTCGCTATCGAGCGGTTCGGCAGGGCAGTCGGCCGAAATTTCTTCCATCAGGTGATGCCACCAATGGTCGCGGCCGGGTTGCATGTGCACGTGCACCCCGCACCGTCTGAAGACAATACAGTGCTTGACCGAGGGCGATTTCTCCAAGGCCACGTCCACGTTGTGTTTCAAAGGTAGTTGAGAGCCGCGCCGCCAACCGGCGTCGGCCGTAATGATGGCTTTCGCCGAGGCGTCCTGGTTGCGATCGGCAATGGCCTCGCTGGAAAAACCTCCAAAAATCACCGAGTGAATCGCGCCAATTCGGGCGCAGGCCAGCATGGCGATGGCCAATTCAGGAACCATCGGCATATAGATCGAAACCACGTCGCCGGCTTCCAAACCAAGGTTCTTGAGCACGTTCGCAAACTTGCAAACCTCGGTATGCAATTGCTGGTAGGTGAGCGTGCGAACTTCGCCAGGCTCGCCTTCCCAGATCAACGCGGCTTTGTTGCGCCGCCAAGTCTTCAGATGCGCATCGAGACAGTTGTAGCTGACGTTGGTTTGGCCGCCTTCGAACCAGCGGGCGAATGGTTCATCCCATTGGAGAACCTTCTTGAACGGCTTGAACCAATGCAGCTTTTCCTTGCCCAATTCCCCCCAGAATTTCTCAGGATCGGCCTGTGCCGCATCCCAGAGTTGCTGGTACTGCTCTTGCGATCCCAATTGGGCCTGTGCGGCAAACTCGGGACTGGGAGGATACATCTGCTTTTCTGGATGGGTACCGTTCTTTTCCGCCATCGGACTGCTACCTCGAAAGACGCGCGACGAAAATGCAAGCGTGAAGGCGGATTCTAAAAGCTGCGCGACCTAGGGTCAAACGACAGTCGGTCCGCGCTCGCCAACTGCGATCTGGTAGCGCCGGTTGTATTGATTCTGCAACTTACGGCGCCCGGGGCAGGTGACATAGGGGCGGCCGCTCGCGCTCTACGCTTTGCTGGCTCGCTGGCGATAGTATTTCAGGCCGGGAAAGAAAAATGCCGCCGCCGACACCAATCCGAACATCGAAATGGCATACGTCGGCCAAATCGCCATGGGAATTGCCGTCAGGTAGAGCAATATGGCTTGCACGTAGAATTTCCCGGAGAGCACTCCAGCCTTGGCCAAGAACGTGCTGCCGCTGGTCAAAGCCAGCACAGGGGCGAGGCTCAGCACCGGAAGTTGCGGGGCGACCAACCGCTCCACCAAGAACAACAAGCCAATGGCTCCCATGCTCCCCGCCCAAATGTGGGCGATCTGCCGTTCCACAAATGTCACTGGCCCTGCCCGATGCCGCAGCCACCAGAACACCCCCGCCCAGGTGCCTAATCCAACGGTCCACAAGCCAACGTATGGCCAGGAACTCTGCACGCCCGCCAATTGCAGGGCGTTGGTGGCCAGGCACACCACCAAGAGGGCCACGCTATGCAACATCCACAGCAGCCCCCAGTTTTCCAGCACCGTGGCGTGGTGCGTTTCGCGAAACCACCGCCCGATCACTTGCTGCAGCGTGCCGCTCCGGGCCGCGATCGGTTCGCCAGCCAGGTAGGCTCTCAAATCTCGGGCAAGTTCGCCCGCCGAGGCATATCGCAAATCCGGGGCTTTCTGCAAGCACCGCAGGGCGATCATCTCCAGGTCGCGATCGGCGCGGGGATTGAGCATTCGGAGGGGCAGGGGGTCTTGTTCCAGCACGAGCAACACGGTATCGACCGGAGTAGCGGCCTGAAAGGGAGGACGACCCGTTAGCATTTGGTACAAAATAGCGCCCAGGCTGTATACGTCGCTGGCCGGCCCCAAATCGCCGCGTCCTCCCGCGGCTTGCTCGGGCGGCATGTACGCAGGCGTGCCGATCACTGCTCCGGTTCGCGTGAGGCTGGCGGCGGAATCGATCTGTTTCGCCAAGCCAAAATCGCTCACGTGGGGTTGGTTTTGCTCATCAAGAAGAATGTTCGAAGGCTTCAGGTCGCGATGCAATACCCCGTGCTCGTGCGCAAATTGAATGGCGTCGGACACTGCCGCCAATGTTTCCGCGGCGTCGCGTGGCGGCAGGGGACCTTCGACCAATTGTTTCGCGAGGGTCGTGCCGCGAATCAACTTCATGGTGAAGAAGGGATGCCCCGCCGCTTCTCCCACCTCGTACAGGGGAACGATGTTTGGATGTTCGAGCCGCGCGGCTGCCTCGGCTTCCAGGCGAAAACGCAACAACTCCTCGGTCGAGGCCCCGCCTCCGGCGCGCAGCATTTTTAAGGCGACTTGCCTCCCCAGCGAGGTTTGATACGCCTCGTACACCATGCCCATGCCGCCGCGTCCCAGTTCCGATTGCAGCAGGTAGTCACCAAAGCTGCAGGGCAATCGTTGACGAAAGCCCGACTCGTGCTCGGGGAGAGCGGCTTCGATCTGAGAATTGTCATCCATCAAGGGGGCGGAACGCTGGGCGGCCGAGGCCCCGCCTTCGGGAGTTGCCTTTACGACGCGGGCCGCATCATACGCCATCTCTTCGGCAATGAGCACGGCCGGCCAAAGTTGGCGCAGTTCGTTGGCCAAATCAGGGCGTGCCTGCGTTGCCGCCACGATGTCAGGCAGTTGTCCGGCGCGAAGCTGCGCCGTCAAGGCGTCGAGCAGCGCGGCCAATTCATCGTCGCGGCTGGCGGCAGTATCGGCAGAGGGTTTGAGGATCGAATCCGAATCCAATTCAAATGCCTTTCCGCAGATCGAGCAATGACAGACAAAGATCAAGACTTCTCAAGTCAGTTGCGGCGGCGGTTGATCGTCGTGGATCGGCGGCAGTTCCAAAATCACTTCTTCCAGAAATTTGGCGAGCGTATCGGCCGCGATCAGGGCGTTTTCCTTGAGTTGATACAGGTCCTTGATGCTTCCGGGGCGGCGGAACAAAGCCCCCACCGCCGCACCCAACTGGCCCGCCGACGATTTTTGTTGCACCAGATGAAAAATCTCGGGCGGTAGCGTTTCGTTCGCGGTATCGCTGACCGCGCGCACTGCCAGGCACGGCACATCGTGCCGCCGGCACATTGCCAGTACCGCCGCCGTTTCCATGTCGACGGCCAGGGCCCCGACCTGCTGGAACAATTGCTGTTTTTCTTGAGCTGTGCGGATAATCTTGTCGCTCGTCAGCAGTTTGCCAATATGCAACGTTGCGAGTTTGCGGGCCTGATCCGAGACTTGAACGGGAATCGTCTGCGATTCGCCCGAAGCAGAAACCACTTCATTCGCCATTACGATGTGATTGCGTTTCAGGTCCGGATGCAATCCTCCGCAAAAACCGGCCGAAATGACCACGGGCGGGCGATGCCCTAGGATCAACGCTTCTGTCGCGTGCGCTGCGGCGGCCAAACCCATTCCCGATTGGACGGCAACCACGTGATGCCCTCCCACTTCGCCGCGAACCACAACCAGTTTATTGCCGCGACTGCGCACGGGGGCATCCATTCGATCCTCGAAACATCCCATTTCTTGGGACAAGGCAAAAACCAGCCCCGCTTCTGCCGGCGGATGCCCCTGGGAGCCATCCGGCGAGGCCTCCGCACTTTTTGCCTGCATGTATTGCCGCGCGGCTTCCCCCGCCGCTTGCATTACTTGCTCTTTGCCGGCGTAAATGAGCCAACCGCGCAATAGGTGGTGCCATGCCATAACAAAATCGTTTCGCGATGCAAATCGGGGGGCCTTGGGGATACATGTCTCGGTCTGCCGACCTGGGCCAACTTCCCTGTCACTCTTTATTGTAGCCGTTGTTAGGAACGACAGGAAAACAGGCGTTGACGAATCTTTCGCTGGAACTTAGCATGCCCGCCCTTTCTCTCGACAACCTTTCCCCTTGCCAGCAATTCCAGCGTTATTTTATGTCGTCTGCCCGCGCACTTATCACGGGATCATGCCTGTTACTGGCAATAGCTGTGGCCGGTTGCGAGTCGATTGCGCCCGGCCAGAAGCTCAAGCCCGCCGATGCGCTGATGCAAGCGGCACGGATGTCACCCGATAGCGTGGGGTTGGAGGTTTTTTTCGTGCGGCTGCCGCATGACGACCGGCAATCGTACGAGGCCATTTGGCGTGAAGTGGACGAAACGTCAATCGCAGGCGAGCTTCGCCAGCGCCTGAGCGAGAATGGCATGCGAGCCGGGCTGCTCTCGGCGCAGTTGCCGACGCGGGTGCAGCAATTCTTGCAACAATACGAAGTCATCGAGGACGAACTGCCCTCGGACCCATCCGAGACCGGACTCCAGCAAGGCAGCAAAGTCAACTTCGATAAAGAGCCGCAAGTGACCATGCGCCGGCTGCAATTGCGAAGCGGGCGTCGTGGCGAAATCATTGCCTCGAACCTCAAGAAATCCGCCGAAGTCCTGCTGAAAGAAGAGGATGGCCTCCGCGGTCGCAGTTATGCCAACTGCCAAGGAATCTTTGCGGTGAAGGCTTTTCCCCAACGCGATGGGCGCGCAACTTTTGAGTTGGTGCCCGAGTTGCACCATGGCGAACCTTGTCAGCGATTCTCTGGGGCCGACGGAGTCTGGCGACTCGAAACCGCCAAGCCGCGGCACGTTTTCGACGACTTGATGTTAAAGGCGACATTAACGCCCGGTGAAATGCTTCTGGTGGGCTCTCTCCCCAACCGGCCCGGCAGTCTGGGGCATCATTTCTTCACCGAAGATCAATCCGGCGAACAGCACCGCAAACTGTTGTTCGTGCGTCTGACGCAAACGCAATGGGATGATCGCTTTCAGCCCGCGGATGGAAACACTCCTAAAGACTGATGCAAGCAGGAGTTCGACTTTCCATTTCAATGGGGCATGGGTGATACCACAATCGGAATCGAATTCGATAGGCGCTTCACGCGATCTCGATACCGGCCGGCATTCGCGGCTTAAGGGGACGATCCAGCACAAAAGGTGTCGAGGGTTCATTGGCCCGGCAATCGCCGTCCTCCCGGTCCTGGCCCGATGTTGGCAAATTCCCCCGCGACGCCAAGGTTGGTCCCGATTTTGTTCCACGCGGCGCCAGTCGAATGTCATGGCTCTTAGCCGTAAGGGGCCGAGGCATGGTGCCAGATGTTTGCGCACCCCTCAGGCTGGTGGGTTTCGAGATTTTTTTCGAGAAATCTGCAATTCGAGCTGTCGAAAATGGGGATTTCTCCCCTTTCTAATATGGGGATAACGATATAATTCGAAAAGAAGTTTGATGTGTCTGGGGTTCGTGGTTGGGAACTACGAACCTGTCGCTTGAGGTGACGACGCAGTCAACTTTTACGGTAAACCATTCCAGGGAAGGCACTTATCGTCAAAGGCCACTCCTGTGCCTGAACTCATTAGCCCCGCTGCGTACCGGATTCTTCGTCTGCTGGTGGGCACCCCTCCCCAGTCAATCGCTCAACTCACCAAGGCCTCGGGAGTTACGCGAACTGCGGTCATCGAACAGTTGAGCGAGTTGATGGCCCAAAACCTGGTGACTCGCGAGGTGGACAAAGGGCCTCGTCGCGGACGCCCGCGGCATCTGTACGCAGCAACCGACCTGGCGTTAGAACGGGTGTTTCCCCCAAGTCGACATTTGCTGCCGTCGCTGGTGCAGGCGATCGACGAACATGGAGGTAGCGAACTTCGCCAAGACATTTTTCAGCGACTTGGGGAAATCCTCGCAGGACGCTACCGACCAAAACTCCAGGGATTAGCCCCATCGGCTCGTCTGGAGACGCTGGTGCGCCTGATGCAAGAAGAAGGCGTGTTAATCGACGTCGAAAAGCATCCCTCAGGTTTTACGCTACGGGAACGAACTTGCCCGTTTGTCGACTTGGTTTGTCCTGATCGCGCGGTTTGTGAAATGGAAGGCGCGATGTTCTCCGGCCTGATTGGCTGGCCGGTCAAGCTAGCGCAATGTCGATTGGATGGATGCGCTAGCTGTGTGTTTCAATTAGAAGTGCCGACCGATGGCGTCCATTCTTCCTCAGAAGCAATCACCGTCGAAACCAATATGTCGGCTCAAGACCCGGCGGCAGAACCTCTCGCAAACGTCGATTTTGCTGCATCGCCGATCGCTAAAGAGAATGAAGCTCGAACGATGGAAAATCGGATCGAGTCGCAGGCGCTCCACGCCACTGCGGTACATCACGTCAAATCGACCAGTGCGTTCCCGCTGGGAACCGTTCCTCAGTAACATCGGTCAAATGTCTTTCAGTCCGGCCGGTCATTTCTGCCCGGTCCAACTTGCATTAACCGTGTAAGATTCCTCCGTTTGCAGGCCAGGCGGGCCTGTTCCACCTTAAAATGGTGGAATTTCCTCGCGCCACGCTCTTCATCGAACCGCTGCCCAGTTCGATCCGGGTTTGGTATCTTGTCTCGGACTTGTGAATGAACCCTCAACCGATTTGCCCGCATTCGCCGTGGCCTGGCCACGCTGGCGAAGTTGGGTAACGTTTCCCGTCCGAGGAGAAATTGCCATGCCCGTCACCCCCGAAACCATGAAAGCCTGGTGCCGCAACCTGCTCGGCGGGAATCCAAAACAGACGCGTCGTCCGCTCCGCGAGTACCTGGACAAGGTGCCGCGGCTCGATTCGCTGGCCTCGTTGCCGCAGGGAACCGTCGTAATCATTCGCGGCGACGTGGATGCCAAGCCGGGCGACAAAATCGGCGAGGGCGATATCCGCCTGCGGTCGATGGTGGAAACCCTGCGATTCGGTCAGAACCAAGGATGGAAACAGATCCTCTTTGGCCACATCGGACGCGATCCGGCCGGCTCGCTGAGCAAGGTGCGAAAACGACTCGGCGAGTTGCTGGACTGCGAAGTTGCGTTCGTGACCGACTGGCTCAATGCCAACACCCTGGAGATTCGCCCGGAACTGACCGATGCCATTGCCGCGTGCCCTGCCGGCGGCATCATTTTGCTGGAGAATACGCGGAAGTACGACATTGAACGCGTACTGTGGAAGGCCAAACCCGAAGACGCCGCAGGGCTGGCCGACAAGTTGGCGAAATTTGCCAATCAGTTGGCCGAGCGGGTCGGCACAACCTACGTAAATGAAGCGCTTTCCGCGGGAAGCCTCGATTCGTCGAGCACCGTGGTTCCGGCGGCGATGGAAAAGGTGGCACTTGGCCGATATGTGGCGCAGGAGTTCGACGGACCGATGAGCGACTGCCTGGATGCCAGCCTGGTCGTGTTCAGCGGCCTCAAGATCGACAAATTGGACGATCTGCAGGCAATCATCGAACGCGGCAAGGTGCGGATGGTGATCGCGGCCGGGTCGCTCGCCATGGCCTTGGCCAAGGCGACGGCGAGGCTCGATGGCCAGGAATTTTCCCTAGGCGTGGCCGAAGATCCCAACCATAGCGACAAACCGTATTACATTCCGCCGGCCCGGGTAGACCAGGCACAGGCGATGATCGACGCAGGGCGGAAAAATGGCGTGGATTTCGTGTTGCCCGTTGATTACGTGCTGGCCGACGGCTCGATTTCCACCTCCATTGGCGCGGGACAGCAACAATTGGATGTGGGCCCGCAAACCAGCGAACGATTCGCGGCCAAAGTCGGGGAATTCATCGCGGCCGACGGTGGTGGACGGCACAAGGTGGCATTCCACAACGGGGTATTCGGAAAATTTGAGGAAAGCCTGTTTGAACAAGGCACCAAACGTTTCGTCGAGCAACTCAAGCGGATGCACGAAGCTGGTGTTCGGGTGTATGTCGGCGGCGGGGAAGGCGGCAAAGCGCTAGAAAAATACGGTCACGAGGATTGGGTCGACCACGTTTTTACGGCGGGTGGAACCGTGCTGAACGCCCTGGGCGGAGAGCCGGTTCCGTACCTGGTTGCTCTGCGAATGGCCGTCGAGGGAACAAACTTCTAAGGTTTACCAGTACATTCCTGGCGGCGTTCTCCCGCCGCCGCCGCAGAAAACAAATGAATTGTCAGAGGATCCCGGCAGCATCACCGCTGGCAATCCAATGCGCCGGCTGGCTTCATGGTCAACTGCCGTGGCGATTTGTCGCAGGGTTCCCAACCGCCGTGAACATCGCCATGTTGGCTTGCTAGCGACTGGTTGCGGCTCACACCACTGCCCCAAACTTGGCCGGCTTGTTATGATGAAAATGTGGAGATGGCGCAACTTTCCCTCGGAGCGATGAATGTGCATCATGGTTTGACGGAGTTTCTCGGCACGACGGCTAATATTTGGTCGTTGTGTTCGCCAAAACCGCGGAACCATACAGCGTACTTCCATCGGGCTGGTTGCCCTTTCACGCGCACGCTGCCAAATTCCCCAGGCGACGAACGGAAGCTCGTCCCTGTCGAATCACCGCTTGGTGATGGTTGTGAGCGTCGCGCCCAAAGTACTCATCGAAAGTGAGCGATTCGATGTCTGTCACTGCCGATGTGCTTCGTACCCTGCATCGCATTCATCAGCAATTGAGCGATTTGCAAGAGAGACAAGCGCGAGGGCCGAAGCAGATCAAGGCACATTCCGCCAATGTTGCCCGCGCGGAGCAGCAACTCGAAGCGAGCGTCAAGAGCACCAGGCAAGCTCAAATCGCCGCCGACCAAAAGCAACTGCAACTTCGCACGTGCGAAAACAAAATCACCGATCTCAAACGCAAGCTGAACGAGGCCAGTTCCAATCGCGAATACCAGGCATTGCTGGAACAGATTGCCGCGGATGAAATGGCCAAGAGCGTGCTCGAAGACGAAATTCTGGAAGCGCTCGGCAATATCGACGAGTTGCAGGTAACGGTCGGCGAAGCCAAGCAAAACCTGGCCAAGAGCAAGGACGAACTCAAGAAGATCGAACTGGCCGTGGAGGAAAAGGCTGCCGGCCTGCAAGTCGAAATCGATAGGCTGGATGCCGAACTGCACCAAGCTGAAGCAAAACTGCCAGCCGATTTCCGCGCCATGTACGATCGCGTCATCAAAGCGATGGGCTCCGACGCGTTGGCCCCGGTAGAAGGGGAGTGCTGCGGGGGATGTTTCCACAAGCTTACCCCCAACGTCTACAACCAGCTTTACATGTCGCACGCCATCTTCTGCAGTAGTTGCGGTCGTCTGATTTACCTGCCCGAGGACCGCTCTCCAACGGGCCGCAAATGAGCCTTGGCCGGCCGTTCCCAATGCAGACGCGGACTTGATGCAGTTCCGCCAGGAAAAAATGCGGGGCGCTTTGCCGTTTTTCTTGCCACAACAGACGGCAACATTGCTCGAACTGTGGCTGCCATGGAGTTCTGGCGGCCCCTGTTCGCCCAATCTTGAATTGTGTTGAACGTGTTTTCGGCAGTGATCCGCCTACCCAGGTGCGACAATCTCAACCTGGCATATCAGCCGTTTCTTGTGGATTTGCCTGTCGAAAATGGGGAAATGAGGGCAGCAAAGGCTCATTTTCTTGGCGTAATGACCACTTTGCCTTTCGGCGTGGCATACAAGTATTGATAATGGCAGTCGTGCGCGAATCGACGAACCGCAAAAAGATCTGCCATCTTGCCAGTTCCGCCGGGTGCCGATCCATCCCACCAGGCAGCGGTCCGCAATCATCATTTCAAACGGGGGAGGTGCCTGATGTGTGTTGCTCGTCTTCGTGGGGGACGACTCGCTCGCGACTGCCGTGCGGCCGCCTCCACGGCGCGGGTGGGCTTGCGATTGGGGCGGGCGCTGCCTCTCTTGCTCCTGGCCGTGCTTTTAACCAGTTTTGCCGGGCGAGTGCATGGCGAGGGATTTACGCACCAGGATTACACGGCTCGTGCCAACAGGAACTCATTTGAGCTCATCAAGGCACCCGACAACGTCGATTCTGATCGGGCGATGCGTAAGTTTCTCGAGGTGATCCAGCGGCGTCACATCGACAATATCTGGTTGGTGCATGGCACGTTTACTGGAGAAGACGGTTTCGGTGTGTTGGCGTTGGCCGCCGACCGGGCGCCTGCTCTGTTGAATTTGCTTGGATTGGACGGCGACGGACTTCGCCGACTGAACAAAAGTTTCATGGACGCCTACGACGGCCCCGACGGGTTCAACGCCGCGTTCGCACAAGAACTGAATCGCCGATTGGGCACGGACGATCTCGCCCAAGCCCGCTTTGTCTGGGGAAGCGAAAACAACCACCTGGACCGCGCCCACGCCGCGGTTTGCATGATCGATGCCTTGCTCAAGCTGAAATTGCCGGCCGATCGCAACATCATGCTCTGGGGACACAGCCATGCCGGAAACGTCTTTGCCCTCGTTTCACAACTGTTGGCCAACGATCGCGAAGCCAACCAGCAATTCTTTGAAATTGGCGCTGCGCTTTACGGTAGCGACGCCCGCTGGATCAATGTGCGACAAACCCTGGCGGCCGTGGCTGGCCCCCACGCTCTCGGCAAGCAGTTGTACGTGGTCACCTTTGGAACTCCCATCCGGTATGCCTGGAATCCCGCCGGTTACCGCGAATTGATTCACTTTGTGCATCATCGGCCGGTCGATGAGTCCGATCTGCAAACGCCTGCTTACCGCACCAAGGTGTTGATCGGTCTGAACGACGTGCAATCGGCCCGATACGGCGACTGGGTTCAAGCGTTCGCCATTGACGGCACCGACAGTCTCCCCTTGCTGGAGACCCGGCGTGATGCCAATGCAGCTTTGGCCGAACTATTCGGCGCCGTGCCGCTAATACCCGCCGAAGAAGGTGTGCTGAACAACCTGGCATTTTGGGCGCGCCGCGTGGCCTTCCTGCAGCGGTCCTGGGGCATTCGTCTGCCATCGCAGGGAACCACCCTGTTGGTTGATTATGGTCCCGGTTCGGAGGCCATGTTTGGCCATGCCGTGTACCTCAAACAGGCATGGCTGCCATTCCACGCTGAGCAGATTGCCCGCATTCTGAGTGAGCAAGCAGACAAACAACCCTAGGGCTTGGTCAGACCAGACTTTTCGTTTCTTACGTGGTGGTATTTCCACAAGCTGCGGAAATGTTTTTCAGGACACCGTCCGATCGCGGCTAACACGCGTAAAGGGCGACGGATTTTGGCCTGGGCGGGCATCGTCGATTTTCATCTGCCAGTGCGCGCCGCGTTGGGCGTCGGTTACGTCGATCGCCCATGCCGCGATTTCTCGATGAAGCTGGGCGAGTTCTCCACGGCGGCGTTCGTGCAGGCATTGAACCGCCAGGGAACTGAGTTTGTTATTGGCAATGTTGAGCCAACTGCCGTTTGCATGTCGGTATGCCATTGTCCGTATTCCTGTGGAAAAACCGTCACCGCCGTGCGATCATCTTCTTATTCCCCTATGCTTTCGACATCCAGACCGAAGATTGCGAGGAACCCATGACCCGTAGCGTTTTATTCTTGGTGGCGGCTCTTGCTGCGCTGCCGGCCATAGCCGCCGATTGGCCGCAATGGATGGGGCCCAATCGCGATGACGTTTGGGCGGAAACGGGCATCATCGAGGAGTTTCCTGCGGGCGGACCAAAGGTTTTATGGCGAAAGCCCATCCACGGGGGATTTGCGGGTCCGGCCGTGGCCGACGGCAAGGTGTATGTCACCGACTATCTGAAATCGGCAGGCGACGACAAACCGGCACCCACCAAGCGCAATGAGCTCCAAGGCAAGGAGCGTGTGCTCTGCGTCGACGCGCAAACCGGCGACGAAATCTGGAAGCACGAATACGACTGCCCCTACACGATCAGCTACCCGGCCGGCCCCCGCTGCACGCCCACCGTTGACGACGGCCGGGTGTTTACCTTGGGGGCCATGGGCGACCTGTTCTGTCTGGATGCTCAGTCGGGAAATGTGATCTGGTCGAAGAACCTTCCGCAGACATACGATGCCCCGGTTCCCTTGTGGGGATACGCAGGCCATCCGTTGGTCTACCAGGACATGCTCATCTGCACCGTGGGCGGCAAGGGAAGCGCCGTCGTCGCGTTTGACAAGCAGACAGGCAAAGAAATTTGGAAAGCGCTCAGCACTTCGGACATCGGCTACAGCCCTCCCACTTTGATCCACGCGGGCGGCGTCACGCAATTGCTCATCTTTCACGGCGAGAGCCTCAACAGCCTGAACCCGGACAACGGCAGCCTCTATTGGTCGCAGCCGCTGCGCACGGCGTTCGGCATGGCGATCATGGCCCCACGCCAAGATGGCGACTACCTCTTTGCCGGGGGACACAACCGCAAGTCGCTGGGTCTGAAGCTTGATCGGGCTACGCCTGCCGCCACAAAAATCTGGGAAGGTTCTCCAACCGTCGGGCTCGCCCCGGTGAGCGGTACGCCGTTCGTGCAAGATGGCGTCGCCTACGGCATCGATGGCAATGGACTGTTCCGCGCGGTCCGCATTGCGACCGGAGAGCGACTCTGGGGTACTGCCAAGCCCGTGAACGGACAGGATGACGAACGCCGCGGCCCGAACGAAGGGGCGACGTTCGTGACGAAAAACGGGGACCGCTTCTTCATTTTCGGGGAGAATGGCGACCTGGTTATCGCTCGGCTGTCTCCCGAAAAGTACGATGAGGTAAGCCGCACCAAACTACTGGAGCCGGTCGGCGTCGGCCTGGGCCGCCGCGTGGTCTGGAGCCACCCCGCCTATGCCAACCGCTGCGTCTTCGCCCGAAACGACCAGGAGATCGTGTGTGTCTCATTGGCTGCTCCGTGAAGCAGCGGTGGGAAACTTGCCGGCAACTCCGGATTGAATGCGCCGGCGGACCCGCTCGTGCCCCATTCATCTTGGATGGCATTGGTCGATCTAACGCCCCTGCCCCCTTGCGCTACGGCCGGCCATTTCTTGAATGTGTCACGGCGTTCAACTCGCTGAGCAGGTATCAAGTTCTATCTGTAGCTCGCCGCTGCTTATAGTACTCGTTCGATAAGCGACTTCATTGAACACCCGGGCAGGCTGTCCGGGGGCTTGATGCAACTGCTCCACGGCATGCAGTTCGCCACGCAGAATGTTTTTGTCAACACTGCCCGTCAGTCGCGTCAGCAGGCCTGTAGCCGCCTCGCGAGACAACAGGGGTCGGAGACGATCATCCCGCCATCCAACCGGGCCGTAATTTGTCGCGCGCCCCTGGGGCTGAAATTCAAACGAAACTGGGCGATCCTCCTTCTGTCATGCGCTGTCCTGCTGGATTGGCCGACGTTGCTTGACGCAGAACAACGAATGCCCCCAAACGGTACCCATTTTTTGGCCCCAAGGCGAGATATCCGGGCAACGGCGGCCGCCGACCAGCGCTGACTCGGCGACGGAACACAGGCGTTTCTCCGTTTTGTATTTCCGTCGGCGGAAACGCGGCCTTAAACTAGCGCACGGGCGGTTCCATCCCCTGGCCGCCCGTTTTGAACTCCCGCCACGGGGCTCATGCCTCTCCATTCGCTAGCAAGGTTTTCGCAATGAAGCGTGAAGTTCGGCGACGATGCTGCATCTTGTCCTCGCGTACGCCCCTCATGACCCTGGTACCGTTTCTGATGGCAGGAGGGATTTGGGGGCCGGTTCGCTCGTCCGCCCACGCGGTGGAACCGTCGGTTTCCTACATTTTTCCTGCTGGTGGACAGCAAGGGCAAACCGTCGCCGTTAGGGTAGGAGGCCACTTTTTGCATGGTCAAGCCAAATTCACTATGGATGGCCCAGGCATAGCCGCTAGTCCCACGGTAACCGAAGGCCAAACGATTTGGTTTGAAGGGCCGGTGCTTCCCCTGCCTGCTTCGCAACGTGCCGAGGACTATCCCCGCGACCACCACGGCCAAATCAAAATTGCCAAGGACGCCGAACCAGGATACCGCCGCTGGCGCGTGCAAACAGCGCAAGGCATCACGCCCAGCATGCTGTTCGTGGTAGGCGAACTGCCCGAATTGGTGGAAGAAGAGGTCGAAGGCGAACCGATACCGGTCGAGGTGCAATTGCCGATCACGATCAACGGCCGCATCTTTCCTCGCGAGGACGTCGACATTTGGCAATTCGCAGCCCAGAAAGGGCAAACCTATTACGCCGAGGTTCACGCCGCCCGATTGGGTTCGGCGCTACAATCCCGGTTGGAGGTACTCGATCCCGAAGGACGTCCGTTAGCCGAGAACTCGGGCTTTTTTGGCGCCGACGCCTTCGTGAGCTTCACGGCGCCTCGCGACGGAAACTACGAGATTCGGATTCACGACAGCGAATTCGGAGGATTGCAACATTACGTCTATCGCTTAACCATCGACAAAGCACCCTATGTCACTCAATTCTATCCGCTGGGCGGAGAACGCGGCGGAAAGGTTTCCCTGCAACTGGCAGGTCCCGGCTTGGACGGCGCTACGACCGAAGTGCAATTGCCCCGCCTGGGAGACGAAGAACAGCAAGTGTGGGTTCGTCCCCATTGGCAGGGACGAAAATTGAATCCGTTGTTGCTCGAAGTGAGCGACCGACCAGAGTTTCTGGAGGTCGAACCGAACAATAATCTTGCCCAGGCCCAGCTTCTGCAAATTCCTGGCGTGGCCAACGGACGGTTGAACGAGCCGGGCGACGTCGATATTTGGGCCGTGGGGGCAACGGCCGACACCAACTACCAGGTGAATGTTCGCGCCGCCCAATTGGGGTCGCCGCTCGATGCCGTGCTAACCGTGATGGATGCTCAGGGAAAGGTGATGGCAACCGCCGACGACACGGGCAATTCGACCGATCCCTCGCTCTACTTCCAAGCGAAGACCGCGGGCACCTACTACCTTCAGGTATCGGAACGGTTCTCCCCTCGCGGTGGGCCAGAGTTTGCCTACCGCATGCAGATTGAACCGGCCGAACCTCTGCCCGGCTTTGAGGTCGTCTTTCCGGTCGAAACCATCAATGTCACGCCCGGCGGAGAGGCCAAGTTAAAGCTGGATATTGTTCGCACCGGAGGATTTACCGGATCCGTGGAAATCAGCGCCGCGGATCTACCCGAGGGAATCACCCTGGGCGGAAATGTGATCCCCGGCAACCGAGCCAATACGCAACTCTCGGTCAAGTGTGAGGAAACCGTCGAAGCCCCGCTGGCCGTTCCATTGCGTTTGGTGGCTCGCGGCGAACAGGTAGAAGGCCCCAAGGGCAAAGAGCGACGAAGCGAGGTCGAGGGAAAAATTACTTCACCGGCGGCACGAGGGACCCCTGACATTGCGAACCGAACATTGTTTGTCGGGCTGGCGACACCATTTAAGTTTTCGAGCGACTTTTCATTGACCTATGCACCGCAAGGATCGATTCTCAAGAAGCGGTACACCGTTGACCGGGGAGGCTACACTGGCCCATTGACGGTGCGGCTGGCCGACAAGCAAATGCGGCATTTGCAGGGTGTGACCGGCCCAACCATTGTGGTGGCGGCGGATGCCGACGAATTTGAGTACCCGGTGACGTTACCCAGCTTCCTCGAGATTGGCCGCACCAGTCGGACCGTGCTGATGGCCATGGGAGAGGTTACCGATCGCCACGGCCAAAAGCACATCGTCAGCTACACGTCGACCAACCAGAACGAGCAAATCGTGGCGGTGGCCGATCCAGCCTCGCTTACTCTCCGCGCCGAGCCCCAATCCATTGTTGCCGATCCGGGGCGACCAGTCGCCATTCGAGTTCAAGTGGACCAGGCGGCGAATGTTTCGGGCAACGTACGCTTGGAAGTGCGCACGCCGCAGCATATGCGGGGCGTCAGCGCAGCGGCGGTGGAACTGGAAGCGGGAGCGCGTGAAGGCACAATCCTGATAAACTTTGCACGCGAAGCTGGACCGTTCAACGCGCCGCTGATCATTCGTGCCACCGCTCGCGGCGGCGAGCAAATTTTCCTCGCCGAAACCACAATTGAAGTGGTTCAGCTTTCCGAGCCGGGCAACTGATCGCCGCGTGCGGCGCATTTCGCCTCGCACCGAGTACCCTTCATCCGTTCCGTTTCTGATCACTTCCGCGAGTTCGCCATGCGCACCCCCTCGTTATTTCGATCGCTTGCCTTGATCTTAGCCTTGGCTCTGTTCGCAGGAGTCGGTTGTGGCGGAGATACGAAAGACTCTCAGTCGCGAGATTCGCAGCCTACGAACAATTCCGCGGCAGCCGATCCCAGCGGCACATCTCCTCCCTCGATTAACAGCGCCGCGATCGTGGCTGGCCAAGGCATCATGGTGGGAGAAGTCACCGCCGACAGCGCTTTGGTGCAGATTCGGCTGACCGAGACCGATCAATTAAAAGACGGTGACGTGCCGGGCGTCGAAGGCATCGTGCAATTCACCATCGCGAGACAGGACAAAGCGGGCGGACAAGATGACGAATCGAAGACGCTGACCGCCACGGCGACTGCCGATCGCGACTATATCGCCCGGGTGGCAGTTCGAGATTTACAGCCCGGCACAGAATACGTTTGCGTCACTCAAATCGGCCGGGATCGGGATTCACTGCAAAGTGGCCCGCAAGCCACCTTCCGCACATTACCCGGCAAAGACACGGAGGCAGAAGTGCGGTTTGTCGTGGTTACCGGGATGAACTACGCCAAGTTTCACGGCGACGACCGCATCGATCGTGAGCGGCACGTCGCGCAAAACAATACCGAACTGCCGCCGCCATACAGCGGCCCCGACAAGCACTTGGGCTATCCTGCCCTGGAAACCATCGCCAAGCTGAAGCCGCATTTTTTTGTTGGCACCGGCGACAACGTCTATTACGACACACCGACAAAACCCCGAGCCGAAACGCTGACCCAAATGCGGCAGAAGTGGCACGAGCAATTCGTGCAACCGCGTTATCGTCAGTTGTTCGCGGTGGTGCCCACCTATTGGGAGATCGACGACCACGACTACCGCTATGACGATTGCGACAACTCCGGCGACCTGGCGCCCTCGCCCGAGCTGACGCAACGGGTAATGCTGGAGCAATTGCCTTATGCGGCGTCTGACGCCAGCGATGTGAAAACGTATCGCACACATCGGGTAAGTCGCGACTTGCAAATCTGGCTGACAGAAAACCGCTGGTATCGTAGCCCCAATGCCATGGACGACGGACCTGAGAAAACCATCTGGGGAAAAAGGCAAACCGAGTGGTTGAAGCAAACGCTTGCCGACAGCGACGCGACGTTCAAAGTGCTCATCTCACCCACGCCGATGGTCGGTCCGGACGATCTCCGCAAGACGGACAATCACACCAATCTTGGTGGATTTCGACACGAGCGCGACGCGTTCTTTGGCTGGCTGCAAGAATCGGGTTTGCTCGAAGGTCATTTTTACGTGGTCTGCGGCGATCGGCATTGGCAGTATCATTCGGTCGATCCCAGTGGCGTGGAGGAGTTTTCGTGTGGAGCGCTCGTCGACGAAAACGCGCGGCTGGGGCGAAAACCCGGCGATCCCAAGTCGACCGATCCCGAAGGCCTCATCCGTCAGCCCTATTGCCAGGAGCCCGCCTCCGGTGGATTCTTGTACATTCGCGCCACACCCTCGATCGATAACCGACCGGCGCAGCTTGCGTTTAGTTTTCACGATGAGCAGGGCAAATTGCTCTATGAGCACGTGAAGTGAGAGTAAGTCCGGTGGACGGCCGCGATCGGGAAATGGGAACGAGACACAGGCAACTTCGACATTGCGATGACGGCTATTCGTCTGCGTGGATTGTGAAGGACTCGAAACGCGGATCAACCGCGAACGGACGGAGACTCCACAAACTTCCCGATGCTGGTCGCCTTCGCGGCCCACGACTGGAAAATGCGGCAATGCAAGTCCGTGGCATGTGCATGACGGGCGATGACGTACGCCGCTCGCGGCCCCTGATGGAAAACAGACGCGATCTTGGTTGTCGTGCCCCAGCGTAGGGCGTGTGGCAATTCGCTATTCACCCGAGGGCAATTTGCGAAGCTCGACCTTGCGAAATTGCAGCGGGTGGCTTTCGGCCTGAAGAGAAATGGTGCCGCTGGCAAGCATTTTTTCGCCATCCTTGATCAGCTTCGCGGCGTCGGCGTCGTTTTCATCAAGCTGAGGATTGGTGTACTCCAGCACCACTTGGCCATTGACGCGATGAATCACCCGCTGGTTGCCGTGGACTTCGACCTCCGCGGTTACCCATTCGTCACCGTGATAGGTCTCCGATTTCGAACTTGTGCAATGGCGCGTGATCAGTTCCCCGGCCATCACAATATGCGTGCCGGGGGTACAAACATTATTCGTGGGACGATCGCCTGCCCCAGAACCCCCGAGCAATTGGGCTTCGATCGAAACGGGAAAATCCTGATCTTTGCGCATGGTCTGCGGGGATTGGCCGTGAAACATAATTCCGCTGTTGCGCACGGCCCAAGGGGGACCTCCCGCACATTGGTCGCCCACAAACCGGTATTCCACTCGAATGATGTAATGCGAGAATGGTTGCTGATAGAACAGGTGACCAAACCGGCCTTTGAATTGATCGTATTGGTCGTAGCTCACGGTGAGCAGACCATCGACCACGCGAAACGTATCGCCAAAATTCTCGTTAACCTCGTAGCCCTTGATTTTGGGAATCCAGCCATCGAGATTCTTTCCGTTGAAAAGTTGGATCCAGTCCTCCGCAGGCTTGTCGGTGTCGCCGGCCGGCGCCTGCATTCCACACGCTGCCGTCAACAAACACACCGGCCAGATAAACATTCTCATCGATGAACCTCGATTGCGTCTCTCAAGTGAATTTTGCAGGAGGGAGTGGATAGCTGTTATGGGACCGTTTCGCCAGGTTCGTAATGCCCTGGCGTTACCCTGATTTCGGTTTGAAAACCCGTCGAAAAGCAACAGGTGTGGCAATCCACATTCAAAGTCATCAACCCAATTAAGTCGATGGAGCGCGAGTCGCCGGCACCCGTTCGAGCGTGCGTGTTCGTTGCTCGGCAATGTGCCGAAGTGGATTCATCGCGCCCGGTCGCTCAATCCAAGGGCGGACCAACTCGCAAATTGCGGAACCAAACCTCTTCGCTATGATTTTGCAACCCCAGGTATCCTTGCAACAGGCGGTTCTTCAATTCGGGGAATTCATCGGTATCGGCGTCCACAATGACTACGCCGTTATGGGTAATTCGGTAGCGGGTGCCGCGGCAGTCAATTTCGATGCTGTTCCATTGCCCGGGATCCCGGCCCACATGTTCCTTGGCGGGGGCGATCGCATATACGCTGCCGGTGTATTGATAAGGCTTGAGCTTTGCATACCTTTCAGCACGATCATCCAAGAGCTGAATTTCGGTACCCGCCTCCTGTTGATTCGCCTCTTGTCCGCGGTGGTCGCCATTGAGGGGCACGCGGACGTATACGCCGGAATTTCCGCCCGGCTTAAGCATGTAGTCCAGCCGCAGGTTGAAATCGCCGTACTGTTCTTCGCTACGCAACCAGGGGCCTTTCTTGCCATTGCAGACCAGCAGGCCGTCTTCCACCATCCAACAGGTTGCTTCCTTGCCGTTGCCCGGCTGCCAACCCTGTAGATCTTTGCCATTAAACATCGAGCGATGCGTCAATTCAGTGACGCGAATGTTGCGAAACTCAAAACGACCGCCGCCAGGCACCTCGGATTGAAACCCGATGAATCCACTGGGCGCTTTGAGACCGCTGCCCTTCCAGGCCGCCTGGCCATTGATTTCCAGGCTAACGGTTTCGCCAATCGCGGTAATGCGAAATCGGTTCCAATCTCCGGGCTTGATCAAGTCGGTGCGAGGCTGGGAACCTTCCAGTCCATTGATGACACCTTCCTTGCCTTCCAGCAAGTTCACCTGATACTGCCGTGGCCAGGGGCGCTCGCCCTGGGGCAACTCGCAACGGATGTAAATGCCGGAGTCGTATTTTTCCTTGGTCAGCGCCCGCCATTCCAGGTCGAGCACGAAGTCGCCATAGCGGTGATCGGTGCGCACAAAACCGTCGCCCGACTCCAGTCGAAGCGCGCCACCATCGATTTCCACTTCACAGCCAGTCACGTGCCAGCCGTCGAGATTTTTTCCATTGAATAACTCGTAGCTGTACCCCCGGCTCTCGTCGGCCGCGCGGGCAGGCAAGCACACATTCCAGGCCAGCAACAGTAGCAGTGCAATCGAGCAGCATCGCATGCGAGCCACCTCCTTAGATGGCGAGTGGGATTCAAAGTTGTTTTGCAGCCCAGATGACCTGACCTGACAAACCAGCCACTTCCGCTGAATCTTCATTTCACGACCACAGGTCAAGTCGGGGCTTGGGAAGCAGTGAAGGATCAAACGGGGGAGGCCATCGCCAGCAAGGCAGCGCTTAAGAAACAATCTCGACACGTCCTGACCAGGTGGCAACCACACGCCCACGGATTTCGCCATAATAACGAGGTTGGCGGCAAACTTCCCGCAGAATTCTCCAGAACGGCAACCAGCGGCCAAGTGCCCTGAAGGGGCCAGTTTGATTCAACTTTTTAAGACACGATTTTACCTTCGAGTCAAGGCAGCCAGCTAGCCGTGCCAGCACTCGCGTTCATTTCATGCAATCGTCGCATAAAAACTCAGAACCAGCATCTGTAATGCCGATAAGTCGAGCGATGCCCAAAAAATCAGAGATTTCGCGTGAAGAAAGCGCATGGGCCTCTCTTCCTGAGATCCTACCATGATCGCAGAACTCACCGAGCGACAAGAGAATCGTCCCTCCGTACTGCGGCACGGCACGGCTGGCCTTTTGCTGTTGTTGTTCACAATTTGCGCTGCCCCGCGAATCGTGATGGCCATTCGCATGGACACGATTTGCACCGACGGGGCGTTTTACATTGAACAGGCACGGGCGGTGAGCCTGGGCACCCGTACCGACGCTGTAGGCAAGTACGATCTCAATGTTTATCCCTTGGTGCTCTCGTATTTGCACCGGATGGGATTGAACTGGGAGACTGCGGCCGAATTCTGGGGGGTCTTGTGTGCCAGCCTGACGGTACTGCCGCTGTTTGGCTGGATGCGCCGCCAGTTCAACCTGCGATTGGCAACGGTCGGCTGCGTGCTCTACGCCTTTCACCCCAAGTTGATCGAATGGTCGCCCGAGGTGTTGCGCGAAAGCACATTTTGGCTGCTGTTCACCACGTCGATTTACTTATTGTATCGAGCGACGACCGAGGTGCGGCTCATCTGGTTTCTGGCCGCGGGGATCACCACCACCCTGGCCATACACACTCGATTCGAGGGCTGGTTCTTGCTCTTGCCGGCAGCTATCTGGGGGCTGTCGAAGTGGCGGTCGCTCGAACGGGGACGAATGAAACTCGCGCTGGGTAGTGGGGTACTGGGGCTCTCCTATCCGCTCACGATGATGTTCCTTACACTGGCCTTTGGCTACTCCCACTGGCAATGGGGCGCGTTCCACCGCGTGGAATTCGCGATCACCCACTTGTTGGATGAAATATCAGAACCAAATTCGGAACCCAGACCAGAAGAACCGGCAACCGTTGCCAAAACCGTCGAATTCGTGGCAACCTCGTCCGCCGATGCCTTGCCGCTTGCGCCTCAGAACAGTTCGCCAGTAGAATCGTCGGCAGCAGTCGCCGAAGTTCCGGCAGTCGAGCAGCTACCGGGGAATGATTCGCCCGCTTCCAACCATTGGCGAGTCGCCAGTGTGGTGGCGGTTACCATGGTGCGAGGTTTTACGTACTGGCAGTTGGCTCTGGTGGCGATTGGCGCTGTGGTTGGCTGGCGGCGCTGGCTCCGTGCCGATTATTTGGGGCTGATATTGCTTTCCGCCATGATTATTGGCGGGATTGCCATCCATGTGCTGGGAGCGTATTTGGCCAGCAGCCGATACGTGTTGTCAATTGTGTTGGTCACTCTGCCGCTGGCCGCGTTCGGCTTGCTGAGCTTATGCCATTGGCTAATCCACGGGCCTCGACCGGGCCGGATCGTTCCGGGCAGTCGCCAGCGAGCCGTGCGGTTGGCACTGGCAGTGTTTGCCTTGGTTGGATCAATCGACGCTTTCAGCAGCACGGACCAGGGCCGCGAGGCCAAAGCGGCCCTGGGCGATTGGCTGCGTGCTGAATACGGCCCCGGAGTCGGCATCGCCGGCTGCGGCAGTTGGAACCTTGTGGGCTATTACGCTCAATCATCGCAAACTTACTTTCTGCCGGATTATTCTTGCGTGGGAAGAAGTACTCCCGGCGAATTGTTCAACGCGGTATTGGCTTCGCGACCCAGCGTATTGCTGATTTCGCCGCGCTGGTCGCCCCAAGCTCGTGAAGATTTCCTGGGTCGCAGCCGAGCTGAGGGTTATCAGGAGGTTCCAGCCGAGCGCCTTCCCAAAATTTGTCGCGGGCGTGTGATTGTTTTATCGCGAAATACTCCGTTACGCACGGTTCAAATACCTGCTGCTGCTGGCGGGCGATGATCGAGGGGCATTTCCGTCGGTCCACCAGTCACTTGGTGACTCGAAAGACGCCGCGCGCCCGGTGCACCATGGTGCACCGGAGGAGGACTGACCTGCCTTGAATCGCATCCATCGTCCAACCAGATGCGATCTCGACGATCTAACTACTTAAGATTAAAATCGTATTCATTCGCCGGCTAAAGATTGGCTTTCCGCTGGGGGGCCATTGCCGGATTCGTGTGCAAGGGATCGTTGGATGAGCAGGACACACCCCGACGAACGTCGGGTCGTGATCACCGGGATGGGAGTGATATGCCCCTTGGGAAATTCGCCCGAGGCGGTGTGGGAGCACCTCGTCCACCAACGGAGTGGTGTCCGGCCCATCCAATTGTTTGCGGCAGATGCGTTTCCCGCAACATATGCCGGCGAGGCACTTGAGTTTACCGGCCACATCAACGATTTTGGCCCACTCGAAAAAAATCAAAAACGAGCGATCGGCAAGGGGCTCAAAACGGTTTGCCGTGAAGCCCAAATGGGCATCGCCGCGGCCCAATTGGCCTTGCAAAACGCCAGTCTGGAGCAGGGGAAATTCGAACCAGAACGCACCGGCGCGGTGTTCGGCTCCGACTACATGACTACCATGCCCGAGGAGTTCATCGATGCTTGCCGGCGTTGCATCGATGCGGAAGGCAATTTCGAATACTCCCGCTGGGCCGTCGAAGGCATGAAGAGTCTTGATCCGCTGTGGCTATTGCGGTACCTGCCTAATATGCCGGCGGCGCATCTTTCCATGTACAACGATCTGCGAGGTCCCAACAACTCGCTCACCGAACGCGAAGCTTCGAGCAATTTGGCCATTGGCGAAGCCGCGCGGATTATCGCCCGTGGTCATGCCGATTGCATGGTCGCCGGATCGACCGGCACCTGGGTTCATCCCATGAAAACCATGCATGCGCACCTCCAGTTCGATCTGGCCGACGGAAAGGTCGAACCGGAAAAAGCATGCCGGCCCTTCGATTTGCACCGCCGCGGCGCGGTCGTTGGAGAAGGAGCCGCCGCCCTGGTTTTGGAAAATCTGGAAACAGCTCGGGCACGCGGCGCTACCATTCATGCCGAGGTATTGGGTAGCGCCAGCAGCCAGGTCGCCGATAAGAACTTCGTCGCCGATCGCCGCGCGGCCCTGCGCAATGTGATGATCGCCGCCCTGCGCGATGCCGGCATGCGACCCGGCGAATTGGGCCATCTCAACTCGCATGGGCTGGGAACGCAAAGCAGCGACCTCGACGAGGCAAAGGCCATTCACGATGTGTTCGGCGACGATGCCGGTCGTTTGCCGGTCGTAGCGGCCAAGAGTTACTTCGGCAACTTGGGCGCCGGTTCCGGCGTGGTCGAAGCAGTCGCGAGTTTGCTCGCGCTAGCGAACAATGCGCTGTTTCCCATATTGAATCTGGAAACGCCCGACCCCGAGTGCAACATCCGCGGCGTGCGCGAATTCGGCGAACTGCCGGGCGATTCGTTCTTGAACGTGAACGTCAACCCGCAAGGTCAGGCGGCCAGCGTGCTGATCGCGCGATTCAAAGACTAGCAACTCATGCTGGAAAATGCCGCCCGCTACCTGGTGCCCTTTCATCCCAAGAAAGTACCGCACCATTTTGCCGATATTCTGATCATTGGCGGCGGACTGGCCGGTTTTCGCGCCGCGCTGGCCGTTGATCCCTCGCTTTCAGTCGTGGTCATCACCAAGGAGAGCATCGGCCAGTCCAGCAGCAACTACGCGCAGGGCGGCATCGCCGGCGTGCTCGATCCGGAAGATCGCTTCGAAAACCACATCGAAGACACCTTGAGAGCGGGCGGAAACCTGTGTGACCGGCACGTCGTTGAAATGGTCGTCCGCGAAGCACCCAAACGCATTGGCGAATTGATCGACTGGGGCGCGGACTTCGATCGAGTTGCGGGCGATTTGGCTTTGGGACGCGAGGGTGGGCATAGCCACCATCGGATTGTCCACGCCCTGGGGGACGCCACTGGCCGCGAGATCATGCGGGTGGTCATCCAGCAGGTTCGCGATCGGCCCAACATCGAAATCTGGAGCGACACGTTCATCCTCGATTTGCTGACGCACGAAGGCGTATGCCGCGGGGGCCTGGCTTGGAACCCTCGGCACGGCAAAACGCTGGTTTGGGCCAAGCAAACCATTCTGTGCACCGGCGGCGTGGGACAGATCTTTCGCGAATCGACCAATCCCTCCGTGGCCACGGGAGATGGGCTGGCGATCGCGTTTCGGGCCGGAGCTGCCGTGCGCGATATGGAGTTCATGCAATTCCATCCCACGGTCTTGTATATCGCCGGCAGCAGCCGCACCCTAATCACCGAGGCAATTCGCGGCGAGGGAGCCTACCTGCGCGACCGCAATGGGCACCGCTTCATGCCCGACTACGACCCCAGGGCCGAACTCGCGCCGCGCGATGTCGTAAGCCAGGCCATCGTGCGTCAAATGGAACAAACGCACGGTTCCAGTGTTTATTTGGACCTGAGCCATTTGCCGGCAGAGCGCGTACGGGCACGCTTTCCTGGAATTGCCCGGGTGTGCGCGGAATTCAATCTCGACATTGCCACCGATCGCATTCCCGTGCGACCCGGCGCCCATTACATGATTGGTGGATGCAAGGTGGACGTGCGCGGACGGACAACTGTACCTGGTCTCTGGGCAGCGGGCGAAGTTACCTCTTCGGGTCTGCACGGTGCCAATCGCTTGGCGTCCAATAGTCTCCTGGAGGGCCTGGTGTATGGAGCCTATGCCGGCGAAGGCGCAACGGAAGAAGCAATGCGAATGCCCGACGTCTTCCAGGGTTTGCCGTTGGAAAACGGCGCCCTGGAATCTCCACAAGAGCCGCTGGTTTTGGACGACATACTGAACAGCTTGAAAAGCTTGATGTGGCGCGACGCCGGCATTCGTCGCCATCACGAGAATCTTCAAGAAGCGGCCGACACCATCGATGAGTGGTGTCGGTACGTGCTTCCTCGGCAATTCCAGGAGCCCAAAGGCTGGCAGCTTCAAAACATGCTGACCGTGGGCCGGCTGATGGTGGCCGCGGCGTTCGCTCGGGAGGAAAGTCGAGGCGTTCACTACCGTAGCGATTTTCCGCAAACCGACGACGACAATTGGCGCTGCCACCTTGCCTACCAGTACGGTTCCGCTTCCTGGCAAGAAAAAGTATCTTGAATCGAGCGCCCCGCGAGCCGACTCTCATTGCAACCAATCTGCACGATTCGCAGCCAGGAAATTCCATGAACGCTACCTCGAAGCCGCGGTACCAGATCGTCGATTTCAACGAAATCTCCGGAGTTCCCTGCCCCTGCGGCACGGCCAAACGTGCATTTGCCGATGTCGAAGATTACCCGGCGACGATCCACATTACCGAAATCTCGGCAGCTGCCGTCACGCACTACCATACTCGGCAAACAGAGACTTACGTTTTCTTGGAGTGTGGCCCTGGGGCGCAAATGCAACTCGACGACGAGATCGTTCCCGTCAAACCTGGCATGTGTGTGCTGATTCCTCCGGGAGTACGACACCGCGCGATCGGCCAAATGAAAATCATCAACATTGTGATCCCCAAGTTCGATCCGTCCGACGAGTACTTCGATTGAGTCGGCTCCACTCGCTGAAAAAACGAATGCAGGGTGGACTGGAGCGAGTTCCTGAAGCGGCGGAACGTCGTTGACGATTTAGATCCATGCAGGGAGAGGATGGCGCATCGGCGCGAATGGCCGAGCAGACTGCAATTCCGACGATTGAGAAATGGCTGATGACAACCTCTCCACCCGAGACGACCGAAGACGATGTTACCTGTACCGTTTGCGGCTGTGTTTGCGATGATCTCCGGTTAACCATTTCCAACGACCGTATCACGTGCATGGTTCCGGCTTGCCCTCTGGCCGAAAGCTGGTTCTTGAATCAATCGTTTGCGGACCGCCCGGCAGCCGAGGTTCGCGGCCGGGCGGTCTCGTTCGCCAAAGCTCTGACTGCCGCGGCTTCGATACTCAAAGACGCTCGGCATCCGCTGATTTATGGTCTTTCGCGGAGCAGCACGTCGGGGCAACGAGCCGCGGTGCGACTGGCCGATCGACTAGGCGCCACCATCGACACCACGGCCTCGCGTTGCCATGCGCCTTCGATCATGGCCCTGCAAGAAGTCGGTGAATCGACGTGCAGCCTGGGCGAAATTCGCAATCGGGCCGATCTGGTCATTTACTGGGGAGCCAACCCCGTCGCAAGTCATCCCAGGCATCTCGAGCGGTATGCCCTCTGGCCCTCCGGGCGTTTCATCTCGGGCCGAGAGCAGCGCACCCTGGTCGTGGTGGATATCGCTCCCACGGCGACTTCGAGCCTTGCCGATCATTTTCTGCAAGTCGACCCGGCGGCCGATTTTGAAGTGATTTGGACGCTGCGTTCACTGATTCAAGGCGTCGTGCCCGACATCGGCGCGACAATTGGGGGTATGCCGTTGACGCAGCTGCAGCGCCTGGCAGAACGCATGAAATCATGCCGTTGCGGGGTGGTGTTTTTTGGATTGGGTTTAACCAAGCATGCCCTGGGGCACCGCACGGTGGAAGCTTTGCTTCGCCTTGTCAACGAACTGAATGATCACACTCGATTTCACGCCAAGAGAATGCGCATTCCCGGCGACGTCACCGGAGCCGACAGTGTGCTCTGCTGGCAAACCGGCTATCCATTCGCGGTGAATTTGCAGCGAGGATTTCCCAGGCATAACCCTGGCGAATACTCCGCCAACGAGTTGCTCGAGCGAAGGGAAGTGGACGCTTGCCTGCTGGTTGGCAGCGAAGGCATCGGCATGCTGTCCCCCATGGCCCAGCAATCGCTGCGCGATATCCCCACGATCATCCTCGACTATCCGCAAATCAAGCCGCCGTTTGAACCATCGGTGCGGTTCACGACGGCCATTTACGGCATCCATCGTTCCGGCACTGCCTACCGCATGGACGAAGTACCCATCCCGTTAAAAGCGGTGCTTCCAAGCGATTATCCCGACGACTCGCAGGTGCTAACCTCCCTGGTCGAAACGATCGCGCAATTGCACACGCCACTTTGACCGAGGCTCTCGCCGTCGCGGCCTCTAGCGGTCGGTAAGATGATCAACGGCCGGCAGAAGAATTACTTCCCGTTTGGCCATAAGCATCGGGGGATGCGTTCACCGTAGCGATCCACGTCCCATGACTGGCCAGACGTTTCGCGCACGGGCATGCGTGCGGCGGCCGGGTGTACGGAAGTGGTCGCCGCTCAAGGTAGAATAATGTCCGTCACATCCATCATCGGCATAGCAGGTACATCTAACATGAAGATCAGAAGAATCTTTGCCCATCGTGTCGAGTTGCCTCTTGTGGAAGGCTCGTACAAATGGTCGGGCGGGAAGTCAGTGTCGGTATTCGACAGCACGATCGTCGGTGTCGAGACGGACTGCGGACTGATTGGCTATGGCGAGGTTTGCCCGCTGGGGCCGTTCTACCTGCCGGCCTATGCCGAAGGCGTGCGCGCGGGACTCCGCGAACTTGGACCGCATCTGATCGGCATGGATCCTTGCGCGTTGATGTTGCTGAACCATCGGATGGATGCCGTGCTCAAAGGGCATCTCTACGTCAAGTCCGGGATCGATGTCGCCTGCTGGGACATTCTCGGTAAGGCCGCACAGTTGCCGGTTTGCACGTTACTGGGGGGCCGCTTTGGCGAGCGCGTGCGACTTTACCGCGCCATTTCGCAACAGGATCCCGAGGAAATGGCCAAGAATGTTCAAGGCTATCGCGGACAGGGCTACTCGCGGTTCCAACTGAAGGTTGGCGGCGATCCAGATACCGACATCGAACGGATTCACGCCGTGCGAGCGATGCTGAAACCGACAGATCGGCTTATCGCCGACGCCAACACCGGCTGGACGCAACACGAGGCGATGCGCGTGGTCCGAGCAGTACAAGGCGTCGACGTTTACATCGAACAACCTTGTTTGACCTACGAGGAGTGCCTCGCGGTGCGACGCAATTCGAACCATCCGTTTGTGCTCGATGAGAACATTGATTCCCTGGAAATGCTGCTGCGTGGCAAAACAGATCTGGCGATGGACGTCGTCAATCTCAAGATAAGCAAACTCGGAGGGTTGACGAAAACCAAGCAGGCACGCGATCTGTGCGTCTCAATGGGGATTGCCATGACGCTCGAGGACAGTTGGGGGAGCGACATTACGACGGCGGCGATTGCGCATCTCGCGCACAGCACGCCCGAGGAGTTTCGTTTCACCAGTACGGATTTCAACAGCTACGTCACCGTCAGCACGGCAGAAGGTGCACCGCAGCGCCAGCAAGGCTGCATGGCGGCAAGCAGCGATCCAGGATTGGGCATCACGCCGCGAAGGGAAGTCCTCGGCAAGCGAGTCGTGGAAGTTGAATGATCACGGAGCCTTCCGCCAGCCCATCTTGAGAAATCGTGCCCAATGCTGTGGGAAAGCACGCGGCACTTGGAAATTGATCCCGGTCAGATTGATTGCCAGGCTGGCAAGAGGACGGCTTTGACCGGATGACGCGTTCCTTGTTCGCAGGGTGGGAATTAACGCTCCTGGCAGTTGAAACACGCGAGCTACCGCGAGAAAGCCTCGTTCAGGTGTTTGAGAACCGCTCCAGTTCTGAATGCCCCCGAATGTTACGCGCATTTCGGTTTCCAGTCGTTTCCAATGAAGCTGCATCGAAAATAGAGGGCGTAGAAAGCTCTGGTGAAGAAAGTGGTGGCCGCAACGGAATGCTGGAGGTTGCCAGACAGCCCATGCTCGAAGCCATTGGATGCGGGCCGGAGGGTAGGGGTGAAGGCAACCAGGTTCACCGACGTCGGGCTAATCGCCTTCCCTATCAATAGGCGTCGTTCTTCCAGTCAACCTGATGTGAGAGATTGAAATCCTTGGTCCGAATTCTCGTCGCGGCGATCGTGCTTTGAGTTGCCGCAACATTGGCACTCGCTGGCGAGACGGCGAAGGTGTTCATCTTGGCGGGCCAATCCAACATTCAAGGTCACGGCAAAGTTGCCGCAGATCCGCAGGCCAACGAGGGAAAGGGTTCGTTGGAGTGGCTGGAGCAGAACCCGGAAACGGCCCCGCGCTGCAAGCACTTGGTGAACAGCAACGGCAAATGGATCGCCCGTGACGATGTGCAGATCTGGTATTTCGAACGCAAGAGAAATTTGTCCCCTGGGTTCGGCTTTCGCGATGGCTGCATCGGCCCGGAACTCAGCTTTGGGCAAGCCGACGGAGATGCAGTCGAATATCCCGTACTGTTAATCAAGCTCGCCTGGGGCGGCAAGAGTCTCGCGCAGGATGTTGGGCCACCATCCTCGGGCGATGAGATGGGACCGTACTATCAAGAGGTCCTCAAGCTGACGAAAAGGGTGCTGGCGGACGCGACAACGCTGTTCCCTTAATACCCAGGCTGCAATCTCGAACTGTTGGGATTCGGCTGGCATCAGGGTTGGAACGACCGGATAAACCAGGGCTTCAACGACCAATACCAGCAGAACCTGGCCCATTTCGTCCGCGATATCCGCAAGGACCTGGATACGCCCAAGCTGCCGTTCGTCGTGGCCGAGACCGACATGAGCGGGCAGGAGGAAAAACATCTGCGGGCTTTGTCGCTGATGATGGCCAAGCGGCCGACACGCAGTACGCAGAATTTCGCGGGAACGTGGCCTTTGTCAGGACTCGGGATTTCTACCGCCCTTACGAGCAATCGCCTTCTGGGCAAGGTTACCACTGGAACCGCAACGCCGAAACGCACTACCTCATTGGCGAAGGGATGGGGCTGGCGATGATGAAGTTGGTCAATGGGACAGAGTGATTTGCTTGACGCTGGCTAAAAGCAAACTGAATTGTTTCGCTTCATTCACATCAACGACGTCGAACACGGTCCGAATCGGATTTGAGGACAGTCCCCTTTCTCCTCGCCGCGATGAACCTTCGAATTTTTCCAGGCGATCCTTCGGAAGACCACAAGCCGCCCGTCGATGTGAGTTATAGTGATTCTCTGGATGATTTTTTCTGCATTTCCCAGTATCCCTCAAGTCTCCGAGAATCTCCTTAGATTCTTGGATTGCTCTAAGGCGCATTTTGAACGCCGGTCGCGGTGGCTTGGCTACGCCCGAGGCCCATGGCGAACTCGGGCGTTACAATTCTCTGTGGAAGCTGCACGCTTTCCAGAAATCCCTGATTGACGTTCTTCCACCGGCTGATGGCCGCCTGCGCCGACTCGCCTGCTCTTGTAAAGATCGTGGCCGGCATCGCGCCGGTATCACCGCGCGACCATACTGTCTTGCCATTGATAACCACGGCCACGGTCGTCTCCAAAGGGGTATAACTGACGCGCTCGGAGGCGCCACTTACGCCTGGTTGCGGACCAAACGTCGCCGTTTGCTGCTGTCCTTGCTCGATGGTCACCTGCAACTGAACCGCGGCGGAAGGATCACTCTTCCAGCCAGCGGCGGCCATGGCCCGTTGCATTGCCTGCAATACCTTGGAGTCATCGACGGCGCCACCGGATTGATTGACGAGTTTGAGCGCAACGCTTCCGCCAGGCTGCACCGCGAACATTTTGCCGGGATCGACGGAATTCAAGGTGGCTTCTGCCGCACTGTGCGGCAATTCGAGCGCCAACATGCCCAACGTCGAAGCAGCGAAAAAGTAACCTGCCGACGAGCCCAACGACGTCACCACGAGAGGTCGACTATAGGTCGTGTCGTACAGCCACAGGGGGATTCCGCGAGCAGCGTCAACAAGCAATTGCTGATTCACCAGCAACTTGTCGTTTCCAAGCCAGACTGGAGATGACTGGGTAAATCCCTGCAGTTGCGGCGCGGCGAGCCGGACCGTTTCGCGGCCGCTGGTGAGATCGAAAACGGCGAACTCCGAGGAGTCAGAACAGGCGAGCAGCTTGCCATTGGGACTGAACGCAAACTGAGGCTGCTGCAGGTTAGGAGCCCAGGCCGCGGCAACCTTTCCTGCCTGCAGGTCAACCAGCGATACATACCGATCCATGCGAATCGCCAGGTATTTGCCGCCTGGAGAAAATGCCGGTATCGAAGGGCTTGCCGACGCAGGCCCTTCGATTCGCAGGCGAGGCTTCAACGCGGAATCGAGCAGCAGTACACTCCCGTCGGAAGTAAGCAGCGCGATTGCGCCATCCACCCCCTGGCCGGTCCAAACCAACTCGGCGCCCAGCGGAGGCAGGTTCACCAGTTTGGCGCTTGCGCCGGTTGGTTGCAGCGCGCCGTCGGCTGACCATTTCAGTTGATAAAGTGTGTCGGGCTTGAATGTGTTTCCACGCGAAGCATGAAGCGCCAACAAGCCATCTTCACGACCCGGAAATATTTCCAACTGCGCCGGCAAAAACGCGAGTTGTGTAGGCTGGGATTTGCCTGGTTCGAGCCTGGCAATGAATGTACCCCAGGTGGTACGGTCCTTGGTATCGAACCAACTGGCGATGGCCAACGGCTCGGCTGCTAACAATCGCGACAACCTTCCACCCTTGGCATGCAGCGTACGCTGAGCAATTGCGGTGCTGCCTGCGGGCCAGGGGGCCATGTTCGCTCCGTCGACGAGAACTGCCGAGGGCATCGTCAATTCCGAGATGGCAAGTACCGGAGCCGACATGAAGTCGAGTTCGGCAATCGTGGGTCTGCCACTAAATGCGCCGTCGTTGGCCACGCTGCTGCCTGCGGGCTGCGAAGGTTGCGCTGGAGTGGTGCCCGCCACCTGACGCAATCGTTCCGTGGTCACCCACTCGTCAAAATTGCTGCTGTACCCTTCGTATCCAATGAAGTACTTGCCGTCGCGTGCTTCCTTGATCGTGGCCGCATACCACTTCCCTCGATAATCGACCTCGACTTTCTGCCCGACTTCGTAGGTTGGATCTGGCGACGGAGTGGCCGAAGCAGTCTTCGACCACACTTCCAGAAACTCTTGGTCCGTCTCGCTGAGTTTATCCAGAGGCACTGTCAACGTCTTTCCGTCCGCGGTGCGCAAGACCACGTCTCCGTCTTTTTGCTCAACGAAGTTCGCGTCGATGCTGAATTTTCCCGTCGCGTCAGTCCACGTGCGTAGCTCGGGTTTGGCCGCTGGAACAGCGGGCATGGGCGGAGTTGAGCCTACGGCGCGAAGCCGGTTGAACGACGTCGTTCGCTTCTGGGTGCGACCATCCAGTTCGAATTCAACCGTGATGATCCCCGTGCGAGTTACGCCTACGATCTTGGCTTCGCGCCATTGAGTACCAAATTGCACCTCGACCACGGCGCCGGGCCGCACGTCTTTGGGCTGCAGCGATTGTTGTCCTAGTGCAATGTCCGCAAGGCATACGCCACTCAAAGTGATGCTGACGACGGCGAGCAAAGTTCGCATGGATAACATTCCTGGAGAAGGTACAGTTCGGATGAGATCGGATCACCGCAAGCGAATCGCCTTCGCCTTTTCTTGAATTGCGTCATGTGATGGACCGGACGGCGCACCCCCGAGTCGCGCGGATTGGCAAGATGTGCCTTCGGCACTCAACGATTATTCATCAAGCTTCGTAAGAGTCGGACCGAATCGGGCTCGCTACCCGGGCGCGCGGGCGTCGAGCCAAAACTGGGATCAAAAGATGTTGGCGGCAACGCATCCCGAGGGAATTGGGGGATTTTCGGTTGCGATTCCATGGACTCGACAATTGCAGGCGTCTGTTGAGAAAGCGAACCGCCTGGCGAAAACTCGTTTTTCGAATAGAGTATGCCGCCCAAGTCCGACAGCGGAACGCTTGCCGCTTGGGCATCATTCCCCAGTCGCACCAGCGATAGTGCGAGCGTGCCTGCCAAGAACACGCCAAGCAGCATCCGCTGCGCGGCTCCGCGCATCGGCTTGCGCATCCTGCGACGATCGAGAATGGCGAGCAATCGGCCCTCCAACTGCGACGCCGCGAACATGCCCACTGCCCCGTATCGAGCTGCAATGCCTTGCGACTGCACGGCCAATTCCAAGAGGTGAGCGGCATACTCGGCCGGCGGCTGACTTAACGATAGGGCCAAGTCATCGGCGGCAAATTCCGCTTCCACCCGCAATTGCTGAACGGCATGCCAAACGATCGGATGAAACCAGTAAACTGCCCGAACAACCTCCGCGAGCCATTGCGATCGTACGTCTCTCCGCACGACGTGAGCAAGTTCGTGCGCCAAGGCCGAACGGATTTGCGGAGCAGACCAATCATATGCTTCGATGGGCAGCAATACCCTGGATCGCCAAAACCCCCATACCATGGGCATGGAACGACGCGCGCTTACCATCACGGTAAATTGGCCGTTGAGTCGCCAGCGATCGGCGATCCGCTGCGTTTCAGCCTGAAGTTCGCCCGCGACGAGCGTTGCTTTGCGCGACAGGCGCTGCAACGCAAACCAGGCCAACACCAGCCGCAACAAGGCTCCGACAACCCCGGCCAACCAGAGACCCCCGATCAGCGTCCAGGCAGGCTCGTAAATCGCATGGAATTGAACGGAGCGAGGCGGTGCGGACGCTTCGGCATTTGGCAGGGTAGATTCAATGGGGGGCAGTGACTCCCGTGTGGGGGACTCCGTTTCTGCCAGCGGTATGGAATTCCAGATCTGGCCGTCGAACTCGCCAATGGGGACTTGCCAGGCCGGCAAGAGCAGCGACAAACCGGGAAGCAGCAAGGTCGCAGCAAGCGCCAGTCGCCAAACTTGGTGACGGGTAGCCGCCGCCCACTGGCCGCCGAAACAGCGCAGCACTGACCAAGCCAACAGCAAGACAAGCAATGCCTTCAACACGCTATCCAGCATGGCCAGGCAGAAGTCGGCGGAATTCACGGCGATTCCTCCTGGCGTGCCTGTTCGATCAGCCGAGAAAGCCGCTGGTATTCTTCTTCACTCAACGATTCGCGGTCATCAGACAGGTGCGCGGCCAATGCCTTTTCCAGCGAACCTTGAAAGAATGTGGAGAGCACGCGACGGAACGCTTGCCGTCCCATGCCCGAGGGCGACTGCACCGGAGTGTAAACGTACTCTCGGCCATGCTTGGCGTACGTAAGCCAGCCTTTTTTCACGAGAATGCCCAGCAGCGTGCGAATCGCCGTACGCGAGGGAGGATCGGCGATTTGCTCGGCAACTTCCTTGGCCGATGCATTCCCGCGGGCGTAGATCACGTCCATGATCTGGCGTTCTCGCCTCGATAATAAATTCTCGGCGCTCACGTGAATTACCCTGATCGCGTCCGCAATTACTGGGGAACCTTGGCGTCATCCAGTTCGATCACGATCCGCCGTTCGGCCTCGTCAACCGTGGCGGTGCCCAGATCGAGCGACGTGGCAAGTGCGTTCACATCGGCCTCGCTCAAGAACAACAGGCACATATCGCCATTTCGCAAGGGCAAAGGTCGCAGCAACCGACCCTTCGAGGCTTGCGCAATCTTGGTGACGATTTTGGCGGCCCGCGGACCCTGGTAAGGGCGGGCATTCTTCAGCTCAATTTCAATAACCTTGTCGGCGCCGTTTGCCGACACAAAGGTATCTCGAGTGACGCGAATCAATTCTCGATCACGATCGGGCCCGCCATTGACCGTTCCGCCCGGCGGAAAACCCGGACGAGCTTCGGGCGGAAAACCGGGGCGCGCCTCCGGCGGTATGCTGGGGGGAAATCCAGGTCGCACACCGGCTTGGCCCATGGGCGGCATGGGTGAGCCACTCGGCGATCCGGTCGTTGGCGACTGGGCCCCGACGGCGGTGGCCACCTTCGCCTGGTCGAGCGTCAAGACCATCGTTCGCTCTTGCGGATTCAGGTTGGAAACCGTTCCCAATGCGAGCTTGTTGGCAAAGGCTTGCATGTCGGCCACCGGGGCCAATGCCACTTTATATGTGCCGTCGTCCTCGATGAGCGCCTCGGCATACGTCGCGCCCGCCGTTTCCTTCAGCGCCTGGTGCATTCGCTGATGCAATTCACCCTGCAAACCTTCGCGGTTTTTCAATTCCACCAGCACGATGCGATCTTTGCCGGTTCGCCGCAGCGCGCCGCTGAGCCGGAACCATTTGACGTTAGGATTGTCCAACTCTTCGATGGCCACGACCAGCGTTTCCCGGATCTGTTGCCCTTGGCCCCCGGAATACCACCCCTGCGCCGCCTGGTCCTGAAGTTTCCGCGCCGCGTCGTAGTGATTGTTGAACTTGGCCGGAATTCCACCAGGAGGTTCATCGGCGCCAAGTTCGGCGAGGCGTTCGAAGATGGGCACCCGGGCCGCCGCCAGTTCCTGCAACTGGGGAATCGCTCGCTGCGCGCCGGCCACGTCTTGAATTCCATTGAGCACATCCGCGATCTTCTGTTCCGTTGCAATCAAATCCAGATAGGCTTGATCGAGCGGAGTCTCTGCTTGCGGAAGCGCTCCGGCTTTGGCATAGGCTTGCGTGGTGGAGTGCGTTTGTTGCAGCCGCCCCAAGGCGCGATCCAACTCGGCGGTAATCAGGCCCGAGCCGCGAAGTCGCTCCACCTGCTGCCGTACCCGCTCGCTTTGCGTTTTCATCGCCGCGGCGGTTTCGGCAGATACCTTGCCTTCGGATTCAAGCGCCTGGGCTCGCGTTTGCAGCGATTCCCCCTCATTCAGCAGCGAATCCATCTCGACCGCCACCGTATTGGCATCCAGCGTGTTCTGAATGGAAGCGAGCCGATCCGCCACCCGACCGAGGTAATTCGCGTAGTCGGCGGCAAAATCTTCTGGATCGGTCGAACTCGAACACCCTGTCGCGAACGCCAGTCCAAGCGTCGCAACAATTCCCAAAAACCGCATACTCATTGCTGCCACTCCCAAATTCGATCGACGCGAATGGTCGATCCCGATTGGAACGATGCGAAGTGATCGCGACAGGAAGCAGACGTGATACTCCCCACACTTCATCAAGCCGAACGGCGGCGATTCTAGTGGGGGAAACTCCAAGTGTCAAGTTTTTGACACCAATCTCGCGTGAGGCTTTTCCGAGAGACGGAAACGCCGGTAAAAATCGTGGTTCGCGCACTGACTCCTGCGGTGGCCTTCCGCCATCGATTCCAGGGCTGCCCCTCCGACACGATAGCAAGCCTGAAGTACTCGATATGCGTTAACCGCGGCGCGGACGAACGGGAGGCGTCGCGAATCTAAAGTTGCGAATCCCTTGTCTGGCCGCCAACCGATACGGCCGTACAAGAACAGCTAGGGGGCTTCTTCAGGGGGAACCGATCAGATACAGGTGAGAATCCGTCCGATAGAGCAATGCGTTCCCCGTAATAGCCGGTGTGGCGGTGATTCGTTCACCAAGATCGTTTGTCGCCAGCAACTCGAACTGTCTTCCTGCCCGCACGACAAACGTTTTGCCGTCGTTGTTGCTCAAATAGATTTTGCCCTCGCTGGCCACGGGCGAAGAATTGCAGTTTCCTCCCAAACGCTCCCGGTACTGCTCGACTCCGGTTTTCCCATCGAGGCAGGTGAGCACGCCGTTGTCCAAGAGAACGTAAAGCAACCCGTCATAGTAAAGCGGCGACGGCTCAACAGGACCGGGACTCTTACTGGTCCACAACGGCTCGGGCAGCAGGCCGTCGCCTCGCAGGCGGATCGCATGAATGGGACTCTGCCGCCACAGTTGCAAAAATACGACGCCATCTGCATACACTGGGCTAGAGATGATCTCGCCGTTGAATGGTCCTTCCCCTTCACCATATTCCCACGCTCGTTCATGCGTTTTGGCGTCGAAGGCAGTCAGGCGATTCTTGCCCGGCACAAGAATTTCCTGTTGACCGTGATGCTCGACGTACAGGGGAGTCGCGTGAGCCGTGCCAATCGGACGCTCCTTCTTCCAGGCGATCTCGCCCGTGCTCTTGTCGAGACCGATCAGGAAGCATGGCCCTCTGTGATGATCCCAGGAGAAAATCACGGAATCGTCCACCACCAGGGGACTAACGGCATACCCCCATGCCATCTTGGGATCGCCAAAATCGGTCATGTAGCGGCGCACCCAAATCAACTCACCATTATGGCTGTACCTCGCGATATCGGCGTTGCCATACGCCACATACACCGCATCTTCGGTGACTGCAGGCGTGTTGACCGCCAGATTGGACTTCTCGTGCGTCCGCTGATCGACGCCCAGGCCAAAATCATGCCTCCAGAGTTCCTGGCCGTTCTCACGGTTGTAACACAGCAAAAATAGCGATTTCTTTCCATCTTTTTCGGTCTGCGAAGTCACGAACACTCGATTTCCATAGACCACCGGTGAACTGGTTCCCCAACCCGGCAGTTTGGCGGACCAGAGCACATTCTCCGTCGGGGTCCAGCGCAGGGGAAGATTGCGGCCATGGGCCACGTTGTCGGCACGAGGTCCGCGCCATCGGGGCCAGTCGGTAGCGGAAGATTTCGGCTCGGCGCACCAACCGTGCCGGCCATCAACCAGGGCCACCGCGGTTGCAATCAAAATCAACAGAGCGCGCATCATGGTGAGTTCTCATTTGAGGGAATTTCCAAATATTCTATCGTGGCCATCGCGCCGTCGATAGAATGGCGCCAACCGGAGGTAACCACCATGCTGCGTCCCATAACCGTTCTGCTTTTATTCTGTGTAACGCAAGTTGCCAACGCGGCCACCATTCGAGTCCCCGAAGATCACCAAACGATTCAGGCTGCCATCGGCGTCTCGCAGCCTGGCGACGCCATTTTGGTTGCCCCGGGACGATACCAGGAGCGCATTACACTCCGGCTTGGCATCGTCGTCCGTAGCGCCGGCGACGACTCCAAGGGGAAGGTCGGACTGAAACGTGCCGAGGTAACCATACTTGACGGCGGCGGCGACAACGGCAACCAGCCCGGCGTCACCATGTCCGAAGGCAGTACGCTGGATGGTTTCACCATCACCAGCGTAGGCACCTTTGACGAGGCCTTCTGGCAGAAACACTTCGATTCGCATGGCGAAGAACTTGCCGACGACGAAGGTTCGGTGCAGGCCGAAGGCACAGTCCCGGCCATCAGGATTGCAGGCCTCAACTGCAACGTGACAAATAACATCGTCCATCACAATGGCGACGTGGGAATCGCCGTCATCGGCAGCAAGCAGCGCCGCATTTCTCCACTCATCGCCAGGAACATCTCCTACCGTAACCTGGGCGGCGGAATCGGGGTCGCGGATTTCGCCGAGCCTGTGATTCGAGAAAACACCTGTCATGAGAATCTGCGGGCAGGCATCGGCTGCCGTAATTCAAGTCCATTCATCATCGACAACGAATGCTTTAAGAACGTTCGGGCAGGCATCGGCTGCCGCGAAGGAGCCAAGGCGATCATGCGGGGGAATACATGCTACCAAAATCGCCGGGCAGGTATCGGTATCCGCATGGAAGGCACCGCTCCTCTCATCGAACACAATGCATGTTATGAGAACGATATGGCAGGGATCGGTTGCCGGGACGGCGCCGTTCCCGTCATCCGCAACAACGAATGCTATAAGAACAGGATGGCAGGCATCGGCTGCGATGGGGCCAGCCCGTTGATCGTCGGCAACCAATGCCGAGAAAACGACATGTCCGGGATTGGGGTGCGGGGGGCCGGTAACGCCACGATCCAAAACAACAAGTGCATCGAGAACAAACTGGTCGCCATTGGCGTCACCCACGGCTCGACTGCCACGATTAGCAAGAACCAGCTTGCACGCACCGGCGGCGTACCGCCGATCATCGCGGTTAAAGACGACTCCACGGCCCGGATTCACGAAAATGAGATCACCGGAGGAGGCGTAGCCGCAGTCTTAATTCAGGGCGCCGCAACGGTTGGCAACAACAAATTCGTCGGACAAGGCGAGAAGCAAGGAAATGCCGTTTGGGTTTGGGAGGGTTCCACCGCCACCATCGCCGACAACGCGTTCCATGGCTATCGGGCAGCGGTCAACGCGACCAAATCCACGATGGTGATCACTGGAAACAAAATAGAGGGGTTTAGCGGTCCGGCCATTGTTGTCAAAGACAGCCCAAAACCAGCGCACGTCTACGGCAACACGGCGATCACGCAAGACGAGCAGGCAAAAGTGGTAGAGATTCAGGGACCTGCGGGCTTGGTGGACGAAAACATCATCCAAAGCGAGAAAACCACCGCCCTTACAAACCCTGATGACCGAGCCGGGACCGACCGGATTGCCAGCCCTGATGCTCCGATCCAATCGCAGGAGCGGTAGCCCCGGACCGTTACGTGGAAAAATTGCTTTGGCCAACCGAGGCTAGCAAGTTGCGCCGTCGCTCGCTGGATCATGCGTTCCCCGCTGCGGACGGCAACCCAGTCGCAGGGTCAAAGCCATTCACCGGCATGCCCTGGCGAATGCAGTTCCTTCGGATGTCGAAGGACCGGTTAATCTCAACAAGGCAGCATCTGCACCGTGAGACTTTGCCGGACGGAGAATCAAACGGAAACGCGGTTTGATAGCCCATTCCCCGCCTGTCCAGCGGTTGAGTTTCACCGTTTCCGAGGTCAGAATTCTGGCATGACGCCTTTCGCGCACCATTTTAACTCCAGCAAGATGGCACGACGCAATGCGGTCGCCACCAACCCCTGAGAATGCGGGGGATTCGCGTACGCGACTTGCCATTCAATAGACTGAGGCGCTCCATGTTCGAGGTTGCAGAGCTTGGCCAGAAGCTTGATCGCGAAACGTTCGATGCCCGCGCTCCGGCCTTGCGCGAGCGCCTGCTCGACGCACAGTACCGACTGAAGCAGGCCAACTTTCCCGTCATCATTCTCATCGGCGGCGTTGAGGGAGCCGGCAAAGGTGAAACCGTCAACCTGCTGCTGGAGTGGCTCGATTCGCGCGGCATCACCACGCACGCGCTGGGCAAACCCGATAAAGAAGAGAAAGAGCGGCCCGAGTACTACCGCTTCTGGCGTCGCTTGCCGCCCAAGGGAAGCATCGGCATCTTTTTTGGTTCCTGGTACACGCGGCCGATCGTCGCGCGCGCGCTCGGCGATTCGGACGAAGCCCAGTTCGATCGCGACCTGGCGAGAATTGTCGAATTCGAACGGATGCTTGCCAGCGAGGGAACATTGTTGCTGAAGTTCTGGATGCACGTCACCAAGAAGCAGCAGCGACAGCGCTTCAAGAAACTGGAATCCGATCCCGATACCGCCTGGCGAGTCACATCGCGAGATTGGAAGTTTCATGCCCGCTACGACGAGTTCGTGCAGATTAGCAGCCATGCTTTGCGTCGCACCAGCACGGGCGTTGCGCCGTGGGAAATCATCGAAGCGCACGACAGTCGATTTCGTCACATGACGGTCGCCGAGAAAATTTGCGGAGCACTGGAGCAGCGGCTAGACGCCGCGCCGCCGCCGCCACCGCCCGAACCAATTGCCTGTCCGTCGCCGGAGCCGATCAATTTAATCAATCAGTTGGACCTCACCGCACGGATTCCCCCCGATGAGTACGAAGTCCTGCTGAAAAGACATCAGGGTCGAGTAGGCACGCTATCGCGGCAATTGCATTCCCATCGCCGCTCGGTGGTGATCGTGTTCGAGGGACCCGACGCAGCGGGAAAAGGCGGCTGCATCCGGAGGATCACGCAATGCGTCGACGCCCGCTTCTACCGCGTGATTCCCATTGCGGCGCCCACCGACGAAGAGCGGGCTCAACCGTATCTGTGGCGATTCTGGCGACACTTGCCCGGCCGCGGCAAATACACCCTCTTCGACCGCAGTTGGTACGGCCGGGTGCTTGTCGAACGGGTGGAAGGCTTCTGCGCTCCCGACGATTGGCGCCGCGCCTTTGTGGAAATCAACGCCTTCGAGGAGCAACTCGTCGAGTCGGGCACCCTGCTCCTCAAATTTTGGCTGGCAATCAGCCCTGAGGAGCAACTGCTCCGGTTTCGCGAGCGTGAGGCAACCGGCTACAAACGCTACAAGCTAACCGACGAGGACCTGCGCAATCACGAGAAGTGGCCCTACTACGAGACGGCGGCTTGCGAAATGTTCGCTCGCACCAGTACCGAAATGGCCCCTTGGACGTTGGTCGAGGCCGAAAACAAACTTCACGCGCGAATCAAGGTCCTCAAGACCTTGTCCGGCCGGCTCGAAGCGGCGCTACAGGTGTGAACGATTGCTTCGGACAAAATACGCAAGTTTCCGCGGGGCTGGCCAGAACAAACCAAGTGGCTCGATGGCGACAAAAACACCAACGCGACTGCCGACATGGTTGGGGACGCCTCCCCTGGGAATAGTTGCCGAAGTTGGTGTCATTCCCCAGGTTTCAATGCCAGGGGGCAACAAAAAAGCCGCAAATCCCGCTGGATTCACGGCTTTACAAGTGGGCGGTACTGGACTCGAACCAGTGACCTCAACGATGTCAACGTTGCGCGCTAACCAACTGCGCCAACCGCCCTGATAATTTTCTTCAAGTTTGCC
>JAANMV010000016.1_pt1 | contig 162114 bp, 137 predicted proteins | sample 7279661 | NCBI WGS metagenome assembly JAANMV01 (sample SAMN14094540, study PRJNA606508) | bioreactor metagenome | isolation source: A lab-scale SPAN reactor treating ammonium-rich wastewater day 121 | place: Ireland: Galway | collected 2017-05-16
AGCACTGACTTGACGATGGTTACTCGACCCGTGCTATAGCCAACACCGTCTCGGGCCCTGGGTCATCCCGTGAGAATCGGGGTGGGTCATCCTCGTGAGAAGTGACAGTCCTCACGGGTCGTATCTGGTGTTTGTTCCCGTCCGTTCAGTAGGTGCTATTCGCCAGTGCCCCGTGTAGGCCAGGGTCAATCGGCCTGTCAACAACTTTGATTTTGCATGTAGTAATTCTGAGATTTTGTCCGAAAAGGGTCAGGTCATCCCGGATATCCGGGGATGCGCAGGTGGAGGCCTCCACTTCGACACAGATATTTCAAACCGATTCTGCGTTACCTTTGCGCTCAGCTTTGCTGTGTCCTTTCCCTGCGTAATCGGACCTCTGCACGAACCGGCCCGTCTTTTACTCAAGCCACGACGGTGAATATACCCAACCGGTGCGTTTAGGTGGCTCAGGATTGAATCGATGGGTGCCAGCATTCGTGCCAGGATGCCGCTGGGTGGAAAGTATATGCTCCCGTTGGCTGGGTGGATCTCTATAGACACTTTTCATCACCAACCCGAGCGCCAGAGTCCTGCCGTCCCCAGCGGGAAGAAAAGATCAGGCTGAGAAAGCGGTAGCGGTGCTGCCGTCAGCGGTGGCGCGGCGGCGAGAGGCGTCCGCGCAAGATCTGCGGCATCTTGCGACCTATTACCCAGGTGTAGAGTTATAAGTATTTAGAATATAAGAAGTTTTGTGGCTGTGGTTGGGTGGCTGTCCAAGCGGGTCCAATTGTAGTATCCGGCAGCTCTTGTACTGCATTGAGCAGTGATCCGGGGCCTCGATCGATCAACGGCGCTCGAGCAAAGCCCGTCTAGGTGTTTTCAAACTGCTTGCGGACCTGCTCAATGCATTGTCTGGCGCCCTTGCGCGTGCGGATGCGCATGTAGCGCTTAAGGCCCGGGCTGTGCTCGACATCTTTGGCCGTGATGCCGTAGCGGCGCAGCAGCGCGATGTAGAGGAAGCCGCGGGTGTTGGGATCCAAGTTCCCATTAATGATGTCATCCTCATCAGCGCTCGCCGGCACCGGCGCCAAAGGCGGTGGATCGGGTAACTTCGCTAACGTGTCAGTTCTCGCGGCAGCGCGGCTGAACAGTGTCTTGAAAGATGTCGCCGCCGCATCACGATTTGTCAGGTGGCGTTGGCCATTCACCGGTGGCAGGTTGAAGAGATCAACGAGGGTGGCCGGAACGGATGCGTGATCGTAGACTCGGTGGTCGATAGTTCCTTTTTCCACCAGCGGCGAGACGACGACTGCTGGGACGCGTACGCCGAGACGTTTGAAGTCGAATCCGCTCTCGTTGGTGGACCGGGCCGACACCGTATCACCAGGTGCAACGGCATCTGGCGGGGTGACGTGATCGTAGAAGCCGCCATGCTCGTCATAGGTCACGACGAGCGCGCTCTCGTTCCAGTGCGGTGAGGAACGGATACTCTCGTAGACCTCCTTGATGAGTTTTTCGCCTTGGGCAACATCGTCGAGCGGATGTTGTGAGGTCCCGTACGCGTAGTCTCCGTACACGCGGCCATAGTTCGGTTCGATGAAGATGTACTTCGCGGAGAAACCATGATCGTGCACAATTTCATCAAAGCGCCGTTGGGGCTTGAAGCGCCCCTGCAGGCGCTCACCGAGCATCCCTGCGATACTGAACACGTGCGGCAAGGGATCGCCGTGAAATACCAGCCAGTCATTTCCGAGCCGATCGAAGATCGTGCCATTCTGAAATTGGTACCCCGGGCCAATTTCATGAATGAGGACATCGAGGCCCGGTGGGCTGCTGTAGAGGCCTCCGGACGTGGCAGCATGGACGAAGAACCGATTCGGCCACGTCGGCCCGGGTATGGAGCAGAACCACCGATCGCAGACGGCATACTCACGCGCCAGAGTCGTCAACACCGGGAGCTGCTCGGGCCGGAAGCACTTCATCACCAGAGCCGGATCATCAGCCGGATCATCTGCTGGATCACCACGGCCGATCGACACGTAGTTTGAAACAAAGCCCGTCCCCGTGATGGCTGGGTATCCACCGCCAGCGGGGAGCTTTGCTCCCGCGCCGCACAGTTGTTCGAGAACATCGTTGAACTCGTGGCCAGGGCCAGGCGTTGGTGAGTAGAGCCGATGGAGCGCGCCGGACTGTGGGTAGATGAGCTCTCCAGACGCTGGGTTGAGATTGCCAGTGCGCTTCCATTTGTCCGGCCGCTGCTGAAGCAATACTAGGTCGTCCGCGTGCGTTTGTTGCCCAGTCACGGCATCTGGCCCTGTCAGATCCGCAAACCCAAGCATGTGATCGAAGGACCGGTTCTCCAGCATCAGAACAAAGAGGTGTTTGATTGGCATGCCTATCCTCGATATGACCGACTTGCCGAAGATCAAAGAAACCATCGACACTTCAGCGGATCAAACATCTTATTTTGAGAAGGCCGAGTCAACGATCTACGCCACTGGCGGGGGTATCAGAAATGTTGTGTCTGGAAACTGTCGGTGTTGGAGGAGTTATCCACAAGTTCACGCGCAGAGCGAGGGGCGATGGGCAGTGCGGGCTCATATAGAGCCAGGCACTGCGGCGGGGCGGAAAGAGCGATCGATCTCTTTCCCGGCCCACACACTCTTGTGCAGGTGGTGCCAACACTCACAAGCCGGTGAGTGGTTCAGTGTGCGGAAGAGGGGGGCTCGAAGCTGATTCCCTTGTTCCGATGGTGCAGACCGCGTACGAGGTAAACTTTCAAGGCGTCATTTTCTTGCGCGATCTTTGCCAGCGCCACGCTGAGATTACGTTGGACGCGCTTTCGGATCTTCTCGACCTCGCCGGTTTTTGCGTCGAGTTCTTTCTTTCGAGCATGTAGTTTTCGCACGAACATTTTCAGTGCGGCTTTGTCGCCACGGCCCTTTGCCTTGTTCGCCTCATAGCTCAAACGGTGGATTTCTCCCCAATAGGCTCGCCAGTCCTGTAATTCTTCCCGGCTGGTGTCGGAGTCGATCGAGTTCCCTTCCGCTTCTACCAGGGTCACCAACTCGGTCACATGGAAGGAACAGCCCGGATGCCGGACGAGGTGGGCCAGCATTCCGATTCCCCGAATCGGTGGCAGGGTAATCGTCTTTCCATTCCAACGGATATGCCATTCATCCTGCGCCTGGAAGAAAAAGGGAGGTTCCGTTGGGGAATCGTGATGTGATCTCACCTCTCGTTTGGGGAGATCCAGATGGTACCGCATGCCGAGAGATTTCTGGGTTGCCGCAGCCGATCGGAAGAGTGCTGTCGCGGTTTGTGCGCAATCCCGTCTTCCCTCGACTCGCATCGCCGTCGCCAGGCAGTGTTCGGCTTGCGCGACTTGTGGCAGGAGCTTCATGGCCTTGCTCCTCTCCAACGCCGTTTCGAAGTGGCGCACGGCAACCGCCGTCTGCTCGAGGGTGAGAGCGAGAAGACCGAGATAATGTGATACGGTCCCGAGTGAACCCAGACCTGGAACGACGATGATCTGCCGCTGTTCGTAGGGTTTCAGTAGATCGTACAGAACAACTGCGCGTCTGGGATCGTTCAGCCGGAAGCATACTTCCGCCAGCAGTGCCAGCGACATCAGCCAGTGCGCGTCGCGTGGCATCTCCTCGATCTCTTCGACTGTCATGAAGTCACACTCGCAACGTGCCTTCGCGGTGTCGCCCGATTGCAGGGCGACCAGGGCCATCGTGACGCGCCCTACCGAGATGTTCGGCATGTACGTGTTCATGGAACGTGTGGCCGGTTCGATTTCTGCCAGTCTGCCTTGGATGAAACGCAAGATGAAGAGCTGCGCCGCGAAGAGAACGGGAGCATCTGGATCGTCGACTGAAGCTCCAACCTGCAATGCCTCCATCGCGAACCGTTCGGCCTCGTCGAATCGGCCTGCCATCATCGCCCGCTGCGCGCGCAACCGGAGTTCGTGTGATTTCAGAACCGGTCCGCCCCAGCGCTGCGCCAGATGCGCAAACGCCTGTATCTGAAGGTCGGCCTGTACGACATCTCCCGATTCAAGAAGATCGCTGATCAGCCAGGTTGTCGCGAAAGCAGCCGTCTCCCAGTCACGAGCCTTCAGGGCGGATTTGAGGGCACGGCGGGATTCCTGGCAGCGGTGTTCGAGATTTTCTGGCACCCAGAGCGCAAAGCGACGACCCAGTCGGACACGCGCGTTGACGGCAGGATCTCCCGCCTCGCGTGCCGCAGAAATCGCCGCACGGATGTAGACTCGTCTCTGATCGGGCGACAGGTCGTAGCGTTCCTCCGCCAGACGTGCGTGCAGACGTGCCCTCAAACCGGGCTGGTTTGCCGGAAGACGGCGGATCGCCTCTTCCAATGCGGCCACCAGGGCATGGTCCACCACACCGGTATCAACCCAGACCCGTGCCTCGCCCCAGCCCAACGCAGCTCGCGCGAGAAGCTCGGCATCTCCCCTCTGGCGTGCCAGCTCAACCAGTGCCTCGAACTGATCCCGTGCGCTGCGCTTTGTACCTGTGTGGAGAGCCTTCTGTGCTTGTTTGAGGCGGTCTTCGTGGTCGTCTGCAATCCGGCTGTCTGGGAACTTCAGAACGGATCCGTGTCCATGCCTGAACGGGCTGACAGTCTTCCTTTTCCCCCCCATGGACCCCCAATCCTGTTCTTCTCAATGAAAGTGACCCAGAAGTTGCACCTTCCGGCATTGTCTATGTCAAACTATCACATGACCGTGCATGAATTCTATAAAGGGCAGGCACAGGATTTCGACTTCTGGTGGTGTTCGACACACACCGGGAAACTGCCTGGCTGAGTTCCCACAGGACAGGCCCATGCCCGTTCCCCCCTATCGTTGTGGATTGTAGGCCGGCGTTCGTTCGCCGGTCTCAGTGCATGGCGTCGATGACGGCCCTGGTGAACTCCGCCGTCGTTGTATCGCCGCCCAGATCCCTGGTTTTGACCTGACCTTCCGCGAAGACTTTCAGGATTGCCCCTTCGATGCGCCGTGCGTGCTCCGGAAGTTTGAGATGGTCCAGCATCATCACCGCAGAGAGGAGCAATGCGGTCGGGTTCGCCAGGCCTCGCCCCGCGATGTCCGGTGCCGTCCCATGGACGGCTTCGAAAACCGCCGTTTTCTCACCGATGTTGGCACCCGGCACGACTCCGAGTCCACCCACGAGGCCGGCGCACAGGTCCGAAACGATGTCACCGTACAGGTTCTCCATCACCATGACATCGTACTTTTCGGGCCAGCGGACGAGTTGCATGCACAGCGCATCGATGATGACTTCATCACCCGCAATATCCGGGTACTCCCGCGACACGGCACGAAAGCAGTCGAGGAACAGCCCGTCCGACAATTTCATGATGTTCGCCTTGTGCACCGCGGTTACTTTCTTGCGGCCGTGTGCGCGTGCGTATTCGAAGGCGAAGCGGCAGATGCGTGTCGAAGCCGCCTCGGTGATGATCTTGAGGCTCTCCACCACCCCTGGAACGACGATGTGTTCGAGCCCGGCGTAGAGGTCCTCCGTGTTCTCTCGCACCACCACCAGATCGACGTTTTCGTAGCGTGTCTTCACCCCGGGGATCGACTTCACCGGCCGTAGGCTGGCGTAAAGGTCGAGACGCTTGCGCAGCGCGACGTTCGCTGATGGCTCCCCACTTCCGATGGCCGTCTCCGTGGGCCCCTTAAGGCCAACACCATTCCGCAGCACAGACTCGACCGTAGTGTCCGGCAGGTTCGTCCCATGGCGCGCCACAGCACTCTGCCCGGCTTCAGCAGATTCGAAGTCCAGAGGACAATGTGCTGCCTCGAGGATCGTGCGGGTAGCCTCCATCACCTCGGGACCAATGCCGTCGCCGCTGATCAGAGTCACCGTCGTCCGTTTCGTCGCTTCACTCATGCCTGGCGTTCGTGTGGCGAGAAAGGAGGTGTCGCTGCTTTCTTCCTGATCGCGTCTTTCCGGAGAAAGGCAGCGCGAAACCCCTCAATCTTTTTCCTGCCGGCCGCGCAGGATCTCGATCAATGCATTCAAGGCATCCGTGGAGGTGAAGATACCGACAATTTCCTGTGACTCCCCACGGACAATGGCGCTCCCCACCTTCATCGCCGCCATCTTCGCGGCCACATCTTCGAGGGACGATTGGGAGTCGACAATGAGAAGATCCGTTTTCATGAAGTCGGCGGCGGAGACCTGCTTGCTGAGATCTCCCAGGCCTTCCAGAAGTTTCAGATCTCTCTGGCTGATCAGCCCCACCACCTTGCCCTGATCTACGATAGGAAGATGGCGGAATCCTCCCTCTTTCATTTTCTCTCGGAGATCCTCGAAGCCGGCGTCGGGCGGAGCTGTCACCGGGCTGGGTGTTGTGAACTGGTCAACAGAGATTTGCAATCTGGGATGTCGGGATTCCACACGTCCTCCTTGGTGCGGGCACCCTAACGGTTTTCACCTGCTATGGCCATCCGCGGGTGTGCGAGGTTGGAGTCCTCACCTGAGCAAGGCACGTGGTGGTCTTCATCGGCCCCTCGGTCTCCGTCAGGTTCGGTGGCACGCTTTGGCCCCGGCTGCTAGGGACAGCGGCCGGCTCATGGATTACAAACAGACGCTGAACCTACCGAAGACCGACTTTCCGATGCGTGCCGATCTGCCGCGACGAGAGCCGGAGATGGTTGAAAAGTGGGAGGCCGAGGATCTCTACGGCGAATTGCTGCGGCGCTCGCAAGGGCGGCCGATGTATCTGCTGCACGATGGGCCGCCGTATGCGAATGGCCATGTGCATCTCGGCACAGCGCTGAACAAGATCATCAAGGACATCGTGGTGAAGTCCAGGGCCATGGCGGGTTTCCATACACCGTATGTGCCCGGGTGGGATTGCCACGGTATGCCCATCGAACATCAGGTTTCGAAGGAGTTGGGCAAAAAGGCCCGCGAGGTGTCGCAGCTCGAGGTGCGCAAACGCTGCCGTGCCTATGCGCAGAAGTTTCTCGACATTCAGCGCGGGGAATTTCGCCGCCTCGGTGTCCTGGGTGATTGGCAGCACCCGTATGTCACGATGGATCCCGAGTACGAAGCGAGCATCGTGCGTGTCTTCCGCGAGCTGGTCGAGGGTGGATACATCTACCGCGGCATGCGCCCTGTGCACTGGTGCGCCGTGTGCGGCACAGCGCTGGCCGAAGCGGAGGTCGAGTATTCGCCCCACACATCTCCATCGATCTATGTGCGTTTTGCCTTTGCGGGCACGGCCGGCGATGCGCGTGCCATGGCGGTCAATCCGGCGGATGCAGACGAACTGGCCGCCTGTGCGGATTCCCTGTTTGCGGTGATCTGGACGACCACACCTTGGACGCTGCCCGCCAACCTGGCGATTTGTCTCAACCCGCACCTGGATTATGTCGTCGTCGGGGTGGATGGTGCCTGCTACCTGGTGGCCGAGCGTCTGGCCGATGATTTCCTGAACGCCATCGGCAAGAAGGAAGACCGGCGGCGGATTCCAGTGAATCTCACGGAACTCGATGGCCGCGATCTGTTTCGTCATCCCTTCCTCGACCGGCCATCACGCCTTGTCTTCGAGGCGCACGTGACGGCCGATGTCGGGACCGGTTGCGTACATACTGCACCGGGGCACGGCTATGAGGATTTTGCGGTCGGGCAGAAGTATGGGCTTCCGGTGTTGACCCCTGTCGATGGGACCGGCCGCTTTACGTCCGAAGCCGGTGAGTATGCCGGGCGCGTCGTCTTCGAGGCGAATGAGGCGATCGTCGACCAATTGCGTGTCAGTGGCGCGCTGTTGCATGTGCGGCGGCTCGAGCACTCCTATCCGCACTGCTGGCGCTGCAAGCAGCCTCTGATCTTCCGGGCTACCGAACAGTGGTTCCTGCGTGTGGATCACAACGAGTTGCGCGGTGCTGCACTGCAGGCGATCGATTCCGTGAACTGGGTGCCCGGCTGGGGACACGACCGGATCTACAATATGATGGAGAACCGCCCCGACTGGTGTTTGTCACGTCAGCGTGCCTGGGGGGTGCCGATCCCGGCCTTTCGTTGTACGGGCTGTGACAACTTCATCTATGAGCCTGAAGTCATTCGCCATGTCGAGTCGGTCTTTGCCGAGCGCGGTTCGGATGCATGGTACGAGCTTCCTGCCCGGGATCTGATGCCGGCCGGCTACCGTTGCTCGTGTGGCAGCGAGTCGTTCGAGCAGGACAACAACATTCTCGATGTCTGGTTCGATTCGGGCTGCTCCCATGTGTCGGTTCTCGAAGAGCGGGAAGGGCTTGCCTCTCCGGCCGACCTCTATGTCGAAGCGGTCGATCAGCATCGCGGTTGGTTCCAGGTGTCGCTGATCACCTCGGTTGCGACACGGGGCCGCGCTCCCTATCGCAGCGTCCTGACGCATGGTCTCATTCTGGATGAGGCTGCCAAGAAGATGTCGAAATCCCTCGGTAACGTCATTGCTCCCGAGGAGATCATCAAGACCCACGGTGCGGAGATTCTCAGGCTGCTGTTCGCTTCCGTCGACTACACGGCGGACGTGGCCTTTTCGAAAAGTCTCGTCACGCCGTTGCTCGAATCGTACCGCAAGATCCGCAATACGTGCCGTTTTCTGCTCGGTAATCTGAATGACTTCGATGTGACGCGGGACCGTGTCGCGGTGCCGGATCTGCCGGAGTTGGATCGCTGGATCCTGCACCGTACCGCCGAACTGGCCATGCGTGTGCGGCGGGCCTATGACGCTTTCCAGTTCCACATTGTCGTTCAACAACTGGTGAACTTCTGCGCCGTCGACCTGAGCGCGCTCTATCTGGATATCGTCAAGGACCGCCTGTACACGTTCGGTGCCACATCGGCAGGCCGGCGCGCGGCGCAGACGACTCTTTACGAGATTGCCGGCACGCTGGTTCGTCTGATGGCGCCCATCCTGACTTTCACCGCGGAGGAGATCTGGAGATATCTCCCCGGCCATGATGCGGAACCGAGCGTTCTGCTGGCAGGATTCGGTCCCGAACGGGCGGCAGATCCGGAACTGGCGGCACGTTGGGAGAGGGTTCTCGCGATCCGTACGGCGGTGATGAAGGCACTGGAAGAGGCGCGCCAATCTGGTCTGATCGGACACCCACTGGAGGCGCGGGTATTGCTGTGGGGCAGTGAACCGATCGAGGCGGTACTGCGCAGCATGCAGGGCGACTTGCCGGCTTTGTTCATCGTCTCACAGGTCGAATTGGGTCAGCGACTGGATGCCGACTGTATCAGTCCTCTCATGCCGGAATTGAAGATCCGGGTGGAAAAGGCCCAGGGTCACAAGTGTGCGCGTTGTTGGAACTACAGCGAAGCGGTCGGCGCAGATACCGAGCATCCTCAACTGTGCGAGCGTTGTCTGCCCGTCGTGAGGGCGGCGTGAAGTACGTCCTGGTGCTCGGGGTCGCAGCAGCGGTCGCTATTGCTGACCAGATCACGAAGTGGATCGTGATCGAACACATTCCTCTCTATGAATCGATCGTCGTGTTCCCGTCGTTTTTTCAGCTCACTCATCTGAAAAACACGGGTGGCGCCTTTGGTCTGTTCCGTGACGCCCATGAGGCGCTCCGGCTTCCCTTCTTTCTCGGTGTCGGTGTTCTCGCCGTCGGTGTTCTCCTGTACTTCGTACATCGTGTGCCGAGCGAGCAGAAGTTCCTCCTGTTTGCCCTCGGTGGGATTCTGGGTGGCGCCGTCGGTAACTTCATCGATCGTGCAACGGCAGGAGAGGTGACCGACTTTCTCTATTTTCACTGGCGTGAATACTACTGGCCTGCCTTCAATGTCGCTGACACGTTCATTTCTCTCGGTGCACTGATCCTGGTGGCTTTCTCGCTGTTTGTCCGGGACGACCCGAAGCCCTCGTGACGTGGACCAGACAAGAGGGCCCATGGGATTGTCCCACAGGCCCTCTTGTTTCCTTTTACGAATCGAACCGGCTCAGCCGGGATCAGTAGCGGTAGTGATCGGGCTTGTATGGTCCGTCGGGCGACACGCCGATGTACTCGGCCTGTTTTGCCGTGAGGCGGGTGAGCCTGACACCGAGCTTGTCGAGATGGAGCCGTGCGACCTCTTCGTCGAGGCGCTTCGGCAGCATGTAGACCTGCTTGTCGTAGTCGTTGGACTTCTTCCACAACTCCAGTTGTGCCAACACCTGATTGGTGAATGAGGCGCTCATGACGAAAGACGGATGACCCGTCGCACAACCGAGGTTCAGCAAGCGGCCTTCCGCCAGGACGAGCACCGAGTGTCCGTCGGGGAAAACCCATTCATCGTACTGCGGCTTGATGTTGATCTTCTTGATGCCACGCACTTTGGCCAGCCCGGCCATATCGATTTCGTTATCGAAATGCCCGATGTTGCCGACGATGGCCTTGTCCTTCATCTTTGCCATGTGCTGCGCCGTGATGATGCCGAAGTTCCCGGTCGCCGTAATGAAGATGTCGGCCGTCGAGACGTAGTCTTCGAGTCGCGCAACCTCATAGCCCTGCATGGCGGCCTGCAAGGCACAGATCGGATCGATCTCGGTGACGATGACACGGCAACCCTGGCCCCGCAGTGACTCCGCACAGCCTTTGCCCACTTCGCCAAAGCCGCAGACGACCGCAATCTTGCCGCCCATCATGACGTCGGATGCCCGGTTGATCCCGTCGATCAGCGAGTGCCGGCAACCATAGATATTATCGAACTTGCTCTTGGTGACCGAATCGTTGACGTTGATGGCGGGGAAAAGGAGTGTGCCATTCTTGGCCATCTCGTAAAGCCGGTGCACGCCCGTGGTGGTTTCTTCACTGACCCCGCGGATACCTGGCGCGATCCGTTCCCATTGACCTGGCGCCTCCTTCTGGAGGTTGCGCAACAGCGAAAGAATGACGCCCCACTCCTCAGGGTCGTTCTTCGGGTTGAATGCGGGGACCTTGCCGGCGCGTTCGAACTCGAGTCCCTTGTGCACCAATAGGGTGGCATCCCCGCCGTCGTCGACGATGAGATCCGGGCCGCTGCCATCAGGCCACACCAGGGCCTCATTCGTGCACCACCAGTATTCTTCGAGGGTTTCACCTTTCCAGGCAAATACGGCAGCGCCTTTGGGGTTGTTGACGGTTCCGTTGCGGCCGACCGCCACGGCTGCCGCAGCATGATCCTGCGTGCTGAAGATGTTGCAGGAAACCCAACGTACGTCAGCGCCGAGGTCCATCAGTGTCTCGATCAACACGGCGGTCTGCACAGTCATGTGCAGAGAACCCATGATCTTCGCGCCACGAAGAGGTTGTTTCTTTTTGTACTGGGCGCGCAAGGCCATCAGACCCGGCATTTCCTGTTCTGCCAGGCGGATTTCTTTTCGGCCGAGTTCGGCCAGTGCCAGATCCTTCACCTTGAAACGCGGGCGCGCCTCGGGGCGTTTGACCAACTTCAGTCTTGCTGCCTTGCTGCTCATGAATCCTCCCTGTCTTGTCATCCGGCGGCAGTGTGTCTGCGAGAATTCCTGGCCGTCGGGTATTTCCTCTCTTCGTGATGATGGCGATTCGTGTGTGGCGCGTGTTGTAGGGTGATGACGGCCTGTTGTCGAGCGATCGGCTCACTGCTGGGGATCGTAGGGATTTGTCCCGTTCGCCACTTCGATCTCATCGAGAATTCCGTCGCCGTCGTAGTCCTGCCGTGGTGGTGCCGTGATGGGGATATGAGCGGCTCCTGCTGTCGCGCCTCCCAGAAAGGTAACGAGTTGCGAGATGTGTTCGCGTAACGGTTGTTCGAATCGGATCTCCGCAGGTAATCTGGGGAAGCGGTCGATCCCCTCGCGGGGCAGGTCCGGGTAGAATTGGCGGGTATCGTAGCGCGAATAACCGAGGCCATGGTTTGCCGGAAAGTACTGCACGGCAGCAGCAGTACGGCCATTCGGTGCATTGGCACTTACGGGCGAATCGATCGTTGGGATTCCTGGAAGATCGAAAAGACGGGGCGAGGCAAGGGCGGTTCCGGTCGCGCGGATGAGGGCCACCGTCGAGAGATTGGGCAGTACCTCGTCCTGCACGGCGTAGGTGATCAGCAGGTCGGGCGGTAGCCGGTCCGGCAGCAGCGGATCACGCATGATGTGGGGAGCGTACGACAGAGGATCTCCGGCCTCCGTGATGGCTGCGAGTATAGCCGCTACGGGATGGAATTCATCGATCTCCTCGTCGCCTTCGAGTCCCAGTGTCAGCCTGGCAAGAGAAAATACGAGCGGCGCCAGTTGCGCCGAATTCGTGGTGATGAATTGGATGAAGCCGGCACCGGGAACCTGGAGTGCTGCGGCACGGATGTCCGGCTCGACGGCAAGAGTCATGCTTCCGATGATTCCCCCCAGGGAGCCACCGCTCCAGACGATTCGATTGCCGTCGAGACGTGGTACGGGATCACGTGCGGATCGGGCCAGGGCGCTCAGATCGAGGTGTGAACTGCGAATGAGGCGCACCAGACTCATCTGATCGACCACCGTCTGCCGGAAATGATCGCGGATGGCGACGAAGTCGCTGAATCCCGAGAAAAAGGAAACCGGGAATCCGACACCGTCGGGAATACCGTCGGGCCCCCGATAAGGGCCAGCAAAGTTGTTTTGCAGGTCCTTGATGGGTTGCCGGGCACCGTGCAGCACGTCATCGATTCCGATCACCGCAAATCCTGCCCGCGCCAGTTCGTTGATCACGCCGAACATGCTGCCGCGGTGGTTACTCAGGCCGTGCCCGTGGATAATGACCGGATAGCCCTCCGGAGGAGGTGGAGCCTTCGGCAAAACCAGTGTCACGGGGATCGTGGCGTCTGCATCTGCCAGCGCAAAATCGCCTTCCGCTGTTCGCTCTATGTGGTGTGTCGAGCGATCGAGGAAACTCGGAGCGGTGAAGGCGCCCGAAGCGATGGTACCGATCTGATCGTGTGCAATACCACCCGGGTTGTCTCCTCCTGGCCACTCGTTGCCGTTCTCGTCTCGCACCGGCTCGCCGAGCCAGTCGTCGAGGGAAGGCTGTCCTTCGGCGCCGAAGACGGCAACCGAGTAGGGGCTTGCCAGCGCTGGATCCAGGATCAATTCGGGTTCGGGCAGTTTATGCAGACGGCTGCGTAATTCCACCATCTCGAACGCTTTGCGCGAGGTGGTGAATACGGCCAGGGCTGCGACATCGTCCTTCCGGTGTACGGCACGGGTTGCGGCCAGGACATCGAATGCATCGCCATAAAGGCGTTCGGCGGCGGAAATTCTTTCGTGCAGGGGCAGTGTCGCGATGCGGGATAGCGAACTGGCGGCAACGAGCGGGACGCCGCCGGTTGTCTTCACTCGGGTGGTAAGGACGGCGGCATGCCGTACCCCGGGCGGGAGAACGATTCCCGGAACGGGAATCACGGAAATACACTGCAACGTCGGAAGGAACCGGGCGTATACGGGGTAGTGCTTTCCGCGTTGAGGCGATGAGGGATCGACGTCGACCAGGAGGACGCTGGCGTCGGGAGAATTTGCGGCATCCCATGTGCGTGGCAGTGAGTCGGGGTCGACATCGCTATCGACAAAGAACAAGGCGCCGGTCGAGCGTCCGAAGCCATCGAGTGCTGTCAGTCCCTGGAGGATCTTTGCGGGAAGACTGGCGATCCTTTCGAGGCCCGGCACTGCGCCTACATGGTCACCTTGCAGGTACAGATCACTGGGCCACGGGATCTCGCCGAATCGTGTAGGGCCTGCCGCCGCCGGATGAAAGGGCACAGCCTCTCCGGAGACGGTGTGGAATTGACCATCGGATGGTTCGGTGTCCGATCCGCAACCACTCAGCCACAGTAGCGGCAGTGCCGCGAGCAGGGCGATTGCCGTGAACGGCGCACGGACACGATGAGGGCGGCGCGGCCGGTTCTGTTCATGCATGCGGGTGTGGGATCTCAGGTGTCGAAGTAGAGTGCGAACTCGTGTGGATGGGGGCGCAGGCGCATGGCGTTGACTTCATGCGCCATCTTGTACTCCGTCCAGGTCTCGATGACATCCTCCGTGAAGGTGTCCCCCTGCAACAGAAATTCGTAATCGTTCCGCAGGCAGTTGAGGGCCTCTTCGAGGCTGGCCGGCATGGCTGGCACATCCTTCAGTTCTTCCGGTGTCAGTGAGTAGATGTCCTTGTCGAGTGGCTCTCCTGGCGACAGACGTTTCTGGATCCCGTCGAGCCCTGCCATGAGCATGGCGGCGAAAGCGATATAGCCGTTGGCGGTCGGGTCGGGAAAACGGACCTCGATGCGTTTTGCCTTGGGACTTGGGCTGTACATGGGGATGCGGACCGCGGCGGAGCGATTGCGGCTCGAGTAGGCGAGGTTCACCGGGGCTTCAAAGCCAGGGACCAGCCGTCGATAACTGTTGGTAGTCGGGTTGGTGAATGCAGCCAGAGCCGGGGCGTGTTTCAGAATGCCTGCAATATAATGCATGGCAAGATCGCTCATGCCGCCATAGCTGTCTCCGGCGAACAGCGGTTTGTCTCCTTTCCAGATGCTCTGGTGGACGTGCATGCCGCTGCCGTTATCGCCGAAAATCGGCTTGGGCATGAAGGTGGCGGTCTTGCCCCATTTCCGGGCGACGTTCTTTACGATGTATTTGTACCAGTTCAGTGAATCCGCCATCTTGAGCATGGGCAGGAAGCGCAGATCGATTTCGGCCTGGCCTGCTGTAGCCACTTCGTGGTGCTGCTTCTCGACGCGGATCCCGACCTTTTCCATCGTCCGGACCATTTCATCCCGGATGTCCTGTTGGCTATCCGTCGGTGGGACGGGGAAGTAGCCTTCCTTGTACCGGGGCTTGTATCCGAGGTTGGGTTTCTCGTCGCGCCCGCTGTTCCACTGCCCTTCGCTCGAGTCGAGGAAATAGTAACCGCAGTGCGGGTTCTGGTCGAACCGGATGTCGTCCAGGATGAAGAACTCCGGTTCGGGACCAAAGTAGGCGATGTCACCGATGCCGGTCGACTTGAGATACGCCTCTGCCTTGCGTGCGATGTTGCGAGGATCGCGGCTGTACTCCTCTTTGGTGATCGGATCGACGATGTTGCCGATCAGGGAAAGCGTCACTTCCTTGAAGAAAGGATCGATGATTGCGGTTGCCGGATCCGGCACCACCAGCATGTCGCTGGCATGAATCGGTTGCCAGCCCCGAATCGAGGATCCGTCGAAACCAGAACCGTCTTCGAACAACGCTTCGTCCAATTCGCTTACGGGAATCGAGAAATGCTGCCAGATTCCGAGAAAGTCGTTGAATTTGATGTCAACCATCGTGACCTTGCTGTCTTTTGCAAACTTCAGAACTTCCTTCGGTGTCATTGCAGTCCTTCCTCATGTCACTGAGACTCTGCCGGGGCAGCACGATGACGTGTTGCTCGATCGGCAGACAGCCCACTTTCCTAAAGCGCGTCCGAACCCCGTTCGCCGGTGCGGATGCGGATCACGTCCTCGACCGGCAGGACGAAGATTTTGCCGTCGCCGATGCGGCCGGTCTTCGCGGCCTTTTGGATGGCTTCGACGACCTGCGCGATCATGTCGTCCTTGACGATGATCTCCAGCTTCACCTTCGGGAGGAAGTCGACGACGTATTCGGCTCCCCGGTAGAGTTCCGTATGTCCCTTCTGACGTCCGAACCCCTTCACCTCACTGACGGTGATGCCCTGCACGCCGATACTGCTGAGCGCTTCCTTCACTTCGTCCAGCTTGAAGGGTTTGATCACTGCTTCGACTTTCTTCATGTGGTCCCTCCTGACCCGAGTAGGCCCCCGGTGCGCCGTTGTGGTGTTCCCGCACGGCTCTCTGGGAGCGTTAGAGTTTCGCTTCTATGCGATATACGCGGTCGCGGCCTGCTGTCGATGCTTGCATGTAATCAAATACCTTCTGGAGCACTCAAAGCAATGCACGCGCCAACTGAAGCGGCACGTTGAGAGAAAGATTGCGTGATATTTCCGCGGAATGGAGTTGCCTGCGATGTGGGCAGTGCTGCTCTTTTGGTCAGCAGCGGTGACGCATGCGAGCCGGCAGGGCTGTTCGAGCCCGATTGCCGTCGCCGATGGTCGCGGTCTACCTCAGAAACGCAGGCGCGAGCGGCGACTGCGTTCTTGTTTGCGCACGTAGCGGCTTCCGAGCCATGTTCCCAAAACGATCCCCAGCACACCCAGGAACACGGCCAGGGGAGAAATGACGTGATTATCGGCCTCGGCGCCCGGGAGGGCGGCCTTCGGTTCTTCCGCGGGAACCGGTAGATTTTTTCGCTGCAATCCCTCCACGGCAATGGCGAGGCGCTCCAGTTCTTGCCGGATCTCTGCCGGGCAGTTTGGCGCACCCGTGGGTGCGGCAGCCGGTCCTTCACAGCGCTGTTTCAGTGCCGCCAATTCCTGACGCAACGCCAGGACCTCAGCTTCCAGTTCTCGGGCCTTCTGGGCTGCGCCGTGGAGTTCGGCCACTTCGTGTTCCGCCGTTACCGTGCGCAGAGCTTGCGCCGTTGCACTCGCGGCTGGTGCCGGCATCGTTCGGGTAGGACTGCCGGTTCGCGTTGCGCTGGGTGTATGCGTCGTGGACGGTTCTCGAGTGTGGGTAGGCGTGCGGCTCGGAACAGCCGTTTTCGTTCCTGTCGGTGAGCTTGTGGGGCTGCGAGTGGGGGTCGGTGCCCTGGGAGAACGGGTGGCAGTGTGCGTAGGAGAAGACCGGGGGGCAGCCGTAGATGGCGCTTCGGTCTTCTCCAGCGCCATGGGGCCGGTTGGTCGAGTCTCGGTCGCTGGTGGGGGAGGCTTGGTTGCGGTTGCCGGAACGAGACGGGTTACCGTCGGCCGTGGCGTAGGGGGGCGGGTCGAGGTTACTCGGGGTGTCGGTTTCATTTCCCCCGGCAACGAGAGGAAATTGTTGTGAATGTAGCCGACCTGACCGCTTGCCGTGATGATGCGGGCCCATTGACCACGCACTTCCTGGATCTCCACCGTACTGCCGCTGGGGATGCTGGCAAAGGGTGGAAATTCGTTGCCGGGACCACGCCGCACGAAGACGCGCTCGGTTCCTGTGACAATCGCCGTCGTCGTTTGAGCCTGCGCCGAAGATCCGCCCGTAAAGGGAAGCAGGCTGATTGCGAAGAGGATGACCGAAAAGAGGCAGAACACTCCCCGCCGGACGACGGCGGCGATCCGTCTTCGCTGCCGGACTGGTTCAAAGCGGGCGTTTGTCGTAGGCAATGTGCTCGACACCGATTCGGCCGGAAACTCAAAAAGAGTGGTCGGGGTGACTGGACTTGAACCAGCGACCTCACGGTCCCGAACCGTGCGCTCTACCAGTCTGAGCTACACCCCGTTGGTTTCATTTGTCTTTATAAGGAGGTCGCGGACGACCGAGCGGCGCTCTTAACAACACACCGCAGACATTGCAATGCAGCGGTGGACCGACAGCGGTGGACGGGATTGATCGGCCAGTCGAACGTGAATTCGTTGTTTGCCGTGTGGCCTCAGTCCGCACGATTTGCGGCCTGACGCATCTGTGTGATGGTGGCGGCGTAATCAGGTGTGCCGAAGATCCCGGATCCCGACACGAGGACATCGGCCCCGGCGGCGACCACTCGTGCGGTGTTTCGGGCCTTCACGCCGCCATCGATTTCGATGAGAAACTCGAGGGAGCGCTCCGAGCGCAACCGGCATGCTGCCGACAATTTGTCCAGTACGGCCTCGATGAAAGGCTGCGATCCAAATCCCGGGTGTACGCTCATGATCAGGAGCATTTCCACTTGATCGAGCACGGGTACGACGGCGCCCAGTGGCGTCTCCGGGTTGAGGACGACGGCCGGTTTTACCCCCAGATCGCGGATCTGCGACAGAATCTGGGGCAAGTTCTGGCAGGTTTCCACATGGACGGAGATGTAATCGGAGCCGGCCTCGGCGAAGGCGGGAATAAAGCGCTCCGGGTGTTCGATCATCAGGTGTGTGTCGAGTGTCAGCCGTGTGGTGCGCCGGACTGCTTTTACGATGTCTGGCCCGATCGTCAGGTTCGGAACGAAATGACCGTCCATGACATCGAGGTGGATCCAGTCTGCACCTGCTGCTTCCACGGCGCGAATTTCGTCACCGAGGCGGGCAAAGTCTGCGGAAAGGATCGACGCGGCGATACGGATCACGCGGGGACGATACTCGTGCGGTTGGCGCGCCGCAACCGCACCGCGTAGAAGCCGTCGAGTCCACCGCGATGCGGAAATGTGCGCAGGGTGCCGTCCACACCAGCCAATTCGCGTGCTTCAACAGGGAGGAAGAGGCCGGCATCTTCGGGATGGAGATCGGGGAATTCCGAGAGAATTCTTGCGGCGATTTGCTCATTTTCCTCCGGCATCAGGGTGCAGGTCGAATAGACGAGGACTCCGCCAGGCCGTAACCATGGAACCACACGGCGACAGATGAGGAGTTGCATTGTCGCCAGTCGCTCGACATCCTCCGGCGTCCGGCGCCATCGGACTTCAGGATGCTCGCGTAACGTCCCGAATCCCGAGCAGGGAGCATCGACGAGTATTCGATCGAATCCGCCCTCGGGCGGCTGCCACGCCAGAACGTCGGCCGTTACTGCTCGCACACAGGAAAGACCGAGCCGTCGCGCCGTCTCGCGGATTCTCTGTGTGCCGCTCTCATGGATGTCCAGCGCAATGATCTCGCCCGTATCGTCGATCAACTCGGCGAGGTGTGTCGCCTTGCCTCCCGGCGCAGCGCATGCATCCAGAATCCGGTTGCCCGGCTCCGGTGAGACGAGCAGCCCGATCAGTTGCGAAGACTCCCCTTGCGGCGTGAGGAGGCCATCCTCGTATCCCGGCAACCGTTCCGGCGATAGCCCCTCTATTTGCAGGCACAGGGGAGAATAGATGCCGGCACGAACCTGGATTCGCAGAGTTTCCCAATTTACCTGGAGTTGTTCCCTCGTCCTCTTTCGCCGGTTTACGCGCACGCTGGTCGGAGCCGGTTCGTTATTGGCCAGCAACAGCGCACGGGTTTCTTCCGCGCCGAGGACTGCGAGCCAGCGCTCGACCAGCCAGCGCGGGTGGGAGAAGCGGACACTGAGGTAGCCGGCCAGATCTCGCTCGGCCGCGGGGAGAGGGACGCCCCGCCATGACTTCGTGGCGCGGCGCAGCACGGCGTTCACGAACCCGGCGGCCATTCCTCCACGGTGCCGCTTGGCCAGCGAGACGGCGGTATCGACGGCAGCGAATCCTGGAATCTTGTCGAGAATACAGACCTGGTACATGCCAAGTCGCAAGGCGGTACGGATGGGTGGATCGAGGTCGACCAGTGGACGGTGGCAGAAACCTGCCAGCAAATGGTCGAGGTACCGTTGCCAGGCGATCGTTCCGTACACGAGGCGAGTCGCGAGCCCCTGATCACGCGGTTCCATGGAACTGCCCGCAAGCCGTGTCCCCAGCAGGGCGTCGGCGTACGCACCGGTTTCCACCTGCTGGAGAACCTCCCAGGCAAGCACCCGGGGGTCCGTGGTCGCACCGCGGCGAGGGCGCCGGGTCCTGCTCACCGATGCACCGGTCCGTTTCGGCTTCGTCACCCGAGGACCGTCCCGACCTGCACGTGTCCGCCGTGCGCGAATTCCGCAGCCATCATTCGCCTGCGGCCTTCGAGTTGGATTTCCTCGAGGCAGAGATCGCCTTCGCCCGTGGCCACACGGATGACCGTTCCCACGCCGGTAATGGTGCCGGGGATGGTGCTTGCTTCTGCTGCCTCGGCGTGTGCGCGATGGATCTTCAAGAGCTTGCCGTGCAGAGAGGTGAACGCGGATGGCCATGGATTGAAAGCGCGCACCCGGTTCGCGAGAAGCGTTGCCGTATCGGTCCAGCGGATGCGCCCGTCCTGCTTGCGAATCATCGGCGAGAGACTGGCAAGGGCAGCGTCCTGTGGTGTGGGCCGGATCTCTCCCTTCTCGATCCGGCAGAGTGTTTCGCCCAGTGCCTCGGCTCCGAGGAGGGATAGACGCTCCTGCAATTCCCCATAGGTTTCTGTGGGGCCTATCGGTGTGGATTTCTGTAGCAGGATATCGCCGGCGTCGAGTTCCTCCGTCATCTGCATGATCGTGATTCCGCTCGTGGTATCGCCGTTCAGGATGGCCCATTGGATTGGCGCAGCGCCGCGATACTTCGGCAGCAGAGAAGCGTGGACATTGAGGGAACCCAGAGGTGGCAGTTCGAGTACTGGGCGTGGCAGGATGCGCCCGTAGGCCACGACGACGATCAGGTCGGGCGCCCAGACGCGCAGTTGTTCGAGCAACTCGCCGCTACGGACCTTGACGGGCTGGAACACCGGCAGGCCGTTTGCCGTTGCGAACCGTTTGACCGGGGGAGGGGTGGAATGCTGTCCTCGCCCTGCCGGTTTATCGGGCTGGCACACTACGGCCGTGACGGTATCAGGGCCGTCGAGCAGGGTCTGCAAGGACGGAATGGCGAATTCTGGTGTGCCGAAGAAGACGATGCGCCAGCGGGTCACGGCACTTCCATAGCGGGTTGCGCGGTTGTGATCGACCTCTGCCGTCCCGAAGGCCGGTGCCGGCGTGGTGTGCGGTTCGTACCGCGGCGTCGTCGCGGATCAGATGTGGAGAGACGGCTTCTTCGGTTCGATGGGCACGCCTTCGCGGATCCATTTTTTCACCCGGCGGCGATACAGATCGCGTTTCAGGCGGCTGATCCGATCGATGAAGAGCTTGCCTTCGAGATGATCGATCTCGTGTTGCAGCGCCACGGCGAAGAGGTCCTCGGCTTCGATTTCAATTTCTTTCTGTTCCGTCGTCCACGCGCGGACAAGAACTCGCCTGGCACGTGTGACCTCGGCTGTGTAATCGACGACGCTCAAGCATCCTTCTTCCCACACGATCGAACCTTGCGCTTCGGCGATGACGGGATTGATGAGTTTCACCAGGTTCTTACCGGGTTCTTCCGTATTCACATCGACGACGATGATCCGTTCCTTCACGCCGACCTGTGGTGCGGCCAGACCGATGCCGGGTGCATGATACATCGTTTCCACCATGTCCTGGACGAGTGCTTCGATTGTGCCGTCGATGTTGGTGACCGGCTCCGACACTTCCTTCAATTCGGGTGACGGATAGGTCAGGATCTCTCGCAGTGCCATGAACGCACCCTAAGGATGATGGTCACTCTCGTTCAAGAGGCGGTGCGAAACGGTATGGCTTTCTTTCCCTCTGCTTGAATCGGTGCTTGCGCTGCTCGATCACGGTGATAATGATACCCATTATCAAATCAGTTCCGTTGGGAGGTCGAACCCGTGCTCCAATCCTTTCTGTTGATGTTTCGCGAGGGCCTCGAGGCCTTCTTGATCGTGGGTGTCACCCTGTCCTACCTGCGCAAGGTCGCACGTACGGATCTGGTCCGTGTCGTCCATCTGGCCGTTGCCCTCGCTGTTGTCGCCAGCATCGGCGCAGGCTGGCTCTTCAGCCAGGCGGATAACCGGGCGTTGTGGGAAGGGATCCTGGCCCTGGTCGCCGCGCTGATCATCATTCCACTCACGGTGCAGATGCTCCAGGCCGGCCGGCACATGCAGGCGCGAATCCAAACGGGGTTGGAGGACAGGCTACATCGGCGGGGTGCCGCATTGGCCGTATTTCTCTTCGTACTCTTCATGATCACAAGAGAGGGAATGGAGATGGCGCTGCTCTTATCGACGCTTCTCTTCAGTGTGGGCGAGATCCGGCTCGCCCTCGGCGCCTCCTTCGGAATTGGCGCCGCCGCGGTGCTGGCCTCGACGTATTCGCGTTATGGGCATCGCATCCATCTCGGTCGATTGCTGCAGATGACCGGGGTTTTCCTCGTTGTGTTTTCCCTGCAACTCCTGATCGTCGGCTTTCACGAACTGGCAGAAGCGAATGTTCTGCCTTATGCGGCGGTGTTGCACGATGTCACAGAGGCCTACGGCCCTACCGGCAAGTACGGTCAATGGTTCAGCTATCTGCTGATTCTGATACCGCTCGCCTGGCTCTCGATTGCTTCAGTGTGGAAAAGCATCTCGCCCCTGTTCGAAAGTCATGGCAATCATGCCGTGAGGAGGAGTTGAACGATGGGAAATGACCCCCGGGAAGAGGCAGAGACGCTACGCCACCTGCCCATTGCCGTCGGACGCTACGATCTGCGCGGACAGATCTCCGAACTTCGAGCGTCCAGCCAATATCGCACGACAAAACATGCCGCGCGCACGCTGTTCAAACGTCCCGAAGCGAGCGTCGTGCTCGTCGTTCTGGCGCAGGGCGAGGCACTGAATGAGCACCGTGTGGATCGACCGGTTCTGGTTCAAACCCTGGAGGGTCGAATCGAGATGCGAAGCGCGGGGCGCACGGAAGAGCACAGTGCGGGAGGCTTGCAGATGCTGGACACCTCCGTCGTCCATGATGTCGTCGCACGTGAAGACAGCGCCATTCTGATCATGATCCCGTGGCCAGATCCGTCGTAATCACACGTGGGCGCGGGCGGGGCCGTGCCCGGATCGAGGATCACAGCGCGACCCGCCCGATGTCACAGCATGTTGAGTGGATCGATGTCGACGATCAGGCGCAGGTCGGAGGCACGTGCCCGCTGGCGTAGTGCATCGAGGATTTGCCGCGCCGTGTGACGGACCGCGCTTCCGTCGCCTCTCAGCAGGAGTTGCCAGCGAAAGCGGTTTCTCAGACGCTCGATGGGTGACGGTGTGGGTCCGAGGACACGGACGGTTGTCAGATTGAGTTCCCGGACACGCGTCGCGAATTGTCGCGCAAGATCTTCCGTGGCCGAGGAGGATACTCCCTCGCATCGGACCAGTGCCAGACGTGCGAAAGGTGGATATCCAAGCTCGCGCCGTGCTGCCAATTCCTGCTCGGCAAAAGCCTGGAAATCGTGGTGCGCTGCGGTCTGCAGGCTGAAGTGAGAGGGCTGGAGCGTCTGGATGATGACTCGGCCGGGATGCGTGCCTCGACCGGCTCGTCCCGCCACCTGGGTGAGGAGTTGGAAGGTTCGTTCCGCGGCGCGGAAGTCTGGTAGGTTGAGAGAGAGATCCGCGAGCAGGACACCAACCAGGGTAACACCCGGAACGTCATGTCCTTTGGTGATCATCTGCGTGCCAACGAGGATGTCGTACTTTTTTTGTTCCCAGGCTTGAATGATCTGGCGCATCGCGCCTTTGCGGTTGGTCGTGTCGCGATCCATGCGACCGACGCGCGCTTCCGGAAGCAGTTTGCTCAGCGCTGCTTCGACCTGCTCGGTTCCCGCACCCCATGCGCCGAGACTCAGGCCACCACATTTTGGGCATGCTGCAGGGATGGGAACTGTGTACTCGCAGTGGTGGCAGCGCAGGGCCGAAATTCGCCGGTGCAGGGTCAGAGACACACTGCAGTTGGGGCAGGTGGATACTTCGCCGCATTGGTGACATTGCAGGAAATTTGAAAATCCTCGACGGTTCAGAAAAACCAGACTCTGGCCACGGGCTGCCAGGTTCGCTTTCAGCGCCGCGTGGAGTTGAGCCGAGACCAGAAGTGTCTTGCCGAGCGCGGAACCTCGGCGCAGGTCGATGAGGTCGACTGACGGCAACGGCCGAGCGGCAACGCGGGCGGGCAGCCGCAACAACGAGTACCGTCCTGCACGCGCGTTGTGATAACTTTCCATGGATGGTGTTGCGGATCCCAGAATCACGGGGCAGCCGGCCAGCTTGCCGCGCATCACGGCGACATCACGGCCATTGTACCGGATGCCGTCGTCCTGTTTGTAGGCAGCGTCATGTTCTTCATCGACGATGATCAGCCCGAGTCGAGGCACGGGAGCGAAAATGGCGGAGCGCGCGCCGACGACGATCGGCACCTCGGCACGAGCGATTTTACGCCATTCATCCCACCTCTCACCGTCCGTCAGATTGCTGTGCAGGACCGCCACGGCGTCGCCGAAACGCGCTCGGATGCGGTCCACGAGCTGGTGCGTCAGAGAGATTTCGGGCACGAGGACGAGAGCGCGACGCTGGTCGGCGATACAGCGTGCAATCGAACGCAGGTACACTTCGGTCTTGCCGCTACCCGTAACGCCCCAGAGAAGGAACGGTTGAAAGCCCCTTGGGATGGCGGCGCAAATGGTATCGACCGCCTCTGTCTGGGCGGATGAAAGCTCCACCAGGCGATCTTCACCGACGGTGCCAGGCAGGACCTCCCGGTAAATTTCCTTTTCGTGGCATTCGACCAGGCCGGCTTTCATGAGTGCCCGCAGTTTCTGGGAGGCCTCACCGAACGTGGATTTGAGTTCCATCGCCCGGGCGTGCCGCATCGGGTGATGGCGCAGATAGGCATAAACGGCAAACTGGGCCGGCCGCTTGCGTTGCCACTCCTGCTGCTGTTCGATCGTCAACTCACGGCAGGCACGATACCAGCGTTCCCGGCGTGTCGGACCGCCGGCGCCTTCCAGACGTTCGCTCAGGCGGACCCATCCACCCTTTTCGAGTCGCTTCAGGCGCCCCAGTGTGGCGTGCGGGCCATGACGCACCACGAAGTCGAGTGGTTCGGGACCGCGGTTGTCGAGCCAGCGCAGGAGCGACTGGTCCGCCGGGCGCAGATCGCCGGGCGGAGGAAGCGGACGGACGGTTTCCGCGAAACGGTGAATCTCCAGCCGGACGCTGCCCGGTAGTGCTGTGGTCAGCGCATCGGCGAAAGTGCCCAGATAATAGTCGGCCATCCAGCGCGCGAGATCGAGCACGCCGGGGTCGATGAGACGTTCGGTGTCGAGGACGGCAACGATCGGTTTCAATCGGGGGTGTGGCGACTGAGCGATTCGTTCGACGATGATCCCCACGACGCGTCGCGCCCCCAGGGGAACCACGATGCGCATCCCAGGAATCGCCAGGGCAGACATGGAGGCCGGCACCGAATAGTCCAGCATGCCGAGGTCACCGGCCGCAGGAATGATGACCACACGCGCGATCGGTGCGGCCTCGGGTACTTCGTCCGCGGTCGCTTGCATCGCCTCCGCGGTAGCATTCTATCGTCTGCTCCGGAAGCGATCGCTACGGGTAAGAACAATCGCGGTGCCATCGTTACAGGGCAGGGAACCGAATCTGCCGTGTTGGCCTGATTTCACAATGGCATCCGGAAGAAACGCCACCAGGAATAACTGTGCCAGGCACTGCAGGCGATCCATACGAGAGCCATGCGACGGAAATTCTCTGGGTCCATACGGCGTGAGGCCACGGTGATGACCAGAAGCGACATGACGAGTGGCGTGGTGGCGAAAATGTCCCAATCCCCAACGTATCCGAAAACCGGAAACCAGAAGCCGTTCAGGAATAACCAGCCGGCGCTTCCGAGCAGGAGCCAGCGTTCCCGGCGTGTGCGGCTGTATGCGGCAGCTTCCGGAAATGCGAGCAACGCCACCGGTGAAAGTGCAGCCAGACAGAAAAAGATGTCACGCAAGTGCACGGTACTGAAGAAATCGTATCCACAATTCGTGATGCAATATGCTTTTATCCACTGCACGGGGGCTTCGATGTTTCCCAGAGGCGATCCGCCGTATAGCGCAATACCGGCCTTGTAGAGTATGAGCGGTGGCACGCCCGCAGAGAGAAAGATGAGGATTCCGGCGAGCAGACGTTTCCAGCCGTTGCCGCGCCACACGTACCAGATGTGTGCGGGAAACCAACAGAGACCCGAACCGTGTGAAAACACCGCGAGAGAGAGAAACAAATTCGATCCGAAAAACCGGCGCCGTGTCGGATTGTCGAAGTACAGAGTCGTCACATAGGCGTACCAGCACACGAAAGCGGCTGTCTTGATGGTGCCTTTTTCGGGATAGCCAAAAAACAAGACCATGAACCCCGATGACAAGAGCATGGCGAGAACCAGCGGCCATTCCGCACTGAGAGCGCGACACCAGAGAAATAGACCAACGACGGCCAGCATGCCAAAGACAACGGATTCCAGTTGTACCATCGTGGAGGCCAGGACACCGTAGGCGGCACCCAGCCGGATCAGCGATGACGAGATGAGTACGCCGAGTGGTTCGGCCGGTTCTACAGATACGTATCGCGGCGGTTCTCTATCGATTCCGTGGTAGTCACCGAGCCAATACGGCACCCGTCCCATCCAGAACAGAACACCAAAGAAGACTGCCAGTCCGATCGATACGATGACGGGATGGCGCAATCGGGGCCGCCAGTTCGGGCACCAGCGACCGAGGCATTCGGCAACGACCATTGCCGCACCCGTATAGGCCGCGGCAGTGCCCGTACCGGGAGGGAAAATGTCACGCAAACCGCGCCAGAGCCACTGATCGACGTCATTTGGATATTGAGCCGCAAGAGCTGCGGCAACGACCACGAGCAGCAGCCGTATCTCAGTGCTTCCAAACATCCGGTACCCTGTGGCGACGCATGGCGATGAGTGTTCCATAGCCTCACCGTTGCGTGCAACGGGTGGCAGATGTGCCCTGATTGTGACGTTGAACTCCTCTCGGAGGATTCGGGGACCTGTTGGTTCTCCCTGCGTACGGCGATCGCGTGATGGACCCGATTCTCAGCGGCTCTAGATTGCAGCTTCAATGTTTCTTTTCGGATTGAAGGTTTTTCCCCCACCGCATAAACGGGGGCCCATGATCTGGTGGATCGTTCTCTTGTTGATACTTCCGTTCCATCTCGAGGCCCAGGAATTCGAAGGAGAGGGACCTCTTCCGGCGCGGAATTTCCAGCCAATCCAGCAGATTTTTCTGAACCTGCCTTTCGAACGTGCACAGGTGCTCGCTCCCGGCCGCTGGCGGCTCTACGTGGAATCCGCGGAGAGTAACGAGATCGCGACCAATCAGGGGCGGGTCGAAGCGGCACTGAAGTTCGAACAGAACCGGACCGTATTGGGCGGCGCGATAGGTGTGCATGCCGGCTGGGAAGCCGGTATGGAAGTGCCTTTCCTTTCGCGCTTCGGCGGCTTTCTCGATCCTCCCATCGATTTCGTCGAGGATCTCTTTGGACTGAGCAACGTCGAGCGCAAGATGTGGCCAGACAATTCCTTTGGTGCGTATTCCGTGGACCGTGACGGGAAGCCGCTTTTCCGCGGGCAACGGCAGTACATGGAACTCGGTGACATTTCCTTCTTCACCAAACATGCCGTCTGGCAGCCTGAGGTTGGCCCGAGGGTGTCGTTGCGCGCCGCCGTCAAGGCTCCAACGGGGCGGTCGAGCAGTATGTTCGGAAGCGGTAAGATGGACTTCGGTTTGGGTTTGGCGGCGGAGCAGCAAGCTCTGTCCTGGTTGGTCGTCTACGCGAACGTGGCCCTGATCTATCCGATGGGTCCGATCACGCCGCAACGACTCACGCTCAATCCGATCGTGACGCAGGGACTGGCGGTCGAAGGCCAACTGGGGAAGGGCTTCTCGGTGGTTTTCCAGCAAGGAATGTACACGAGTCCATTCCACGGATTGGATACGCGAGTGCTGGAGGGAACGGTGGTGGAACTGGCCCTGGGCCTGAACTGGCGTTGCGCCGACTTTTTGTTTCAGTTGGGCGGGATCGAGAATGTCAGCGGTGTGGCGCAGGCGGCGGATTTCACCCTGCTCGCGCGCCTGGTCTTTTCGCCCCGGTACTTAGACCTTGCGCTGTGAATGTTTCGGCGAGGGCGCTTCGGCTGCTGGTTGTTTCCAGGCAAGCAGAGCTGCGCCGTCCGGGAATGCGGGCCTCACTTCGATTTTGCCGAATCCGGTGGTAGTGAGCCATTCGGACATCTTCTCGACGTTTCGGAGTACCGGCGGTTTCCCGAATTCGCCGGTCTGCCAGCGCCGGAGGTGTGGCCGGTCGCGAGTCAATGTGCTGCAGACCAGACATCCCCCCGCGGCAAGGGACCGATGCGCAAGCTGGAGAGTCTTGCGAATTGCCTCTTCTCGTTCGAACCAGGGGAACAAATTGATCGCCAGGATGACGTCGGGATCGCGGCTGGTGAGGTAGCTCGACGGGTCGGTGGCGTCACCGACAGAGAACGTGATGCATTTCAGGCCCTCGGCACGGATCAGTTCACGGCCGAGAGTCACCTTGCGCGGGTCGCGATCGTGGCAAACGATTGTCAGGCCGCGGTCATGCCGTCCACGCGCGATCTCACGAAGATACGGAGCCGTTCCCGAGGCGATATCGAGCACGGTCGTGGTCAACCCGAGTGACTCCCTGCGCTGGAGCAATTCCTCGACGATCTTCCTGGTGGCCTGAATATGTTGGCGGAGGGCATCCCAGGCCTCGACCTGCAAGAACATCCGGTCAATGACCTTGCCCAGAACGCCCCGGCCCTGTGCCTGGTTGCGATACGCGTATTCTTGCACGGCACCCGATGTGACGCCGTGTTCGGCGATGAGACGGAATCCCTCCGAATAACGGCCGAGGAGGCGGGTCAGGCTAGGTCCGAACGGCATCGCGCCGCGACGCTAAAGAACCGGTGTGGAGAGTGCAAGGTCAGGTATTTTCCAGGGTCGTGACAGAACATCCGGGGCAATCCGCGGATCAACTGTGCACAACGGGGTGTGGAAGGTCCTGTAGGCCGGGCGTACGTGCCTGACTGGACACCCCGCGACTCCGAGCTAGAGTCGCGCGCGTCGGGAGGGACCATGCCGTACAGACGTGCCGAAGAGATGACCTACACAGAGTTGCGGGAGCTCGATCTCACGCGGACCGTTTGTTTCCTTCCGGTGAGCGCCCTCGAAGTGCATGGGCCGCATCTGCCTCTCGGGATGGATTTATTCATGGCACGATGGATGGCGGAGGAGGCGGGCCGGCGGTTTTCTGAAACGCATCCGGACTGGAACGTCGTTCAGTTGCCGCCGTTGCCGCTGGGCACGGACGAATTGCCGTTGGCCGGTTCCATGGAAGTGTCACAGCGGACGCTCTACCAGACCTTGTTATCGCAGGGACGGTCCCTGGCGCGTGCAGGGTATCGCTATATCGTTCTGACAAACGGCCACGGTGGACCGCGCCATGCGGCAGCCATCGAGTCTGCCTGCCGCCGGGTCAGCAAACGCTACGCGATCCAGATGTTCTCCCCTGCGGCGCTCGTCTTGCACAGGATCATCACGGGCCAACGTTTCGCGACGGTCGAATCTCTGCTCGGGCGAGTCCTCGGCGAAGAAGAGCGCCACGGCCTCCTCAATGGTGAACATGCGGGGAGTTGGGAAACATCCTTCATGCTCGCCCGCAATCCGAGCCTCGTCGCTCCGTCCTGGCGGGAGCTGCATTTCACCAGACCGCCGAGTTTCGGTCCCCTGGTTCGAATCGGAGAGAGGTTGGCCGGGCGGCGCGAACGGCGCGGGCGGGATGCCACCAAGGTACGCGAGTTGTTCGGCGGATTATCCCGAGGCATCGGTTGGCTGCTGAACGCCCAGTACGGCTACGGGGGCACGACGGTTACCTATTCGGGAGATCCGTCCGTCGCCTCTGCGGATGTCGGGCACGCGTTTCGTGAAGTGATGGTGCGCGACTGTGTGGAGATCGTCGAAGCCGTGACTGCGGGCCGCATGCATGCGACGGAGGTGCGCAGCATCGCCTCCGATCATCCTCCGATCCAGCCGAACTTCGGACTGAAGCTTGCGCTGGCCGTCACCGCCGTGCTCGGGCTTCTCATTCTGTGGTGAGGAGTGAGTGCCGGATCGGGTACGGACTGGGACCGGTTCGCCTTCCTACCGGTGCAAGAACACGGGGCAGGTGGTATTGCGCAGGACGTATTCGGTGGTGCTGCCGAGCACCAACTCGATGATGCGGCTGTGGCCGTAGGCCCCGATGAACAGCAGGTCGTAGTGATGTTCACGGAGAAAATTGGCGATGCGTTCGGGTGCATTGCCCGTCTGTTGCAGTTCGAAGCTCGTTGGCAGGTCGTACGAGGAGAGATAGCTTTCGGCCTCGCTCAAAATCTTGCGTCCCGCCGTTTCATCGCGATTTACCGTGAGCACGCTCAATGGCAGAGCGAGCGTCGCACAGAATTCCGCCGCGGATTGCATCGCGGCAGCGGCGCGTTGGCTGCCATCGTAGGCCAGAAGCGGCCGGGTGCATTCGCGGAATTCCTGGGTGCATACAAAGACCGGTTTTGCCGCTCTCCGAGTGATATTCTCTGCGGTGCTGCCGAGAAGTCCGGTCGAGAACTTCTCGTTGACTCCACGATGACCGATGATCAGCAAGTCGGCCGTCTTGGTCGCTTCCGCAATCTCGTTGGGGACCACACCGGTGGCGAGGATGCTGTCGTACCGTACCCCTGCCGCCGCCGCCCGATCACGGAACTCATCGAGAATGCCTTTGCCCCTCTCCTGCAGGACCTCGCGCATTCGGGAGGAGAAGTCGAGGTAAGGCTCGAACCCAAGAGATCCCGAGATGTCGTGAAAGAAAGACCCTTCGATCGAAACGATGTCAATTACGTGCAGACCGAGGAGTTTTGCTTCCAGCTTCTGGGCCAGCCATATTCCGTAGCGTGCTGCCGTGCGTGAGTGCTCGGATCCGTCGAGTCCGACCAGGATCGTTTTGATCATGAAGCACCTGTATCACCCTGGCCCCGAGTCGAACAAGATCATGTGCCGGCAGGCCACCTCGGTAGGCCGAAGAGCCGTGCAGGCTGTTGTCTGACGCCAACGGTGCGTGTAAGGATGATCACCGTGAAACATCGTGCTGAAAAGACGGATCGGGCAGGCGCACAACTCGCGATGCTGGAGGAATTGAAACAGGTGGCCGTTCAACTGGGTTTCCAGGTCCGAGAGGAAAAATTGCTGCGCGAGGTGGGCTATCACGTGCGAAGCGGCGGCTGCCGCCTGCGGAACACGAATCTGATCCTTCTCGACCGGCAAGCCTCGCCGAACGCTCGACTCGATGTGCTGGTCGATGTGCTGGCAACGATGCGTCTCGATGATGTGTATCTCTCGCCAGCAGCCCGGGAATTGCTCGATCGGGCCGTTTCCGGAGCGGACGGCATCGAGGTTGCGGCTCCTTAGCCGCCCGCGAGGCTGAGGTGCCCCGAGCAGCCCAGAATCCTGCAGACGGCCGGTTCGAGATTTTCAAGGATCACCTGCGCCGGCAGGGGTTGAAATCGACCTCGCAGCGCGACGATATCGCGCAGGTCTTCTTCGGAAGTAAACGGCACATCAGCGTCGATGAACTGTACCGGGCCGTCAAGAAGATCAACCCGCGGATTGGTTATGCCACCGTGTATCGAACGATGAAGTTGCTCACGGAATGTGGTCTGGCCACGGAAAGCCATTTCCGGGACGGGGAGGCGCGCTACGAGAGCGCCGATGAGAGCCACCATGATCATCTGATCTGTGAGGAGTGTGGCCGGATCGTGGAGTTCGAGGAGGAGCGGATCGAAGAGTTACAGGCTGCCGTGGCCCGCCGGCTGGGCTTCTTGTTCACTGGTCACAAGATGGAACTGTACGGCGTGTGTGCAGATTGTCAGCGCAAATCCAGCGAAGCTCCTGCCGCTCGAAAGGAGAAAAGCTGATGCCGTTGCCGGACCAACTATCCGTTCAGGAACTGAAGCGACGCCTCGACCAGGGCCATCAGATCGTCCTGTTGGACGTTCGTGAGCCGGAGGAAGTGGCACTTGTCCGGATCGACGGCTGCGTGCATATCCCGATGGCCGAAATCCCCAACCGGATACACGAACTGGCCCCGCAGGCGGACATCGTCGTCTACTGCCATCACGGTCTCCGCAGTGCCAGCGTGGCTGGCTTGCTGCGGCGGCAGGCATTCTCCAATGTGGCCAATCTGACCGGCGGCATCGATGCCTGGGCCGCCCTCATCGACCCGCGTCTTGCCCGCTATTGAAAGGCGCCGGGGGGTGGCGCCCTCGGCATGGACGCGGTTCCACGTTTTCCGTTCCCTGCCCGGTCCCGCCGTCAACGACCTGCCGTGAGTCCAGTGGTCTCCTCCAGGCCCAGCATCAGATTCAGATTCTGAATCGCGACGCCACTGGCCCCTTTCCCCAGGTTGTCGAGAATGGCCATCAGCAAGACGTGGCCGGAAGGATGCGGCAGTACGTGCAAGTCGATACGATTGCTGTCGTTGCACGCCAGCGGATCAAAACTGCGGTTGTCGGAACGCACGGGGTCCTGGTAGCGCACGACCCGCACGAAGGGCTCGTCTTCGTACCGTTGAGCCAGGACCTCCCAGATCTCTTTTGCAGGACGTTGTAGCAACTGGGCGTGCAGCGGGACCTGCACCCGCATGCCGCATCGGAAGGGACCGACGGAAGGTTCAAAATACGGTTCCCGCCGCAGGCCTGTATACCGCATCATTTCGGGGACGTGCTTGTGGACGCGTTCGAGCGCATAGGGCGCTTCATAGGGCAGTGACAGGAGCCCCTCCGCGGGATCTTCCCACTGTTCGATCAACTGCCGTCCTCCCCCTGAATAGCCCGACAGGGCGTGGATCGTCAGCGGACTTTCCGGGTCGAGAACTCGTGCGTCGATGAGTGGGCGGAGCAGGAGTACGAAGGCAGACGAGTAACAGCCCGGGTTGGACACCCTCTTGGCGGCACGTATCTTTTCGCGCTGGCCGGGAACCAGTTCGGGTAAACCAAAAACCCAGTCCTCGGCGACGCGGTGTGCCGTGCTCGCGTCAATCAATCGCGTCGGATGATCGGCCGCCCAGGCGGTGGCTTCCCGAGCAGAATCGTCCGGCAGGCAAAGGATGGCCAGGTCCGCCGTGCGTAGCATCTGGCGGCGCGCCTCGACGTCCTTACGCCGTTCATCCGGCAATACGATCAACTCGATGTCGGATCGGGGCTCCAGCCAGTCACGGATGCGCAGGCCAGTCGTTCCAGCGTGTCCGTCGATGTAGACCTTCGGTCGCATGCAGCGAGGCTAACCCCGGATGCCTGCCGACTCAATCGTCAGGATTCCCCTCGCGTCGAGAATTCTGCCAGGGCGAAAGGCCCGATTCCGCGATCCATCCTCTTGCCGCTTGCCTTGAAGGCGCCGCCATCGCTAAGGCGGGCGCAGTATTTTGCGAGGAAAGCCGATTGGATGAGCACAGCGTATAACTGCAAGAGGTGCCCGGGGTTTTGCTGTTCCTATCCGGTCATCGAGGTCACCCAGCGAGACATCCGGCGTCTCGCAAAGCATTTCGGGATCGAGCCTGAGCAGGCTGAGAAACGGTTTACCCGCAGTGGAGATGATTCCAAGCGGATTTTACGGCGCAAGCAGGACGAACATTTCGGCCGTATCTGCCGGTTGTTCGATACCGTAACACGACGCTGCACCGTCTATGAGGCGCGACCCGGTGTCTGCCGCGAGTATCCGACCATGTACCGTTGCGGATACTACGAATTCCTCAAATTCGAGCGGTATCAGCAAGAGGACCGGGACTGGGTTGCCACCACTTCCAATGGAGAATGGCCATGAGGGCGGAGTGTGTGCTTCGGCCGCGGGTCCGGACCGATCGGTGGAGGCCACTTTTCACGCCACGGGCAACGGGTTGCTACGTCAACGACCATACAGTGGTGCGTGCGCGGGATGGGCGCTGGCACGTCATCGGCATCACCAAAATGACGCCCGAAATGAACTCCGACCAGGAGCGTTATTTCTGCCACGGTTCCGGGGTGTCGCTGGTGGACGGTGATTTCGCCGAACACTGGAAGGCCTGTGATTTCGGCCATCGGGCCTGGGCGCCCGCCGTTGTTTTCGATGGACAGAAATACGCCATGCTCTACGGTCCTGGTCTGTTGCGGGCCGCGGTGTGTTTTGATGATAGCCTCGACCATTGGCTGGAAGTGCCGTGTTCGGTGGTGGGCGCTCCACCTACCGGAAACCTGCGCGACCAGATGGTTGTTCGTCTCGATGAGGACACGTGGCTCATGTACGCCACGGCGCTCTACGAGGGCCGCGGCGCAATCAGTGTGTTCGTGTCGGAGAATCTCGTCGACTGGCGTTTTGTGCGCTTTGCCTGGCGCACATCGTCTTTCGTCGTGCGCCAGGCTCCCTGGTCTGCAGCCGAGTCGCCGTTTGTCTTCCGGCACGGCGGCGAATACATCCTTTCCGTAACCTACACGACGAGTGTGGACGGACCTGCCGATTACCACAACACCCTGTTGTTCCGCTCGCCCAACCCTTTCGATTTTGGCAGCTACGATGGCGCCGAATCGGATGTCTGGGCCTCCCTACCGCTGCATGCGCCGGAATACATCTGCGATCCCGCGACGGGCCAGTGGTACGTGACTTCAGCCGGCTGGCCCGGTGACATCTTTTCCTCAGTCCTTCCCGGCAGCGTCGCAATCACCGAGTTGGACTGGCAGGCCGATGCTTGATCCCGCCTCCTGGCGCATGCCTATGGCCGATCAGTCTTGCGTTTTGTGAAGCGCGGTATCCCGGGATGTATCCGCGGCGAGGACGAAGATAGCCACGTCGGCGTTCCAGTTCGGATCTTCGGTCACCAGCGTGTTCGTCTCGGTGTCGAGATAAACGCGCCGTTCGATCCGGATTCCCTTGGTGGCACAGAGTTCCTCGAAATCGAGAATCGACGGAAAGCGACGATTCGGGGAATTCCACCACTCGAACTTGTAGGGTCCTTCTGATTTCGGCGAACGGCCGGTTCTGTACAGCATGCTCCTCAGCTTGTGGTAGGCGAAGTTCGGAAAGCTCGCGATGGCCCGGCGCCCGACACGCACCATTTCGCTCAGGATGTGTTCGGTCCGCGTGACCGACTGCAGGGTTTGCGAAAGAATCACCAGGTCGAACTGTCCGTCGCTGAACAACGCAAGACCGTCTTCGAGATTGTGTTGAATGACGTGCAGCCCGCGTTGCACGCAGCGCAGGATGGCGTCTTCGTCCAGTTCGATTCCCACGAGGCGCTGGTGGCCCTGTTCCCGGAGTTGCGCCATCAAACCGCCATCGCCGCTGCCCAGATCGAGCACGCTTGCGCCCCTGGGGATCAAGGCGACGATTTCTTCGTAGTCGAGCCGTTCGCCATGGAAAATGCTGGTCGGTTCGGGGGCTCGGTCGGGCAGTTGGATGCCCCATTCACGATTGCTGCACAGATTCGCCAGAAAGCCACCGATCATTCCGCCATAGATTTCCAGCTTCTCCTCGAGGAGAAAGGAATCGTGTCCTCCCTGCGTCTCGATGTTGCAGTAGGATACGTCGCGGTCACTGGCCGCCAGGGCATGTACGATGGCTTTGCTTTGCTGCGGTGGAAACAGCCAGTCGCTGCTGAAGCTGAGGACCAGCCATTGGCACTGCGATCGTCCCATCAGGGTCTGTAGTTCCGCCGCGGTGCCGCCGAGATCGAACAGATCCATGGCCATCGACAGTGTGACGTAGCTATTTGCGTCGAACCGCTCGACGAACTTGTGTCCCTGGTAGGCGAGATAGGACCCGACGGAAAATTTCTTTTCGAACGCCGTGGCGATGTCTCGTGGCTTGAGGCGGCTCGGGTCGAATTTGGCCGTCATGGCATCGCGCGAGAGATAGGTGATGTGCGCCAGCATGCGGGCCAGGGCGAGACCTACGTTTGGGCCGTTGCCGTGCTCATAGTATTGGCCGCGGCGGTAGCCCGGATCGTGCAGAATGGCATTGCGGCCGACCACGTCGAAGGCCACGGCCTGGCTGGTCAGCCGGGCCGAGGTCGCCAGTGCAATACAGCCGCGTACCCGCTGCGGTAGGCTGGTTGCCCATGCAAGAGCCTGTTGGCCGCCGAGCGAGCCGCCGATCACGGCGCAGAGTTGGTCGATTCCCAGATGGTCGAGGACTCGCCGTTGCACTTCGACCATATCGCCGACCGTGACGGCCGGGAAATCGGCGCCGTAGGGCCGTCCGGTACGCGGGTTCGTGCTGTTTGGTCCGGTGGTGCCACGGCAACCACCCAGGACATTCTGGCAAACGACGAAGTAGCGATTCGTATCGATCCATTTTCCGGGTCCGACGAGAATATCCCACCAGCCCGGCGTATCGTCTTCGGTGTGCCGCGCCACATGCGAGTCACCGCTGAGAGCGTGACAGATCAGTACCGCGTTGTCGGCCTGAGGACTGAGCGTACCGTAGGTTTCGTACTGGACTTCGACCTGCGCCAATTCTCCGCCCAGTTCCAGTGCGAGAGGGCCCTCGAGGACCATCAGTCGCGCATGGCGCAACGGGGCTGCGCTGCGTTGACTGTCGCTACTCGAGAATTCCAGAGCGTCTGCTTCCACTGCCATCGGTCGATTTTCTGGATTGGGTTACGAGAGGGTTGCGGACTCGCCGTACCGGAAAGCGGCGCCGGGACGACGCCTTCCGGTACAGTCGCGGAGCAATCCGCCGATCGGTTGCACGGTCTACGATTGAGATGCTTCGAGCGCTGCGTCGAGATCTGCGATGATGTCGGCAACGTCTTCGATTCCCACTGAGATCCTCACATAATCGTCCGAGACGCCGGTTTCCTTCTGTTCCTGAGGGGTCAGTTGGGAATGGGTCGTCGAGGCGGGATGGATCACCAGTGTCTTGGCATCGCCGATATTCGCCAGATGACTGGCGAGTTTCACACTGTTGATGAATTTGACCCCCGCATCGGCACCGCCTTTGATCCCGAAGCCGATGACGGCGCCACACCCGTTGGGCAGGTAACGCTTCGCATTTTCGTGGTCGGGGTGGCTCTTCAGACCCGGATAGTTCACCCAGGTCACGCAATCGTGTTTTTCGAGGAAGCGGGCCACCGCGAGGGCGTTCGAGCAGTGCCGCTCCATACGCAGGTGCAGGGTCTCCACGCCGAGCAGAAACAGGAAGGCGGCAAACGGACTTATGCACGCTCCTGTGTCTCGCAGCCAGTGCGTGCGTATGTGCAGGACGAACGAAATGTTTCCGATTGGCCGCAGCGCTTCTTCGAAAACGACGCCGTGGTAGGCTGGATCCGGTGCGCAAAACTCGGGCCATTTCTCGGGCGTTTTCGCCCATGGGAAGTTGCCGCTGTCCACAACCGCTCCGCCGATGTGGACACCGTGTCCGCCGAGGAACTTGGTGGTCGAATAGATCACCACGTCCGCACCATGTTCGAAAGGCCGGAGCAGGTAGGGTGTGAAGGTATTGTCGCAAAACACCGGCAGGTCGAGCGAGTGCGCGATGTCGGCAATGCGCTGGAAGTCGGGAACATCGTTTCTCGGGTTGCCAACGCTCTCGAAATAAACACAACGCGTGTTTTCATCGGCCAGTTCGCGGATCTTTTCAGGGTGGTGCGAATCGAAGAAACGGACTTCGACACCCAATTTCTGGAGCGTCTGTGTGAAGAGCGTCCACGTGCCGCCGTAGAGGCTGGTGGCGGAGATGAAATTCTGTCCGCTGTGGCAGATGGTCAGCAGAGCGGCCGTGATGGCCGATTGTCCCGAAGCGAGAGATAGGGCCGCCGCACCCCCCTCGATCGCAGCGAGGCGTTTCTCGAGCACGTCGTTGGTGGGGTTCATCAGACGTGAATAGATGTTGCCGAACTCTTTCAGAGCGAACAGGCTGGCTGCGTGTTCTGTGGTGTCGAACAGGTAGGACGATGTCGCGTAGATGGGTACCGCCCTCGAATGTGTGAGCGTGTCCTTCTCCTGCCCCGCATGAAGCGCAAGTGTGCCCAGTCCGGGTTTCCGTGTGTCTGCCATAATTTCTCCAGGCCTCCTTCGATGAGAACGACGCAGAGTTAATCACCCGAACGAGCGCGCATCCAGACTTGCCGGGGAATTGTCCACGTCTGTGGTTGCCGGTCGATGCTCCTCGCCCTGTGCCGTGGATCGGTGTTGACTGCCTTTTGTCTGCCGCAGGCGGGCACCTGCCGGGATGTTGTGGATTGGGCCAGCGCAGGTTCCCCACGCATTCCGCAAACGAACACGCCTTCGGTACGGGAGACATCCGCAGGGTGATGATGGAAAAAGATCGAACATTCCGATCCTGCGAATGAGGGAAAAACCCCTCGGCTGGTGTGTTGGTGTGAAATTTCCGTCCACACCGGCTCTGGATCTTCGTGCCTCCGAAGTTCGGTCCCTTTTACCGTCGTTTACGGCCCTCACGGCGAGATCCGCGCTTGTCGCCCTCTTCGCGTTTCGGTGCACCCGCGCCGGAGCCGAACAATTCTTTCAATCGGTCTTGCACTGGCACGCGCTCTTCCTGGTGGCGCTGGATGCGAGCTTCGATTTCCAGACTCGATTGGATCTCGCTCAGGAATTCATCGATCGCCAACTCGGCCAGCGCGTCGATCCTGGAACCAAATCGGGCTCGAAGCTGTTCTTTGGCTGCTTCGTGAAGCAACTCACGAAAAGCGGGCCGGGCGACATCAACCGCCTCGGAATAGAGAACTTGCGAGATCTCCAGTTGAAGGAACTGCGTGTCGGCATGCCCGCCACGGCCTTCCTGCCCGCCGCAACACTCGTCCGGGCGGCCATCCCGGCCTCCCCGGCGTTCGCTACCACCACCGTCGTGACGCATATCGCCACGGTTCTGTCTATCGTCTCCGTGCTGATCCATGGTTCTTCCTCCAGATGTGAAATCCATAGCAAAGGTGGATGCGACAGGGCTACCGCGAAACATGGGGAGAGCCCGCCTCCTCTTGCCGTGGAGTTCTGGATCCCGAGGGATTTCGTGACCTGCCCGCTGTGCGACTCAGCCGAGAACCGAGTGAAGGTGGTGCAGAAGTTGGCAGCGTACGTTCTCGGGAACGTCGTCGTCGCTCAGCAGCGACAGATCACTTCGATACCAGTTGCAGTTGCGGATATAGTAGTAGGAGAAAATCGGATCGAAGCTGATGGAGGTAATGAGGGCGTAGTCTTCGAGTCGGGTGGCCAGGACCCTGTGATCTTCCCCCACCACCAGGTGTTTGTGGTGGATTGCCTTGAAAAGGTTCAGTCGCGCTCCAATATAACTTCGGAGGCAAGACCGGCGCACACCGAGGGAGTGTTCACTCATTGGATTCGTCCTGCCGCTCACCGCTCACGTTGTGGTCCCCGAGATGCCGGTATGGTACTCAGGAATTCAAAGCTAAATCAAGGATACTAATTCATGTCATCAGAAATTCATTCGGTAGAACCGGTCCGGTTTTTTCTCGATCGCTTCGGATTGCGACAGCGCAACCTGGAAGAAACGGTGGGTGGGGCCATTGCGCGCCGTGCTGATCTGGCGGACCTCTACTTCGAGTTGCGTACGGTGGAGTCGCTCAGTCTGGAGGACGGAATCGTGCGTTCGGCGGGCCGGCATGTGACCCAGGGTGTCGGCGTTCGCGTGGTTGCCGGAGACAAGACCGGCTACGCGCATTCCGACGACGTCACCCTCGATAGTCTGAAGTTGGCGACCCGGACGGCGCAGGCCATTGCCCAGGGAAGTCCGGAGTCACGCGTTGTGGGAGTACGGCCCACCCTGCCTTCGCACGATCTCTACCGTCTTGTCCGAGCGCCGATCGACTCACCCCTCTCGGAGAAGGTCGATCTGCTCAATCAAATCGACATCGCTGCGCGCGCTTACGATCCGCGCATCAAGAATGTGATGGCGAGTGTCGTGGTGGAGGAGAAGGTCGTCGTGATCGCGACTTCGGCCGGATTCGTCGTGGGCGACCGTCAGCCGATGATCCGATTGAGTGTCACCTGTATCGCTCAGGAAGGGAGCAGGCGCCAACAGGGGACGTATGGCGGAGGCGGGCGTGTCGAGTATTCGTTCCTGCTCGAAGACGAGCGCTACCTGAGATTCATGCGCCATGCGGCCGATCAGGCCCTGCGTAATCTGCATGCGATCGATGCGCCGGCCGGACAGATGACCGTCGTGCTGGGTCCGGGCTGGCCTGGTGTCTTGCTGCACGAGGCGATCGGGCACGGACTGGAGGGTGATTTCAATCGGAAGAAAACGTCGGCCTTTTCCGAGTTGCTGGGGAAGCAGGTGGCTTCCGAACTTTGTACGGTGATCGACGATGGCACGATCGCTCACCGCCGTGGATCGCTCAATGTCGATGACGAGGGAACGCCTACCGGTCGCACCGTGCTCATCGAGAAAGGCATCCTGCGGGGATATCTGCAGGACCGTCTCAATGCCCGGCTGATGGGCATGCCGCTCACGGGCAATGGGCGGCGCGAGAGCTTTGCGCATATCCCGCTGCCACGCATGACGAATACCTTCATGCTGGCGGGAGAGTCGACACCCGATGAGATCGTCCGTTCGGTTGATCGTGGCCTGTACGCCGCCTATTTCGGGGGCGGTCAGGTCGACATCACCAGCGGCAAGTTCGTGTTCTCCGCCAGCGAGGCCTATCTCATCGAAGGTGGAAAGATCACCCGTCCAGTGAAAGATGCAACCCTGATCGGTAACGGCCCGGATGTGCTGAAACAGATCTCGATGGTCGGCAACGACCTGCAACTCGACGAGGGAATTGGCACTTGCGGCAAGGACGGGCAGTCCGTTCCGGTTGGTGTCGGCCTACCCACGATTCGTATCGATGAGATCACGGTCGGTGGGACACAGTCGTGAGAGGGAAGGGAACACGATGAGTCGTCAGGAGCTAGGGGACATTGCCGATCATCTGCTGATGGCCGCCTTGCACTGCGGCGCTACGGCAGCCGACGTTGTCGTCGCCGAATCCCAATCCCTCGAAGTCGGTGTGCGGCTGGGCGAAATCGAGAAGCTCAAACAATCGCGCCAGAAACATTGTGGTTTACGGGTTTTTGTCGACAAGCGCAGCGCCATCACCTCGAGTTCCGACTTCTCGCGCCAGGCTTTGGACCAACTCGCTGCCGATACCTGTGCTCTGGCGAAGATCGTTGCGGCGGACGGGTACTCCGGTCTGCCAGATGCAAAGGAACTGGCGCAGGACAACCCCGATCTGGACCTCTTCGATCCGGAGGTGGAGTCCTTCACCCCCGAGCAGGGGATTCAGATGGCCACCGAGGCCGAAGCGGTTGCGATGGCTGTCGACCCCCGCATCACGAACTCGGAGGGTGCGGAGTGCAGCGCTGGAACTTCCACTGTGTTCTACGCGGCGAGCAATGGTTTTCGTGGTGGATATTCCGATTCAGGAGTATCGCTCAGTGTCGTGCCGGTTGCTGTGGACAACGGTTCGATGCAGCGTGATTTCTGGTACTCGGCGCAGCGTCACCTTGCCAAGCTGGAGGATGCGGCGGCAGTCGGCCGTCGAGCAGCGGAACGAACGCTGCGCCGGCTCGGTGCCCGTTCGGTGTCCACCTGTGAGGTACCGGTGGTTTTCGATCCGGAACTTGCCAGCGGATTGCTGCGCCATCTTGCCGGCGCCATTTCCGGCTACTCGCTGTACAAAGGTACCTCGTATCTGATCGGTAAGCTGGGTGAGCGAATTGCGCCGGAGTTCGTCACGGTCATCGACGATGGCCGCCTGCCCGGCCGCCTCGGTTCCAAGCCGTTTGACGGCGAAGGTCTGCCGACCCGCCGTAATGTTGTCCTCGAAGCGGGCGTTCTGGCCAGTTACCTTTTCGACACCTATTCGGCGCGGCGTCTGGATGGCCGCAGCACGGGTAACGCGGCACGTTCGGTGGGTTCCGCCCCATTCGTATCTCCGACGAATTTCATGATGCTGCCGGGAGAGACTTCCCCCGAAGAGATCATCCGTTCGGTACGATCGGGTCTCTACGTCACAGAACTCATCGGCCACGGAGTCAATGCGACTACGGGAGACTACTCACGTGGTGCGGTCGGAATCTGGATCGAGAACGGGGAACTGGCATTTCCGGTCGAAGAGGTGACGATCGCTGGCAATCTGCTGGCGATGTTCCAGGGGATCGAGATGGTCGGCAACGACCTGGATGATCGCCATTCGGTCTGTGCCCCGACACTGAAGATCGGGAAGATGACCGTGGCGGGCCGTTGAGGATGGCGGCTGGCCAGACAGGGAGTCGGACGCCTGAGGGAGGTCCACCGCCCGGCGATCTGACGGCTGGCTCGGGCCGGTCCCTGCCGGTTCTGGAGACATTCGTCCTTCTCGTGGTGACACTGCCTTTGGCAGTGGTGTTTCATCTGCCGACCCTGTGGTTTGTCATCCCCTTCGTGGTGATTACGGCGAGGGGGCGCAATTATGAGGATTATGGGCTCACCTGGCGGAACCCGGGCACGTGGCGATTCCATGCAGTGGTGATTCTGCTGGTTTTTGGAACCTACCTGGCCGGACACTATCTGTTTGGCCGCCTGGTGCTTGGGGCGCCTTTTGAGCTGCGGCTGCCCGGTTCCTTTGGCTGGCTTGTCGCGGATCAGTTGCTTGCCATCGGCTTGCCGGAGGAATTCTTCTTCCGCGGATACATGCAGACGCATTTCGATCGAGCGTTCGGACGATCCTGGCGCTTTGCCGGAGCGCACTTTGGTTGGGGGCTACCGCTCAGTGCGGTCATTTTTGCGGCTTGTCATACGATTCATGGCAATCCGGCCCGATTGATCGTGTTTTTCCCCGGCCTGTTTTACGGCTGGTTGCGGGCTCGGACGGACACCATCGCGGTGCCTGCCGTATATCATGCCGCCAGCAATATCCTGATGTCCGTCATGCTGGCCAGTTTTGGCGCCGTGTGAAACCACCGGTGCGTGGATTCCAGTCACCTGGGTCTCGAGGGTTCTGCGAGATACCGGCTTGCGCGCTTCCCAGCGTCACGCAAGTAACGGCGAAACAGGTTTGTCAGCCCCGCAAGTGACAAGGTGGGTCCGATGTGAGATGCGAAGGCGACGTCCTCGCAGGTTATCTCTGTGGCGTAAGGATTGCTCACGACGAGTCCGGGAAAGGTCTGCCGACATATGGATATCACACAATTGCTGACGTTTGCTCATCGTGAAGGGGCATCCGACGTCCATCTCTCCGCCGGTGAGCCACCCATGGTTCGCATGCACGGAGACATGAAGAAAATCGAGCATCCGCCTCTCACTCCCGAAGAGGTGCACAACATGGTCTTCGACATCATGTCGGATGCAGTTCGTAAGGCCTTTCAAGAAACGAACGATGTCGATTTCTCCTTCGAGCTGGGAGACATTTCCCGGTTCCGTGTGAACGTCTTTCGTACGCGCCGGGGAGAAGGGGCGGTCTTCCGCACCATCCCCACCAAGGTGATGAGCATCGAGGAACTCGGTCTTCCTCCGATCATTCGAGAACTCACGAAAAAGGAGAAGGGTCTGATCCTGGTCACTGGGCCGACGGGTTCCGGCAAATCGACCACTCTGGCTTCGATGATCGATCTGATCAACGAAACCTATGAGGGGCATATCCTGACGATCGAAGATCCGATCGAATTCGTGCACCAATCCAAGAAGTGCCTCGTCAACCAGCGCGAAGTTGGGCCGCACACGCAGTCCTTTTCCAACGCGCTGCGAGGCGCACTGCGTGAGGACCCTGACGTCATTCTGGTCGGCGAAATGCGCGATCTGGAGACGGTTTCACTGGCGTTGACGGCAGCCGAAACAGGTCACCTGGTGTTCGCCACACTCCACACCTCGAGTGCGCCCAAGACGGTCGATCGTATCATTGACGTTTTCCCGGCAGCGCAGCAGGGGCAGATCCGTGCCATGTTCTCCGAGTCCATCCAGGCGGTGATCACGCAGACGCTGGTGAAGAAACGTGCAGGTGGCCGGATTGCGGCATTGGAGATCCTCATCGGCACGCCAGCCGTGCGCAACCTGATTCGTGAAAACAAGATCCATCAGATTCCGTCTGCCATCCAGACGGGCTTCTCGGTGGGGATGCAGACTCTGGACTCGGCCCTGGTCGACCTGGTGGCACGTGGCCTGATCACGCAGGAAGAGGCTCAGTCACGGACGCTCACGCCGAATCTGTTCGGTGCCGCGGCCAAAGGGGGAGGCGAAGCTCCCAACCCGGCACAGGCGCGCCTGCAGCGCCAGATCCTGGGCCGCTGACGGAGGTTGGAAAGGGAATGCAATGGCGGAGATCCGTGAACTTTTAGCCGAAATGGTGACGCGCGAAGCGTCGGACCTCTACCTGACCGTGGACAGTCCACCGATGTTTCGTGTCGAAGGGTTCAATCAGCCCTACGGTACGCAACCGCTGTTGCCGAAGGAGGTAGAAGATCTTGCACACTCTTTGATGACGGATCGCCAGCGTGCCCAGTTCGACGAAAAACTGGAGATGAACCTGGCCGTTGCAACTGAGAAATTCGGCCGTTTTCGCTTGAATTTCTACCGCCAGCGTGGTGCCATCGGCATGGTCATCCGTCAGATCAAGACGCGTATTCCCGCGCTCGATGAACTGCAATTGCCCGAGATCCTGAAGTCCATCGCGCTGAGCCGTCGCGGCCTCGTGTTGGTTACAGGCGCGACCGGGTCCGGCAAGTCGACGACACAGGCGGCGATGATCGACTATCGCAATCAGAACACGTCGGGCCACATTCTCACGGTCGAGGATCCGATCGAATTCATCCACGAGCACAAACAGTGTATCGTCAGTCAGCGTGAGGTGGGTTTTGATACGGTTTCGTTCAATGAAGCTCTGCGCAACACGATGCGTCAGGCGCCGGATGTAATTCTGATCGGCGAGGTGCGCGATCTCGAGACGATGGAGGCCGCCGTCACCTTTTCGGAGACGGGCCATCTCTGCCTGGCGACTCTGCACTCGAACAATGCCAATCAGGCGATCGAACGCGTGATGAACTTCTTCCCGGCCACCCGGCACCCGGAGATCTATTTGCAACTATCGATGAACCTGCGCGGTATCATTTCGCAGCGTCTCATCGCTGGTATCGACGGCCGGCGTGTCGCTGCCCTCGAGATTCTCGTTGATACCCCGTATGCCAAAGAGCTGATCAAACGCGGTGAGGTCGACAAGCTGAAGGAAGCCATGGAGGGCAGCACCCAGGAAGGTGCCCAGTCCTTCGACCAGGCGATTTTCCAACTCTATGCTGATGGGCGGATTTCAGAAGAACAAGCGCTCGCCAACGCCGACAGCGCCAACAACCTGCGCATCAAGATCAAGCAACTCGAGATCTCTCGCCGTGCACCCAAGGACCGACACAACGTCCCTCTCGTTGATGCCTCAGGGATCCGGATCGAAGGTGTGACACCGGCGCCCAATTTCAGAAAACTCTGATTCCCCTGGGGGCCTGTGTGGAGGAGTGACCATTCTACCCGAGGAGATCCCCACAGGGTTGGAAAAGCGGAAGTCGGCCACTCTCTCTTGGCACAGCCCGGATTTCTTGGCATTTGCAGCATGTGGCTGGATTTGGCGTCATCATCAATCCGCATGCGGGTCAAAACCGGCGGCGGCGGGATCGTCAGTCTCAGATGGCGCGCATCCTCGACGGCGCCGGAATCGTGCGCGAGCCCCGGTCGCTCGAAGACCTGGAAGTGCTCGCTCACGAACTGAGAGAGCAGAGTGTCGATGTCGTTGCGGTGTGTGGCGGTGACGGCAGTTTCTTTCGCGCCTTGAGCGCTCTGGTGCGTGTCTACGGCGATCTGCCGCTACCGCTGTTCTTACCTCTGCGGGCCGGATCGATGAACACCATTGCGCGCTCGGTCGGATGCCGGTACGGCAGCCCCGAACGGATCCTGGCGCATGCCGTGGCGGATTACCGCGCCAACCGGCCGTTCGAGACGACCGAGCGCCATTTGATCCGTGTGGCCGGCCGGCATTACGGTTTCATGGTCGGTGCGGGTGCAATCGTCAACTTCCTGCAGGTCTATTACGGCGGCACGGGACGTGGGCCGTGGGCGGCGGCGAAACTGTTCAGCCGTTTTCTGGGCTCGGGTGTCTTCGGTACATCACTGATGCGTGGTGTCCTGCAGGGATTCGATGCTGATATCGATTGTGACGGTGAACGCGTGCCGCACCGGCGATACAATTTATTTTACGCCAGCAGCATCACGGATATCGGGCTGGGGTACCACGCCACATACCTGGCAACACGCAAACGTGGCTTTTTCCATCTCCTGGCGGGAAGTCTGACGGTTACCCAGGTGCTGCCACGCTTGCGCCGGCTGCGCCGCGGGTGGCCGCTGGAGGTGAACACACTCTACGATAATCTGGCTCAGGAAGTGCGAGTTGAGTTTGCGCGGCCGACGCACTACATGATCGACGGCGACGTGTTGGAGTCGGTCTCACGACTCGATCTCCGCATCGGTCCGCGCCTCACCATCGTCAAGATGTAGTCGTCATGAAGCCATACCCCGCCCGAAAGGATGAACACAGAACCAGACCAGAAACGGAATCCGATTCCGACGCTCGATCTTCGCGGATCGGTTCCCGTTGCTGCCTGATTCGTTGTGGCGGAGTCCAATCGGGAAGGTGGAGATAGTTGCCAGCGCTCGGGATATTCTCGGGAAACTTTCGCAATAAAGGCCATTCTTGTGCAGACACTGGGAGTCATCGGCGGTAGCGGTCTCTATGAAATGGCGGGTTTGACCGGCGTGGAGCGCGTCACATTGACGACTCCCTTTGGTGACCCGTCTGACGAATTCGTAATCGGTAAACTCGGTGGCACGCGTCTGATTTTTCTTCCCCGGCATGGACGTGGGCATCGTCTTTTGCCTTCGGAACTCAATTTCCGCGCCAATATTCACGGCATGAAACAACTGGGCGCCGAGTTCCTCATCGGTGTCGGCGCGGTTGGCAGCCTGCGCGAGGAGATCGAACCGGGACACCTGGTGGTGCCGGACCAGTTCATCGACCGGACACACCGCCGTGTGAGCACCTTTTTCGGCGATGGCGTGGTGGCACACGTCGCCTTTGCCGATCCCGTATGCCCCGTGCTTGCAAAGCTGCTGTCCGGTGCAGCTCGTACGCTACGAGCGGCGGTCCACGACAAGGGCACCTACCTCTGCATGGAAGGCCCCCAGTTCTCGACGCGTGCAGAATCGCATCTGTATCGGCAATGGGGAGCCGACGTCATCGGCATGACAAATCTCCAGGAAGCGAAGTTGGCGCGTGAGGCAGAGATCTGTTTTGCCACCCTGGCTCTCGCCACCGATTACGACTGCTGGCATGCGACTGAAGAAGACGTGGTCATCGCTGATGTCCTTCGGATCCTGCAAGAAAATGCGGCCACAGCCCAGCGTGTCGTGGCACTGGTCGCGGGCCAACTCCCCAGGCGGACCGAGTGCGGTTGCGCAACGGCTCTGGAACACGCCATTATCACCGATCGAACCCGGATCAGCGAGGCAAGCCGGAGCCGGTTACGTCTGATCGCGGGGAAGTACCTCGAATCATGAACCTGTCTTGGCCGGGTGTGAGGCAGGGCAGAGGCAGGTCCCTCTCGATGGTCCTGCTGGAGTCGCGCGAACCGGTGGCTTCTCCCGAGTGACCGGAAGCCAGACGCATTCCTGAAGTTTCGAAAACAACAGTTGCGGAGGACCCGTTGAGTATCGTTGTCGTAGGCTCGGTTTTCATGGACTCTCTGGAGACACCACATGGGGCGGTGGATCGTACTACAGGCGGTTCGGCAACCTATTTCTCGGCTGCCGCCAGTTTCTTTTCTCCCGTGCGAATGGTTGCAGCGGTCGGGGACGACTTTCCCGCCGCGGATCGAGAATTCCTGCAACGCAGAGGAGTCGATCTTGACGGTGTCGAGGTACGACCCGGCAAGACCGGATATTGGAAGGGGCGCTACCACGAGAACATGAACCAGCGTGATACGCTGGATCTCCAACTCGGGGTGTTCGCTGACTTCAACCCACGACTTCCCGGAGCGTATCTGGATTCTGAATACGTTTTTCTGGGGAACATCGACCCGAAACTGCAGATCTCCGTGTTGGACCAGCTCGATGCACCGGCCGTGGTTGGCTGTGACACGATGAATCACTGGATCGAGACGTCACGCAACGACGTCGAGAGGATGCTCGAACGCGTGGGCATCCTCGTAATCAACGATGAGGAAGCGCAGCTTCTGAGCGGGGAAACGAATGTCGTGCGAGCGGCGCGCAAGCTCCTCGCCAAGGGGCCACAGCGCATCCTCATCAAGCGTGGCGAATATGGGGTCATCCAGTTTTCCGCCGACTCGGTTTTCGCTGTGCCGGCGTTTCCGTTGGAGCAGGTTTGTGATCCGACAGGAGCGGGCGATTCGTTCGCCGGCGGTTTCATGGGGGAGTTGGCGCGTTCCGGCGATTCTTCGGAGCAGGGACTGCGCCGTGCCACCGTCTACGGCAGTGTCGTTGCTTCGTTTACGGTCGAAGATTTCGGCATGAAACGCCTACAGTCGCTGACGCGTGAGGAGATCGATTATCGATATCGCCAGTTCCTCAGCTTGACCAATATCGAGAACGCATGAGCATCGATCTTTCGATTGTCATTCCGGTCTACAATGAAGTCGAAAACCTGGCGCCCCTGCAGATCGAACTGGAGCGGGCGCTTTCATCGACCGGAAAATCGTACGAGATCATTTACGTAGACGATGGCAGTCACGACGGCAGTGTCGATGTTCTGAAAGAACTTGCAGAGCGAAATCCGAATGTTGTGGTGATCTGTCTGGCTCGCAACTATGGCCAGACTGCGGCGATGGCTGCCGGCTTTGACCATTCCCGTGGCGCCATCATCGTCACACTCGATGCCGACGGCCAGAACGATCCTGCAGACATTCCCCGCATGTTGGACCGTTTCGAGGAGAACTTCGACCTCGTCGCCGGCTGGCGTCTGCCTCGCCATGATGCATTCCTGACGCGGAGAGTTCCGTCGGTTCTGGCCAATACCATGATCGGCTGGATTACCGGTGTGCGTCTGCACGATTATGGTTGCACGCTCAAAGCGATGCGCGCCGATATCGTCCGAGGAATTCATCTGTACGGCGAAATGCATCGGTTCATTCCGGCCCTGGCGGACGACCTGGGCGCCCGGATCACCGAGATGGTGGTGCACCACCGTCCTCGCCGCTTCGGCACGTCGAAATACGGGTTGTCGCGCACGATCCGTGTCCTGCTCGATCTGATCACGGTGAAGTTTCTGTCGAGCTACTCGACGCGGCCGATCCAGATTTTCGGTGGGATCGGCTTGATCATCGGGTCTGCCGGTCTGTTGATTACCGGGGTATTGGGGATGGAGCGGTTGCTTTTCGGGGTCGAGTTGGCCAACCGGCCTCTGGTGTGGTTGGGGATTCTGCTGACCTTGATGGGGATGCAGTTCGTCACGATGGGGCTTCTCGGCGAACTTCTGGTACGCACCTACCACGAATCACAGAACAAACCTGTCTATCGTGTCGGCAAAGTGATGCGCTCCGATCCGGTGGACACTTCGGCCAGATGAGCACCGCTGTGCCACGCCGGGAACTCCCGGGTGGAGCCCGCCAGGTGCAGGTTTGCGGGTGTCTTCGAGGCACTGATTCACATTGACTTCGATGAGGGTGGCGGCTACACGGCCCGGGATTTAAAACATGAGTAGCGTGCAGGGTCGGGGCCGATCACATTCTCCCCCAGGACTCTTTTTGCTTCGTTTCGAGGAGGCTCCGTGAAGGTTTGTGTCATCGGCACCGGGTATGTAGGCCTGGTGGCCGGTACGTGTTTTGCGGAAAGCGGCAATGACGTCGTCTGTGTCGATATCGACGCGGAAAAGATCGAGCGATTACGGCAGGGCATCGTCCCGATCTACGAACCCGGACTCGAAGAACTCATCAAACGCAATCTCACCGAAGGGCGGCTGACATTTTCAACGAGTCTTGCCGATGCTGTCCGGAGCTCGCTCATCTGTTTCATTGCCGTGGGAACTCCACAAGGTTCTGATGGGAGCGCCGATCTGAGCGCCGTGATTCGGGTTGCGGCCGAGATCGGTGAGGCGATGGATGGCTATCGTGTGATCGTCGACAAGAGCACCGTCCCCGTAGGGACCGCCGAGAGGGTCCGGCAGGTGATCGCATCGCGCACGACACAACCGTTCGATGTGGTCTCGAACCCCGAGTTTCTCAAGGAAGGCGCAGCGATCGAGGACTTCATGAAGCCGGACCGCGTTGTCATCGGCAGCGACAGCGAGCGTGCCACAGCCTACATGAAAGAGCTGTACGAACCGTTCGTGCGCACCGAGCAGCCCATCATCGTCATGAGCGCCGCCAGCGCGGAGATGACGAAGTACTGCGCCAATTCGATGCTCGCCGCACGCATCTCGCTCATGAACGAATTTGCCAATTTGTGCGAGCGCGTCGGCGCCAACGTCGACGACGTACGCCGGGGCATCGGTTTCGACCGGCGTATCGGGCAGCACTTCCTTTTCCCTGGCGTCGGTTACGGAGGATCCTGTTTTCCGAAGGACGTGAAGGCGGTGATCCGTACCGCCTCGGAGCATGGCATCGATTTCCGGATGCTGAAGGCGGCCGAAGAGGTGAACGAGCGCCAGAAGCGAACGTTGTTCGAGAAGGTGGCCGATCATTTCGGAGAATATCTGAAAGGCATGCACTTCGCCGTCTGGGGGCTGGCGTTCAAACCGCGCACTGACGATATGCGCGAGGCCCCGGCAATTACCATCATCGAAGCGCTGTTGCAGGCGGGGGCCGAAGTCCATGCTCACGATCCCGAAGCGCTCGGGGAAGCGCGGCGCGTTTTTGCCGATCGCATCCATTACCACCGAGTCAACTACGACGCCCTGGAGGGGGCCGATGCTTTGTTGATCGTGACGGATTGGAATGAGTTCCGCCAACCGGATTTTCAGCGTATGCGTGAGATCATGAAACATCCGGTGATCTTCGATGGGCGCAATCTCTATGATCCGCAGGACATGCGCCGCCGTGGTTTCATCTATTACTCGGTCGGGCGGCTACCGGTGAAACCCTGATGGCTCGCATTCTGATCACGGGAGGCGCGGGATTCATCGGATCGCATCTGTGCGACCGATTGCTTGCGGATGGCCACAGGGTGATTGCGTTGGACAATCTGTTCACCGCACATCCGCGTAACATCAGCCACCTTGCAGGGAATGAACGTTTCGAGTTCATCAAGCACGACGTGACCGAATACATTTACGTCTCGGGCCGGATCGATGCGATTCTGCACCTGGCCTCACTCCCGAGCCCGGTCGACTATCTGCGTGAGCCGATCAAGACGTTGAAGGTCGGAGCGCTCGGTACCCACAAGGCGCTCGGCCTGGCGCGGGCGCACAAGGCCAAATTTCTCCTGGCGTCGACTTCGGAGGTGTACGGCGATCCACAGGTACACCCTCAACCCGAGACCTACTGGGGAAACGTCAATCCTATCGGCCCACGCGGTGTGTACGACGAATCGAAGCGATTCGCGGAAGCGATGACCATGGCGTATCACCGCTACCACGGCATCGATACTCGCATCGTACGCATCTTCAACACCTACGGCCCTCGTATGCGGCCGGACGACGGCCGAGTGGTTACCAACTTCATTGCTCAGGGCCTGCGGGGCGAACCGCTCACGGTTTATGACGACGGCGCACGCACGCGTAGTTTCTGCTACGTGAGCGACCTCGTCGAGGGCATCGTGCGACTCCTCGACTCGAACGAGGTCGATCCGGTGAACCTTGGCAATCCACGCGAGATGACCGTCCTCGAGTTTGCTCAGGTGGTGCAACGGCTGACCGGCGGCCAGTCCGATATCAAGTTCCTCTCCCCGAAGGATGAACGTACCAAGGACGATCCCAACATTCGCCAGCCGGACATCACGCGGGCGCGCACGGTTCTCGGTTGGGAACCAAGGGTCACTCTGGATGAGGGACTCACTCATACCATTCGATACTTCCGGGAACTGTTTGCCACGGAGGCGCGATGAAGATCCTGGTTACCGGGGGTGCGGGTTTCATTGCCTCCCATGTGGTGGATGCGATGATCGCTGCCGGACACAGCGTCGCCGTTCTCGATGATCTGTCGTCGGGAAAGCGGGAAAATCTCAACCCAGAGGCTGCTTTTCATCTCGTTGACCTGCGCGACGCCGCTGCGGTGGCCGAGGTCTTCCGCCGGGAGCAACCGGAGGTTCTCTGCCATCATGCTGCTCAGATGGACGTGCGCCGCTCGGTTGCTGACCCTCCGTTCGATGCAGAGGTGAACGTCGTCGGCCTGTTGAACCTGATGGAACAGGGACGGCGGAATGGCCTGCGCCGGGTCTTGTTCGCCTCCACTGGTGGGGCGATCTATGGCGAGCAGGATGTCTTTCCCTGTCCGGAAACCCATCCGACGAATCCGCTCAGCCCCTACGGTGTCGCCAAACTGGCGAGTGAGCGGTATCTTTATTTTTATCAAGCGCAATACGGCATCGGTTGGGTGGCCTTGCGCTATGCCAATGTGTACGGCCCGCGCCAGAACCCTCACGGCGAAGCAGGGGTGGTGGCGATCTTTGCCGAACGATTGCTGCGCGGCGAGGAACCGGTGATCAACGGCGACGGTAAGCAGACCCGTGACTATGTATTCGTCGGCGACCTGGTCCGCGCCAACATGCTCGCTCTGGTTTCCGACTACTCCGGGCCGCTCAATCTCGGTACCGGTATCGAGACGGATGTAAACACTCTCTATGGACATATCCGTGATCTGTGCGGTTCGACGGCTCCGGAGAAACATGGCCCGGCCAAGCCCGGAGAACAGCGGCGCAGCGTCATCGATGCCAGTCTGGCCAGCCGGATTCTCGGCTGGAAACCACGGGTGGCACTGGCGGACGGCCTGCACGAGACGATCGAGTTCTTCCGCGAGCGGGCGGGGAAGTAGTTCCGGCTTTTGACCGCATCCCTCGCCGAAACGGAATGCTGCCAGACACGGGCCGGTACGCCCGTGCCTCACTTCGGCCTGACAACCTGCTCCGTGCAATGGTAAGAATTCCGCAATACTCACGCCCGATGGGACCCAATGGATAGGAACCTGATCCGCAACTTTTCGATCATCGCCCACATCGACCATGGCAAGTCGACATTGGCGGATCGACTTCTCGAATTCACAGGGACCATCACCGAGCGTGAGCGTGCCGCGCAGATCCTCGACAGTATGGATCTCGAGCGCGAGCGCGGCATTACGATCAAGGCCAGCGCCGTGCGCCTGCGCTACAAAGCGCGCGACGGCAAAGTGTATCTCTTGAATCTCATCGACACCCCTGGCCACGTGGATTTCACGTACGAGGTGTCACGCAGTCTGGCCGCCTGTGAGGGGGCGCTTCTGGTCGTTGATGCCGTACAAGGGGTGGAGGCGCAGACTCTCGCCAATGCGTACCTGGCTCTGGACAACAATCTGGAGATGTTGCCGGTCATCAACAAGATCGATTTGCCGGGGGCAGAGCCGGACCGAGTCAAGACGGAAATCGAGGAGATCATCGGTCTCGATGCATCGGATGCCGTCCTGGCGAGCGCCAAACAGGGAATCGGCACCGAAGACGTCATCGAGGGGGTCTTGCGGCATTTTCCGCCGCCAAAAGGCGACTCCGAGGCCCCTCTGCGCGCCCTCATGTTCGATAGCTGGTTCGATCCGTACAACGGTGTCGTAATGGTGGTGCGTGTTTTCGACGGCGCATTGCGCCGCGGCCTGCGTATTCAAATGATGGCGACCGGTAAGACCTACGAGGTGCAGAAGGTCGGGGTCTTTGCACCGCGCCCACAGGAGGCCGAAGAACTTGGCGTGGGTGAAGTGGGTTTCGTCATGGCGGGCATCAAGGAGGTACATGAGACCCTGATCGGTGACACTCTGACGGAAGCGGGGCGCAGGGCAGCCGCACCGCTCCCGGGCTTCAAGGCCGTGAAGCCCATGGTGTTCAGTGGTCTCTATCCCGCCGATACAGCACAGTACGAACTCCTGCGCGATGCAGTGGAGAAGCTCCGATTGAATGATTCGTCATTCTCTTTCGAAGCAGAGAACTCCATCGCCCTTGGATTCGGCTTCCGCTGTGGGTTTCTCGGTTTGCTGCACATGGAGATCATCCGCGAACGGCTCGAGCGTGAGTTCGGTTTGAGCCTGATCACTACCGCGCCGACGGTGGCATACCGCGTCACCACGACGAAAAACGATGTGCTGACCGTCGATAGTCCGGCAAAATTGCCGCCTGCGCAGGAGATTGCCAAGTTTGAGGAGCCGATCATTCTGGCGACGATCCACCTTCCGGAAGGATATCTCGGCGGCGTGCTGGCGCTGTGCGAGGAGAAACGGGGGCGCCAGCGTGAACTCAAATTCCTCGGTCGCGGCCGTGTCATGCTGGTCTACGATCTGCCGCTGAACGAGATCGTCCTTGATTTCTACGACCGATTGAAGTCCGTGAGTAAAGGGTACGCATCCCTCGATTATGAATACCTGGAGATGCGCGAGTCGGATCTCATTAAACTCGATATTCGCATCAACGGCGATCCGGTCGACGCCTTGTCTCTGATCGTACACCGCGATCGGGCGTATCCGCGCGGCCGCGAGCTGGCAGTCAAGATGAAGGATCTCATCCCGCGGCAAATGTTCGAGGTGATCATCCAGGCTTCGATCGGTAGCAAGGTCATTGCCCGGGAGACGGTCAAGGCACTGCGCAAGAACGTCACTGCAAAGTGCTACGGCGGTGACATCTCCCGCAAGCGCAAGCTCCTCGAACGACAGAAGGAAGGCAAGAAACGGATGAAACAGGTGGGCCGTGTAGAAATCCCACAGGAAGCCTTTCTCGCGGTGCTCAAGGTAGAGGCGTAGGAATCGGATGGCAGCCTCGCCCGACTTAGGTTCCGCATCCCTGGAGAATCCGGCAAGGACGTGCGCCGAAGCGCCCAATGCCACGACCGAATCGGCGTTGCGCACGGGTGATCGTTCGAAGTCGCTTCTGCGCGAATATGCCGAGGCATTGGTTATCGCCCTCGTGCTGGCACTCATCGTCCGCAGCAGTGTCGTGCAAGCCTTCAAGATTCCATCGGGATCGATGCTGCCGACCCTGCAGATCGGTGACCAGATTCTGGTGAACAAACTGGCGTATGACGTGCGCCTGCCGCTGTTCGATATCCCGCTGCTGGCGGTGTCCCAGCCTCAGCGAGGTGATGTGGTCGTCTTTGTCTACCCGCTTGATCCTTCCAAGGACTACATCAAACGTGTGATTGCCGGACCGGGGGACGTGGTGATGGTGCGCAAGAAGCTCGTTTACATCAACGGTGCGTTGTGGAACGATTCGCACGCTTATTTTTCCGATGGGGTCGGCGGATTCGGTAGCCCACGCGATGATTTCGGGCCGGTCACTGTGCCGTCCAACCAATTATTCGTCATGGGTGACAACCGCGATCACAGCTATGACAGCCGGTTTTGGGGTTTCGTGAACCGCGAGCAAATCAAAGGCAAGGCATTTCTCATCTACTGGTCGTGGGACGAGGGAACCGTCCGTTGGCCGCGTATCGGGGCGGCCATTCCGTGAGTGACAGGGGAGTTCTGATGAATCGACGTACAGTGACGTGGTTGGGGGTGGCGTGCGTTATCGTGTGCAGTGCAGTGGCCCAGGCCCAGGTAACTTTTCGATCTGCCAAACTCACCAACCTGAGTGGGACGACATCGGATGCCACGGGGATCAGCGCCCTTGCGGACGTCGGATCTATATCCGGTGGGCCAGATGGCAAGCTGGACCTGCTGGTGGCCTCGCAGGCACAGCAAGTCAGTGTACTTTTCGGTCGTGGCGATGGTTCCTGGAGTTCGGGTCCGACGACCGACCTCAGCTTCATCCCGAGCGCTATGGCGGTGGCGGATTTCAACAGGGACGGAGTACTCGATCTGGTGTTCGGCGACAGCAGTAGCATGATCTGGATCTGGGCCGGGAAGAACAATGGGGAGTTCGAAAGCGTGGGGGATGCCGTTGGTCTGGACTTCCTGCCGCGGGGGCTTGTCGTGGCTGATGTGAACGGAGATGGGATTCCTGACGTGGTTGCCGTCGGGGAGAGTGTTCCCCAGTTCGGTTTGCTGCGGGTTCTGATCGGTAACGGTGACGGTACCCTCACCCTGGCCGAGGGAGCTACCGCCGGTGGGGGCACGCGTGGTGTCGTCGCCGGCGATTTCAACCGCGACAACCGGATCGATGTGGCAGTGGCCAACGAATTCAGTGAGAGCGTTTCTGTCTTCCTCGGCGATGGCGCAGGTGGCTTCACTCTGGCCCAGGAGATTGCACTCGATATGGGCGATGGCCCGGTGGCGATCGATGCTGCGGACCTGAACGGCGATCGGCTTCTCGATCTGGTCGTCGTGAATGGCGGCAGTGACAGCGTTTCCATCCTCGATGGACTTTCAGGCGGCCGCTTTGCTCCGAAACGGGGTTTCGGCTCGGGGAGCCGGGCCAGCACACCGCGGGGTCTGGCTCTCGGAGACGTGGATGGCGATGGCAGGACCGACGTCGTGGTGGCGAACAATTTCAGCTTCGATGCTGCGGTGTTGTATGGGGATGGGGCCGGCGGACTCTCAGCGCCCCGCCTGTTTGTAATCGATGCCGAACCCGTAGGTGTTGTCGTTGGTGATTTGAATGCGGATGGCCGGGACGATGTTGTCGGTCTGACACGCGGCAGTGGCTCGTTTCCGACCGTGGGTTCGCTGGTCAGCCTGGAAGGGCGGATCCTCAGCGGAGTCGAGAACCTGATCGTCGAGGGGGGGCCGACCGCCGCAATCGGAGTGGATTTGAATCATGATGGCCTTGCAGACGTTGCTGTGTCCCAGGGCGGTGGCAAGAATCAGCCAGGTTCCGTTCGGATTCAGTTTGCTTCATCCGCTGGCCCGTATAGCGATCCGGTGACGTTGAATTCGTCCGGCGACGCTGCAGACCTGACGGCCGGAGACTTCAATGGTGACGGTCTGTTGGATCTGGCGGTCATGGACCGTTCCCCGGCGAAGCTGTCGATCTTCCTGGCGCGTTTTGAGGGTGGATATGAGGCTGTGAAAAATATCGCCATTGCCACGGGTGCGAACGCGGTCACGGCAGGAGACTGGAATCGTGATGGCCGAGCGGACCTGGCCGTCGTGTCACAGGGAAGCGCCGGGGCGGGCCTCGTCGAGATTTTCCTGGCAGATGCCAACGGCAGTTTCCAGCCGGCCGTTTCTTTCGAAATCGGCGCACTGCCGATGGCGATCGAGAGTGGGGATTTCAACCGGGATGGGTGGCTGGATCTGATTACCGTGAACAACGCAGCAAACAATCTTTCTGTACTCCTCGGCAATAGGCATGGCGCATTTCAGGTGCCAATCTCCATTGCCGTGAGCAATGGTCCACGAAGTCTTGCCGTGGCGGATTTCGACCGGGACGGTTTCGATGATGTGGCGATTGGCCTATCGCTGCAGCCCAGCGTCGCTGTGCTTTATGGGGATGGCACCGGGCGATTCCCCACCAGCCTGAGCCGGCCGCTGAACGTTGGATCGGGTGATTTGCCATCCGGCGTTGCAGCGCGCGATGTGACTGGCGATGGGAATCCCGATGTGATTGTCGCTGGTGAGGTCAGCAATACAGTCAAGGTGTTCGCCCGTTCCCCAGCAAATGGGCGCGCATTCCAGGGGATGGAGACGTACGGCGTGAACCGCCGGCCCATCAGCCTCGCGACGGCCGATTTCGACGGCGACGGTCGCTATGATGCCGTGGCTGCGGCAAGTTCTCCAGCACCGACTGCTTCCATTCTGACCAATATCCGTGCCGGAGGCTTTCTGCGCGGCGACGGCAACGGTGACGCGACGGTCAGTGCCGCTGATGCGGTGGCGGTGATGCGGAAGGTGACGGAGGCACCGGGTGTGCGGGTTGAAGATGTTGCCGTCCGAGGTTCCTTCGCTGCCGCAGCGGGGGTTGACGCGGATGGAGACGGCCGGATTACTCCACCCGATGTTCTTTCGCTGGCTAGCCTCATCTTCAGCGGCTCAGACGGATACTGAGAATCAGATGCTCAGCGAAGCGCAACTGCAAGCGGACCTTCAGGGCGCCATGAAGGCGCGGGCCAGTGAAAAGGTGCTGATCCTGCGGGATGTCATCACGGCCATCAAGAACGCCAAGGTGGAGAAGATGGCTCAATCGCTTTCCGAAGCAGAGATCATGGCCATCCTCCGCAAGGAGGTAAGCAAGCGAGCCGAGGCGATCGAGTTCGCTCAGAAGGCTGGCCGTGAGGATCTGGTCCAGAAAAACGAGGCAGAGAAGGCGGTCTTAGAAGGCTATTTGCCGCAGCAGATGTCAGCGGAACAACTCGAAGCGGTGATCCGCGTGATTGTCGGTGAACTGGGGAGCGCACAAATCGGACCGGTGATGGCCAGACTCCGGGAGCGACATGCCGGCCTGTTCGATGGCAAGCTGGCAAGCGAAATCATCCGTAAAGTGGCAGGGTAAGGCGCTGCGCCGCCCAGATTCGTTCCAGTCTGCCGACCAATACGGCGAAAGGGCAACGCAGTTTACCCCGATCACCCTTTCGCCGTGTCACATCCTGGGCTCATGCAACCGCCGTGCGGCGGCGTGGTCCCCGGTTCGGCGCAAATCGACCACGCCACGTGGCCTGCCATTGCCGGCCTGGCCCGTCGGCTACAGTTTCCTCTGGATGCTGTAGTTCATGAATGCGCCGGAGAAGTGCATCGGGATCCGTCCAACGTCCGAGGGATCTCATGGAAAGCTCCTTCGGTTCCCAGGCCTGGACACTGCGGCCCCCCAATTCGATCTGAACCTGACGTAGAGTGTTCATCTCGGTCTTTGTCATCGTCAACTCCTACGAACGGCAATATGGACACGTTAGGTCCAGTTGGCAAGCCATGCCTTTCCACTTTCGTTTTCTGCCGCTCCGATGAAGCCGCTGGAGAGGCGGCAAAAGAGGATGTCGAAGGGTCGCTGCTGGCGGCGAACATGCCAGGTGGGATGGTTTCGCGACGGGATGGGTCAGGAGTCAGGCGTCGGACTGACGCTCGGCCCGATTGCATGAAATGCGTTTTCGAATTGCCAGACGAGCAGCGCCCCAGCAAGAAGCACCCGGTTCGATTCTGGGAGCCGGACGTACACTCCTGTATTGGATGGGTTTCGATCTCCGATTTCGAGAGTCGAGAGAATCCGGGTTCCGTGCATCAACACGAGTTCGCTGCGAGCCGGTTGGAGTCCGAACTCCGGTAGTTCCGCAGGCTGGACGGCCAATTCACTGATCATCCCGATTTTTGTCAGATCGGCCAGCATACCGTCCAGGAGTTCCGGACGTTCCACTCCGGTCCAGCCCTTTGGTGTTCGCCGTGTGTTGCGCGTGTCAGGGCCCAGACGCATGGTCATTCCCGTCACCTCATCGGCGGACAGTTCCACCAGGGGCGTGTTGGCCGGAAGCGGGAGGGATGCTGGACCGGGCAAAACCGAGGATGTGTCGTGGCGTTCGGGGATTCCTTTCCAGTAGGCGACCGCCACGGCAATGAGGAGGAGAATTGCGATCAGCGTCTGGCGTCCGGTCATGACCGATCAACGCCCCGCCCACCGCCGCCGCCGTGCCGTGAGTACGACTCCGACCAGCATGAAAGCAGCAGGCACCGCCACCACGCCGATCCAAAATACCAGGGAGTCCTGTGTCTCCGTCAGGTAGATGGGCGAAATCGAGCCATGCGGTATCCCTTTGCGACGAATTGCCATCAGAGTCGGGTCCTCGGCCAGCACAGCGATGCTGTTCAAAAACAGGTCCTTGTTGCCGCGCCAGTTGAGGGAGAGATTGCTCGGAAAGTCGGAATCGCCGAACACGATCATACGACCTGGCTGCGAAACCGTCTTTCCATCCGCCGGGGCCGTCGTCTTTCCTGTCACGATCACCCCGACTGGTAGAGGACCCGGGTGGTCGATTCCCCGGCGAAACCGAACGTTTGGATCGGGCAGTTTTCCCTCGTTCACGAACGCCCAACTATCGGGACTCGACAGTGCCAGCACGGTCACTCGGCCCTCCTCATCTGCTTCCTCGGTGGGAATCAGCGTGCGTGCGACGGGAAATACGGCCGGTTCGATATTTGCGCTGAGGACCTTCTTGTTGAATGCCGGTACGTTGAGCATCGAGCTGTCCGTGCCAAGCAGGCGGTTCCTTTCGTCGAGCACGACGTCTTGTCCCGCACGTACCCCATATCGAAGCAGAAGCTGCAACACGCTCTCCGGCGCACCCGGATCGATGAGGAGGAGGATTTGGCCGCCTCCCTCGAAATATGCTGCGATCTGGTCGGCTTCTCCTGGTAGCAACTCGCGTAGCGGCCCGGCCATGACGAGGACGTCGCATTTACGCGGCACGCCCGTGGCAGGTACCGTGTCGAGGCGATCGAGTTCGAAGTTTTCCCCTTCGAGGGCCTTGCCCACCTCGCTATACCCGCGGCGTTCGTCCGTGCTGTACGGTGTATGCTCACCGTGTCCTTCGAGAAAACAGATGCGGCGCGTCGCCTGTCGCGTCAGCCGCAAAAGAGCGTTTGTGATGCCTTCTTCGTCGATGAAGCGAATCGCTTCGAATTTGCCGCCCAGTTCCGCCACTCCGGATCCGGCATTGGAAACTCCGTACTTCTGGGCCAGAGCAGGGGATCGATCGAGGTCGACCAGCCGAAACGTGATTTGCGGCGACGCCTCCGCAAACAATTCGAGTCGATCCAGCATTTCACGCCGCTGTCCCTGTTCCTGACTGTTGTAGAAAGCCGTGATCTGTACTGCGTCGTTCACGGATGCGATGATTTTTTTCGAGGTTTCGGACAGCACGAATTGCTGTGTGGGGCTGAGATCGAACCGCACGTTGTAGCGTTCTGCAAATAACTGCAGAAACGCGAGCAAGGTGCCGACGACGAGGATCTGCAGCACCAGCAGGGCGGCGTGGCGCGCGGTGTGACGGATGTACATCTCAGGCACCCGATCCGACGCCGCGCCACTTCCTTGCGCCGAGTGATTCGAGGGTGAGGAAGAGAAAGAAACAGACGAAGAGAACGAAGAAGGTGATGTCCTGGGTGTCGATCACGCCACGCGCGAAATTCAAGAAGCGATCGAACAATGACAATTTCAACAACACCTGGATCACCCCGACGCTGGCCACGGATTCGTTCCACGTGAGGTACCAGAAGGAGATCAGGATGCCGTAGGTGCCCATAGCGCTTACGACCTGATTCTCCGTCAAAGACGAAACGAACAATCCACATGCCAGAAAGGCGCTGCCGAGCAGGAGCATCCCCAGGTATCCCGACAGGAAGGGTGCCCACTCGAATGGGTAGAACCAGCGGAAGATCAGCGGCCCAATTGCCGTCGGCGCCAGCATTGCCAGATAGAACAGCCAGGCGGCCAGAAACTTGCCCAGCACAATCTCACAATCGCGTACCGGGTAGGTCCACAGCAATTCGATGGTGCCGAGCTTCTTTTCTTCGGCAAACAATCGCATGGTCACCAAAGGCAGCACGATCATGGCGACATATCGCATGTCCAGATACACCTGCTGCCACAGTCCGCTCGGCAGGACATATCCTCCGAACAGGATGAAATAACGGAGCCAGCTATAAAAAAATCCACCCGTCAGCAGAAGAAATACGGCCAACAGCACCCAGGCGACGTAGGAGCCGAAGTAGGAGCGTAATTCACGCCGGCAGATGACGAGCAATTTCATACAACAGGTCTACTGGGAATTTTCGTGTACCAGGGTCAGAAAGATTTCTTCGAGCGACAGAGTGACGGGTCGTAATTCCAGCAGGGTCCAGCCCGATTTCGAGAGAACGGCCGAGATCGTGCCACGCAGGTCGGTGTCCGGCCGCGTCGCTATGGTGAGTGCCGATGCTGGCTCCCCGCGGTGCGCGATCTCCACGTGTTCCACTCCGGCGATGGCTCGCAGGCGGGTGATGATTTCATCGGCGGGGCCGATGACCTCGATATGAATCTGCGACAAACGCCGCAGGCGTCGAGTCAGGTTACGGGGCGTGTCGACGGCCAGAATACGGCCTTCGTTGATGATGATTACGCGGTCACAAGCGGCTTCCACCTCGGAGAGGATGTGTGTCGACAGGATCACCGTACTCTCACCGCGCAGTTGCAGGATCAGTTTGCGCACTTCGGTGACCTGTTCCGGATCGAGGCCGGCGGTCGGTTCATCGAGGATCAACACCGGCGGAGTACCGATGAGGGCCTGTGCAATGCCGACGCGTTGCCGGTAGCCTTTGGACAGGGTACCGATCATCCGGTGCGCCATGTGTGACACGAGCACGTTGTCGATCGCACGATCTACCTCGACACCTCGCCGCTGCTGCGGGATCCCCTTCATGTCCGCGACGTAATTGAGATATTCTCGCACCGTCAAGTCGAAGTAGAGTGCCACACGCTCCGGAAAATAACCGACCGCCTGCCGCGCCTGCAGCGGATCTCTCACCACATCATGGCCGGCGATGATCGCACGCCCCCGGGTCGGTGGAAAGACGCCTCCCAGGATCCGCATCGTGGTGCTCTTACCCGCCCCGTTCGGTCCCAGAAACCCAACGATCTCGCCGCGTTCCACTTGAAAGGTCACGTCCTGGATCGCAGTGAACGCCCCGAACCGTTTGGTGAGACTCTCCGCCCGGATCATGTGGAGACGCATCCTAGAAGAGCCTCCACGAGCCGACAACGGCATCGCTTCAGGTTCTTCGGAGATTCTCTGGATCTGACGTTGGACATGGGACCCGAAGTCGGGCGGATGATGTCTGTTGCCCCACGGTGGGACTGCGTTCAGCGCTTCTCCGATCGTGGTAAACGCCGAATTGACATCTGATCGGACGTTTCCTTTATAGACCCATTGAGGAGTTTTTATGAAGAAGCGTGCTGCTGTCGTGGGTGCAACGGGAATTGCCGGACAACAAGCTCTGGCGGCTCTGCAACGTCATCCCTGGTTCGATGTCGTTCTGCTTGCTGCCTCGGAGCGTTCGGCCGGCAAGTCGTACGGCGAGGCGATTCGTGATGCGAAGACGGGTGCCCGGCGCTGGTGGTGTAGTGAAGAGCCGACGGATGAGGTGCTGCGTATTCCCGTGCAAAATGCGTCGAACCTGAACCTCTCCGGCGTCGACGTCGTTTTCAGTTGCGTCGAGTCCGATGTGGCTCGCGAGATCGAGCCGGTTTATGCGCGCACCACAGCCGTCATCAGCAACGCGTCAGCTTTTCGCTATGAGGAAGATGTCCCCATCCTGGTGCCCGGGGTGAACCTCGAGCACGCAAAACTGATCGACGTCCAGCGCCAGCGTCGCCAGTGGAAGGGTTTCATCACACCGTTGCCGAATTGCACGACGACCGGCCTGGTGATGACTCTGAAGCCCGTGATGGATCATTTCGGAATCGAGCGGGTGCTGATGACTTCCATGCAGGGAATCTCCGGCGCCGGTCGCTCGCCCGGCGTCCTGGCACTCGACATTATCGACAATATCGTTCCCTACATCGTTGGTGAGGAAGAGAAGGTTTCCAGGGAGACCGGTAAGATCCTTGGCGTGGTGGGGGAGTCGGGTGTACAGGCGGCAGCCTTTCCGGTGAGCGCCACCTGCACCCGCGCCGCCGTCCTCGAAGGACATACCGAGGCCGTCAGCGTCTCTACGAAGTCGAAGTGCTCGGTGGCGGATGTCGCCGCGGCCATGCGCGAGTTTGGAGCGGAGTTCAACGAAATGGCTCTGCCATCAGCGCCCCGCCGTCTGATTACCGTCCATGATGACCCGTTTCGGCCGCAGCCGCGTCTCGACCGGGATGCCGATGGCGGCATGACGACCAGCGTGGGCCGGATTCGTGCCGACACTGCGCTCGACAATGGGATCAAGTACCTGCTGGTGTCGCACAACACGAAAATGGGTGCCGCAAAGGGAGCGGTGCTCATTGCAGAATACCTGGCCGTCAAGCATTATTTCTGAGTGGAATAAGAACGAGGTCGGTCTTCGGCGGGTCCGACCAGAGACCGGAGTGCGGACAGGGGCCGATCTCCGGAGGGAAGTCCTGCTCTGGGGGACACGGGAGGTTGGTAAACTCGTTTTCGCGGGAGGTTTCTCGTGGTGTCGAGGCGCCGGAGACCGATATCCTCATGATGGCGCAAGTGGAATTGTATGGACCACGCGTCCGTCTGCGCGATCTATGCCTCGAAGATAGTCGCGATATCTTCGACTACGCCTCGGATCCGCAGGTGATCCGGGGTGCTGGCTGGGAGCCCCATGGCTCGGTGGCTGACAGCCTTGCCTATATCAAGCGGTGTCTCGACGTGAATTGGAATCCCATCACGTTTGCCGTCGAGCATCTGCGCGAGCAACGTGTCATCGGTGTGGTCGACATCCGGATCATCAGCCGGCTCTGGGGAGTTGGGGAGATCGGCTATACCTTCGGTCGTAACTACTGGGGGCAGGGCTACAACATCGAAGCGGGAAAATTGCTCGTCAGCTACGGCTTCACAGTCCTGGGCCTGCGTCGCATCCAGGCCGTTTGCGACACGGACAACCGGCGATCGTTTCGTACCATGGAAAAGCTCGGTATGATTCGTGAGCGTATCCTCGAACGTGTACCGACCCGTCGCGGTTATGCGGTTAACCGCTTTGTCTATTCGCTGCTGCGCCGTGAGTGGGAGCGCCATCCTCTCTATGGCAAAAAGGAGCCCTTACCCCGCGGAGGATGATCCCATGGGGGCCTTCTCTGACCCCTGGGTTTCTCTCTGATCCAGTGAGGGTTCCTGGCTTGGGCTGGCACATCGGATACCAGCGCCGTCCCATCTGGCGCCGATCTTCAGGCCCGTGCCCGCATCCGGTGGGCCGCATCAGGCTTGCGGCGGGAGCGTTTGGCCTCACGTCGTTGCCGCGCTTGTGCCACGGCCTTCAGTTCGCCGAACGACTCTTCCAGATCGATGATGAACTGATGCAGATCTGGAAACTGCTCCCAATCGGAATTGACACCCCAAAACAGGCCGCCGTCATAACTGAATAGACCCACCACCACACCGAGGTTTTCGAAGAGCGGCACCACCGGGTATGCCGTACGCATGCGTGAACCGAGCATGTAAAGTGGGATTTGCGGACCGGGCACGTTGGTCACTACGAGATTGAACGGACGCGAACGTGCTGCCAGACGCGCTGCCTGGACAAGCAGATTGGGCACCGTCCAGTCACCGATCGCGGTCAGGATCTCGCCGCCCAGAGCCTGCTTGGATTCCTTCAAGTCTTTCGTGGTTTCGGTGACGGCGTGAAGTCGTGCCAGCGCATCATCGACGTGTACCGGCAGCGCTGCGGCAATCTGTGTGACGCGGTTGCCCCATGCCCCGTGCTGACCGTGGCTGCGCACGCTCACGGGGACCATGGCACGTACGTCGAGTTCGTTGACGTCGACGCCGCGACGCTCGAAAAAACGGCGCATGGCTCCGGCCACGGTGGCCAGGACGACATCGTTCAATGTGCCACCAAGGACGTTTTTTACGTCCTTCAGATCCTGCACCGGCATCGCGGTCCAGTCAAAACGGCGGTGCGGGCCGACACTTACCTGGAATGGCGTGGGAGAGACCGGCATCAGTGTCGGGGTGAGCGTTTCGACCACGCCCTCGATCGCGTCGGCAATTCGATTCACGCTGGCCTCGGGATTGCGCAGGGTGTCGATGATCGCCCGGGCGATTTCGACCGGTTGCTGGGCGCGGTGCATGACATCGTCGACGATGAGCTCCTGCCTCGTCGGGCGGGGACGTGGCACCCACGGTTCCGGTGCGCCAGGAGTCTCCTCCGCTACCGGGCTGAGAATCACCGACATGAGGTCCGCGCCCGAGATGCCGTCGATCATGCAATGATGGGTTTTGTTGATGAGGGCGAAACGGTTGTCTTCGAGGCCTTCGACGACCCACATCTCCCAGAGTGGACGGCGGCGATCGAGCGGTTGTGACATGATCCGTCCCACGAGGCGTTTGAGTGCGCGCTCGTCGCCTGGATAGGGCAGGGCGGTGTGGCGGACGTGGTAGGCGAGGCGGAATCTGTGATCATCGACCCAGATCGGATGCCGTTCGTAGGGGATATACTCGATCCGTTGGCGAAACCGCGGAACCAGGTGCAGCCGCGAGTGGATCGCGGCTCGGATCTTGTCGATCGCGATGCCTCCGCTCGTCCGCAACGGGCTCGCGTCAAAAATGAGCACTGCGCCGACATGCATATGGCAGGTCTCGTCCTCGAGCCCGAGGAACGATGCATCCAGTGCGCTGAGTCTCTCGTAGTGTGCCATGAATTCTCCCTGTTCTGCGAGTCCGAGCCTGCGAGGGCGGTACGCTCCCCATTGCCGCCCACTGGGATTTCCAGACCTGCGTGCCTAGCATAGAAGACCATTCGGGGCGAGGAGGAATCGCGGCGTGGGGGCTGGAGACGGCTGATGGCGCTGGTTTCTGATTCATCCCTCCTCTCCTCTGGCCCTGCTGCTACGGATCGGCCATAACCGCTTGCCAATGACCCTACGGCAGAAACTCTTCTGGGTGAGTGTCCTTTACTTTGCGGAAGGGTTCCCGTTTGGTGTCGTGGCCGACATGCTGCCGGTGTACTTTCGGGTGCACGGGGTTTCGCTGACCGACATCGGTCTGATGTCGCTCCTCGGTTTGCCTTGGACACTCAAGGTGTTCTGGTCGCCGCTGGTGGATCGCTTCGGCGGCTATCGAGGCTGGATTGTAGTCTGCCTGTGGATCGTTGCGGCGATGCTGGTGTGTGTCCCCTTCTTCGATCCCACGCAGCCAACGGTACTGCTGTGGGTCGTGCTATTCGGCCTTACCCTCGCTTCGGCAACGCAGGACATTGCCATCGATGCCTATACGATCACCCTGCTGGCTCCCGGTGAGGAGGGCGTCGCGAACGGAGTCCGTGTATCCGCCTACCGGGCGGCGCTGATCGCTGCTGGGGCTGGTCTCTTGCTGTTGAGCGGGCCGCTCGGTTGGTCTGCCGCCTTTTTTGCCGGCGCCGTGATCGCGGTGGTGCTGGCTGTCACGATCGCTGTCAGTCCTGCGCAGATGCGCGTAGTCCGGCCCGGCACGGGAGCGTGGTTCGGGCCGTTGCGCGATTGGTTGCGCCGTCCGGGAGCGCTGTTCATTTTCCTGTTCGTGCTCACCTACAAACTCGGTGACAGCAGTATGGGACCGATGATCAAACCGTTCTGGGTGGACCGCGGTCTATCCGTGGAAGAGATTGCCTTCGTGTCGACGACGCTCGGCGTTGCTGCCACGGTGATCGGCGCACTGGTGGGTGGGGCGCTCACCAACCACTGGGGGATCTTTCGCGCCCTGTGGATTCTCGGTCTGGCGCAGGCCCTGTCGAATCTCGGTTATGCGGCCGTGGCGGCCACCGGCATGGGTCGCAGTGGTGTGTACACCGCTTCGCTGATCGAAAGCTTCACCGGTGGCCTCGGCACCGCGGCGTTCCTCGCTTTCACCATGCGTATCTGTGATAAACGTCAGGCGGCAACCGAATATGCGCTTCTCTCCGCCATTTTCGGGCTGACGCGCCATGTGGCCGGTGCAGCCAGTGGTTGGGCGACGACGAAACTCGGTTATGCACCGTATTTCACCCTGACGTTTCTCCTCGCGTTTCCGGCCTTCACCTTGCTACCCTGGATCAAGCCATGGCTTCGCGAATTCTCGGACTCCTGACGGGCGGTCTGATTGTCTCGGCTGCGCTCCATGCGGGAGCGGTCGGCGCGCAACTTGGGCCGCAGACGGTGGTACGCCAGTTCTGTGAAGCAGACGCGTTGGGCAGGCGTGTCACCATCCAGGGCTGGTCGCGTGTTGCGCCGCTCGTCGAATGGCCGCTGGAGCCGGCGTGGGATCACGCCTTTCTGATTACCAGCTACACCGTTGGCTGGCCGGTGCCGGCGGACGAGGACACGCTCACCATCGAGGTGCGGTACGCCGTGATGCAGGAGGTCACGGCTGAAGAGGTAAAAGATCTTGGCCGCATCGACAGCGTGACGTTCAAGGTGCGGGCCAGCGAGGGGGCAAATTGGCGAATCGTCGGACCGCCGCCGTCGCCCTACCTGTTCCAGCAGCAGGTGGACGCCGAGGCTTTGCGGCGCTCCCTCGGGCAAGGCGGCATGAACTTCATTCCCGATTCCCTTTTCGTCGCAGGAATGTTGCGTGCAGCCGGCTGGGACGTACCGCCGTTACCTACGGCGAAATTGCTGAGCAACGATATCTATCGCGCAGTGAAGGAACCCAGGGCCGGTGATCTCGTCGTGTGGCTGCGGGACGGCATCCCCTACCATAGTGGCTTGCTCGATCGGGATGAAATGGTTGTGTCTTCCACGCTGAATGCAGGCCTGATGCGTACCACGCTCGATGCTTTCGCTGGCGATGTGAAAGCCTTGCGCCTTGTCAGGCGGCCTGCTGTGCCAGCGGTCGAAGAAAACAATGGAGACGGGGATGCGGCACCGCAACACTTTCCGGAAGTTACCGGACCTTTGCGCAACCCGACTCCAACCGGAACTCTGCAGAGGACAGCCACGAGACAGAAGCCGCCAGCAAAGCCGAAAAAAAAGTCGGCAGTGAAAAAATCGGCGGTGAAGAAATAGCCGGCAGGACCCGAATCTGGGCTTTACTTCAGGTATCCCAGAGCTCGGAGTTTCTCTTCTTCCGCCGGGCCGATATGTGCCGTGCCGGGGGGATGGAAGTTCTGGCCAACGGTGCTGGATTGCAGCGCAAGCGAGGACACCTTGCATCGGTTCTCGTAACCGTCGAGGAGCTTTCGAAGTCGGGTAATTTCCGGGTCGGCCTCAGAATACCGATTCTGTTTTTCCAACGGATCTGACGCGAGATCATAAGACTCGAACGCAAAACCATCGCCATCCCTGGTGCGTATGAGTTTGTGTAAGCCTGACTGGACCAGATACGAGGGCCGATCGAATGGCTGCATGTCGTAATTTGGACCGACTCGGAACGAACCCCAGGCCTCTGAGAAAATTGGTATCACCGGGCTGTCGGATGCCTCACCGCGCAACATGCCGACGAGACTCCTGCCTTCCGACTGAGGGGAGGGAGGGAGGCCAAACAGATCGAGAATGGTCGCCATGAAATCGATTTGACCGACGGGGGTTTCGACTCGCCGCCCCTGGGGGACTCCTGCACCCCAGAACATCAAGGGAACACGTGTGGTTTCTTCATACAAATCCGTACCGTGTCCCCAACATCCGTGTTCGAAGAATTCCTCACCGTGATCAGAAGTCAGGATGAATACAGTGTTTCGGTCGAGTTTGAGATCGTGCAGAGTCGCGAACAGATCACGTAACTGGTCATCGGTGTACCGGATCTCCCGGTCGTAGTCGGCCATTTCGCGCAGGTGGCGAGGGGATTCTGCGGTGATCGGTGTGCCGTCGTGGGAACCGAACAGGTGCTTGTACTCGTCGGGAGGGCTGTAAGGATCGTGAACCTGGTAGGTATGGAGAAAGAGGAAGAATTGCTTGTCTCGGTTCCGTCTCAGCCAGTCTTTTGCTCTGGCAAAGGTGACGTCGATTTGCCCGAGCGGCACCATGATGTCGGGGCTGACGTTCTCGACGTAAGTATTGAAACCACGGCCAAATCCATGGTGATGCGCGAGCCATCCATCTTCGGTTACGGCTCCGGTCTCGATATCATTGGCACGCAGATATTCGGTCATGGTCAGAATATAATTGGGCAGCACTTCCGCCCCCGTTTTCAGTAGATGGACGCATGGCTGGACGCCCGTAAACATCGTCATGTGGGCCGGTGACGTAATTACGGACGCCGCCACACAGTGGTCGAAGATGACCCCTTTCTTGCCGAAAGTTTCGGCGATGAACGGTGCGGTATCGTGTTGGTAGTCGTAGCTACTGAGATGGTCAGCCCGCAGCGTGTCGATGGACAGTAGAATGACGTTCCGCGCCGATGATGGACGCGGTGTGCGAGCAAAGATCGTAGGGTTGCCCCATTGCACGAAGGAGTATGCTCCCGGACCGGGCTTCTGCACTCTCGTCTTGAAGCGGAAGCTTGTTTGCTGGCCTGAGAGCTTGTCGAGAGCGACGTCTCGGTCCAGCCAACCGCGTTGCTCCTCGCGGGATGGATCGACGGTCTCTGCAAAAATGGACTGGCAATTATCGCGACGGCAGGCATCGATTTCAAAGGTGACGGCACCCTGTTCCCAGGCAATGCGTGGAATCGCGAGTGCGAAGGACAGCCGTGCGCCTGGGGGAACCGTCACTGGGTCGGAAGTTGTGGTTCGTTCGAGAGATTTCTCAATTGCGAATGCTTCGACGTAAAGCTCGACTGTTTCACCAGGGGATGCTCCCTCGGCGACAAGCTCAATCGGAACGGCACGTTGATGGGGGAGGGGGCGTACTGCAACCGTCTGCTCTGGTAACTGCGTCCATTTCTGTTCCCGTTGCAACTGGGGTCGGATAACGACCCGTTCGACTGTTTCCCATTGCTCCGGGAGACTCGGCTGGAACGTCACCTTTCCATTATCGCCGACTGTAAATGTCTTACCTAGTAGAAGCAGAGATCGTTGGAGGGGCTGGAGCACATATCGCGTGTCGTGCGTATCGTCCAATGTCGTCGTAGGTAAATGAACGGTGGTGGGATTCTCCCTGGTTCCTCTCGGCTGATCCGTCGATGATGCGGCTGGCATGAGTCGGACAACGGGTTTCATCACCGTTTCTGGGGTTTCTGAGGACCGACAGGAGTTCAAACAGAGCAGACCTGCCGTCAGGAGAGCGAATGGCAAAATTCCACGACACTTCTTTTGGAACACAATCATTCGTACCAGGAACCTCCAGCGTTTCGATGGGGACTGTGTATGGCGTGCTCGTCCCATCTTAGTTGCATGGTTCGAGTTCCACAAACGGGGAACTCGCTTACCCATCCATTTCCGGCCGATACTGACTTATTCCATACGGTGAGGAGGCGGTGGGATTCCAGACTGTGTCGAAGGGCTGGTTCGATGGGCCGAGTCTGGCTTTTGTTCCACAGCAAGGCTTCCGATCCTGATTCTGCGCGTTTTGGATTGGCGCCGATGCCTGACAGCGGAGACCTCATCAATCCTTGCGTCTACCACTTTGCGTAATGGCGTTCCGCGTAGCCAAGCTGGCTCTCGATGCGCAGCGTTTCGTCCGCCTCCGTGCGCAAAGTGCCGTCGTAACGACCGATGAGTTGGGTGAAATTCGTCGCCACGAGAATTGCATGGACGCGTTCGCGGTGCGCCGCCTCGGGCACGAATCGCAGATCGACGCGGCCGTCGATCGAGGTCATCCGCCATGGGAGCATCACATCTGTACGGTTGTATTGGAACAGCACCGGACCGACCTGGTGTAATCGCCCATTGAGCCAGAAGCAGTTTTCACTGAAACTCGTCTCATTCACGCCGCACGACACGTTCATACCGACCACGCGTCCATCCGTCGCATGGCCGGCGATACAACCCCAATTCCAGAAAGTGTGCCGGCGCATGTATCCGGCCGTCCAGTCGTGATGCCCGAGCGCCCCGATTTCCGCGAGATCGAATTTCCGTCCGTTTACCCGCAGTGTTCCGGTGATCCGGTGTCCTGCCGTTTTCCGGGCGAAGACGAAACCCGAACCTCCGGCGGGTGTACAGATGCGCATGGGTTCCAGAGGGCTGGTCTGTGATCCGGGACCTTCGACCTTTGCGCCCGGAACATCGCTGGTTGCCGAACACAACTCCGTTGTGACGGACCCGGCATTATCGTTCGTCGTTTCCTCGGCAAACGTGGCATTGATTTCAAATCCGTCGCGCAGATGCACCTCCAGGTGTCGGGTGCGTGGCTGAATCGTGCCCCGCATCTGGATGAAGTCCCGCCCGGAGCGGAACTCTGTAGTGCCGGATTCTGGTTGCTGATCGAACCAGAGCCCTGCTGCCAGGGGACGTTGAAAGCTGCGTTCTATGATCCAGCGTGTCGCCGGATCATAGGCGTACACGAACGCCGTGCCGGCATATTTCACGTCGGCGACGGCGCAGCCGAAAACGAGTTGTTCCGAGATACCACCGAGGAACTCGAACTGGTTGAAGGCGAAACGCCGCCGGAGCCACCCGACGCGCCGATCCATCTCGTCGAACAGAGGGAAGTCCCGGTGGTTCACCTCCTCGATTGGCTCAGCAAAGATACCAAACCGCGCCGACCCGTTGGATTGGATGAGCTTCATTCCGGGCGAGTCTCCGTTCCGTATACGATCGATTGATCGTGGCGCGACCAATCGCCAACGAGGGAACGGTACCTTGCGCCTGGTGCGGCGGCCGGGACGATCACCCGGCCGGTTTCCACCGGCCGGTCCCCTTCATCGGTCCAGCAGGTCCAGTTTCTCGCGTGCCTTGAACTCCTCGCGCAGCCCGTCGTAGTCGGCTCTGGTGAACGGCTTATAGGCCGTGTCACCGCGCTGGCGCCAGAAGATCTGAGCGTCCGGGATGCGGTTCAGGTCGAAGTGTACCTTCTTGTAATTGCGCACCAGAACTTTCTGTGTCTGCGTGTACTCGAAATCATTGACGATTCGCACGAAGTCGGGGAACCATTTGCGATCCATATCGGCACCGCTGATCTGGGCTTCGCACCAGTCGAAAAATCCCTGTGGATCAAAGGGTGTGCCGTCTTTCAGTTTCAATGAAGCCATGACCAATTCGTCGGCAACCGAGCAGGGAACCCCGTAGGCGACGGCCAGGGCGACGTCGTCATGCTCACCAATGATCCGTCCGACCTGCGCGGCGGAGAAGTTTTCGCCGTCCTTGCGGATCCAGTCGTCCGTTCGTCCATCGAAGTAGAGGTGTCGCATCCCGTTCAGAATGAGGATGTGCCCGAGATCACCGGAGTGGTACACGCCGTTACGGTATTTTTCGTTGTTGGCTTCCGGATTGTCGAAGTATCCCTGGAAAAGCGATGTGTCTGGTGCGACGCGGCAGATCTCTCCCACTGCACGGTCGTAGTTGAGCAACTTGCCATCGGGACCGAGTTGTGCCGGCTCGCACTCCTTGCCGTCGGGGCCGAGAATCTTCACTGCGTCGTCCATGAGGGTACCGACACTGCCGCGTGGATCTCCCTTACGGCGGAAGGTGCTGATGGCTGCTTCAGTCGACCCATACAACTCAAACATATCTTCCAGGCCCATCCAGCGTGTAAACTTGTCGATGTCCGGTGGCGCCGCGCCATTGCCCACGGCGTACTTCATCGTGTTCTTCGGGTTGTTGGTGATTTCACGAGCGATACGTTCCTCGTCATCGCCATATTCCTTTTCGATCGCGGCAAGGACGTAGTGCACCGGTTCGCCGACGTAGTTCCAGTAGGTCACACCGTACTTGAACACATCGGGTACGAACTGGCTGGCGCTGAAACGCTCGCGGATTCCCATGCTGCCGCCGACCCAGAAGGCGGGCATGAGACCCACAAACATCGAATTCGAGTGGAACAACGGCATACAGCCGTAGCCGACGTCATCCGAGGTCAGTCCGAGGTTGGAGGAGACGGCCATGCCGACCGCGCACAGCTTCATGTGGTTATTGTTGATCCCTTTCGGGAGGCCGGTCGTCCCCGAAGTATAGATCACCATCAGATTGTGATCGGGGGCCACATCGATGCCGGGAGCATCAAGTGACTTTTCCGGAGGGCCGACCTCTTGTGTCAGGCAGGATCCGAAATCACGATTGGTTGGGATCTCGCCTCCTTGAGTCCGCAGAATCAGAATATTTTCGGGTGCAAGGTGCTTGAGATCTGCTGCAACACGTTCGACCTCGGGAAGGAAACGCTCGTCTACGATGAGCACTCGAGCCTTCGATTGGTTCGTCACGCCCGAGAGTACTTCGCCGCGCAGACCGGTATTGATTCCGAAAAGTGTGAGGCCGCCGTAGGCGCAAGCACCATAGATGGAGAGCAGTTCCAGGTGATTTTCCAGCATGATCGCCACATGTCCAGGACGGGTATCGTCCAGGGGACCGAGCCGTCTCAGGAGGAAGTGCGCCGTGCGGACGCTTTCGTCACGATACTGGCGATAGGTCCATGACCGTTCATGTTGCCGGAGAAAAATCCTGTCTCCAGCAATCGGGTGATTGGCGCGTGCCTCGATATGGGCGCCGACCGTGAACGTTGCGGCGTCAAAAGACAACGGTTCTGCCATGCGTCTGAAAACCTCCTGGATTCGTATTCCCTGGGCTGTACTTAGGGTCCTCGCGTATGGTGAGTCAACTGTTTCCAAACGGCTGGTGCCGGTGCCACCAGGTTCGCGTGCTCAACTCATGATCTCTGCCGATTGCATTGCCTGCGCCAGTTGGTTTATTCAGGTTCCCCCATGAGTCTCGTCTCCACATTTTCCGTAGTAGCCTATGATGCAGCATCTCGCTCGTGGGGTGTCGCGGTGCAGTCGCGTTTTTCATTTGTGGGGAGTGTGGTGCCGTGGGCTCAGTCGGAAGTGGGTGCAATCGCAACGCAGTCCATCGTCAATCCCCGGTACGGACCCATCGGACTCGCCATGCTGAAACAGGGACTGGCAGCAACGGACGTGGTGAACGGACTCATCGGCAGCGATCCTGATTATGACCAGAGGCAACTCGGCATTGTTGACGGGGAAGGGCGCGCGGCTGCGTTCACCGGCGCCGGTTGCATTCCCTGGGCGGGGCATCGCACCGGCGAGTCTTTCGTTTGCCTCGGGAATATCCTTGCCGGGGCCGCGGTGCTCGACGAAATGGTGGGAGTGATGCAACAGAGGGGCGATCTGCCGTTTCCCGATCGTCTCATCGCCTCTCTGGTGGCTGGGCAGGCTGCGGGCGGCGATCTTCGTGGTCAACAAGCGGCTGCGTTGTTGGTCGTGCGGCATGAGGGCGGCTTCGCGGGCTTGACCGACCGCCTCTACGACCTACGAGTCGACGATCATCCAGCGCCGATCACGGAACTCTCCCGGCTCCTGCAGATCCATCGAGAGACGTTCGGAGAATGAGCGGGATTCCCTGCAGTTACCCCAGCGTGCGGTTCCGGCCGATCGCGAACTTCGAAATCCGTTGCGTCTCTCATAAACTGAGAAACTGCCGGAACCACTTGCCAGAATCTTTCACGACGCGCTGCTGGGTGGCGAAATCGACATAGACCAGTCCGAAGCGAGGCACATATCCCTCCGCCCACTCGAAGTTGTCCAGGAGAGACCAGGCGAAGTACCCGTCGACCGGCATGCCATCGCGTTGGGCGCGCAGCACCTGTGCCAGATGGCGCCGGTAATAGTCGATGCGCCGCTGGTCGTAGATCCGATCGCCTTCCAGTTCATCGGGGATCGCCGTGCCGTTCTCGGTAACGACAATGCTCGGAAATCGGCCATAGGAGTGCAGCCGTGCGATCGATTCGTAGATCCCCTCGGGTTGCATCGTATTGCCGAGGACGTTGATGTCATAACGGCGATAATCCTGATCGCGTCGCGGGTAGGTTCCGAGCCACGGAATCGGTGCCGGCGGAGCCGAAACGCGCGTGTAGTACTGTGCCCCGATGAAGTCGAAGTCGACCTTCACCGCCTGCTCATCACCGCCTCGCATGAATTTTTCCACCGGCCGCAGCAGGTGGCAGTCATTCACGGGATAGCCCAGACCAAGGTTCGGTTCGACATAAACACGGTTGAACAACGCATCGAGGCTGCGTTGCGCGCGCAGGTGACGCAGCGAATTCCCTGTGGCTTTTACCGGTAATGTGACATGCGTCGTGCCTACGATCGCATTTTTCACGCGTTCACGCAGGATGCGTGCCGCCGCAGCCTGACAGAGATTGGTGTGATGCACGCTCGCCACGAACTTACGCCGGCTGATGATCCCCGGCGCCATCGCTCCGATGAGGTAGCCTCCAGCGCAAAACGACAACGGTTCGTTGAAGACCATCCAGCGTTTGACGCGATCGCCGATGTGATCTGCTACGGCGCCGACATATTCGCTGAACCAGCCAATGATGTCGCGACTTGCCCAACCACCTCGATCTTCCAGCGCTTGCGGCAGATCCCAGTGGTACAGTGTCACCCACGGCTCCAACCCCTGGGCAAGACACGCATCGACCACCCGCGAGTAGAAATCCAATCCTGCTGGATTGGTCACGCCTGAACCAGAGGGCAGGATGCGTGGCCAGGAGATCGAAAAACGTTTGGCTCCGAAACCCAGACTGCTCGTCAGTGTGACGTCTTCCTGGTAGCGGTGGTAAAAATCGCAGGCGACGTCACCATTTTCACCCGTGCGCACGGTCGGAATGGGCCAGCGGCGCCGGTGTGTGAAAGTATCCCAGATCGAGAGCCCTTTGCCATCTTCATTCCATGCACCCTCGATTTGGTAGGATGCCGTTGCCACACCCCAGGTGAAGCCCGCGCCAAAATCAGAGGCGCGCAATCCGAACATTTCGAACTCTGGCATCGTGTTTCTCTCCCTGGTGGGCTACGGAACACACGCCGGTTGGAAGTGCAAGCTCGGGGCAGTCCCGCACCTGCAGAACACTCTCTCCAACCGGCTTCCGTTCCACTTCGTGTTGTGCTCTCTGGGCTCTTATGATCTCGCGCATCGAGTTCCCTGCTGACTTTGTCTTTGGCAGTGCGACTGCGGCCCACCAGGTCGAGGGAGCGAATATCCATAACGACTGGTGGGCGCACGAACACGCGCCGAATACCAATGCGTTGGAGCCCTCCGGCGTGGCGTGCGATCACTATCACCGTTTTGCCGGGGATTTCCGCTTGCTCCGGGAACTGGGACATCCGGCGCATCGCCTGTCCGTCGAATGGAGTCGCGTGGAACCGGAGCCGGGACACTTCGACAAGGCGGAGATCGAGCATTATCGACGTGTCCTGTCCACGTTGTGTGAACTGGGCATCGAGCCATGGTTGACGATCCACCACTTCACGGCGCCGAGGTGGTTCATCGAGCAGGGTGGCTACACAGCGGCCGGCGACATGTCTCGGCTCGTGCGTTTCACCGAGTTGCTGGCCCGTGAGTTCGGAGATCTGGTGCAGAATTGGTGCACGATCAACGAACCCAATATCGTGGCCGAATTGGGTTATCGTTACGCGTATTTTCCCCCGCGCCTTGCCGACCCTGCGGTTGCTGCTGACGTGTTGCTGAACTTCTTCCGAGTCCATGCCGAGATGTCGCGTGCGATTCGTGCACATGCCCGGCGTATGCCACAGATCGGCATCACCCTGGCCGTCGTGGCGCACGAGCCACTACGACCCGACGACGCCGGAGATTGCGCCCTTGCGGTGCGACGGGACGCGGAGACCAACGGTGTGATGTTCGATGCTCTTCGAGACGGTGTGTTTGCCTACCCCGGTCGTCCTCCGGTGCCGATAGAGGGACTACGGGAGGCGTCGACTTTCGTCGGTGTGCAGTACTACACGCGCACCCGTTACGATGCACGTACCAATGGTCCGGCAATGAGTGATCCGGCCCGTACGCTCAGCCAAATGGGCTGGGAAATCTACCCTGAAGGATTGGGTCCACTGCTGGAACGTGCCGCCGCCACAGGGCTACCCGTTTATGTTACCGAAAATGGTATGGCCCATGACGACGATCGGGTGCGTGTGCGCTATATCGCGGATCACCTGGCGCAGGTCGATCTGGTGCGCCGGCGCGGAGTCGATGTGCGGGGCTATTTCTACTGGTCGGCGATGGACAACTTCGAGTGGAACTTCGGATACGGCCCGAAATTCGGTCTGATCGAGATCGATCGGAAAACGCTGGACCGACGCCCCCGCAAGAGTGCTTTCTTTTTCCGGGAAATCATTGAGCGGCGGGCTGTGACGCCGCAGATGGTGGAGCAGTGGTGTGGATGAAGGCGGCGATGTGAGGGCGTGTTTTCCGGACAGGCCAGGCTTGTACGATCATTCGCTCCACTCCGCCGGATGTGCCAACGGCCGATTTCTGCTGTTGTTGATCCGCTTCAAAGAGAATGTCTCGCATGCCCCGATCCGTGACCAAATCCTCCAGGGATGACGCCACATATTGGCAAGCCCGCTTGCGCTCTTCGGACTTTCGCAAGCGCCTGGAATCTGTGGTGCTCGACGAACTGGCTGCCCTGGGGCGCCTGCGCGTTCGCGAGGTCATCGACGTCCGCCAGGTGCGCCGTTCCCTGCGCGCGATGCCCGCCCGGCTTTTCGATCGGGACATTCTGGCCGATCTCGTCATTGACCTGCAGCGGCGCAGTATCGCCCGGCTTGAAAAGTATCCGGGATCATTGCGGCAGGTTCTCGGCGAGCGGGTGGCACGTGAGATCGAGGCGTCGGTATTGCCTGATGCGGAGGCGCCCGCGGAGCTGCGCCAGGCGATGGAAAACCTGGTCCGTCAGGAGTTTGTCGGCGCCATGCTGACGGATCTCGTATTTACTTCCCTCCTTGCGTTCAATGAACGCATCAATCCGTTGTTTGGCGTCTTCGCCATGCGTTCGCTCGAAGATCAGATCAAGTCGTTCATCCGTGCCGTTCTGCCGATGTTGCAGGATCGCATCGTCACGTTCGCCTTCAGCCCGCGAAATCAGAAAATCGCCGAGAATCTCAGTCGTACGATCGTGCGGCAGCTCATGGCAGGACGTATTTCCGCGTTTGTCGCTTCACAGTCTCCTTACCAGCGTAGCCAGGCCGAACGTTTGGCCCGTGAGCTGATTCACAGCGACAAGGTGGAGGCACTATCCCGCACACTTGCGCTTTCGTGGTTCGATGATTTCTACGCTGCCGCGCAAGGCCGCAGGATTGGCGAACTGATCGATCTGGAGCTACACGGCAGGGTGCTGGCGAAGACAATCGTTTCGGGAGTGATCGAGGTGCTCGCACGTAACTCGGTGACAGCGTTGGTCGCGGCGGAGGTAGCACGGGCTCACGGAACGAAATCTCCGCCTTCGCGTTCCCACAAAGCGCCCGTTGAGCGCAGACGCAGCCGCTGATTGGATGCGGCGTGGTTGGAACACCGTGTGGCGCCGCCAGCAGCGTGAGGTGATGGCGCGAGTCTGGTCAGTTTCGGGAGGGCAGGTGCGAGTTCGCAGGCAGGCATGGATCATTGTTTTTGCGGTGGCATGGGCGTTCGGATCCGTGGCGAATGCACAGATCAATGCCGTTACGCCGCGCCAGGCGATGCGCGGCTATTTGGAGGCAGCGAACGCTGCCAATTTCGAACGAGCGGCTGAATATCTTGATCTGACAGGACTTGCACCATCGGTGCGGGCCCGGCGCGGCGTCCTCCTGGCGCGCGAGTTGAAGGAGGTCCTCGACCATACTCTTTGGGTCAACCTCGATCAGTTGAGTGATGAGGCGGATGGGGATCTCAATGATGGCCTGCGTGCGGGACGAGATCTCGCCGGCATTATCACGCGCGACAAGTTTGAAATCCCCCTCTACCTCGATCAGCGTCCTGGACCCGAGGGTATCAAGGTCTGGCGGATTTCAGCCACAACGCTGGCTCAGATCCCCGATGTGTACAAGACGATGGATAACGGGCAACTCGGTGAGTACCTACCGCCGGTCTTTTTCGAGGCCAGCTTCCTGGGCCTTGCCCTGTGGCAATGGATCGGTCTGGCTCTGGCCCTGCTGCTCAGTGCGGCGCTTTCCTGGTTGATATCGAAGCTGGTGATCTGGTTGCTGCGACCCCTTGTCCGGCGTTCACATGTGGAACTGGATGAACGTTGGTTCGAGGTGAACGCGGGACCGTTCCGCCTCATCGTGTTCATCCTGCTCTTCGCCTCACTGACGGCGCCGTTGGCGTTGAAGATTCAGGCGGTTCTGATCCTGCGCGCTGCGCAAAAGGCGCTTTTGGTCACCGCTCTCGTCTGGGCGCTCGTGCGGATCACCGACTTGATGGCTCGGCTCTTTGAACAGCGACTCAACGCACGCGGCCAGCACTCCGCGACATCGGCGGTGCCGCTGGGCCGCCGCGTGGTCAAGATCCTGCTGTTGGCCATGGGTTTTCTCGCCGTCCTCCAGAACTTCGGTGTCAATGTGACCGGGGTGCTGGCGGGGCTCGGCATCGGCGGGCTGGCCGTCGCTCTGGCGGCACAGAAGACGGTGGAGAACCTGTTCGGCGGTGTCACCCTGATTGCCGATCAACCGGTGCGGGTTGGTGATTTCTGCCGTTTCGGCGACCGCACCGGGACGGTCGAGGAAATCGGTCTGCGATCGACCCGGATCCGGACCCCGGAAAGGACTTTGGTCAGCGTTCCGAATGCCGAGTTCTCGCAACTCAAACTCGAGAACTTCAGTAAACGCGATCGTATTCTCTTCTCAACCACAGTGGGCCTGCGGTATGAGACGACACCTGCGCAGATCCGCAAGATCATCGCGGATTTCAAGGAATTGCTCGATTCGCACCCGAAGGTCCACCCCGAACCGGCGCGGGTCCGCCTGGTGCGCCTGGGTGCTTACTCGCTGGATGTGGAGATCTTCGCTTACGTGATCACCCGTGATTTCAACGAGTTCCTTGCCGTGCAGGAAGAACTGCTGTTGAAGATCATGGACCTTGTCGCAGCGGCCGGTTCCGATTTCGCATTCCCCTCGCAGACGATCTACAAGGGGTGAGAGGCGGTGGTCCGAGCAGTGGGTGCCGCAGATCCTATGAAGCCAGCCAGGATGCATGCTTCACGATTCGGTTCTCGCTTCTCGTCAGATTCCAAGGGGCCGGGGTGAGACGCCGCAGATGCGGGATCGCTTTGATCAGATGGAACGGGGGATTCCCCAGTCGTGGTTTGCCGGAATCGGGGTGCTTTCCTTCGGCAAACCGGTCGTTTGCTGTGCGCACCCAGCTTCAGCGGTTTTCCAGCCTCCGCAAGCGCTCGTAATCGCGGTTTGCCTCCTCGCTGCGTCCCAGTGCTTCGTAGCTCTTCGCTCTTTCGAGATAGGCGGGCGCGAAGTTGGGGTTGAGGCGGAGTTTCTCGTTACAGACGGTAAGGGCGGCCTGCGGTCCCTCGGAATTCCGTAGCGCTTCGATGTAGCGCCGGAACGGGTAATCCACGTGAGGGCGTGCCGCCGCGGCTTCACGGTAGTAGCCCACGGCGTGTTTCCAATCGCCGAGCAGGCGGTAATGGTTGCCGAGGTTGAACGGTCCAAGGAAACCGCCCGGGTCGCGCTCCCGTACCCTCGTCCAGAACGTGCGATTGTTCCGCCAGTGCGTAGTCTCGGTGAACGTTTGTGCCGCGCACACAGCCAGGACGGCGCACGCTGATGCCGTCAGAACGCGCCGGGTCTGCATATCGCCACCGAAGCGCAGGACGGCCTGTTCCGCGAGCAGCGCCATGCCCAGCCCGCCACCGATACAGGCGAGGTACATGAAGTGATCGGCAACGAAGGAATAGACCTGGAAGTTGAACGAAATGAATCCCAGAACGGGCAGCAGGACGATATAGAATTGAGCCAGGCTCCAGCGCACCAGCGGATCGATTCGCTTCCAACCGAAGGCCAGGGCCGCCGCGGCCGCCATCCAGGCGACAACTGCGATCCACCAGGCGGGTTGTGCCGGCTGGATCTGCCAGGAGCGATAGATCGGTGACAAATGGATCGGCAGAAAGAACGAGCCGGCGTAGAACCAGGCTGCATTGGCGGCGATCAGCACTCGTTCCACGGCGGCAAACCGGGGGGTGTGGGCTTCCTGTTCGAAATAAACCGTCACGATTCCCGAGAGCGCGCACAGGGCCAGCATGGGCGTGAGGCGCGCTACCAACTGCGCGAAAGGAATCCGTTTCACCCGGCCGATTTGCTGGAGTGCGAGGTCGGCCAGCACGAGCGAAATGGGTAGTGTTGCCGTTTGCGTTTTGCTCAGCAGCGCCGCTGTGAACGCGGCAAGACAGAGCAGATAGGAGCGGCGATCCCCTCGCTTGCGGTGGCGCAGGTAGAGAAGAAAGGACAGCAGGTAGAAGAGACCGGAAAGAGTGTTCTTGCGCTCTGCAATCCAGGCCACGGAAGCGACCTGGACCGGGTGTAGGGCGAATAGGGCCGCCCCGCCCAGGGCCACCCAGGGATTCGTTCCCATGGCTCGGAAGAGAGCTGCCACGAGGGCTGTATTGGCGAGGTGGAGAGCGACGTTGACGATATGGTACCCGGCGGCGTTGAGTCCCCAGAGACGGTATTCGATCCAGTACGAGGTGAAGAGAAGTGGGTAGAACTGTGGAGCCTCGCGCGAGATCGGATTCCAGATCTTGGCCAACCCTGCGGTGTCTTGCAGGAGTGCATTTTCTTCGACGTAGAACTGATCGTCCCAGCGAACGAAGTCACCGGTAGTCACCGGCAGATAGACGAGTGCGGTGAGGATCACCAACAACAACAGCGCCAGACGGGACCCTCGGGCGCTCAGTTGCGGTGATGGTTGTGGCGTCGCAGGGGAAGACGCTGTTGCCTTCGTTTCCGGTGCCCGCGAGTCGGGGCCACGAGAGCTCTTGCGCTTCGTCGGGTTCAAACCTTTTGGCACTGGTGCGCATCGGTAGGACATCCCCGCCGCCGCTTCAAGCGGCACGGTGGACCGCCACCGGCGATAGTCAGATCCGACGTTTGTTTCCTGGCTTCCACCCGGCGGGATCGCGCTCGTCGTCTGGCGGCTTCATTTCTCAACCGACGTCAGGTAGGTCGCGCAGGCCTCCGTCATGATGGCGACCATGAAGGGCACCATGACGCGGATCGATTCGATCTCCGGGCGGCCGACCGGCCAGCCGAGGTAGCTCAGGCCTCGGGCGAGCATGAGGTCAGGGAGGTACTCGAGTTCATGCTCCGGAAAAGCGCGCACTCTTCGGTAGCCCTCCAGGTACGCCTTCTGGCCCGTGTCCAGTCCACCGCTGATCTGCAGCGGGAACAGGGATGTCACCATTTCGAAGGCGATCCAGGACCACCCGCAATCGTCGAAGTCGATGATCCGGACATCCTTGCCGCTGACGAGCAGATTGTCTGGCACGAGATCCCCGTGTGTCAGGACGTCATCGCCGCCTAGCTCCGAGAGCCGGCGGCGGACTTGATCTCTGGCACGCAGGAGAATGTCTCTTTGTTCGTCGCTCAGTTCTGGTAGCTCCCAGAATCTGCCGAACGTGGGATTTTCGCCGACGAGGGTCTCCAGGTTCCAGGACGGGCGTGTGAATCCCGCCGGTTTGGACCAACTTGCGCCATGTTCGTGCATCTGCGCCGCGTAGGATCCCACCATCCTGTAGAGTTCCCGTATGCCTTCCTCGGAGCTGACCACGCCACCTTCGAGCGTCCCCGGCGGTTGGCCTTCCACCCATTCCATGAGATCACATTGACGTGGTTCTGGAACGTCCTCGGCCACGCCCATGCCGAGAACGTCACCGTCTGAGGTCTGGATGGCCTGTGGTGTATGAATTCCCGATTCGTCGAGCGATCGCATCCATGCAAGTTCGCTGCGGATGTTGCCGTCGGTCCGGTAGCGCGGGCGATGGACTCGCAGCACGGCTCGTTGTCCGGCATCGGTGCGCACTTCGAAAACGGCGTTCTCGCGATACTTGATCAACGCCAGTTGTGGATCCCGCAGCGGCCAGGCGCGCAGCGCGTTGCCAGCGAGCCGCTGGAGACGGGCGACCTGCTCCTCGTTGGCAAGCTCGATGAAGTTCACTGTGCCATCTCGCTTTCAATATCGGTCAGCGCTGCGTCGAGCCGTTCGAGCAGCACACGGCAGTACTCGTCATCCACCAGCAGGCCGACCTTGAACTGGAGAACCGACGGGGCAAAGCCCGAGAACATCGCCCAGACACCACGCCGATAGAGTGCGCGAGAGAGTTGCATGCCACCCAGACTGCTCCCCGTTTCGAGACCGATCACGAGTCCCTTTTGCCGCCGGCCTGTGAAAAACGGGTGACGTGCCTGCAACTGATCGAGCCCCGCGCCAAGGCTTTCGCTGATGTGCCGCACCTGTGCCAGGACATCGGGACGCGCGCAGATGTCCAGCACGCGCAATGCCACGCGACACCCGGGTTCTGCGCCACCGAACGTCGATACGTAGCCCCAGCCCTGTTCGTGCAGCCAGCGGCCGACCTCTTTCGTCATCACCACGGCCGAGATCGGGTAGAGGCCACCGGAGAGTCCCTTGCCAACGACCAGAATATCGGGATGGACCCCCCAGGCCTCGATGCCCCAGAGATGGCCTGTGCGGCCGAGTCCCGTTTGTACCTCATCGGCGATGAAGAGGCTGCCGTGTTTCTCGCACAAGGTCTTTACACCCCGAAGGTAATCGTCCGCGGGAACGGGGAAGCCGTAGGTGGCGGGGATCGTCTCCATCAGGACGCCTGCGATGTCGTTACCCGCCAGAGCCTGTTCCATGGCTGCAAGATCATTGAACGGAACCTTGAGGAATTCCTCTGGGTAATCGGAAAGGAAATAGCGCGCCATATCGTCCTGACCAGCATTCGCACTCAGCCCGGTGCGGCCGTGGAAAGCTGCTTCGAGTGCCACGATCTTGCGGCGGCCAGTGGCCTGCCTGGCGACGCGCATGGCCAGGTCGTTTGCCTCGCTTCCCGACGGGACGAATACCGAGTAGTGCAAGTCACCTGGTGTGTGCCGGGCCAGGTGTTGTGCCAACTCGCCGCGTGCGGCCGACGGGAAATGGTGGTTGCCGATGTCGAGCTCGTCGAGTGCCTGGCGCAGCACGGCAATGAGTTCGGGGTTGCGGTGGCCAAGATTGTACGTGCCACCGTTCAGATGCACGTCGAGCAATTCATGGCCATCGATATCCCAGATGTGGTATCCCTCACGCCGGCCAATGACCAGTGGTACGCCGAGGTTTTCCCACGCAGCCACCCGCGCGGGCATGAGGTACTCGCGGCAAACTTCGAGCACACGGAGCTTTTGGGCGGAGTGCGGGGTCGAAGTGTCGGGCATGTCCGGTTACTGACACCATCGCCGGTTTTTGGGAAGAGGGAGTCTGCTTCATCCGATCCGTGGAGCCTGTCCGGCACAACCCAGGGTCTTCCCTGTGCGTTCTCGGTTATGAGTCTCCTTACTTGACCCTGATCGCCTGCCATGGTTGCGTCCGCATGAAAAGAACTGGTGATCACGATGCGTAACGAAATAATGAAACCGGACAGAACTGCTGCATTCAACGCGCAGCGGGAGCAAGAGGTGGCCGACGCGGCGCCGCTTCTCTGTCTCGCCCTGGCTGGCACTGCCGCGTTCTACGGCGTGAGCGAGTTCGTGCTGGAAGGCGGTTCGATCGTTTCTTTTGCTTTCTATCTGTCGCAGATCACGGTTGCGCTGGTGGCCTGGTGGACGATCGCCCGGCGGCGGGGAAGACCGGTTGCGGTGATCCTCGCCGCCGACATCGTCTGTAGCCTGTTTCTGGCCATCCGGCTGCTTCATCCCCAGGGAACCAGTTCGGGCACGGCGCTGATCGTCAGTCTGAAGATCGTCGCCACAGCCGTGTTTCTGCCGTGGGGGATCCGAGCGCAGGGTGTCTCGGCCGGTGTTGCCGTCCTGGCCTTCTGGACGGCGCTCTTCATTCGGACGGAAGCGGGGGTCGAACCCTATGGAGGTCTGCACCAGCCATTGGGTCCCCTGATCGCGGCGGTCTTGTCATGCGTCGGCACGGTGACGCTGACGCGAGCGCGACGCCAGGCGTTTTGGGGGAGGGAGGAACTGGCCACCTCCGAAAGCCATCTGAGCGCCATGCTGGAGTCTTCCCCCGACGGCGTTTTCGTTCTATCGGACGGTCGCATCAGCTTTGCAAATCCGCGCCTGGGCTCGATGCTGCATTACGCGAGTGCGACGGACCTGGTCGGAGCGCGGCTACGCGACCTCGTGGTTGCGGACGACCAGGTGACGGTTGGCCAGTTTCTCTCTCAGGCGGAACTGGGAATGCGCGCCTCCGTCGATGTGCGTTTTCGATGCCGGGATGACGACTTGATCCAGACGGCGATTACCGGTGCTCCACTGCCGAATGCCGATCCTCCGGCCATGCAGATCACGGTGCGCGATGTCACGGCACGCGTCAATGCCGAGCGGTTGAAGGCTTCACTGCTCGGGTTGGCGGAGGACATCGCAGGGACACTCGATCTGGCGGAGATCCTCGACCGGACGCAACGCCGGACCGCCGCTGCGCTCCCCTGTGACATCGTCTTTACGCTCCGCTGTGAAGCGCATGAAACACGTTCACGGGTGATTTCACACTTCGGGTTTCCTTCCGAACTCGCACGAGATCCAGGGGCTGAGTCATTCGTCTACCCGCCCTCGGCCGATGACAGGTCGTGGATCGTGGGAGATGACGAGGCGAGCAGGCAGGCCGTCTGGAAGGAATTTCCCGAGCCGATCCTGCGGAGTCTCTGGGGCATGACGATCATGAGCAGCCCACTCCAGGTGGGTGGACGCCATCTCGGAACGATCGTGGCCTGTCGCGCTTCGCACCGCCCGTTTGGGCCGGAGGACCGAACGCTGCTCACAGGTGTGGCGCACCAACTCGCGGTCGCGATGAAAGCGGCCAATCTGTTCCGCCTCCAGCAGGCAGAAGCAGAAGTCTGGGCAAGCCTGGTCCGGGTGGGACGGGAACTCACCGCCTTGTTGGACGAGCAAAGCCTTTTCAGCCGGCTGTGCGCCTTGAGTGCAGAACTCCTCGAAGGCGACTACAGCAATGTCTGGATCTGGCGCCCGGACGTCCTGGCGTTCACCCTCGAAGCCAGTCACAGCACCTCGTACGATCTCTTTGGTCTCATGCACGAGTTGCCGGTTTCGCGCGAATTCCTCGCGCCGATTCTGGATGCAATGCGCTCCGAGGATGTGCATGTGATCGATCTCGGGAGGGATGATCTGCAATCGCTGCCTTTGTTATCCGCGGCGACCGACATCGGAATTACTCACGTCATCTACATTGCATTGCGACACGCAGGAGAGATCGTTGGCTTGCAGACCGTCGGATACATCCAGCGAGGGGAACCGATCACCGTGCGCCAGACTCTCGTGGCACGCGGGATCGGACAGTTCGCGTCCCTGGCTATGGCAAACGCCCGTCTTGTCGAAGAATTAGGAGACGCCAACCGCGCCAAATCCGATTTCGTCGCTTCGATGTCACATGAGCTGCGTACCCCGCTCAATGTGATCATCGGGTACAATGACATGTTGCTCGAAGGTGGTCTCGGTACCGTGGCCCCGGAACAAGCGAAAGTCCTCAAACGTGCCCGGCGCAATGCAGTCGATCTTCTGACTTTGATCGACAGCACTCTCGATCTGAGCCGTCTCGAATCCGGCGCCTTGCAGGTGAACCGTGAGCCGGTGGACTTGCGTTCGGTGGTACGCCATGTCGAGTCCGAGGTGCGAAATCTATGGACAAAGCCCGGGGTGGAACAGGAGTGGCGGATTGCCGAGGATTTCCCGATTGTTTCGACGGATGCTTCCAAACTGATCCTCATTCTGAGGAATCTGGCGAGCAATGCGATGAAGTTCACTCCTGCCGGGCGGGTCGATGTGGAAGTTGGTCTCGACGATGATGGTTTGTCGATCGTGGTTGCCGATACCGGCATCGGTATTGCCGTGGATAAGCAGGCGGTGATCTTCGAACCATTTCGCCAGGCGGACGGGTCCATCAGTGTGCGCCAGGGCGGCCTTGGCCTCGGGTTGCACATCGTGCGGCGCATGGTGGAGCTTCTCGGGGGCACGATCGAACTGCGCAGCGAGCCGGGAGCGGGATCGACCTTTTGTGTACACATCCCCTGTGACGTGGCCCTCTGAAGCGACTTCCATCGATGATTCCCGGCGCATGACGAAGATCCGGTGTCAGGCCGGATTCGACCCCGTGAGCGCGCACCGGCGCCGGGTCCGTGGCGGCCTGGTGACCCGGGCGGCTGCCTGGAGCACAAAAAATGCCCCTTTGCACACGATGCTTGAAGGCGCAGTGATCGGGGTGTTAGGGACGGCAATCTTTGATCGGCGATGACAGATGGTGCGGCACGACCGTGCATGGCAACGACATTGCCCGAGTATCTCCGATGTGGGGAAAGGACATTCATGCGCTTTGCATCCAAGGGCCGGAGCATCCGGTTGCGCTTCTTTCTGCTGTTGCTCCTGGCTGTCTGTGGTTGTGGGAATGAGTATGCGCTTGTGCCCGCGAGCGGAACCGGTGCGGGACAGACTGCCGACGTCCATCAGCCTGCCAATGGCTGTTTTCTGATTGCTGCCGGCGCGGAGCACCTCGGCCGAGAGGGTGATACCAGCTACGCGTTTTCGACCTCTGCCCAGACGGCATTTTTCCTGAAGCCGTCGGCGCTCGGTACATACCTGTTGTACGACAGCGACTCTGGCTACCTCGTCTCCGACGGATCAAACTTGCAGCGCGCCACCGAACTCGCCTCGGACATAACCACTCTGACGGACCACTATCAGTCGAATGGCGAGTGGGACTTGCAGGTGTCCGAGCGGGATCGATCTCGCTATCGCCTGCGACATCGCAAGAATGGGAAGTACCTGACGCGGGATGGCCTCGGTGACGCCGCGCAGGCTGCCGATCTGTCATTGGTGCCATACTCGGGTTGTGCCGAGTTCCCCGAAGAAAACACATGGGCGGAAGGTCGGGTGCAGGTTACGAAATTCGACGATGGCGCAGTGTACGGCTTTGTCGATGCGCATTCCCATATCCTCGCCAACTTTGGATTCGGCGGGTGGGGCATCTTCCACGGCGCTCCCTTTCACCCGCTCGGTGTGAAGCACGCGCTACCGAGTTGCGAGAAATTCCACGGAAGAGAAGGCCGCAAGGATCTCTTCGGCTATGGGTATGACCACAACGGTGCAGATCTGGATATCGATCTTTTCGTGGGGATGATGTTCACCAGACAACTACCGATGTTCAACCACCATACCGATGGGTACCCGGGCTTCACGGATTGGCCGAGTGGTCCGTTCAGTGCCACACACCAGGTCCAGTACTACAAGTGGCTCGAACGCGCTTATCTCGGAGGTTTGCGGTTGGTTGTCCTGCATGCCGTTAGCAATCAGATCATCTGTGACCTGCTGGGGAAGGGCGGCTTCCAGCCGATCCGGTACGATTGCAAGGATATGACGGCGGTAGATCGCCAACTCGATGAGGCCTATCGGATGCAGGACTACATCGATGCCCAGGAGGGTGGTCCGGGGAAAGGCTGGTTCCGGATCGTCCGTTCCCCGGATGAGGCACGGTCTGTGATCGAGTCCGGCAAGATGGCGGTCCTTCTCGGGATCGAAACGTCGAACGTGCTCGATTGTCCGCTGACGCCGCCTGACGGCGAGGTGCGCTGTACGGAAGCCATGGTGCGCGAGCGGCTCGATGAAGTCTACGAGCGCGGCGTGCGTGTCATGTTCCCGGTACACAAGTACGACAACGCCTTCTCTTCAGGTGATGGAATGAAGGGATTCATCGAACTCGGCAACCTCATCCAGACCGGCCAGTGGGCCGACTTCACGACCGATTGTGATGACAACGTGCCGCGCGGTTTCGATGGAGGACGGATGACCTTTCCCGGTATCAACAAGCCGAGGCAGGACTATGAATCGCCGCCCCCGCTGCACCTGAGCAAGTTTTACGAAGATCCGATCACGGCTTTCGGCACGATCATCGATGAACTGATGCAGGGGGGTGGCTCGGAACCCGATCTCTGTCAGGCGCACGGCATGACGACACTCGGCGAGTCGCTGGTTCATCAGATGATGGCGAAGGGAATGATCATCGAGGCCGATCATTTCCCGCGCCGATCCTACGTGAGGCTCTACGAGATCCTCGAGGCGAATGACTATCCGGCGGCAGGAACGCACGGACGTGATAACCACGGGCGCCTGTATGCTCTCGGTGGGATCTCCACCTCCGGATTTTCGAATTGTCGATCGGAGAACCGGAAAGGCAGCGTCGATGATGGTTTCCAGTCCCGCCTCGAAACCATCCGCCAGAACGGTGGATATCCCGGGCTTGGTTTCGGTCTGGATCTCAACGGCTTTGCCGGTGCAACCGGCCCGCGATTCGGTCCGCGCAGCGATTGCCGGGTGCCACAGACCGACCCTTTGACGTATCCATTTTCTTCTTACGCCGGCGATGTCACCTTCCTGCAACCCCGGGTCGGTAACCGTGTGCTCGACTTCAACACCGAAGGGTTGGTGCACATCGGTCTACTCGCCGACCAGATTGAAGATGTCTTGCGTGACGGCGTAAGTAAACAGGAGTTGGAACCGCTCTTCCGCTCGGCCGAAGGTTACATTCGAATGTGGGAGAAGGCCAAACGGCGGGCAGCCGAAATTCGCCGGCAAGGGGCGCGGTGAGGCGTTGCAGGCCGGATCTGCCACACCAGTCCGATCCCCGGAGCCCCGCATGAAGACACACTGAAAAGATACGGCTGTCATACTGTACCGGCGCATTGTACAAATGACATCATCGTGGAGGATGTCATGAAACGAGCGGATCGGTGCCGTCGGAGGCGTGTGGGGCACCCGGCGATTGCCGGGATGCTGCTCCTCTCTGCCATTGCCCTGCTGCCAAACGCAGTAGCGGCCTACAACTGCGGGGGTTCGCCCTGGCAGACGATCAATGTAAGCCTCTCCAGCACCGTGGTGACCGGTCTCAGCACCTACACGATCACGACCGCCGTGCCGGCGCGGGACGGATGCAATCTCACCCTTTCGTCGCGGATCACCATTGATCTGCCGGGTTCCTCCGAGACAGCGTCGATTACGGGTGGCACACTCAATGGCAATCCCATTACCAACTTCGTTTCGAAGGTGGCCGACTCGGTGACTTTCGTCTCCCCCGTTGCCGTGAACTACAACAGTGCTGTCACCATCGTTCTGAACCATGTCACCAACGACTCCACGCCGGGCAGCAAAACGCTGGCCATAACCGCCAGTCCGGTGCGCAACGGTTCCATCGGCACCACCATTTCGAATCCGTTCACTCTGATCATTCCGACCCCGACGTTCACCCCGACACGAACACCCACCCCGACCATGACCTTCACTCCGACGATCGGCCCGACTTTCACCGAAACGCCTACACCGGGATTGTGTACAGGGCCGCTGGGAACGAACCCCTGCGTTCCCGGGGGCGGTGCCCGACGGACCGACTGCATGATGGAGTGGCTGACTGAACCGATGCCGCTGCTGACACGTGCCGGTTTCCCGAAGAACAAACTGATCTGTTATGAGGGAGATCCTCGCTGTGATTTCGACGTGGATCTCCAGAACAACAGTTGCCTTTTTCATTTGCGGATGTGTATCAACAATGAAGACCCGCGCTTCAGCTCCTGCAGCCCCTCCGACGTGAAGGTGTTTGAAGTGCGTGCACCGCGCCCCAGGGCGGTCATGAAACCAGCCGACGAAGCGAACCTGTTGGCTCTCGAACATCAGGCCGGCGGAGATGGCCTGCACATGACGGTTGCCCGTAAGGGTGTCCAGATTTACGTCGGATCGCCGAACGCGACGCGCAATGCGTGTACGGGGCCGATTGCTGTGCAACTTCCGCTTCGAGTGACGCCCAAGGGGCGTGTTTTTCGCTCTTTTACCCGCTTGCGTACACGAGGAGTCAATTCAACCGGCAGAGTCGACGCCGATGCACTGCGCCTGGAATGCCGGCCCAGCACGTGCGGCGACGGAAAGATCCAGGCAGACCACGAAAGCTGTGACGACGGGAATCGTGTCGATGGAGACGGTTGTGATCGGGGCTGCCAGCGGGAAGTGCCCACACCCACGCTGACGTCCACCGTATCTCCCACACCCCCGCCGACGCTTCCGGGGCCGAGTTCCACACCATCCGATACCTTTACGCCATCCGCTACATTTACACCGGCGCCTTTGAGCCGAACCTGCAACCTGCGTGCCGGCGCGGCATATTCCGCGGTGCGGATCGTGACGACACTGGGCCTCACTCTCAATGTCTCGCTCTCCGGATATCAGACGTGGGAATTTGCGTCACAAGATCAAGACGGCATTCGTCAGATCACGATTCCGGCCAGTGGCACTCACTTCAACGGCGTGGTGGTGATGGGGCTCATCAAGATCTGTCCGCGTGCCGGCAGTGACGGCAGTGGCTTTATCGACTGCGATGGCGGAGCGCCGGGCTATGACGCGGTGGGTGAGTGGGATCACGATACATCCAATCCTCCCGGTCTGAATGGCGGACATCCGCAGGATCCCGAGTGCGACGACACATTTCTCAATCCCGGAGGGCTGCTTTCGACCGCGTCGTTGGAGGGTCCGACGGATCTCCATCCCGGTGTCTGCAACGGACCGCTGCGCGTCACGACCTCGGGGACGTTTGCTGCCGGCGGCATGAAGTTGAGCGAACAACTCATCATCCGGATACTCAACGATCCGGCCGCAGCTTGTCCGGCGGACAATACGCCTCTGGATGAAGCCGCGGGTGATCTGTCGATCAGCGGTATCGTGACCACGGGTGCAGCGTCGGGCACGGTCTTTGACGCGATGAGTAATACCGATCCCTGGGGGCTCACAGCGACCAATCTGACCGATTCGTCCACGGGTGTGCCCTACGGCTGTGCCAATATCGACGCGGGCGTGCTCAGCACGGGTAAGCTGAATCTCTCGATTCCGGCGCTCGACCTCTCTCTTTCGACGATTGGCAATAGCGATCTGGTCGCCACACTGTCTCTGATCTGCCGGTAAACGGAACCTCGATTTGCCAGGTTGGCCGGCTACCCATTCGGAGTGCCGGCCAACCGCTCAGTCGATGCATGTGGGGATGGGTCCGGACGGTTTACCCCCAATCGGTCTCCAGCAGGGCCCCTACCCTCGCGCCGTAAAATAACCGATGACGTCGCCCGCCCGTTTGCCGGGCCGCATCGAAGGGGCGGGATCACTGTCGCCAATCTCGATCTCAGGCTCTCCCCTTGGCTTCCGGGCGAGGCTGATGCATGACTCGGATAGAGGAAGTGTTTGCAGATCATGGAACAAGCCGCTTCGAAGCGGGAACCGTCCGCCCTCGATAGAGAGGATGCGGGGATCGTTGGACGGATCCGCGCGGCATTAGCCGAAACGACGCCACAGAAGACGTTCGAGCGGTTCATAGCGGCAAATGATGCCGACATCCGCCGGCCGACGTTTCGAGACGGCGCCCGGATCGTGGCGGAGCGTGCGGCGATCCATTGTGAGCTGGTACGCCATTGGGCCGAGACCGAACACCGGTCTCATCCCTACGACCGGCCGTTTGCCGTGGCCGCGATCGGCGGTACCGGTCGTGGCGAAGTCACACCACGGTCGGACCTCGATTTCGTGCTCCTGTTCGACGATGTGCTCGATGACAACCGGTTTCTTGCCGAGCTGCAGCGGCAGGTTCTGCATACCAGATCCTTCCAGGACGCCTACGGCTTCCGTTTCGAGCCCTTCCCGTTCGAACTCGACGACGCATCACGCCTGACCGGCACGCAACTCAATTCATTTCTCGACCTGCGACCCGTCTACGATCCGGAAGGCCTTGCCACACGCTTTCTCGAACGTATCCGTGCCACATACGATCCGTTCGAACATTTCTTGCATTTACGTGGCATGTGGCGAGCGCGATGGGACCGTGCGGCACGCGAGGTAGAGCGCCTCGATTGCTTCGATATCAAACACGATGCGTTGCGCGTGTTTCTCGCGGGGATCTGGCTGATGGCTGGCCGCCACTTCCAGCACAGCCACGAGATCTACGCCCGTCTCGAGGATCCGCGCGATCTCGACGCCTACTATTTCCTCCTGCGAGTGCGCTGTTTTGTCCATTCGCGCCGGCCGGCCGGAACACAGCGTGCTGCTCCGGGGGACCACGCAGAGGACCGTTTCTCGTTCGCGGATTTCACGTCGTTTGGAGAATGGCTCGGTCCGGGAACGGATGAGGTATCACGCTTCGAGTTCGACAATCTGGTGCGTGAGAGACTGTTTTCGGCACGACGTCGCGTGGCGCGATTCGCCCGGTCGGTCCTGGCTCGCGAATTGACGCCGGGCCGGCCTGTCGGTGCGGATGGCGCAATCCTTTACCGTCTTGCCGGATTGGCGCACACCCATTCGACCGATGGTTTGACGGAGGTGGCGAGAAGCCGTGCGGCGTTGGGTCTGCTCCTGGCGGCACAGCGTTACGGTGTGCCCATCGATCCAGCCGAACTCGAAGCGACCTTTCGTGATGCGGGTGACTGGATGACGCCGGTACCGGAACTCTCGGCCCTGTTCTATGAGCCGCGGGGCAGCCTGGCTCGTACCCTGGAATTCCTCGCCCAGTTCGACGGCGCTCTGGAGCGATTGTTTCCGGGTTACGCCCGCTTCGAAACCTCGATGGACGGTCGCGTCATGATCGAGCGCAAGGCCTTGCGCAGCGTGATCGCGCGCCGAAAGATCGAGGTTCTGGAGCAGATGGTGAAGGATGGCCGGGATGCGTTGAGCCGGGCTGTCGTGGATCGCAGCGCAAGCGAGACCCAGGACAGCCTCGATCCGCGGGTGGAGGCCGCTCTCCTGGATCCCGATGAACTGACAGCGGTCAAGTTGGCGCTGACGACGAAACGTCTACCACTGACACGGGAGGATCTGGAGCGCCGCCGGGACATGAAGCTGCCGCTGCATGAACGGCTGGCTTCTGGATTTTCGGGTGTGCCTCTCGCCTCCTATTATGATCGGTACCGGGCGAGCTGTGAATTCTCTGAGGAAACCCTGCGGCTGACACGATTTCTCGTTGAGCATCGTCGCGCCTTTCTGGAGGGAGCAGCGGTAGGGCTGACGGATGATATGCTGGTCGGACAGTTTGCCTCCCTGTGTGGCGACGAACGGATGTTGCGTAGCTTATACGTTTTCACGTGCGCTGATCGCGCCGATTGGGAATCACGCCAGGACGCTCCCTCGCGTTGGTTTCGGATCGACGAGTTGTATCTGAAGACGCTGCGTCATTTCCGTCCGGGCACCGATTCGCGCAGACATTTGATCAATCTCGGTTTTTCCCCCGCGGAGTTGGAGATTCTCGAAGACCTCGGGCCGGATTTCTTTGGTGGCAGCTATCGCAGCTATGCCGCGACCTTCGGTCCCCATCTGTTACGGCTTGCCGAGGATCCGGAGAACACGGCTCCCAAGGCGATGCTCTTGCGCAGCGGCGTTTCGAATATCGTTGGTATCGCGACGCGCGACTTCCGCGGGTTGGCCGCCTGCATTTCGGGTGAACTGTGGGAGCACGGATGGAATCTGGAGCAGGCGCACCTCTTCTCGGCACGTCATTACGGATTGGCGCTCGACTTTTTCCATCTTGCAGCAGGGGACGAAGCTCCTGGCAGCGAACTGCTACGAGGGATCGAGACGGCAATCCGTGAGCGACGTCACATCGATGACGCCTCTGCGACCCGCCTGCCGAGACTCGAAGACGGAAGGACGTCTTTGCTGGAGCGCCGCCCGGGTGTCTACCTGCTGCGACACGAAACCACACTCGACGCGGCAGGTCTCGTCTACGCACTGGCTTACCATGTCTTTCGACATCTGCATGCCAATATCTTTGCGCTCGAAGCTCAGACGACACGCCAGGGCGTGTTCGTATCGATCTACCTCGGACTCCCACCTCAACTGAGCCTGGATCGGGCGCGAGACATCGTCGAGACGAAGTTCCGCTCCAGTGAGGAAGCGCGTGGTCGGGATGTCCCTTGAATCGCACCCAATCCTGCGTTCTACCGGAATGAATTCCCACTTTGTCCGGTATCCGATCCGGGCCTGATGGTGGAAGTGGCCGAAGGGCCAATTTTGGTGGTGTTCGAGCGGTGGTGTTCGAGCGGTTGACTCGCGCCTGCCATCGTTGTAGGCGCGCGTGGAATCCATTCACATCTGGTCCGGTGCGATACGGTTGACCATCCTGAGGCGTTTTCGTGCGGTCCGCGTGAGGAGAAGGAACATGAGCGGAAAAGGTATGGCAGGCCTACGACTGTTGATCATCGCAACCGTCTGGGTGGCGCTGGTCGGTGCGACGAACTCGCAGGGTGGTTGCGAACTGCCGGTCGTGTATTCGGTGGCTTCGGGTTTTGGCGGAGTTCTGGATCCGGAGAGTCCACCGCCAGGTGCCAACCGATGGACGTGCAAGCCGAGCAGCGATCATCCCAACCCTGTCATCCTCGTGCATGGCACGATGGCCAATCAGCACAACAACTGGAACGCTCTCTCTCCGCTTCTCTACAACAATGGCTATTGCGTATTCACACTGAACTATGGCGGCCCACCGTTACTGGGAACGGTCTATGGCCTCGGGCCCATTGCCGAGTCCGCGCAGGAATTGGCTGCCTTCGTCGACAAGGTGCTGCAGTCCACCGGTGCCAAGAAGGTGGACCTGGTTGGACACTCTCAGGGCGGTATGATGCCTCACTACTACATCAAGAATCTGGGTGGTGCGGCGAAAGTGAATCATCTGGTTGCGCTCGCGCCTTCGAACGGCGGTACGACTCTGGCCGGGCTTACCGAGATTCAGGGCTTTATCCCTGGTGTCTCGTCACTCGTGCACGAAGGTCTTGCGAATGTGTGTCCCGCCTGTCTCGACCAGGAACAGGGATCCGCTTTCCTCCGTGATCTGCACGCCGGAGGTTTGACGGCCCGTGGGGTGAAATACACCGTGATCTCCTCGATCTATGATCAGATCGTCACGCCTTGGCAGTCGCAGCAGTTGTCGGGCAAGAACGTCACCAACATCGTTTTGCAGAATCTCTGTCCAATCGACTTTGACGGTCATGCGGGGGTCGCCTACGACCATATTGCACTGCAGCAGGTACTGAACGCACTCGATCCTGCGCACGCCACGCAAGCGTTGTGCACGGCAATCGCGTTTGACGTCGGCGGCTGAAAAAAAGCGTATGCGTTCCCGGTCCGCCGGCGGTTGGTCCGGTGCTGGAGTCGGGTAACGGATCACCGCAGGGCCTTTCACGATTCGATCCTCGGTTTGTTTCACACGGGGCCAACAGGATTCTGCGAGCCATGTTCCGCTAAAGCCGCTGCCCAGCTCACGCCAGGGCCTGCGTTATGGCCAGTGGCAGATGCGTGGATCCGCCCCGCAGGTCCCGCCGGCGCTGCCCTCGATTTGCCGTGTTGCCGATGATTGCGCAACGGCGTAGTCTCCAGCGAGGCGATCGGATTCTGAGGGCCCGGCTCATTTCGCAGTGCCAATTTTTGCTCCGGGAAGAAAGCGGGAGGTTCGGAAACCATGAAGACCATTACGACTCTGGCGCTCACGCTGCTCCTGACCCTGTGGCTTGCGGCCGGTTCTCAGGCGCAGGGCCGGTGGGGAAATACCCGCGGTCCGGCTGCCGGCGGGAAGATGTACGACACAAAGACCGTCGAAACGATACGCGGCGAGGTCGTGCATATCGACGAGATGCAGGGTGGGGGACGGGGACGGAAAAAGGCAGGTGCGGGGATTCATCTGACTTTGAAGAGTGACTCGGGAGAGATTGCAGTCCACCTGGCGCCCAGATGGTATCTGAGTCAACAGGAAATGAAGATTGCCGCGGGGGATCAGATCGAGGTTCGCGGCTCGCGCATCCTGTACGGTGAGAAGCCAGCCATCATCGCAGCAGAGGTCAAGAAGGGGGGGCAGTCGCTTATGCTGCGCGATGACAATGGACTACCGGTGTGGCGCGGCGCGGGTCGCCGTTAGCCTGGATGGCCGGGACAACTCTTTCGCAGAGGTGTTCGAGAACGCGGTTGATCGGGTACCCCGATCAATTCAGCGGTACATCCGTATCCACTTCAGGATGCGGTCTTTCGGCGAACCCGCCGTGTCGTTCGCGATATGCCCGCGTGCGGCGTGGTGTGCCAGGTGAACGCCACTCAGATCAGACTGCGCTCCGAATGAAGTGATTCCGATGTGCCCGGGGATACCGCCGGTAGCCCAGAGCAGGGTCTTCCTGCCCGTCTTGTTGACGGATGATTTCTGGTGGCCCTATAGAGCGGGCCACCGATGATGATGAGACGTGGTAGCCGAATCCTGATGAGATGTGTGGTTGCCGGGGTGACCCTGGTTCTTCTGGCGCAGGGGGCTGCGGGGCCTGCAGGCGCCGCCGAGGTCCGCCGCTACGCGCTGTCGATGTTTCACTTCAACATCCAATATGTGGCGGGCGGCCTCGAGGGGTTTGTCACCTGGCTTCCTGCCGATTCGCCCGAGACAAAGAGTTGGGAATTGGACGATGTGGGCGTGGAAGATCGAATCATCACACAGAGCTTCGAGCCTGTCCTCGACCTCTATCTTACCCATCCGGCATGGGGTGTGAATCTCGAATTGCAGGGCTACTTTCTCGACGTTCTTGCCGCCCGGCATCCAGGTGTGCTCGACAAATTGCGGCAGCTCGCGCTGAGCGGTCAGGCCGAAGTGGTGAGCTTCCATTACTCCGACCAGCTTTTCCTCGCGTTTCCGCGTGAAGACTGGGAGCGTTCCCAGCAACTCACGAAGCAGACCTTCGAGCGGTATGGCATTCCCCTCGCAACGACGGTGTTTGCCCAGGAAGGGCAGGCCGGGACGGGCATGGCGCGCGCCATGGCGGAGCGGGGTTACCGTACCCTCGTCTGGCCGAAGAACCTCTTCATCTACCAACACGGCGACTTCGATGCTGAACCCTACTACAGCCTCGGCGGGATCGACATGGTCATCGGTTCAAAGGGTGTTCGCAAGACAGTGAGTGCGGCCGGTGATGACGTCGAGATCAACATGGACTGGACCTTCTTCGACGATGGAGAGTTGCTCGCCACCGGCGATATGGATCCCTACTTCACCAACCAGTTTGTCTACAAGCCACGAAGCGTTGCCCGGTACGAGACCCGATTGATGAATCTCGAAGCGCAGGGGTACGCCATCACCACAGTCGGCCGTTACGTCGATGAGTTGCGTGGCCTCGGAGTGCCACCTGCCACGCCGCCAGCGCTGCTCGATGGCACCTGGCAGCCCAGGAGCACCGATGGGATTCGCAAGTGGTTGGGCGGTAGTGGATTGTGGGGTGACGACGAAAGGGACAACGATGTTCGCACGCTGCAGGCCATGGCGCACCGGGAAATGGTCGTCGCCGAGACCGCACTGCGCGCCACAGGTGACGACCGCTCGACGTTGGACGATGCATGGCGCATGCTTTATCTGTCCCAGGTTTCCGACTCGTCTGGAATCAACCCCTTCCGTGGCGAGGTGGAATATGGGATCGCCCACGCCACGGAGGCGCTGCGCATCGCGCGTGAGGCGACGGAACGAGCTAAAAAAACACTCGGAGCACCGTCCCTGGAGATCGACGTTGCCCATGACTCCGTAGCGTCAGAAGTCGCGCCGGTCATGCCCCCTTCGCCCATCGAGCCACCGGTGGCGATTCAGGTCGATGCGGGAGGGCGGGAATGGCAGCAGCAGTGGACCCGGGATGCTCCCGGCGTGTCGCGTCTGGAGATCCGGTTTTCTCCTGCCCTCGAGCGAAAGCCGCTGTCCGTGACGTTCCCGGGCGATTCGGCGGACATTGTCTACTGCCCGGCGCTCGATGAGACACGGCCGGTTTCTCTTCCGCGACGCGATTTCTCTTTCGATCATTTTCAGATGGCGCTGGCCAACGGATTGATCGGGCTCACCTCGGACCGCTTCGTGATCAAGGAAACGACGCAGGTCCACGTCGCCGCAACCGTTACATCAGAAGGTGGCGATGTGGCGTTCAGCGACGACACAGCTCCTGCGGCGGATCGGATCACCTGGGTTTTCTACCTGGTCGAAGGCCGGCTTGACGATGCGGTTGCCTGGGCCAACCGGCTGAACGTGAGTCCGCGGGTGACACGATGAACCAGATACCGCAACGCACGGCGATCGCCCTCGGGGCGCTGCTGCTTTTCGTTTCTGCATGCAGCACCGACCTTCGGCCCGTTACAATCCCGCAATCGCCCACGCCGGTGCGGACACCGGCATCATCACCCAGGAATACCCCGGTTCCAACCGATTCGGCCGTTCCCAGTTCGACGCCGACACTGACGCCCACACACCCGCCTACGCCGGCCGCCGCGACCTATACGGCCAGTCCGTCGCCGACCGCGACCTCTACAGATACAGCCATTCCGACGCTGACCTCCACGCCGGCGCCGAGCAGCACGCCCGGAGTCGAAATGGCAGCGCGGCTCGACCTCGATATCCGGTGGACGGCAGATGTCGTTCTCGGTGTGATCGGTGATGAGGTCACGGCGAAGGTAACTCTCAGCGACGCTCGCGGAGTGGCCAAAGCCGGCGTGATGTTGGAGGGATCGGGGAAAGTATTCGATTTCCCCGAATCGGATGGCCTGCTGTACACGGCGCGTCTGGTTTCACCCGCCGTACCGGGTGGCCGCTGCGCCGGCCAGCCGGTATCGATGTCACTGGCGCTGTTTCGCCGCGGAACAAACGCTCGTGTCGCCGGCGGTATGGCCGTTTATTGCGGCGCGGGCACGTGGAGCGGCCCGCCAGTGCGGATGCTGCGCCTGTCTGGGTCCATGCCGAAAAAATAAGCGAAGTGACTTTCACGCAACCCGGCATCCCGATGTAAGAATTATCCCTGGTCGATACCGCGTTTTGTATGTTGCCACACGCCGGGAATCGGGCTGGCGCATTTCGGGCAGCTTCCATTGTGTAGGTTGTTGGCCAACAGATGCGTGCCGTGGCGGCGGATGAGCAGTGCGCCACAGGAATGGCAGTACGTGTTTTCTCCGCCTTCACCCGGGACATTTCCCTCGTACACGTATCGTAGCCCTGCCTCGTAACCGATATCGCGTGCGCGGCGTAGTGTTTCGACCGGAGTGCGAGGACGATCCAAGAGCCGATATGTGGGATAGAATTGCGTAACGTGCCACGGAATATCGAGACTGACGCTGGCAAGAAACTCAGCGATCCGGCGGAGCTCCGCATCGGAGTCGTTGTGGCCGGGAATTACCAGTGTGGTGACTTCCACCCAGATGCCCCGCTGGCTGCAGGCTCGGATGTTGTCGAGCACCGGTTGTACGCGAGCTCCCGTCATGCGTTTGTGAGCGGAGTCATCAAAGGTCTTGAGGTCGATGTTGGTGGCATCCAGGTAGGGTGCGATCGTCTCGAGTGCCTCTCTCCCCATGTAACCGTTGGTTACGAATACATTGGCAATCTTTTCGGTGGCAGCCACCCGGGCCGTATCATAGGCGAGTTCGAAAAAGATCGTCGGCTCTGTATACGTGTAGGCGATACTGCGGCAACCACTCTGCCGTGCTGCGGCAACGATTTCTGCAGGGGTGGTGTGCTCGCCCGGAATGCGTGCCTCTGCCTCACGCAGGGAAACGCAGAGGATTTCGGGATGTTCGGCCGGATTGATGTGGATGGGTGGCCCCTTCTTCTTCGGTTCCTGGGAGATGTCGAAATTCTGGCAGTGCAAACAGCGAAAATTGCAGCCGACCGTTGCGATCGAATAGGCCTCACTGCCGGGGAGGAAATGGAAGAATGGTTTTTTTTCGATCGGATCGATGTGACGCCCGATGATCTTGTCGTAGACCAGGGTGTGCAGCGTGCCATCGACGTTGACCCTGACACCGCAAGCGCCACGGTGCCCCGGTGCGATACGACAGTCCAGTGCGCACAGCGTACAGAGGACACGGCCATCCGCCTGGGTTTTCCAGAACATTGCCTCTCTCATCGTGTTGGTCCTCCTGGCACGAAAGGGAAGGCAACTTGTTTGCCAGAGGAGATGTGTCGATGTTCGCGTGGACGGAGGATGCTCTTTCGCAGTTGCGAGAAGCGGGGTGTCGTGCCCAGGTGTGGCATCACAGCAAGCATCGCGTCGCCGGGGGATGAGGAGAGGGAGAATGACGAAAACTCTACGATTGTTGCATGTTACGGCCAATGCGCCAGCCCTGTTGCCCGAACGGCTCGGGCCCTATCGGATCGAGTCGTTGATTTCGCCAGAAGACGAGGCTGCGTGTACCGCATACCGGGTGCGAATCGAGCCCTTCAGTACGACGAACATCGCGTACCACCGAATCGCCGAAGAGATCTACTATGTGCTCGGTGGGCGCGGTTCGGCGGTGCTGAATGGAGTGAATCACGAACTGCAACCCGGAGATTTCCTGCGCCTGCCTCCCGGTACGACGCATGGGTTCGTCACCGGTGACGACTCATTGCTGCTGCTCAACATTCATACGCCCGGTTCGCGTCCCGATCATGATGTCTACTTTCTGGGGGAGACACCCCCTGGCTTCGGTTCGGCCGGGTCGAGCGAGGTGGGCTGATGGGGAGGCAAATGGCCAGGCGCCTTTGCTTTCCGGAGCACCTGTGCTGGGCACAGCCTTGCGCGGCGATGACGGTGTATGCTCTGAGCACTGACGGTACAAATCGGGTTAAATCGGACGGTCGATCCGATGTCCTGGGTGCGGTTGGCGATGCTGGATTGCAGTTCTTGCGCTGTAATGGCGATGTTCGATGCGGAAGAAGAGACGGGCACGAAGCGATCGTGGTGAGCCGGCATCGGCGCGGGAAGAGTTGATGCGGGATCTCGAGCGTCTGGCGCAACTGGCGCCCGGCGCCACGCCGCGACAGCCTCTGGTGGTCGATTCCGCGGCCGTCGTGGATGTGCGTGCCGAGGCGACACCGTGTCCGTTGTGTGGCGGTCCCTTACGCCTCGAGGAGCATGCTGCCGTGATCGTGGGCGACACCCGCATGCGTGTCGCTCGTATGAGTTGTACGATGTGCGGCACGCCGCGCGAGATCTTTTTTCGGATTCGTGCGCCGATCATCCACTGAGCCGTGACACCCCCGTGGTGATCGATGGGGTGTCACGGCCTTGCCCGGCAGCCCGCCTCCGGAGGCACTGTTGGTGCGATTTCGTGACGCAGGTGTGCGGGCTGCTCGGATCGCTCTGCCTTCTTCCGATCGAACCGGACATGCCGATTGGGGCACGGAACTACCCCAACCCGGTCCGGGCGCGTTGTTGAAACTTCCTTTCGACTCTGCGTTCAGGCGTCAGATTGATCGCCTGGGGTTTCGGTAGGTTCCGGCTCGATCGGAGTCTCCGTGACCTCGGGGGTGGGCGATTCTTCCGGTGTTGCGGTAACCTCAGGAGTTTCCTCGGGAGTCACGGTGATTTCAGGAGTATCTTCCGGAGTTACCGTAGGCTCGGGGGTATCCTCTGGTGTAGCGGTAACCTCGGGGGTTTCCTCGGGAGTCACGGTGATCTCGGGAGTTTCTTCCGGAGTTGGCGTGGGCTCGGGGGTATCTTCCGGTGTAGCGGTGATCTCGGGGGTTTCTTCCGGAGTTGCCGTAAAATCCGGCGTTTCTTCCGGAGTAGGCGTAGCCTCGGGGGTTTCCTGGGCTGTTGGTGTTGCTTCCGGGCTTTCGACAGGCGTCGGAGTGGCTTCGGGCGTTTCGTCCGGAGTCGGTGTGGCGTCGGGTGTTTCGCCCGGAGTTGCCGTGATGGCGGGAGTATCCTCCGGGGTCGGTGTCGCCTCCGGGGTTTCCTCTGGTGTTGCTGTTGGGGTTGGCGTCGTGTCCGGGGTTTCCTCTGGTGTCGCAGTGGCCACGGGAGTTTCTTCCGCGGTCGGGGTTGGCTCCGGGGATGGCTCTTCTGTAGGTGTAGGGCTTACTTCGCTCGTGGCGGTGGGTGTCGGCGCGACGACACAATCATCCAACGCGTGATTGATCGAAATGATCAGTTCATCGACCTCGACCTTGCCATCTCCATTCATGTCGAAGCTGGGGCAGGCACTCAGGTCTGTAAATCCCAGCAGGATGTTCACGCCACGAACGATCTCCTCTACTGTGACGGCGCCATCCCCATCACAGTCGCCCACGCAGTACTGCACTTCGGCAACCGTCGCATACGAAAAGACCAGGCTCATAGACGCGACTAGACCCGTATAGATGAATTTCTTCGGCTGCATTGGAAGCCCCCCCTTTTTTTGATTTCGTGCAGGTGGTTACAGGCTGGGCGGCTCTAGCGCAATACGTCTTTTTTGAATTTGATCCTGGAGTTGCGTGACGCGCGATGGCGGGTCATGCACAGCGGCAGATCGCAAGGAGATCGAGCGACTCTTCTGCGAAATCGCTGATCTGGAAATCCTCCGGTGAGATCTGCAGCATCGACTTCCCACCGCTGGCGATGCGGCGGCGAACCAGCCGGGCCAGCTTCGCGTAGGCCCATTCAATGACTGCTCTGGGTAGGAAGCGACGCAGTCCGAGTGGATCGAGCCTTAGAATCCTGTTGGCCTGCTCGCCACGCGCTCGTTCGAACTGCATGACCCGTTCACTGCCGCGGACTCCTCGCATTTCCACGTGGACGAAGATCTCCTCCAGCAGATTGCGCAATTCGTCGGCCAGGTATTCATGGACGTGGTACGGATTCTCTACATAGGAGAAGATCCGGTTCGGTGTCGTGAGCACCAACATTCCGCCAGGTGTCAGCACTTGCCGTACCTGCAAGAGGAAAGGCCGTGGGTCGGGTAGGTGCTCGATCACCTGAAAATGGCAAACGGCATCGAATTTCTCGCCCAGGGATGACAAATGATCGAGGTTGCATGCCTTGTAGGTGAGGTTGGGTCGCTGGTATCGCCGTTTTGCCACATCGATTGTTTCTTCCGAACGGTCGACCCCCAACGCGGTTGCTGCGGTCCGGGCAAGTAATTCCGTTCCATATCCGTCGCCGCAGCCCGCATCGAGCACCTTCTTCCCCCGTACCAGTTCCTGCGCAAACTGATAAGCCACCAGGTGCCGTGCCAGGTCGGCAGAGAACAGCGCCTCGTCGGTCACCAGCCGTTCTCCCGTGAAAATCCCTCCTCCTGATTCGTCGAGCGCCATGTGGCCTTTTAAACCATATTGCGGTCGTGGCTCCCAGACCCGGTTTGTTTCAGACCGCAGTTTCCCGGTTGATTCGGAGGGAGGAACGGCACGGGTGTGCCACTCGATGCTTCGATCTTCCGGTCGATCATGCTACCTCGCTCTGCGCATGAACCGTGAAACGGTATACGGTCACCGTCCCGGGTGGCCGGGATGGCTCTTGCTCCTGTGTGTGGCAGGATTCATGGGGGTGGTTCGACCCCTCCCCGCACAGGAGTTGCGGCGCATCGATATCCAGCCCTACGCTTTTCAAAGCAGCAGCAGTGGTGCGCAATTTGTCATCGAAATGGGCGGTCTGGGACGGCTCTGTATGACGCATGGCGCCGGTTACTTCGTGGCGCCGGTGCCGTTGCCGGCTGGCTCGCATGTGGAACGGATCAGCGCGGCTGTGGATGATGCAGACGAAGAGGCATTCGCGTTGCTCTCGCTGTTTCGCCTGGATGTCCAGGGACAGAAAAACGAGTTGATGGCTGTGACTCCCATGTCCCTCGATTCATCTGAGACCCAGATACGCAGTGCGGATGTCGTGGCAGCCCGCTCGGTTACGGATACCGGCCGTTACCTTCTCCATCTGGTCATCACAGGGACCGGAGTCTGTCTGCAAAAAGCAACGGTGGAATATCGGTGAGCGGAACCCCGGTGTTCCGGCACATGCGTATTGACGGATCGCGTGCCCGTATGTGAATTGCCTTTTGAAGTACCATGCATGTTCTCATCTTCGATGTCGACAACACACTGACAGCGCCCCGGCGGCCGATCTCCCGAGCCATGGCCGAAGGGCTGAAAAATCTGTCGACGCCTTTCCATCTGGCCGCAGGGAGTGACTGGCCACTGGTGCAGCAGCAGCTCGTCGAGCCTCTGCACAGCTTTGGGTTCCGTGGTGTGTTCGATGCCTTTGTCAGCAACGGGGCGAATCGCATTCGCTGCCACCTTGGTGAAACCATCCGGATCGATCCAATCGATTCGTTCCGGCTGCGAGATCATCTGGGGCCGGCGGGCTACTCGGAGCTGTGGCAGCGTCTGGTCGCGGCCTTGGAACGGCCGGAGTTTTCCCTGAGCGAAAGTGGAGTCCAGGTGATCGGGACTCGTTTGATCGATCGGGACGCGATGATCAACCTTGCGCCGATGGGCCGCCCCGGGGAGATGACACCCGAGGCGTTCCTCAACCGTGAAGCGTTCGTTGCCTTTGATCGCCGCACAGCGTATCGCCGCCGAATGATGGAATACCTGCGTGATCTTTGTGCTCCGTGGCAGGAGAAGGGATTGCGCGTGGCGCTGGGTGGGCAAACCTCGTTCGACATCGTCGTGCAGGACTACGACAAACGACATCCGCTTCGAGTCCTCCTGGATGAAGGGTTTGTGGCATTGACGTATTTTGGAGACGCCCTGCACGAGGGCGGGAACGACGCGGCGGTGCTCGAGTTCATCGCTCAGTGGCCCGCGGGAGAGCCATGCCCGGTGACGGCGGTGCACGTGCAAGGCTGGGAAGATACGCTGGCAAGACTTCAGGACCTTGGCCTGATCGATACAGATAAGAGCTGCGGCTGAGACGCGATGGGACGCACACCCGGGTTCACCGGCGGTAAGCGATCGGGCCGCGTTACCGTGGCATCACGATCCACGGAGAGTACAAACCTGCCCGTGTATGCGGTGATCATGGCAGGTGGTCACGGCACACGCTTCTGGCCGCGCAGTCGGCGGCACACCCCCAAACAATTCCTTTGCCTCGGTGGCCGCCGCTCCCTCCTGCAGGAGACGGCGCATCGCCTGCGCCGCCTGGTGCCGTGGCGCCGAATGCTCGTGGTGACCAGTGTCGAACATGCCACGGAAGTAGCGCGCCAGTTGCCGCAGCTTCCTCACGGGCAGATTCTTGCGGAGCCGGTGGGCCGTAACACACTGCCTTGTCTTACCCTTGCCAACGAATGGATTTTGCAGCGTCACGCGGATGCGCAGGTGGTAGTCACCCCAGCCGACCATGTGATTCGAGATGTCTCGGGCTTTCAGACTACTCTGTGCCGTGCGCTCGATACTGCCGGCCATGATCGGACCCTCGTGACCATCGGAATTCCCCCCACCCGCCCGGAAACCGGTTTCGGGTATATCGAGGTGGGAAGGCCTCGTGGGGCCGGCGCCACAGGCGCACATGCCGTACGTCGTTTTCGCGAGAAGCCGTCATTGGCCGAGGCGCGCCGTTTTGTGGCGCGCGGAACTTTCCTTTGGAATGCCGGCATCTTCGTCTGGCGGGCATCGACTTTCGCGCATGCGGTCGATTGTTTCGCGCCGGAGACAGGCCGCGCCTTGAAAGGCGTATGGTTACCACACCCGAAGGGGCCGGAGCCTGCTGCGCGCCTGCGCCAACTCTATCGGAAGCTGATCAATGTTTCGGTTGATGTCGCGATCCTCGAGCCGGCCAGCCTCGACCGCAGCTCCGGTGTGTCTGTGTCCGTGGTGCGAGCGGATTTCGACTGGAGCGATGTGGGAAGCTGGGTGGCTCTGCCTGAAATCCTGCCGGTCGATCGTGACGGCAATACCACGGTCGGTCAGGTGGTGGCGTTGGAGATGCGCGACAGTATCGTCTTTTCGCCGGGGCGTCTGGTAGCTTTGATCGGCATAGAGAATCTGATCGTCGTCGATAGTCCGGACGCATTGCTCATCTGCTCCCGCGATCGGGCTCAGGATGTGCGCCGCCTGACGGAAGAACTCGAGCGCCGGCGCCACAGGCGGTTGCTGTGACCCGCGCTGTACAATCTCTCCGGCATCTGGTCCTTGCACTGGCCCTCGCATCGCTGCTGGCCGGGTGTGCGGAACATCCTCTGCGGCCGATCGATCGGCAGCGCTGGGCTGCTGCCTGGATCGATTCCTTCAACAGCGGGCGCTGGACACAGATGGCCCCGCTCCTGGCCGACTGTCAGTACAGGGATCCCTATCTGCCGGCGCCGTGGTCGGGGGCCTTGCTGTCCCGATATCTCACGGGTCTTTGGCAGAAGTTCCCCGGAATCGAGCTGCGCACCGTTCGGGTCGGTGGCGACAGCCGATCTGTCACCGTGGAGTGGCAGGCGGTAAATTCCACCAAACAGCAGCGCCCACCGGCAAGAGGGGTCTCTATCCTCGAAATCGATGCCGGCCGGTTGCGCGGCGTGCGCAGCTACTTTGATCGAGGTCGATTCGAAACCGCACTGAGTACCGGGTAGCGCATCAGCGCCGGTTGATATGGTCCCCGTCATCGACGATCCAACGTTTACGATCCTTTCGAATCCCGGAGGCTTACAAATATGACATACGAACACATATTGGTGACGCGGGAAGGCGGCATCGCAACACTGGCGCTGAATCGCCCCGAGACGCGAAATTCGATGACACCGGCGATGGGTGAAGAAATCGTTCGAGCCGTCGATGAGTTGAAGGATGATCGGGATGTGCGGGTGGTGATCGTCACGGGCAGCGGCCGGTCGTTCAGTTCGGGAGGCGACCTCAGCATGCTCGCGCGTGATGCAGGTCTGTCCGTCACAGGCGATGCTCCGAGCATGCATGGTTCGCCGGGCGACTTCTATCGGCGCTTCCTCTGCTTACGGCATCTGCCACAGCCGACCATTGCGGCCATCAACGGACATGCGATCGGCGCAGGGCTGTGTTTCGCTCTGGCCTGTGATCTGCGTGTCGCAGCTTCCGAAGCTCGCATGGGGCTGACCTTCTCCAGACTCGGTATCCACCCGGGGATGGGAGCGACCTTCTTTCTGCCGCGCCTGGTTGGAACGTCGCGCGCCTGTGAACTGCTCTTCACCGGCCGTGTCTTCGACGCCCAGGAGGCGGAACGTCTGGGCCTGGTGAACCGGGTGGTGCCGGCGGCGGAATTGACGGTAGCCAGCCGCTCGTTGGCAGTTGAAATTGCCGCGGCCGGCCCCGTCGCCGTGCAACTCGTCAAGCAGGCGATTTACCGTGGGGTGGAGCATTCACTCGATGAGACCTTGGATTTTGAATCATCCCAGCAGAGCTTCACCTTCCAGACGGAAGATGCGCGCGAGGGCGTCTCGGCGATTCTGGAAAAACGCGAACCACGTTTCACCGGACGCTGAAACCCACCACCGAATCTAAACCAGATGATTGTGCTGCCATTCCAGATCCTACGGCGGCGTCTGGTCCTTCGAGACGTCTTCGCCTCGCAGTGGTGCGGCATGGACGCTCTCGTAGTGCCGCAACAGCACCTTGCCTGGTTCGAAGCCGCGAGGCTTGCTGATGTCCACACAGCGGGCGAGGTGTACGGTGGCGCGTCTGGCGTTGCGTGCCTTCGAGTAGCCCGCAGCAAGTCCCGCGGCGAAACGCAGGGTGTCGCGAGGCAGGCGATCGAGGCGGTCTGGGTTGCGCACCACGACATGCGAGCCCGATTCGCCGCTCACGTGCATCCAGAAATCCTCCGGCGCGCCGAGTTGGAGCGACAACAGATCGTTGTCGGAGGCGCTCTTGCCGACGAGAACGATCATGCCGTCGGGAGAGAGAAAGCGCCGCGCAATGCGCCGTCCCCGGTAGATACCCTGGTCTGGATCTGTGATTCGTTCGTTCGTCATGAGCGCTCGGCTACATAGGTGGCCAACACGGGGAATTCAAAGTACGGGCGTCGCGGTTGGGGCGCGATGCGCCAGATTACTTCCTCAGGCTGCACAGACGAAATCCCTTCCCTCGGTCCAGCCCATTCCTTCCAGGGCATGTCGAATCAGGCGGCGCGCCTCTTCGCCCGCCACCGATGCAATCAACGGGAGCCGGGGTAGCGAGGGGATCAGGTCCGGTGAGACGACACGTGCGCCCTGGATCTGGTTGCCGATACGTCCGGGATGCAATTCGATGATGTATTCCGGCCTTTTGCCGTGCTCACGCAAGGCGCGGCACAACGTCCTGCCGGTTCCGCCATAACCCCAGAGGATGTAGCGGTCGGTGTGGGAGAGAAACCAGGAACTGAGGAAATACGCCCGGCAGGCGGTGAGCGACTCGATGGAGTAGGCGGGGTGTGTCCGTGTCAGGCGCTCTGGCCGGTCACGCCAGCCCAACAAGCGGTGTGGTACGATGCCTATGGAGTGGCCGGCGCGCAGCAGGCGTAGAACCAGATCGTAATCCTCTGGCCAGCGACGGTCGCGGTAGCCGAATTCGTTCAACGCGCTACGCCGGATCATGAGAGTGGGATGGACGATGGGCGATTCGACGAAGGCGTCGCGTCGCACGTCGCTGGGGCAGCGCATGTGATTCAGCCAAGCCTCATAGGAACGCCAGCCTGCGGTGAGCTGCGCTCTCGGAAACGTGCGCACGTGGCATGCGGCCGCGACGAGGGAATGGTCACGGTCGAGAAGCTCTCTCTGGGCGTGCAGGCGCTGGCGATGCATCCAGTCGTCTGTGTCCATGCGTGCCACGTATTGGCCGTGGCAGGCGGCCAGGCCAGCGTTGAGTGCTGCGATGAGGCCGGAGTGGGGGCGTCGCATCACCTCGATACGAGAATCGCGACGCGCCCAATCGCAGGCGATGGCTGCGGTGTCATCGGTAGATCCGTCGTCGACGATGACGCACCTCCAACGGATTTCCGTCTGCCGCTGCAGGCTACGCAGGCACAAGGGTAGTGTGGCGGCGGCGTTGAAGGCCGGCAGGAGGACGGAAATCAGTTCGGTGTCGCGACGTGGTGACACGTCTCGTGTGTTAGTCGCATCGGGTCGCGGGCGGAAGAGCGCCCCACGCGGGACCGCGGAACGATCCAGGTCCTCTGAGCTTTCTTCAGAAGCCGAGTTCGCTCAGGTCGACGGGACGGTGCAAACGAGCCGACTGTTCCGCGGCGACGCCGAGGGCAACGGCGAGTGCGCCATCTTCGGCGCTCACCGTGGGAGCCTTGCGGTTACGCACCGCATCCTGGAATGCGAGGTGTTCGTAATAGGTGGAGCCGTGGTGGGTTCCTGCAGCGAGCGCTGCGGCGTCGGCGGTGAAGCAGCGACGCTCGTGCGCCGAGCCATCCCTCTTGCAGAGCACCAGTTCATGATCCGGCTCGAAGGCCTGTGCCTTGCCAAGATCCCCCGTCACCGTGATTTCCACTTCGTGCAGGGAGTTTTCCGCAAACATGCACAGATCGAGCATGGCGCGTACTCCGCCTGCATAGTCGACCAGAGTAAACGCGTTGTCCAGGATGTCCGGTCTCTCACCGCCGTACCGTTCGTCCAGATGATTCAGGTCTTGCGCGCCGGAGGCATAAACGCGTACCGGCCTGCGCGCCGCGATGACATTCATCAGATCGAAGAAGTGGCAGCACTTTTCGACCAGGGTACCGCCGGTATTACGGGCGAAACGGTTCCAATCGTTCACCTTGGGCAGGAAGGGAAAACGGTGCTCGCGGATGGAGATCATGCGTGTGTGGCCGATCTGCCCGCCCCGCACGGCGTCGAGCAGCGCTGCGACTGCTTGCATGTACCGGTACTCCATGCCGACCCACACGACGCCGGAGTGCACGGCTGCTGCATCGACGACACGTTCGCAATCCTCCACGGTGGTGCAGAGCGGCTTTTCCACCAGGATGTGCTTGTTCGTGCGAAAGACGTCACGCAACACCTCGTGGTGCGTGTAGTTGGGAGTTGCGATTACGACGGCATCGACGGGTGCCTCCCGCAGCAACTGGCGGTAATCCGTGTAGGCCGTGGCTTCTGCCCCGGTGAGGGTCTGCGCCACCTGGCGGCTCGGTTCGTGCGGGTCGGCAAACGCCGTCACCCGAGCGTTCGGTGTGAGGGCGATGTTCAGGATATGTTCCCAGCCCATCATGCCAACGCCGATGATGCCGTAGCGAATCAGATCGGTGCTCATGCCGGTTGTTGTGGGTCGAGTTCCCACCGATTTCAAGGTCGATCCGGCTGATCCGTGGGACTGTTCGTTCGACCGGGATTCTGGTAGCTCCCCTGAAGATGGATCAACTCTCTCCGACGATGGATGCACGGCCACTCGGGAGGACCTCCCTCCGGGTCTTCCCACTCGCCTACGGTTGCTGGCGTTTTGCGGGAACCGATGTCGCGAAGGCGCGTGCCAAGATCGAAACGGCTCTGGAAGTAGGGATCAACCTCTTCGATCATGCGGATGTCTACGGCCGCGATGGTGCTGCCGAGGAATTGTTCGGGAAGGTGCTCGCCGAGGCGCCCCATGTGCGTGAACGGATGGTTGTCGCCACCAAGTGCGGCATCATCAAAGGTGTGCCCTACGATTCGAGTTCCCGTCACATCCGTCTCTCCGTGGAAGGCTCGCTGCGCCGGCTGAATGTTCCGGTGATCGATCTCTATCAGGTACATCGCCCCGATCTGTTGTCGCATCCCGAGGAGATTGCCGCAGTGCTGAACGAACTGCGTGAGAGCGGCAAGATCCGGGAGGTCGGAGTCTCGAACTATACGTCTGCACAATTCGAGGCGTTACAGCAGTACCTGCCATTCCCGATCGCGACACACCAGCCCGAGATCAGTGCCTGGTGGCTGGAAGCATTGCGTGATGGCGTTCTCGACCAATGCCAGAGGCGCAAGGTGACGCCGTTGGCCTGGGGTCCACTGGGCGGCGGCAAACTCGGGTTGAGCCGAGAAGCCGCCCTGGGTGAGACGAATGGGGAGCGACTGGCCGCTCTGGTCGATTGTCTCGATGGTCTGGCGGAGAGAGAAGGGGTCCCTCGCGCTGCGGTGGCACTGGCCTTCCTTCTCGTTCACCCGGCCGGGATCATCCCGATCCTGGGAACACAGGACATCGGCCGGTTGCGCGACAGCGTACAGGCATTTCGTGTCCACCTGTCACGTTCCGATTGGTACTCGATCGTCCAGGCGTCGCAGGGAAAGAAACTGCCGTAGGGTTGGCCGAGGATGCAGGTCCGGTCCTGCCCCGGCAAGTTGTCACCGTGACGGCACGATGCTGGCAGGAGAATGGCCGGTGCCGGAGCGCGTGAGCAGGGCTTCGAGAGCTGCCGCCACAGCCGCAGGCGTGATTCGGGTAAGACATTCGTAGTGCCCGTACCGGCAGGTCCGTTGCAAACACGGGCTACAAGCTGGTGGATCGTAGAGCACGCACGTTCGGGGTCCGAGTGGCCCCGTACGAGTCGGATTGGTGGATCCAAAGATCGCCACGGTCGGGATACCCAGAGCCCCGGCCAGATGCATGGCACCCGAATCGTTGCCGGCAAAACCGTCACAGAGGGATAACAGGGCGATGAGTTCGCCAATTCCTGTCTGGCCGGCGCTGACGAGCGGCGTGTTCCGGCACCGCCTCGCCAGCGCTTCACACCTGTCTCTCTCTGATGGGCCTCCGACCAGGACGCTCTCGATCCGGGAAGTTGCCAGGCGATCGATGAGAGTTGCATACGATTCGGCAGGCCACTCCTTGGCCGGGCCGTAGGCCGCCACGGGTGCCAGTGCGATCAAAGGCCCACTCCCCTGACGGTGTGCAGCAAGCCACTGTCGCATGGATTCGAGATGGCTCGGCGCCGCCGCCAGTCCGATCTTCGTGATGCTTCCTGTCGTCTCGAATCCCTTCTTGGCGATTTCCAGCCAGGCAAGCGCCTGATGCCGCATCGGGTCTTTCATGTCGACCTGCAGGGGACGGGTGAGCAGCCAGCGACGGCCCTCGGCCGCAACACCGATCCGGCGTGGAATCCGCGCCAGAGCCATCCACAGCGCCGACTCGAAGCTGCGGGGTAAAAGCACCGCGGTATCGAAGCTTCGCTTGTGCAGCCGGCGCAACAATTCGAAACGATCGCGGATCCCGTGCGTGCCTCGTCTGATCTGGTAGGGGATCACCTCGTCGATCCAGGAGATTCCGTCGAAAAAGCCACTGAGCTCGCGTTTGACGAGCACGGCGAGATGCGCTGCCTGACGTGCCTCACGGATCGTCGCGATGGCCGGAAGGGACATCACCATGTCGCCCAGCCAGTTGACCTCTTTGATGAGAATACGGCGCTCAGGAGTCAATCGCGTCTCCTCGAACCGCCGCATTCCGCCGGTCGTTTCGCAAGGTGTGCATGGCGATAAAAACCCACCGTGTTCTTGAAATTCTGAAGTGGAGAAAACATGCTCACTCAGTTCACCACATGGATCGGTGCGCCGGCCAGAAACGCTTTCACGTTATCGACCGTGCCAGCCAGAAGACGCTGTCTTGCCGCCAGACTGGCCCAGGCAAGGTGCGGCGTGATGATGCAATTGGGGGCGCGTAGAAGTGGATTGTCGGCGGTGATGGGTTCGACCGAAGCGACATCAACAGCGGCGCCGGCAAGCCGCCCTTCCTGAAGGGCGCATGCCAGCGCGTTTTCCTCTACGAGACCACCGCGTGCGGTGTTGATCAGGTAGGCGGAGGGCTTCATCCATGCCAGGCGTGCCGTATCGACGAGGTGTGTGGTTTCGGGAGTCAACGGGCAGTGGAGGGAGAGGACATCCGCGTTGGCAAAGACATCGCACCACTCCTGCCAGGAAACATACGCTGGCAGAGCCTCGGGAATTCTGCCTGATCCTGCCGCCACGACCCGCATTCCGAAACACCTGGCAATCTCGGCGACCCGGCGGCCAATCCGGCCGAATCCAATGATTCCCATCGTCAAACCGCTCAGTTCCAGTGGGGGATGCAACCAGAAGGAGAAGTCGGGTGAACGAGTCCACTCGCCCGCATGGACGGCCTCGTCGTGCTCGTGCACTCGCTGTACCAGCGCGAGTAGAAGGGCAAAAACATGCTGCGCCACCGAGTCCGTGCCGTAGACCGGGACGTTCGAGACCGGGATTCCGCGTGCACGTGCCGCTCTGACATCAACAATGTCGAATCCGGTGGCCAGCACGGAGATGAAACGCAGTGCCGGCAGTTGGGCGAGTACGCCGGCGGGCAACCTGGTCTTGTTTGTCAGTACGATTCCGGCTGGACGGGCGCGCTCGACCACGAGATCGGGTGGGGTACGGTCGTAGACGGTCAATTCACCGAGCGCTTCGAGTGCCGTCCACGGATTGTCTCCCGGGTTGAGTGTATGGCCATCCAGAACGACGATTTTCATGGTTGTTTACAGCCCTTCGCGTACGGTCACACCGTATGTCTTCGGATGTATGAATCTCAACCCGGAGGAGATGGGAAGCAAGCGTCGCCCGGCCTCAGAATGTTGTGCCCGCGAGACAGCGGCAACAGAGCGTGCGAGAAGTCCTGCCTTGCAGGTGCTTAGAGACGCAGCACACGTCCGAGCGCCAGCAGGGCACATCCACCGAGCCATTGCCGGCGGCTGGATGGGCCTCCGATGGCAAGTGCAGCCGCGGCGTCGAGCGCTGTCTTGAGATCGGGTGCAGGATCGATCCGAACCGCGATATCCAGCCCATCGTGATCGGAGTAGGGATCGTCTTTCCCTGAATTTTCGATGCGTCCTGCCCGTGCGATGTGGGCCGTCCAGGAAGAGCTGCGCCGCAGGAACAGGTAGTCGATCCATTCCGGAGGATCATCGCCTGGTACAGCCGTGCCGCATTTGCACTGGTGGCGCAGTCCCACGGTGAGGTCTGTCCATGTCCTGGAGAGTTCTGAATAAAGAGCCTCCTGCGGGCGTGTGTTGAAATCGCCACCGGCCAGGATCGGCAGGTGGCTGTCGAGTGTACGGGCGGCCCGTTCGAGTTGCCTGATTTGTGCGGTTCGCACTTCCGTGTAGTGGCGAGGGCCATACTGCGCCTGGAGGTGTGTGTTGATGCAGATGAGGCGATCGCTGCCCCGGCTCAGTTCGATACGTTGAAAACCTTTCGTTGCCAGACCGTCTCCTTCCCAGAAACGGATGGCTGGAGCCGTTGCCGCGAACGGTTCGAAAATCGCGTTGCTCACGGTCCAACCACTGTCGCGGCGAACGAACGTCAGGAGCCCTCCGGCCCGTCCGGGAAACCAGGTGCGTGGTGTGTCGATTGGCTCGTACCGGGCGGTGAGCCGTTCGATCAAGAGATCGCTTTGTGCCGGGAACCAGACCTCCTGCAGCATGACGAGGTCTGGCGGTGCGGTTGCCTGTCGCAGGAGATGGCCGGCGACCCGATGGAAGCGCTCCGTTGGCCGGGGAGCGAATGGAGGCCCGTGCAGGTTCCAGGAAACGATACGCAGATCCACTGCCGTTTCATTCCACGGGCGGATGGGGCGGTCAATTCTGCTGTCGTGTGCACTGGTGCACTCAGAGACTATCCATGGCGTGAGGAAAGGGGGTTTCCTCGCAGATCGGTCTTCAATCGGTAGGATTCGGATCCTATCTGTCCCGGCTGTTTTCGTGGCGCCTGTTCGTCATCATCTTGACGAACTGCGAATATCCATTTTTCACCATGTGCCGTTGCTCGGGCCTGGTGGCGTCTTTGGGTCGGAGGACGAGTTTTTCTTTTGGTCGAATGATTTTGATCTCTTGCTTCAACCGTTCTGCGGACGGGTTCGAGCTGCGAAGAGGAGTCCAGAGTGGAATTTACGGAAGAAACCATGGAGGCGATGCGGGCTCATGCACGCCAGACGTATCCGGAAGAGTGCTGTGGAATGGTGGTTCAGCGTGGTGGCAAGCAGGATGTGGTGCGCGTCACGAATGTCCAGAACGAATTGAACGCGAAGGATCCCGAGCAGTTTCCCCGCACTGCTGCGACGGCTTATGCGATGCGTTACGCCGAGGTGGAACCTTTGTTGGAAAGCGCGTATCGGGGGGAGATCCGACTCCTGGCGGTCTATCACTCCCATCCGGAACACGACGCGTACTTCTCGGAGCACGACAGGGCGGCAGCGGCAAATTGGATCGGTGATCCGAGCTACGCCGGAGCGGTACAATTGGTATTTTCGGTACGCAACGGGGAAGTGGTCGATTGGAAGGCATTTCGCTGGAATGCCGAAGCCGGGGCGTACGTTGAGATCGAACTCGGATAAGGCACCGTGGAGTCGACGGATCGGCTCCGTTGCATGGCTCGATACCCGGCTCTAAGGAAGGACCCCCTGCATGGCGCGCTATTGGGCTCTCATTGGATTGGCAGCACTGTCGACGGTCCCTGCCTTGGTGATGCGTCTGACCGGATCACACATCGGCCATGGGGCGGATGCCCTGCTGTTTGGCATGGCCATTCTTGGCGGCGCGTTTCTGCTGACCTGGGGAGCCGAGGTCGCGGAGATGGATATTTCTCAGGGGCTGGCGCTTGCCTTTCTCGCTTTCGTGGCTGTTCTCCCTGAGTATGCGGTCGACCTATATTTCGCATGGAAGGCGGCTAGCCATCCGGGATACACGGCGTACGCCACGGCAAACATGACCGGTGCAAACCGCTTGTTGATCGGTATTGCATGGCCCTTGATCATTTTGCTGAACCGCTGGCGGACAGGGGAGAGGGAGTTGGTTCTGCCGGACAGCCGATCCGTGGAACTGGTTTTTCTGAGCCTGGCAACGATCTACTCGTTTACCATTCCGCTGCGTGGAACGATTTCCCTTCTCGACTCACTCGTCCTGGTGTCGATCTTCGCTGTCTATGTCTGGCGCACGGCGCAGGCAGAGAGTGACGAACCGAATCTGGTCGGTCCGGCCCTGGCGATTTCGCGCCTTTCGGTGGGAGGGCGTCGCAGTCTCGTGGTGTTCTTTTTCCTTTTTTCCGCAACAGTGATCCTCAGTTCGGCCGAGCCGTTTGCGGAGGCGTTGGTCCATCTCGGGCACCGCCAGGGGATCGACGAGTTCCTTCTCGTGCAGTGGTTGGCGCCGTTGGCAAGCGAGGCTCCCGAGGTGGTCATTGCCTGTATCCTGACACTGAAAGGAGCATCGCAGGCTGGCATGGGTGCCATGGTCTCCTCGAAGGTGAACCAGTGGACGCTGCTCGTGGGAACCTTGCCGCTGGTCTACAGCCTGGCCCTCGGAAAGGTAGGCGCACTCCACCTGGATGCGCGCCAGACCGAAGAAATCCTTCTGACAGCGGCGCAGTCGCTGTTCGCGATCGCCGTCATCTGCGACCTGCGTCTGGCGACCTATGAGGCTGTGGTTCTCCTCGTCCTGTTCGTCGCCCAACTCTTTTTCGCTGATCCCTTCATTCGGTACATTTTTGCCTACACTTATATCGCTCTGGCATTCGCCTTGATGCTGAACCGCCGGCGTGAGTTTGCCGCTCTGTTCCGGCACGGTCTGCGGTCATAAGCGAAACTGCGCGTATACGTGAAGCCTTTTGGCGCTCGAGGCACGGCGGCTCCGCTTGACTCAATGGGGGGCATCGCCTACTTCGGACCGAGCTTGATCCGGGGCGGGTTGGATGGGTGGCAGTATGATCCAGCGCGCGCGTGAACCTCGAGATAACGACGCATGACAGAGCAGTATCTCTCGGTATTGGTGAACTTTGCCCTGGCGGGTGGCCTTGTGACCATCATGGTGTTCGCGGGGCGATTGCTGGGGCCCCGCCGGGAGACGCCCATCAAGGGTGAGGCGTTCGAGTGCGGCAATCCGCCCAGCGGAAGCTCCTGGGGACGATTCTCGGTCAAATTCTACATGGTCGCCATTCTCTTCATCGTCTTCGATATCGAGGTGGTTTTCATGTATCCGTGGGCGACCGTGTTCCGGCGGTTGGGATGGTTCGGATTTGCCGAGATGCTGGTGTTCATGGCCATCCTGGCGTTGGGACTATTGTACGTTTGGCGCAAACGCGCCCTCGAATGGGACTGAGACCGGATTCATGCTGACTGTAATCGTCATTTCGGCCATCAAGGCGGTGGTTTCCGTTTCCCTCCTTCTCCCTTTGGCCGGAATTCTCGGTTGGGTGGAACGTAAGGGAAGTGCTCTCATTCAGGATCGTGTCGGAGCCAATCGCGCCAGTATCTTCGGATTTGCGGGGGCAGGGCTGATCAACACGATGATGGCCGATCCGCTGAAGTTTCTCGTCAAAGAGGATGTCATTCCAGCGGGGGTCGACCGGTTTCTCCACACTCTGGCACCGTGTGTGAACCTGTTCCCGGTGATTGTGGCGTTTGCCGCGGTGCCGTTTGGTGACGTGCTTCGCATCGGCGGTTTCAGCGTCAACCTGCAGGCAGCCGAACTCAATGTGGGGGTGCTCTTCATCCTGGCGATGGCATCGATGGGTGTGTACGGTGTCGTGCTGGGAGGCTGGTCATCAAACAACCGGCTTTCGCTGCTGGGTGGTATCCGCGGATCGGCCCAGATGATTTCCTACGAGTTGGGCATGGGCCTGTCGGTCGTGGCAGTGGTGATGACGTATGGCTCGCTCGATCTGCAGGAAATCGTACGCGCACAGGGCCACATGATCGGCGGCTGGATTCCCGCATGGGGTGTCGTCTACCAGCCGTTGGCCTGCCTCCTTTTCCTGACTGCCGGCATCGCCGAGAGCAAACGTGTTCCGTTCGATCTGCCGGAGGGGGAGTCCGAGTTGGTCAGCGGTTACTTCACCGAGTACTCGGGCATGAAGTACCTGATGTTTTTCATGACAGATTTCGCCGAGATTGCACTCGTCTCGGCGCTGTTGACCACCTTTTTCTTTGGTGGCTGGCAGGTTCCGTTCCTGACTTCTGCCGGTTTCGTTTTCCCGGGTGGCCTGACGATCGGGCTCCCGGCGATTCTCGGCACCAACATTTTGATTGTCCTGTTGCAGTTGGCGGCGTTCATGCTGAAGGTGTTCTTTTTCTGCTGGTTGCAGATTCTGATCCGCTGGACGTTGCTGCGGATGCGATACGACCATCTGATGTCGTTCGGCTGGAAGGGTATGTTGCCGGTAGGACTCGCAAATCTGTTGATCACGGCGATCGTGATCCTTGCCTTTCAGGAATGGCGCGCATGAATCCGATCGTCTTCGGTATCCTGGCTGTTTTGCTGGTGGCCTCTTCGTTGGGGGTGGTTCTGGCTCGTAGTCCGGTGCGTTCGGCCCTCTCCCTCGTTCTGACGCTGTTCTTGCTGGCTGTGGAATTTCTGCTTCTCGACGCGCAACTGGTGGCAGCGCTGCAGGTGATCGTGTACGCGGGCGCGATTGTGGTCCTCTTTCTGTTCGTGATCATGTTGCTGAATCTCCAGCACGAGCCTCAGGCATTGAAGCGTGTGGGTCTGCGCTCTGCCGCCTTTTTTCTCGGATCGTTGTTTCTGTTGGGCCTGACGCACGCATTGAGGCACGGTGCGCCGTTGGCCGACAGGGGCGGAATGGTTGGTTCGACACCACCGGAGTTTGGCAGCACCGTCTTGCTGGCGGAGCGGCTGTTCACGCGGCATCTGCTCTCCTTCGAAATCACCTCGCTCTTGTTGTTGGTGGCCATCATCAGCGCGGTCGTTCTCGCAAAGAAGAATCTCGTATGAATGCCGTGCCTATCCACTGGTTCCTCATGCTGGGAGCCCTGCTTTTTACGATCGGGGCGATGGGCGTGTTGATTCGACGCAACGTGATCGTGATGTTCATGTCGATCGAGTTGATGCTGAATGCCGTTAATCTGGTCTTCGTGGCACTCGCCCGGCACCTGCATTCGATGGACGGGCAGGTGATCGTCTTCTTCGTGATGACCGTTGCCGCTGCGGAAGCTGCGGTGGGCCTCGCCATCATCATTTCGGTGTTCCGCAATCGTGAGACCGTGAACGCCGACGAATTGACCCTGCTGCGCTGGTAAACTCATGCACGAGGCTGCAACACAAACTATCACCTACGGCGTTTCCTACCTCGGATTGATTCCGGCGCTGCCCGCTCTGGGGGTCCTGTTCTGTGTATTCCTCGGGAATCGGCTTGGGAAGGGAGTTGTGGGCATCGTCGCTCCGGCAGTTGTTCTTGGCTCCCTCTTGCTGTCCTGTGTTGCCTTCCTGCAGATCCTGATGGGTCCGTCAGGTCTGGCGCTCGAGCAGACGCTTTGGCCCTGGCTGCATGTCGGATCGTTACAGGTCGATGCAGCGTTTCGTGTAGACGCCCTGTCGGCAACGATGATGATGGTCGTCACGGGCGTCGGCTTTCTCATCCACGTGTATTCTGTCGGCTATATGCACGACGATCCGAGCTTCGCACGGTATTTCGCCTACCTGAACCTGTTCACCGTATCGATGCTGGTGCTCGTGATGGCGGATAATCTGACGCTTCTCTTCGTTGGCTGGGAGGGCGTGGGGGTCTGCTCGTATCTGCTCATCGGCTTCTGGTACAGCAGCGAAGCCAACGCCTCGGCGGGCAAGAAAGCCTTCATTGTCAACCGCATTGGTGATGTGGCATTCCTCATCGGCATCTTCCTCCTGTTCTGGAGCCTTGGGGATGGCCCACACTCCTTGAGCTTCCAGGAGATCGCCTCACATGCGGGGCATTTGTCGCCCGCAGTCGCGGGCTGGATCACTTTCCTTCTTTTCCTCGGTGCTACGGGAAAGTCGGCCCAGTTGCCGCTGTATGTCTGGCTACCGGACGCCATGGCGGGTCCGACACCGGTCAGTGCGTTGATCCATGCCGCCACGATGGTGACCGCCGGTGTTTACATGATTGCCCGGCTGAACTTCCTCTACCTTCTGGCTCCGGAGACGATGTTCCTCGTCGCGGTGATCGGCGCGGCGACAGCGCTGTTTGCAGCGACAATCGGCCTGGCACAGAACGACATCAAAAAGGTCCTCGCCTATTCGACCGTCAGTCAACTCGGTTACATGTTCCTGGCGGTTGGCGCCGGAGCCTTCAGCGCTGGCGTGTTCCATTTGATGACGCACGCCTTTTTCAAGGGATTGCTGTTCCTCGGCAGTGGCAGTGTGATCCATGGCATGAGTGGTGAGCAGGACATGCGCAAGATGGGCGGCCTGCGGAAGTATATGCCGGTCACCTATGCGACGTTTGTCGTCGGTACTCTGGCGATTGCCGGAATTCCGGGCCTTGCCGGTTTCTTCAGCAAAGATTTGATCCTTGCGGCAGCCTTCGAGACTTCACCTGTCCTCTGGGGGATCGGTCTGCTGACCGCTGGTCTGACGTCCTTCTATATGTTCCGCCTGGTGTTCATGACGTTCTGGGGCGACAATCGCTCGGACGAGCGCACGAGGCATCACTTGCACGAGTCGCCCCGGTCGATGACGATCCCGTTGGCCATCCTGGCGGTCCTGTCGCTGATCGGGGGGTATGTAGGCCTGCCGGAGATGTGGGCCTGGGGCAACAGGATCGACCATTTTCTGCACCCCGTTTTTGCCGCAGCGGGCGAGCCGGCGCATTTGCCGGTGTGGCTGGAATATTCGTTGATGAGCGCTTCGGCCCTGGTCGCATTCATCGGAGTGGGGCTGGCCTATTTTCTCTACGTGGCGCAGCCGGACCTGCCTGGCCGGATCGCCGCCAAAGTCCAGGCGCTGTACGAGTTGATCTACAATAAATATTGGATCGACGAACTCTATGACGCGATCTTCGCGCGCCCGTATATGGCGCTCGGGAACTGGTTGTGGCGCGTCTTCGATGTCGGCGTCGTCGATGGTATCGTCAACGGCACGGCGCGGGTGGTTTCCGCCAACGGGAGTCTGTGGCGACGTTGGCAGACGGGGAATGTCCAGCATTATGCCGTTTCGATGCTCATCGGGGCGGTGATTCTCCTGGGGTATTATGCGTTGCGCTGAGCGCCACGTTCGGGGTTGCACGACATGCCGCTGCTCTCTCTGATCATCTTCACGCCGTTGCTTGGTGCGTTCATCTTGATGGTGATGCGCACAGACCAGCACGATGCCCTGCGTCGTAGCGCCTTTGTCTTTTCTCTTGTGCCGTTGGGCCTGTCCTTGTTCCTGTTGGCCGAGTTTCAGACCGGCAGCCCAGACTTCCAATTCGTCGAGCGAGTTGCCTGGATTCCCGATTTCCAGATTCAATACGCTCTCGGCGTCGATGGCATCAGCCTGTTCCTGGTGCTGCTCACAACCTTCCTGATGCCGTTGATCGTGCTCCACTCCTGGGACATCCACAAACGGATCAAGGAGTATCTCGTCTTCATGATGCTCATGGAGACAGGCATGCTCGGAGCGCTGCTCGCCACCGACCTTTTTCTTTTCTACGTGTTCTGGGAAGTCATGCTCATTCCGATGTATTTCCTCATCGGGATCTGGGGCGGCGAGCGGCGGATCTATGCGGCCCTCAAGCTGGTCTTGTACACGATGGCTGGCAGCCTGTTGATGCTGGTCGCCATCATTTATCTGGCGATCGTGCATCAACAGATGGCGGGTCAATATTCCTTCGATCTGTTGAGACTGCTCGATTTCGATCTGCCGCTGGCGACACAGCGCTGGCTGTTTGCCGCCTTTGCGATCGCCTTCGCCATCAAGGTGCCCATGTTCCCGCTGCACACCTGGCTGCCTGACGCGCACACCGAAGCGCCGACGGGCGGTTCGGTGATCCTGGCCGCGGTTCTCCTGAAGATGGGCACCTACGGGTTCCTGCGCTTCGCGATCCCCCTTTTTCCGCTGGCCGCCGTCGAGGCCATGCCCTACATCGCCGCGCTCGCCGTGGTGGGTATCATTTATGGTGCAATGGTCTGTGCCGTGCAGCCCGATCTGAAGCGCCTGGTGGCGTATTCTTCGGTAAGCCACCTGGGATTCGTGATGCTCGGTATGGCAGCGCTCAATGTGCAGGGCGTCCAGGGCAGCCTCTATCAAATGCTGAATCATGGTGTCTCGACGGGCGGGCTCTTCTTCGCGGTCGGCGTGATCTACCAACGCCGTCACACCCGGTTGCTGAAGGAATTCGGCGGACTCTGGGCGCAGCTTCCCATCTATGCCGGTGTCTTCATGGTCGTCATGTTGTCATCGGTTGGTCTTCCCGGGCTCAACGGGTTCGTCGGGGAATTTCTGATTCTTCTGGGTGCATTCAAAGCGTATCCATTGGCGGCGGTGACCGGTACGGCCGGTGTGCTCCTCGGTGCGGTGTACCTGCTCTGGATGTACCAGCAGGTGATGTTCGGACCGTTGGAAAATCCGAAAAACCATGGACTGGCCGATCTTTCGCGGCGAGAGATCGCCATCTTTGCTCCGCTGATTCTTCTTTTCTTCGTGATGGGCATGTACCCGGCGCCTTTCTTCAATCGTATGGAACCTCCCATCCAGGCCACGCTCCATCGACTCGAGCGAAAACTGGCCGCGGCAGAACTGGGATGTGAGGACCCAGCCGCTGGCATGTGTCAGCTCGAAAAGGTGGCGGCGCGATGAACCCGATCCTTCCTCCGGACATTTCCTGGCTTGCCATTCTGCCTGCATTGTTGATTGCTTGTACGGCGCTGTCGACGATGCTGGCGGATCTGTGGATGGAGGGTCCCGACCGCGATGGACTGGGTTGGCTCGGCATCGTTGGTCTCGTGGTGACCGCGGTGGTCTGCGTCACGCTGTGGAACACGAAGATCACCAGCTTTGCGGGAGCGGTGACACTCGATCGCTACGGGCTGTTTTTCACTCTTTTGTTCTGCCTCGGATCCGGTCTGACTCTCTTGATGTCGATGAATTATCTCGAGGTGACCGACATCCGTACCGGCGATTACTATTCGTTGCTCCTCTTCTCGACGCTGGGGATGGTTCTGATGGCGACGGCCACCGACCTGATCGTCATCTTTCTCGGGTTGGAAGTGATGTCGATCGCTGCCTATGCACTGGCTGGAATCTGGCGATCCCAGGTGCGGGGGAACGAGGCGGCACTCAAGTATTTTCTTCTGGGTGCCTTTGCGACGGGCTTTCTTCTGTTCGGGATCGCGCTCGTTTACGGCGCTGCTGGAACGACGTTGCTCGAACCGGTCGGCAAGATGGCGGCCTCCGTGACCGGCGATCAGCGGACGCTCCTGATCTGCGGCATGGCGCTCCTGATCGTAGGATTCGGTTTCAAGATTGCAGCCGTACCGTTTCACGTCTGGGCGCCTGATGTGTACGAGGGGTCGCCGACAACGATTACCGCGCTCATGGCCGTTGGGATCAAGGCGGCGGCGTTTGCGGCCTTTGCCCGTGTCTTGATGTCGACCCTGGCGGTGATGTCGGCGGATTGGACCGGCGTGTTGTGGGTCCTGGCCGTTCTGACGATGACCGTCGGGAACGTAACCGCTCTGTTGCAACGGAACATCAAGCGGATGCTGGCCTACTCGAGCATCGCGCATGCAGGCTATCTGATGGTTGGGATGGTGGCGGGTAGCGATCTCGGGGGTGGTGCGTTGTTGTTCTACCTGATCGCCTACACGCTGATGACGATTGGCGCATTTGCCGTCGTCGTTGCTCTGGGCCGTCGTGGCGAGCTGAATGAGAACCTCGACGATTACGCCGGGGTGGGCATCCGCAGCCCGTTTCTCGGAATGGTCATGGCCATTTTCATGCTGTCACTGGCAGGCATCCCGCCGCTCGCGGGTTTCGTCGGCAAGTTCTACATCTTCAGCGCGGCAGTCAAAGCCGGCTATATCTGGCTCGTCCTCATCGGCGTCATGAATAGTCTCGTATCCGTCTACTACTATGTGAGCGTCCTGGTCCGCATGTACATGACGGAGGGTGGCGTCGAGATCGTGCGTCCTTCGAGCCGCCCGTATCTATTTGCGACACTCGTGCTGGCGGCGCTGAGCACGGTCATGATCGGACTGTTTCCCACGGGCCTTTTCGAATTGGCCCGTCAGTCCTTCCTCTCCCTCGGGTAAGCGCAGCACTTGAAAACCGGCATCGAGCGGCCGGTCGCTGCAAAGCAGGTTGGCGGAAGCGTCCCCACGACGGTTACTTGACTGGTTGCAACCGCTGCCCTAGCGTCCGCTCCTGGAGCAGGGAGGTCCCATGGTAGAGAAGACGATCGAGCTGACGGGTGTTTCCGCCAGCAGCATCGAGGAAGCCGTCAACATCGCCGTATCGCGTGCCGCGGTGACCATCCAGAACATTCGCCGTGTGCGCGTCAAGGAGATCCAGGCGACGGTCGACAATGGCGGTGTGATGCACTGGCGTGTGACCGTGGATTTGTCCTTCAGCGTTTCGGATCGACTGCACGAATAGAAGCCACGGCAGCTTGCATGGCTGATACGAAATTGCGCGAGATCCTACCGGGGATCTTTGTCGTTCACCTCCCGTTGCCGATGAAGCCAACGATCGTGAACGTCACCCTACTGCACTCGGGGGAGGTCTGGGCGCTCGTCGACACCGGCATCCATTCGATTGAAAGCCTCGATTCGATCGAAGCCGCGATGCGGTTGGCGGGGTGCCGTCCCGGGCAGTTGCGCGCCATCATTGCCACGCACCACCACCCGGATCACTTTGGAGCGTCGGGGGTCTTGAAGGAACGCACCGGAGCCGTGGTGTACATGCACGAGAGAGAAGCGCAACAGGCACAACAACACTATCGGCCGGGACGGTTCTCCGATGAGACGATGGCGTTTTTCGTACGCCACGGCCTTCCGATGGACCGATGGGGCATGGTGCCGTCGGCAGGCGATTTCTGGGCGCAGTTATACCAGCCCGCGGAGGTGGACCATTTCCTCGTGGACGGCGAGGTGCTGAGAATCGGTCAGTTCGAGTTGGAGGTCATCGAGACGCCCGGTCACACCGGGGGGCATTGTGTCTTGTTTCTGCGAGGCGAGCGGGTGCTCATTGCTGGTGATCATCTTCTCCCGAGGATCACACCCCACGTGGGATATTACCCGGGTGGCTCCGCTAATCCATTGGGAGACTTTCTGGCATCGCAGCGCAAAGTCCAGCCGTTTGCGGTGGATTTTGTGCTGCCGGCCCACGGCGGCGTCTATTCGGATCATCGCCGGCGTGCCAATCAGATCATCCGGCATCACCAGTACCGATTACGGGAGATGCGGGATCTCGTCCGGAACCGCGCACTGACTGCCTACGAGGTTGCCAGCGAGGCCTGGGGTTTCGGGATCGACGGGCCTCTGCAGGTGCAGTTCCCGGCCACGTTCGAGTCCCTTGCGCACCTCGAATTCCTGCGGCTCGAAGGGCGCGTTGCGTGTGAGGAGGTCGATGGCAGGATCCGTTATCGGGCGATATAAGGTGGCCGCGTTACCATCAGGGGGCTCTTGTAAGTATCCGAAAAGATTCTGAACTTGAAGAGATGGCGGTCATCGCGCGTCATCTGGTTGTACGTATAAAATGGGCGTGCTAACAAGCCCAGAATTTTCCACGAGTGGAGGAGAGCGTCGATGAAGAAATTTTCGGTCTGTGTGTCAGTGCTGATGGCCGCCGGGCTGGTGAGCGCCGCCCATGCGCAGGACACGAGTAAGCTCGTCGAGTACTACAAGCGGAAGGCGAATGTTCCGCCCAATGTGAACCTGACGGTTTCGCCCCTGACGGATTCCAAGATCGCGGGCGCCAAGGCGGGCACGTTGGAAGCGAATAACCAGAAAGTCCCGTTTACGATGTCGGCCGATGGCCGTTACGTAGTGTTCGGTGAATTGGAGGACCTGACGGTCGATCCGTTTGCAGCGGTAATGAAAAAGATCGATCTGAAAGGCGTTCCGTTCAAGGGTGGCAAGGATGCCAAGGTGGTCATTGTCGAGTATTCGGACTTCCAGTGCCCGTTCTGCTCGAAGGGCTACAATACGATCGAGAAGCAGGTTCTGACCGAGTACGGCGACAAAGTGAAATTCTATTACAAGAATCTGCCTCTGAGCTTCCACCCGTGGGCCGAGCCGGCAGCGATTGCTGTCGAGTGTGCGGCACAGCAAGACGAGGCGGCCTACTGGAAGATCTACTCCTACTACTTCGAGAACCAGAAGGACCTGAATCCGCAGAATCTGAAGGAGAAGACCCTCGAGCAGATCAAGGGCACCAAGGTCGATCAGAAGAAGTTTGAAGATTGTTTTGACAACAAGAAGACCGCGGATATCGTCAAGGCACAGGCGGCCGAAGCGCAATCGCTTGGCATCCAGGGCACTCCTGGTTTCATCCTCAACGGACGCGCGCTCAAGGGCGCTTACCCGTTCGAGCAGTTCAAGGCGATCATCGACGACGAATTGGCGCGCCACTGAGGCGGATTTCTCGATGTTCGAGTTTTCAGGGCGGTTCGCGAGAGCGAACCGCCTTTTTTTTCCGCGGGCGTCGAAATCGTTTGAGGGGCTTGCAAAAGCAGTTTGGGATGTAGGAATGTCGGGTGGGATGGGGGTGTAAAGTGGCTTTGAAAAAGAAAGGCGGTTCTAAGCGACGATCACACAAGCTGGGGATGGTGCTCTCCGGTGGAGGAGCGCGCGGAGCTTTTCAGGTGGGGGTGTATGAGACACTCCTGCAGGATCCACGGTTTGCCGAGGGGCCGGCCGTACTTTCCGGGACATCCGCTGGCGCCATCAACAGTTCTCTGATTGCGGCAGGCAAAACGCCTCGTGAGATGATGACGTTTTGGAACAACATCGCCGACAATCCGCCGGTTGCCGTGAGTTCCCGTTTCTTTCACACGGCCAGACAGACCGTGGCGCGTCTTGCCGCCCGAGAATTTGCTCACGGACTGGTGCCGAGCCGCCGCTGGCCCGCATTTCTGCAGCGTGCACGCAATCATCTTCCCCTCAAGCCCGGGGGATGGATGGCTTTCCTGGTGGAATACCTGCTGACGGTTCGTTTTGAACTCGTCAGTGATCTTCTCGAAGGGATCCGAGAGGCGTTTCTTGCCGATACGAGCGCATTGCGGGAACGGCTCGTCGATACGTTCGGTGGTGAAACGGTGCCGAATGATCGCGGCGTCGATCTGGCGATCAACACGGTGGACGCACATACGGGCCAGGTCGTCCGTTTCGTTACCAAAGAAACTCCCCACACCCGGCCACCTGACTACCACCTGGTCGATGCGATTACTGTCGATATGGTGTTGGCGAGTTGTAGTATTCCGCTTTTCTTTCCACCCGTCCGTGTGGGGTCCCAATTCCTGTGGGATGGCGGTTTGCTGGTCAATACACCGCTGGCGCCGGTTGTCGCCCTCGGAGCGGAAGAAATCATTACCGTCCTTGTGACCGAGCCTCCCGATCCCAAGGGTGGTCCGTTTGCTCATTTTGGCCAGGCCGTCGAGCGCACCGTGGACAGCTTTCTCGAGAACGCGTACAACGTCGACCGCAAGCTGCTCCTCGAGAGGAACCGGTTGGCGAACCTCGATACCGGCTCGTACCGCGCCGTCACTCTGTATGATGCCGTCCGTCCGGCTCGCGACAACACATTCAACGCTGGTTCCTATCTCTACTTCGAGCGGGAGGTGCTTGCCGCGATGCAAGCGGCAGGCCGCCGGGCAGCCTCTGTATGGCTCACCGCGGGACCTCGCGTCGATCACCTGGAGGAAGCAGCGGCAGCGGCCTGAAAGTTTGCGGCTCCCACTTCCCGACCGTGAGAGTTGGCGGACCAACGATCCTTCCAACTCTCACAATCGCTTCGGTTCGGTTCCGGATGGCCTGGCGGCATTCGCCGCTCAGTAGGCGACAGTGGCTTCGAGCCCACCCGATTCGCCGCGTATGACGATCAATCTCGACATGCAGGGCATGCAGTAGACCCGATCGCCGGGACGTAGTTCCCGCGTGGAGCGAATGATGACCTTGCAGACCGGACAGACGACCTCGTTCGGCGCCAGCGTGTCTCCGGGACCACGTGATTTGCGGTAGAATTTACGAAACCGTTTCGGGACCTCATCGAAGCCGGTCTCTTCGAGGACATACCTCCGGCGAGGGGAATCCTCGCGCTCGTCCTCTTCCAGCACTTCGAGCGGATCGGTCATCCTAACAACCCCAGGCGTTCTGTGGCCTCGACGTATGCGCGGCCGAGTTGATCCCGTTCGGAAGACGGCACGTTGAGATCACGTGCCGTCTCCTCGATGGTGTCCAGGACAAGATGGTCCATGTCCTTCTTCAGTTGGCCCAGCCTGACGCGGGTGTGCGGGGCGGCCTGGAGGCGGCGTCCCAGTTCATTTTCGCCAAAGCCCATGTGGCGCCGTTCGTCCTTCACGATGCCGGTGAGGATTTCCTTCGTGATCGGATCGGCCTCGCGAATGTGGTGCTGGAAGACGGCGAACTCGAGCGCTTCGAGGATGACGTTCTGGGCGAAGATCGCCGCCTCCCAGTCCTTGCTGGCAACGAGTTCGAGCAGCCGGCGGCGGAAGAGTTGCAGGCTGCGATTGCCTCGCCGCTCCACCTCCGCCTCCGGATCCTTCACGCCCAGCGAGCGCAACCTGTGCAGGAGGATTTCCAGGTGGCGGCCTTCGTCGACAACCTGAGTCGAAAGAAAAATTTTTGTCGGCCGGTTCGGCGCAATGGCGATCAGACCGCTCGAGCCTTCCAGCGCGGCCGTCTCGCCCAGACAGTAGTTGCACAGGACACTGACGAGTCGATCTCGATCCCCTTCCTCGAAGGGTACGTCTTGAGTTTCCGGCTTGTGGCCATAGGTGAGGCCGGCAAGATACCCCTCCACCGCTTCGAACCAGAACTCGAAGGAGTGTACCTGTTCGATGAATTCCTCGGGATCGAGGTCGTGGACCTCCGTGGATCGCATGCTGCCCCTCGCTGCCATACGACTACGGCCGAGCCGGCGTCTGGTATTCCAGTCCGATTCTGCCGAGGCGGGTCTTGAACTCCTTGAGGACCGTGTCCGCCAGTACCTGTTCCATGTCCTCCGGCTGCATCCGGGCCAGGTCCACACCTTGATAATTCGCCTGGATGTCTTGAGTTCCCAGTGTCTTTTCGAGTCTGTCGAATTCGGCCCGCATCGGATTGTTGCGGAACGCATCAGCGAAGGTCGCAAGCATGTGGTAGGACATGTCCTTTTGCATCTTTTCGATTTCGCCCTTGCGCTCGGGATTCTCCTTGAGGAGCGAACCGATCCGGTTTTCTCCAAAGCCGACGTGGCGGCGCTCATCGGCAATCGTGCCAGAAAGTGTGCGCGCAAATTTCGGATTCATGGCCTCACTGAGGGCATGGAGCATCTCGAAGACACTGAAGGCCATGCCCTCGAGTACGATGTTCTGCCCCACGACGCCGGCAATGAAGTCCTTTTTGTCGACCTTCTCCAGCAGGACTTCGGCAAATTTCACGAGATTGGGATTCGCGTAACGCTGAATCGTGGATTCCAGGTCCGCTTTGGCCACACCGAGGTCGAACAAACGCTGCGTGAAGATCTCCACATGTCGCGCCTCGTCAAGGGTCTGTGTCGCAAGGAATCGCTTGCTCGCTTCGTCTGGCGCCGCGTTGATGAGACCGGACGATGCTGAAAGGGCACACCGCTCTCCCACGACGAGCTGCACGGTCGAGCGGATCGTCTCTTCATGCAGAACCGGGTTCTCGAGCAAAATTTCCGGCTCTTTGTCACCGGGCTGGTGGCCGTATTCCGTCCCGTCCAGATACCCCTGGGGGCATGATTCCAGCCAGCTCTGAATGGAATATCCCGAAAGAAAATCAGCCATGAAGTTGTCCTCCTCGTCCGCTCGGGAGTTGGATTACCCATCCTTGCGAAATGGGCGCCCGAACAGATAGGGCAAATGCAAACAAGATTTGTGCCGTGATGTATGTTCCATTCGAATTAGGACAAATGTTAGTTCAATTAGTGAGGTCTGTCACGAATATGCGAATCACTAGGTCTGCATTCTCCTGCAAATAGGAAGAAGCCCTGAAGGATTCTGAGTGCGGGTAGCGGCGGAATCTGTGCTGGAAACGGGCCGCTCACGAAGCGGCCTGAAGCGTAAAGGGCACTTCCCCGTAGATCGTGGCGATGCTGGCAATCGGTTACCCAACGCCAGATTCCGGACGGTCAATCGTTGGAGTCTTCAATGTACTGGACGGGAATTCTCTTCACACTCACAGGCCAGGGAGAACCCCGCCCGTCAGGCTCCGATATCGAGCACGGAACGATAGGAGTCCCATCCCCGGCAATGGCGGCAAAACCCCACCCATACGGCCGATGTGTGATGGCAGTTCCGGCATTCATAACGGTCTGCCATCCCATCACTTCGCGCATAGGCGGCGAGCGCTTGTTCCGTCTGCCCGCGTTGCCGGTAAACCTCAGCCCAGATTCGCTGATAGTGCGCAGAACGTTCCGTGTCTCCCTGGATGGTCTCCAGTTCACGAGCCGCTTCTTCCGGGTTGCGATCGGCCAGGTGGAGCATTGCGCTGGCGGCACACAGGTGGTCGTTGTTCACGGTGCCGGAGCGCACTTTGCGGAGGAGACTGCGAATACGATCTCGATGTCGCGTCTCGCTCGCGAGTCCGGCCAGCCGTTCGACGAAAACGCTGCGAGGCGTCGATCTCAGGCCGCGTTCCCACACGGCCGATGCCTCGTCGGGGCGGCCCAACTCGATCAGGCAATCACCAAGGCTGACGAGGATGGGCGCCGCAACATTGCGGCCGCCCGATAGATTTTCCAGCGCTGTCAGGCGCGCAGCAGGATCGGTCAGTTCCAGTGCTGCCAGGTAGCGCAACTCGATCAAAAGCTCACGTTCACACAGGACCTGCTGTGGGTCGCGCACTTCGGCCAGGTAGGAGTCTTGAATCTGTGCCGCTTCTCCCCAACGCCCGACTTCGATCAGGGTATCTCGGAGCATTTTGAGGACACGCGGTGCGCGGGGATGCAGAGCACGCAAGCGTTCGAGAGCTTCGATGCTGGGTCCGATTTCCCCGGCAGACCGGTGCGCCCTGGCCAGCGCCATGAGGAGATCAGGATTGGTATGGTGCTGTGCTGCGGCATCGAACAGGACACCTCGGGCGCGATGCAACTCGCCCGTATCGCAGAACGAGGCGGCAAGGGCCAATACGGCCCGGGAGTCCTCCGGCCGGCGGACCCAGGCCTTTTGCAATAGTGCCCGGCCGCGTTGTGCGTCGCCGTTCCAGATGAGTTGTTCGCCACTCTCTTCCCATTGATCGATGCGTGTCCGCCGCTTTTCCCTGCGTCCTGTACGCCAGACGCGCAGGGCGCGTTGTCCAGCCTGGACGGCCACGATTGCCAGCGTGGTAAGGACTCCAATGACGAAGGCTCCACCGATCAGGGCACCCACATTCCAGTGGACGGTCCTTGTGTGGGTGATGCGGAAATCGACCGATTCCCCATTGAGGAGAACCAGGTAGATCACCAGGCAAACCATCGCCAGGCCCACGAGAATCGCGCGTTTCATCGGTGGCCCACCGCGTTATCGTGCCTGGTTTGCCAGGCGTAGATCGCGCGCCTGCGTCTCGTAGGGTTCGGGCAGCGCCACCCGGGGCGCCTTGGCCCACAATCGCTCCAGGTCGTAGAATTCGCGCACCGGCTCGAAGAAGATATGGATGACGACGTCGGCGAAATCGAGAACGACCCAGTGGCCGTGCTGGTAGCCTTCCACGGCGAGCGGCAACTCGCCGGTCTTTTTCATCGCCTCCTCGATGCTCTGCGCAATCGCTTGCACCTGTGTGTCGGAGCGGCCCGTACAGACGATGAAATAGTCGGCAAGGGAGGTCAACGCACCGACCTCGAGGATCACCAGATCATAGGCTTTTCTGTCCAGCGCCGCTTTGGCACACAACAGGGCCCGTTCACGACTTTCGTCACGTGTCACCACGCAGCAGGCCTCCGCAGATAGAGTTGATGGCGGGCGATGTATCGAACGACCGCCTCGGGGACCAGGTAACGGATCGAGAGTCCGGCCTGGATTCGTTCACGCAGGTCCGTGGCTGAGATGTCCAGGTCACGGATTCTCTGAAAACGTACGCGATGTCCTGATCGGTGCACGAGTGTTGTCGTATCGGGCGAGTAGCAAAAGTCTCTCCGTGCGGCAACCGGAAGCAGACTACGCAGATGCCGCACTTCGTATTTCGGCCTCGATGTCACGACGATGTCGCACAGGCCAAATAATGTCTGATATTCCTTCCATGTGCCGATCTCGCTGAAGGCATCGAGTCCGATGATGAAGGTGAAATGCGCCCGCGGGCGGGATTCCTTCAGCGAGCGTAGTGTATCGACCGAGTAGGAACGCCCGCTTCGTTCGAGTTCGATGGCCGAGGCCCGAAAACGGCGGTTTCCTGCGACGGCGAGTCTCACCATCGCCAGACGATGCTCGGCGCTGGCCAGATGAGTGCCCTCTTTGTGGGGCGGGCTGGCGGAAGGAATGAAGAGAACGCGGTCGAGAGCTTGCGTTTCGCAAACTTCTTCTGCGCTGTGCAAGTGGGCATAATGAATCGGATTGAACGTGCCACCGAGAATGCCGATGTGGCATGCCGTTCCCGCCGGAATGGGATGCCGAGTCAACCTCTCACCTGGCCATTGCCCGAGATCACGTATTTGTAGGTGGTCAGCTCACGCAGACCCATCGGACCTCGCGCGTGAAGCCGGTTGGTCGAGATGCCCACCTCTGCACCGAAACCGAACTCGTAGCCGTCGGTGAAGCGCGTCGATGCGTTGACATAGACAGCCGCCGAGTCGACCTCTTTCTGGAATCGCCGGGCGTTTCCGTAGTGATTTGTGATGATCGCATCGGAGTGACCGGTCCCGTAGGTGTTGATGAAGGTGATCGCCTCGTCGAGCGAGTCGACCACTTTGATCGAGAGAATGAGATCGAGATATTCCGTGCGCCAGTCGTCTTCGGTCGCAGGCTTGATGCCTTCGATCAACGCCTGCGTGCGCGGGCAACCACGCAACTCGACGCCGGCCTCGCGCAGTTGACGTGCCATGCCGGGTAAAAACCGTGGGGCGATGGCGTGATGGACCAGCATCGTCTCCATGGCATTGCACACACCGGGACGCTGCACTTTGGCGTTGAAACAGATCGATTCCGCCATGCTTGGATCTGCGTATTCGTCGACATACGTGTGGCAGATGCCGGCGTAGTGCTGCACGACGGGAATGCTCGAACTTTCGGTAATGGCTCGAATGAGGCTCTCGCCACCACGTGGCACGATGACGTCGATGAATTGGCTCTGCTTCAACAGGACTTGAACGGCCTCGCGGTCCCGCGTCGGAACGAGTTGGATTGCGGCGGCAGGCAAGCCCTGTTCGCGGACGGCGCCCGAGAGGACATCTGCAATGGCCCAGTTGGTATGAAACGCCTCGGATCCGCCTTTGAGCACGACTGAATTCCCCGATTTCAGACACAGCGCCGCTGCGTCCGCCGTGACATTCGGTCTCGATTCATAAATGATACCGACCACGCCGAGCGGGATGCGTACCTGGGCAATCTGCAGGCCGTTCGGACGCAACCATGTGGAGATCGTTTCACCTACGGGATCGGGGAGGGCTGCGATTTCGCGGATTCCCTGTGCCATGGCGGCGATGCGCGATTCATTCAGAGTCAGACGGTCGAGGAGTGCTCCGGAAAGCCCTGCTTTCTTTGCGTCGGCCAGGTCATGGCCGTTGGCAGTGAGCAATTCCGGCGTCCGTGCCTGGATCCGTTCCGCCGCGAGGCAGAGGATACGATTCTTGGTGTCCGTCGGCGTGTTGGCCACGAAACGTGCCGCCGAGCGGGCCGCCTTGCAGAGGTCGATTACCTGGTCGCGTACATTCATGAAGGACACGATACCCGATCACCCGGCGTGCGCAAAGTGGAGCATCGGCAGGATTTGGTAGGAAACGGCTGCAAGGGCCGGAGGAGGGATCTGTACCGGTGGGATCATGACCCTCCACTCGAGTATAGCGGCGTTGCCCGGCTGCATTGACAACCTGCCGATCGGACGGGTAGTTCCGAACGAGCGGTCGCCCCATGGCACATGCGGCAGTTCTGGAAGTCGCCTCGCGCGACAAGATCATCGACGCGGCAGAGCAGCTTTTCGCGCGTCGGGGCTTTGCCGGCGTGGGTCTGCGCGAGGTGGCGGATGCGGCCGGGCTGGGCAAATCTTCCCTGTTCCACCATTTTCGCAGCAAGACCGAGCTTTATGCGGCAGTGGTAGGCCGGATCCTCGATCTGTTCGATGAGCGGACCGCTCTGGCCCTGGCCGCAGGAGGCGGTGTGGTGGAGAGATTCGATCGGTGGCTGGATGCCCTGATCGATACCATTGCCGAACACCGTAATTCTGCGCGCCTGCTGCTGCGATCTCTCTTCGAGGATGACGACCTCACGGGAGAGAGCGAGGAGGAGCAGCGCGTCGACCGGGCGATACACCGGCTTTTCTCACGTGCCGAGTGCCTGCTGCGGGAGGGAATGGAGCGCGGCGTGTTTCGCACGGCCGATGTTCCTCATATGATGCAAAGCCTGGTGGGCCTGATCGTGTACCATTTCGCGTCCGGCGAGTTCGGAGAGGAGCTTACCGGACAGTCTCTGTTTTCGGCCAAGGCGGTCCGAAAGCGCAAACAGGAAGTCAAGATGCTCCTGCATGGTGGCCTGATGGCCGACAAACGCAGACGTGGGAGCAGATCCGGAGAAGAGAGGTTCTGAATGGAAAAATTCCTTGCCGAGCACCGGCGAAAGCTGGGTGATTTCGAAGTGGTGGATTTCGTTGACGAACAGGAAATCGCCGCTCTGCGCCGCAGGATCGATGTGGATGTGCCGGTCGATCTGCACTGGACCTGGGAGTACGGCAGCGAAATCGAAGAGCTGCGTGCCTTGTACGAGCGTGGCAAGAAAGGGCAGTGGAACGCCGAAACAGATATCGACTGGTCGATCCCGTTTCCTCGTGAAGAGTGGTTCATGCCACGCGAGAACGCTTTGTTGATGCCCACCCTTCTCACCATGATGGGGGCCGATGAGGCAACCTGCCGGGAGGCGGCCTTCGACGAGTTCACTCACCTGATGTCCCAACTGTTGCATGGAGAGCAGGCGGCATTGCAGTTGTGCGGCCAGCTCACGAACACCTGCCCGACGATGGATCAGAAATTCTACGCTGGATCCCAGGTGATCGATGAGGTGCGCCACGTCGAGGTGATCGCCAAATTTCTGCAGCGCAAGATGGGACAGATCCATCCGATCGATCCCACCCTGAAAATCCTGCTCGACAAGTTGCTCGAAGCGCCCACCTGGAAACTAAAAACACTGGGCATGCAGACCCTGTTCGAAGGAATGGCCGTCGGCATTTTCGATCAGATCGCCCGGGCAACCTCGAATCCGCTCCTCAAAGACATGATTCGGCGTGTGCAGATCGATGAATCGCGACATGCTGCGTTTGGCGTGTTGCAGATGCGCCAGGTGGTCAAGACCGCAACCCCGGAAGAAATGATCGAGATGGAGGATTTCGCATTCAACGTTCTCGAAACATTGAATGCGAACCAACAACTCGATTTTCTGCGCACCGCGGCCCCGACGTACGGTCTCGATCCGGAGGCCGTCGTCACCATGCTCCACGGCCTGCCGCAGTGGGCTCAGATCAACAGCGAGGTTTATATGCATACGGTGGTACCGAACCTGAAACGTCTTGGCCTGATCACCGAGCGCACCGAGGAGCAGTACCGTAAGATCGGTGTCTTGTGGGGAGATCGGCCGTCCGACGGCCACGAACTCCCCCTGGTGAACTGAGAAGACAGGAAGAGCCACCACCCGCGCTCTTTGGATGTACGCGGAGGGATCTCCATCTCTTCGCGGGCACTGCGGGAGCGTGGGTGGTCGTTCCGGGGCGGGCGAAATCCCGAATATCGAAAAAGAAGGTGGACAAATCCACGAAATTGGCGGGAGTGGACCGGCAGTGCGTGAACGGAAGATCGGCGCGGCTCGTTTGGAATTGATCCATGGGAACATCGTGGAACAGGACACCGATGCCATCGTAAATGCGGCCAACTCGGGTTTGCGTGGCGGTGGTGGCGTTGACGGTGCAATCCACGCTGCCGGCGGTCCCGCGATCATGGCCGAGTGCCGTGCTCTCGGGGGATGCCCGACTGGCGACGCAAGAATCACCGGTGGTGGAAAGCTCAAGGCACGCCATGTGATCCATGCGGTGGGTCCCGTTTACCGTGACGGCCAGCGCGGCGAGCCCGAGTTGCTCGCCAGCGCTTACCGCCGCTGTTTCGAGATCGCATCGGAACATGGGCTTCGATCCCTGGCGTTTCCGTCCATCAGTACGGGCGCTTATGGATATCCGATCGCAGAGGCGGCTGAGATCGCCATCGGCGTTGCCGTGGCGTTGTTACCGCAGTACCCCGAAATCCTCCTGGTGCGGTTCGTCCTTTTCTCGCCTGCCGATCTCGAAGTCTATGAGCATGCACTCGATCACTCCGCCAGACAGCCCTGATCGCACCCATCGCCATTGATCCTGTTTCCATCGTCGCAGTTTTCGTGATCGCCTTGCACGATCCCGTCTCCACAGGTGCTGGGATGACACTCCAACCGTAGATTGTCGGTGTCTTTCCGGCCGTAGGATGTGGTGGTCTCGACACGGAGTTTCTTGGACCGCTTCAGGAGACGTCCGCTGCGGTTGCGGCGCAGCGGTACCACGATTTCGAAGCTGTCGGTGCACAGGTTGGGTGTGGCATTCTCCATCCCGACGAACACACGGGCGTGCTTGCGCACGATGGTCAATCCCAATCCGGCAATGCCCGCCTGCTCCTCGAGTGTCTTCAGGTTTTCGACGTCCGCACTGTCGCCGAGACGAGCCGGATTGGGGAATTTGACTTCGAAGATCTGCGCGTCTGACGGCACACATTTGCCGAGGCGTGGGTCCTGATTGTTGACGCAGAACTTCATCTGGAAATGACACGCAGCATTGCCGAGATCCGGATCCGCATCGCAACGCGGATCGCCCTCGTAACAGCGGAGTCGTGTCTTCGGCACGCCTCTCCGATCAGGGAAGGGGATGGGTCGTGTGAGCCACTCGAAAATGCAATCGGTGGATTCGGGACCCCCTCCGGGGCTGCAGGGGTTCGCGTTGGCGCCCCCGACGCACAATCCGGGCGTGGCCGTTCGTGTCATCGTGGGTGACGGACTGATCGTTTGCGTTACCGTCCGCGTCATGGTGGCGGTGGTGGTGCGTGATGCGGTCTGTGTCGCCGTGCCCGTGCGTGTCGGTGTCCTGGTGGGTGTGAATGTGGGGATGGGAGTCTCTGTCGGGGTCGGTGTGCGAACGACAAGGGCAAACGCGGACGATGTGGTCGTACCGGTGGAGCCGGTGCGAACGGGGCTGGCCGACATCGTCAGTTGCTTCGCTCCGGGCGTGCCGTCATTGACCACGTGGTGCAATACGATGACGACCGGTTGCCCATTGCCGACGGCGATCGGTGACACGAAGGCCAGGATGTTTCCCGATTTGACCGTGTAGTTGCCAATGAGGAAGCCGTTCAACGTTCCGGTGGAGATCCCTTCGACAGAAGTGGTTCCGGGGAAAATCAGGGTGATCTGGGAGTTCGCGATCAGGTTACACCCATCCAATGCTGGCACTGTGGTCGAAATCGTGTACGTCGCCGTTTCGCCGGCGAGGTAGTTCGACAGGCCTACTGTGATGGTCCCCCAGTCCCGGCCGCTACAGTTGTAGGCGTGGGAGCTTCGCGGCGTCATGAGCGGAATGATCAGGGCAAGTTGCAGGTACACCGCTGCCAGGATGATACGGGTGGCCTGTCCGCCGGCTCTCGTTCTGTCCATTCGCTGGCTGGGACGAATTCCCTGGGCTTTCCTCTGAACATCGATTGTCTTGATCCGCATGGGTCCTCTCCTTTTCTGGCTGTGCGCCAGCGCCGGGTCTTGTCGAACCCTCACACCGCGTGCACGCTCGTTTGACCGGCGCGCACCGCAAGCGGCGGGCCAGGCGCCCTTTGGCGTGAAAAAGGCGTTCAGCCCTGTGGAGATGTACTCGCTGCGAGTCGGATCAGATCCCGGCCTGAGGCGTTCCCGAGTCCCCACGGGCCGCCCTGGTGTGGGTCACGCACGCCTGAGGCGACGGCCGTGACTTCAAAGAAGTGCGGACTTCTGGTAGGCGCACCGTGATGAAGCTCGATGTTGTGCAGACACCCATTCGGGTGGACGGGTTTCGCTTTGCCGGGGTCAAGGCCGGGATCAAGCAAAGCGGCCAACGAGACGTGGCGGTGCTGTTTTCCGAGAGACCGGCCCATGTCGCGGCGGCGTTTACTTCGAACCGTGTGAAGGCAGCGCCCGTATTGGTAGGGCTGGAGCGCGCTGGCGCAGGGCGGCTGCAGGCCATTGTCGTGAACAGTGGCAATGCCAATGCGTTTACCGGACGAGCCGGTCTGCTGGCGGCGCGAACGATGTGCCGCCTGGCGGCGCGCGAGCTGGGGATCTCCGAAACACTGGTGATCCCCTCCTCGACCGGACGCATCGGAGTTCCGCTGCCGATGGCCTCGATCGAGGCAGGAATTCGCGCTGCCTGCCAGGCTCTGTCAGCGGACGGCTTCCACTCGGCGCTCGAAGGCATCATGACGACCGATGCGTTTCCGAAGTTCGATGTGGAGCGGATCACCCTGGGCGGTCGTTCCGTGACTCTGGCCGGTATGACGAAAGGGGCAGGGATGATCGCGCCACGGATGCGCCTCGTGCCCCAGGCCACGAACCTTACCTACGTCATGACCGATGCTGCCGTTTCAGCGCCAGCTCTTCGGAAGGCCCTCGCCCGGGCGCTTCCTGACTCCTTCAATGCGATTGTCGTTGACGGAGACACGAGCACGAATGACACGGCTGTCCTTCTTGCCAACGGTTTTGCGGGAAATCCGTCGATCCACGGCCAATCGAAGGATTTCGAAAAATTTGGGCGGGCTGTCTCACGTCTCATGCAGAGGCTGTCCCGTATGGTCGTCAAAGATGGGGAGGGTGCGACGCGGGTGGTCGACATCCGTGTCCGGGGAGCACGCACGGTGCGCGAAGCGGAGCGCGCAGCGGATGCTGTGGCACGCTCGCCCTTGTGCAAGGCGGCATTCTTCGGAGGAGATCCGTATATGGGGCGCGTGATTTGCGCCCTCGGCTACAGCGGCGCCGTTTTCGACCCTCACAAGATCGAGATCCACCTGAACGACGTACGCGTCGTCCACCGGGGCGAGGAATTGGTCAGCGCCGTGGAGAACGAGGCGGCCGAGGTCACACGGCAACCCGAGTTCCAACTCGCGATCCATCTCCACGCGGGGAAAGGATCTGCCTTTCGTATCGCTTCCGACCTCACGCCCGACTACGTGAGATTCAACTCGGATTACCGTACCTGAGAGTCTGCCGCCGCCAGTCGTTCAGCGGCTGGCGGTCGGTCCCGGCACGATCCGTGAACGTTGTGTAGCCGCTGCCGCAGGCGTTCCGGTGCGTTACGCGCCGTGACACTTCTTGTACTTTTTTCCGCTGCCACACGGACAGGGATCGTTCCGTCCGACTTTTTCTTCCTGGACCACAGACCTGGGACGTTGCTGTGCTGGCGATGCGCCGCCGCCGCTCATGACCACGCGTTGGGGTTGCGGGCGCTGTTGTTGCTGTTGCAACCGTTCCACGTCTTCCTGGCGTGCCAGTTGGACGGTAAAGACCTTTTCGACGACATCGGACTCCAACTGGCCCATCACGCCCTCGAAAAGATCGAACGCCTCTTTCTTGTAGACCTGGAGTGGATTTTGTTGTGCGTAGCCGCGCAGGCCAATCCCCTCCTTGAGGTGATCCATGGAGAGGAGGTGATCCTTCCAGAGTGTGTCGACGGTCTGGAGCAGCACGAGTTTTTCCAGGTGTCGCATCACCGGCGGCGTAAAGTTCTGTTCCTTTGCCTCGTAGGTGGCGTGGACTCTATCGATGACGTGTTGCTGGAGGTCCTCGACGCGCAAGCGTTCCCGCTCCTCAGCGGGGACATCGAGCCGCATGGCAAATGTCTTGAAGAGTGTGTCGTCAAGAGCCTGCCACTCCCATTCGTCCGATGCGGTGTCCCGGCTCGTATATCGTTCGACGAGGGCATCGGCGACGTTGTCCGCCATCTCCAGGACATCGTTCTTCAGGTTGTTGCGGCCCAGAATGTCGCGACGACGTCCGTAAATGATTTCGCGCTGTTGATTCATGACGTCGTCGTACTCGATCAGGTGTTTGCGGATATCGAAGTTGTGCCCTTCCACCTTGCTCTGCGCGTTGGCGACGGCACGGGTGATGAAACGGTGCTCGATCGGTTCGCCTTCTTCCATGCCCAGGCGCGTCATCATGCCCTGGATTCGCTCGGCTCCGAAGATGCGCAACAGGTCGTCCTCCAGGGATAGAAAGAAGCGCGAGGCCCCCGGATCTCCCTGGCGGCCGGCGCGGCCGCGTAATTGATTGTCGATGCGCCGGCTTTCGTGGCGTTCCGTGCCGATGATCATGAGGCCGCCGGCTTCCAGCACTTTTTCCCGCTCTTCGGCGCACAGATTCTGGAAGCGTGTCAGGACCTCGTCGTAACGGGATTTCATCGTGTCCGGCGATTTCTCCATCTCCTCGCGGACATCTTCGACCACCTTCGTATATTTCCGCCGCGTTTCTTCGTACTGCCGTTGTGCTTCGGCGACGGCGTCCTCGTAGGGCTTGCGGTTCTCCAGATAGTTCGTTTCCGCCTCGCGGAACTCCCGTTCGGTATCGCGGAACACCTTCTCGGCTTCGGCGAAATCACTGCCGTCTCCACTGGTGTTCGTCAAAGCTTTCTGAATGGCGCGTTCGTATTCGTTCCGCGCGCGCTCGAACGCGGTCTGGACGGCTGGCAGGCGGGTCGTGGCGCCGCCGTCCCGCTCAGTTTCTCCGAGTGCATCGCGCAGATCCTTCAGTGCGTGCAGGAAGCGTTGCTGGCCTTCGTCCCCGAAGAATGGGCCACACACGCGATCGACTTCCTGGATGGCCTCGCTGTACGCCTCCGCAGCCGTCGCGTATTGCGCCGCGACGGTTGCGTTCGTTTCGGAGCGAAACCGGATGGTGAGTACGTCCAGGTCGTGGCGCGTCTTCCAGAATGCGGTTTCGAGATAGATCCGGTGTGCTTCGGTGAGCCGGTGCAGGGCATCGGCCTGCTGTTCTTCGTAGGGTTTCCAGAGGGGTTCGTACTGTTTGTAGGCTTGCTGTACGGCTTCCTCGTAGTTGTCACGGAGTTTCTGGAGAACATCTTCGTAGCGTTGGCCGCCGCTTTCCGACATACCGGCGGCGTTGCGCTGGATCCACTCGTTCTCCATCTCGGAACGCGCCAGGAATTCGGGATTTCCTCCGAGCAGGATGTCCGTGCCGCGGCCGGCCATGTTCGTTGCGATCGTCACGGCCTTGTGACGGCCTGCCTGCGCGATGATGTTGGCTTCCGCTTCGTGGTTCACTGCATTGAGCACGTTGTGTTTGACGCCCTGCTTCTTCAGCAACTTGGAAAGGCGCTCTGATTTCTCGACCGAGACGGTGCCGACGAGAACAGGTTGTCCGCGCTCATGGCAGTCCACCACGTGCTGCAGCACGGCGTCGAACTTCTCTCGTTCCGTCTTGTAGACGACATCGGCGTGGTCGATACGCCGCATCGGTTTGTTGGGCGGAATGACGACCACATCGAGCTTGTAGATCTTCTGGAACTCGACGGATTCGGTATCGGCTGTGCCGGTCATGCCCGCCAGTTTCTTGTACATGCGGAAGTAGTTCTGGATGGTGATGGTCGCCAGAGTCTGGTTCTCGCGTTCGATGCGCACGGCTTCCTTGGCTTCGACCGCCTGGTGCAGGCCATCGGACCAGCGGCGGCCGGGCATCAGCCGTCCGGTGAACTCGTCGACGATGATGACCTGTCCATCCTTGATGATGTAGTCGACGTCACGCTGGAAGATGGCGTGTGCTTTCAACGCCTGATTGACGTGGTGCAGCGTGTCGATGTGGCGCGGATCGTACAGGTTGGTGACATTGAGCATCCGCTCCACCTTGGCCACACCTTGTTCTGTCAGGACGGCCGTGCGTCCTTTTTCGTCGATCCAGTAATCGCCCGTTTCCTCGGCACGCTCGTCGGGGTTCTTTTTCTCCTTGCGTTCGCCGCGCTTCAGCCTGGGGATGATGCGATTGATCACATAGTATTTATCGGTCGACTCCTCGGCCGGCCCGGAAATGATCAGAGGTGTGCGTGCCTCGTCGATGAGGATGTTGTCGACCTCGTCGACGATCGCGAAGTTCAGCTCGCGCTGCGAATACTCGTCGAGCGTGAACTTCATGTTGTCGCGCAGGTAGTCGAAGCCGAATTCGTGATTGGTTCCGTAGGTGATGTCGGCCTCGTAAGCCTCTTTTCTCTCGATCGGACGCAGATTGAGCATCCGGTAGTCATTGACGATGTAGTCTGGGTCGAACAGGAAACTCGCCTCATGCACGATCGAGGCCACGGAAATACCGAGCAGGTGGAAGATCGGTCCCATCCATTGCACGTCACGCCGCGCCAGGTAGTCATTGACGGTCACCAGATGACAACCGCGGCCGGTCAGGGCGTTGAGATAGAGCGGACCGGTTGCCACCAGGGTCTTGCCCTCTCCCGTCTTCATCTCCGCAATGCAGCCACGGTGCAGGACCATTCCGCCGATGAACTGGACGTCGTAGTGCCGCAAACCGGTGGTGCGTTTCGAGGCTTCACGCACGCAGGCAAAGGCTTCGGGAAGAATATCGTCGAGCACTCTGTTTTCGGCCGAGCGCAGCTCGTTCTGCGCGGATTCGATTTCCTGGCGCAGTTTGTCTGCCTCGTCCGGATCGTCGGCCGGATGGTCGGCCAACTCCTCCTGGCGCTTCAGGAGCAGTTCGAGCGCCTCGCGCTCGCGCGCCGTTTCTTGATGGATCTGCGCGCGGAATTGTGCCGTCTTGCCACGCAATTCTTCGTTACTCAGAGCCGCGATCTGAGGCTCGAAGCCATTGATCTTCTCGACCACGGGGGCCAGCTTTTTCAGCTCCCGTTCGTTTTGCGTGCCGAAAATCTTCTTTATCAGATTGAGCATAAGCGAATCGGCAAATCCCTAGCAGTGCGGTTGTGTCGTGGCCAGCGTGGATGAGTTCCTGCCTTGACGGCGGGTAAACCTCGGAATGCGATGCCATCTTGCCGTTGGTCTGGAAGAGTCATGGCGACGAGGGCTGCAGGAAATGGTGCTCCCTCTTTTGCTGCCGGCCCGTCACCTCTCGATCCGGACTGCGGACTCGACGTGGTTCCCCATGAAGTGGGCACCGACCTTGATGAACCGGTCAGGCACGTCCGTCACAAAGAAACTTACCGATCCTGTTCCTTCCCGGCGCTCGATACGCCGTCGTTGCAGGAGATCGCGTACGGCCAGCGCCGTCGTGTTCCCCGAATCGACGAGTGTCACGTTGCGTCCCATCACCTCCCCGATCACCGGTGCCAGCAGCGGATAGTGAGTACAGCCGAGAACGAGGGTGTCGATACCACTTCGTTTGAGGCTGGTCAGGTACAGAGTTGCGGCGCTGCGCATGACGGCATTGTCGATCCAGCCTTCTTCCGCCAGCGGCACGAACAAGGGGCAGGCCCGCGTGTAGATCTCGAGTGCCGGATCAAGCCGTCGCAACGCCTTCGTGTAGGCGCCACTGCCGATCGTCGCCTCTGTGCCGATCACTCCTACCTTGCGATTGTGTGTCTGGGCGACCGCCGCGCGGGCCCCCGGTTCGATCACCCCGACGACCGGAATCGCCAGATTCTCTTCCAGTGTGTCGAGTGCCACGGCCGACACGCTGTTGCAGGCAACGACCAGGAGCTTGATCCCCTTGTCGACAAGAAAGCGCGCGTTTTCGAGGGCATAGCGGCGAATTGTCTCGGCTGATTTCGAACCATAGGGAGTCCGTGCCGTATCTCCCAGGTAAACGACGTGCTCCCGGGGTAAAATCTCGATAATTTGCCGGGCGACGGTGAGTCCTCCGATTCCCGAATCGAACACACCGATGGCTCCGTTATGGTGGTTCGGAGCCCGCTTCCGGTAAGGAGCCGGACTCTCGCTCTTGACCGATTCCGCTGGGACGCCGCGCTTCTTCATGGCGTCAGGTTCAGGATGCGCTGTGCGACCAGGCGATCGGAAGGGACCTCGCCGAAGGTCTTTTCCCACACATTCGCCGGTTCCATGCAGATGTACAGGGGAACTTCGACTTCGAGTGCGCGGATCCACTGGATCAGGCGTCGATACATCTTGACACGCACGCCCCGCCACACACGCTCCTTGCCGTCTCCACTGGGCACCAATTCCGTATGCAGGACCCTACTACCGCCGGGGCGCTCGCGAATGCGGTTCTTGAGCCCCGGCGAGAGTCTCAGACTGCCGAGGCTGATCCAGGCGACTCGATGCAGATCGACTCCCGCGGCGATCTGAGCAATCGTGTCCCGGTAACCTTCCTCCCAGCCTTCGATGGCAACCAACGGGTCGAAGTGAAAGCCGATTCTGTAACCGGCAGCCTGGATCCGGCGCGCTGCGGCAAGACGCTCCGGCAGTGTTGCAGCGCCGGGCTCTTCCTCCGCCATGATCTCTCGTGCGTTCACGGACCACGCCACAACCACCTGGTTGCCAGGGTCCAGTTGTAGGAGATTGCCGATGTTGTCGCTCTTCGTCTTCAGTTCGAGGGTTGCGTTCTTGTGTGCGGCGAAAAAGGGAACGAGAACGTGCGTCAGATCGGTGAGATGGTCGAGTGCCAGGCTGTCCGCCAGTTCCCCCGTGCCGATGCGAAAGTTGCGGGCAGGGTGAGTCCGTAACACCTTGTCGACTTCCGTCAATGCATCGCCGGGATTGCTGAAGACTTTGATTGCCGGATTGTTGGCCAGGTAATCCTGCAGAAAGCAGTAGCTGCAGTCGAACGGGCAGTTCGAGGCAAAACTCATCACCAGATAGTTGCAACAGACCAGGCCCGGCGTTCCGGCGGGGCAATGCTGCAGGAAAGAACCGCGGTGGCGCTGCACCACGAGTCGGCGCTTCCCCTCGTGAAAACGGGAGGTTTCGGCGAGGCGGATGTCCTCGACGATGTGCACGGGTGCTTGTGGGAGGCGCTGTCGCACGAGCGTTGCCACAGCCGAGTCGGATTCACTCGATTCGATCCATACCGACTCCGGTTGCCAGCGTATCACGGCGCTTCCTCTAGCAAACGCACAATCTGGGCAAAGGCGTCCGATCCAGCGATTCGTTCCAGGGCTTCAGCCACTTCTTTCAACCGGGCTGGGCTGCCCGCCTCGAATTCGAAACGAACCGTATCTCCTTCGAGGAAAGCAGGCAGGGCGGCGCGCATGCCACGTGGCAGATCCAGTGTTCCGATCAGCTCGTTGAGTCGTCGTTCCACTGCCGCGAGTTGTGGGAAGCGCAGGCGCCGCAGTGCTTCTTTGATCGATTTCAGCTTGTCGTTGCGGCCGGCGTCTCGCAGGCGGGAGGAGGTGATTGCTTCCGATGCGAACACGGAGGCGATCGACGACCCGTCCCGGGCTGCAATCTCGGCAGCCCACTCCCATAGATCGCGCAACTGATTTTCGCCGAGCCGCAGCTCGCTGGCCAGACCGAAGAGGGCCTTTGCATCGGTTGCGTCGAGGCGAAGCCAGCGTTCGACCGTGGCCGGCCGGTAACGGCGTTCCGACGCGAATCGGGCGATTTCCTCGAGATGTGGCACAGCCATTTCAGGGACGCAGCCGGTTTGCGTCGAAGGTGATCTTGCTGTTCGGGGGCACGGATTCCACGATCCATACGTTGCCGCCGATCACCGAGCCTTTGCCGATGGTGGTTTTGCCGCCCAGGATGGTGGCGCCCGAATAGATCGTGACGTTGTCCTCCAGGGTCGGATGTCGCTTGCTGTTGCGCACCAGTTTACCGTCGGCGCTGCGGGGCAGGCTGAGCGCACCGAGCGTGACGCCCTGGTAGAGCTTCACGTTGTCGCCGATCTCGCTGGTCTCGCCGATGACGACGCCTGTGCCATGATCGATGAAGAAACCACGGCCAATCCTGGCTCCGGGGTGGATGTCGATTCCGGTCTCGCTGTGGCTGTATTCCGAGAGGATGCGTGGGATCATCGGAACCTGTTCCCGGTAGAGTTCATGCGCGATACGGTGTCCGGTAATCGCCTGGATCGCCGGATAACTGAACACGATCTCCTCCATGCTGTGCGCGGCAGGATCACCGGCATACGCCGCAAGAACATCCAGATTCAATTGACTGCGCAACTCCGGCAGTTTCTTGAACAGTCGCAGTACGACTTGCTCTGCCCAGTCGGGGTCACGTGGCACCGTGTGGCGCGCACAACGTTGTTCCCACACCTGTACCCGGCCGATCTGTTCGACCAGGATGTCGTAGGCCGGATAGAGATGTTCGCTGAGGCTGTAGCGAAGGTTGCCGCGGCTGAGGGGGCGCGTGCTGTAGAAACCCATGAAGATGGCATGTTTGAGATGGTTCAGAGCGTCGATGATGACACGCCGGTTCGGCAGCGCGGCAGTTTCCAGATTGTCGATTTCGTGTTTGCCGTTGTAGCTCGCCGCCGTGGCGTCGATCACGCGTTCGAGTTCCTCGTACTGTCGTGGCTTGAGCATTCGTCCCCTTGGTCCTGAACATGCATTATGCGTCTGGCAATGACCGAGACAACCGCAGATCCACGATCATCCAAATATGCTGCTCGAATGTGTGTGGACGGATTCGTTGTCCTGGATGGCGCTCCTGTGATGTCCGGGTGGTTGTCCAGCGGCTGGTCACCAGTTTCCTTCAGTAACTGTCTTTCAACTCTCGAATCTTCGCAAACACGGCGATATCTTCCAGTGGCAGATCGGGAAATTGCCGGCGTAGAGTGTCACGCAATTCAACGTTCCGCCAACGCAGGAATGGATTGGTCGCTTTCTCTGAGGCGAGAGTCGTGGGTGTGGTCGGTTTGCCCGCACGGATTTGTGCCACGGCCCACTCATGCTTGCGGCGCAATTCGAGATTGTCCGGTTCCAGGGTGAGCGCGAAACGCAGGTTCTTTTCCGTGTACTCGTGTCCGAAATAGATCTGCGTGTGGTCGGGCAGGGCGAGGAGCTTTTCGAGAGACTGGATCATCATTGCCGCATCGCCTTCGAAAAGACGCCCGCAACCGCCGGCGAACAGAGTATCGCCAGTGAAAACCGCTGCCTCGACGGGAAAATAGTAGGCCAGGTGCCCCAGAGTGTGCGCCGGAACGAAGATGACCTGTGCGCGTAGAGTTCCGATCTCGATCGTGGCGCCGTCCTCCACTTCGTGGGTACAACCGGGGATCCGTCCGGCTTGCCCGGTGAATCCATAGACGCGCATGGGGCCATGTTGCAGGAGATCGAGGTTGCCTCCGGTATGATCGTAGTGGTGGTGTGTCGGCAGGATGGCCACCAGCTCAACGCCTTCTTCTTGTGCCACTTTGCGGATCGAATCTGCCTCCGCGCAGTCGACGACTGCGGCTTTCTCCGTCGCCTCGTCGATGATCAGGTAGGCATAGTTGTCTGACAGTTGCGGTACGGGAATCACACGCATGGCCACTTTCCCTTCTTGTGGTTTTTGCCCGCGCGGACAATACGTCTGTCAGTTGCGGCGTCTGTCCGGCCGGCGTCGCTTGTCCTCCCTTAGCGTCAGGCCGCGGCGGGTGTCGATATGCCGCCGTGCGGATTCGTGCCTTGTCTCACTTCCACGCTTTGCTTCGTGCGGGTACTTTGGTTCCGCAACACGAGTCCGGGAGGAATTGAGGCAGAAGACCAATGGCGACAGAACGAATGCGTGTGGAACGCGATTCCATGGGCGAGATGAGTGTACCGGAGAATGCCTACTATGGCGCATCGACGGCGCGCGCGGTGGAGAACTTCCCGATTTCGGGGCTGCGATTTCCCAGACGTTTCATCCGGGCGATCGGACAGATCAAGCAGGCCGCGGCGCGGGTGAATCGGGAGTTGGGGCTGCTTGCAGCGGACGTCGGCGAGGCAATCGAGCGCGCCGCGAGTGAGGTGGCGGACGGCCGCTGGGACGGCGAGTTCGTCGTCGATGTCTTTCAGACCGGCTCAGGCACTTCGACGAACATGAATGCCAACGAGGTGATCGCCACACGTGCCCTGGAACTCCTCGGGGAGCCGCGTGGCAACCGGGGGCGCGTGCACCCGAACGACCACGTCAATCTGGGCCAGAGCACCAACGATGTCTTTCCCACGGCGCTGCACCTCGCGGCCATGGATGGTGTGGAACACGATGTATTGCCGGCCTTGCGCTGTCTGCAGGCAGCGTTCCACGACAAGGCCGTGGAATTCGACACCGTGGTGAAGTCGTCCCGCACCCATCTGCAGGATGCCGTGCCCATCACACTCGGGCAGGAATTTTCGGGCTATGGCTCGGTCATCCGCCACGGCATTGTTCGGATTGAAGGTACGCGCACGCACCTGTCGGAGTTGGCGATCGGCGGCACTGCTGCGGGTACGGGCCTGAATGCACATCCCGAATTCGCGCCACGTCTGATCGTGATGCTGCGCAGCCTCACGGGTCATTTGTTCCGGCGTGCCGACAATCCGTTCGAGGCCATGCAAAATCGTGATGCCGCACTCGAACTGTCCGGCGCCGTACGGGTCATCGCCGTTGGCCTCATGAAAATCGCCAATGATCTGCGCCTGTTGAGTTCGGGGCCGCGCACCGGTCTGGCGGAGATCGAGCTGCCGGTGACGCAGCCCGGATCGAGCATCATGCCCGGCAAGGTGAATCCGGTGATTCCGGAGGCCATCAACATGGTTGCCGCACAACTCATCGGTAACGACACGGCCATCGCCGTGGCCGATCTGAACGGCAATCTCGACCTCAACGTCATGATGCCTGTGATTGCCTACAACCTCCTGCAGAATCTCGATCTACTGGCGAAGGCCTCGCGCGTCTTTGCCGAAAAATGCATCGTGGGGATCCGGGCCAATGTGGAACAATGCCGGCAGTACGCCGAACGCAGCGTGTCGCTGGTGACCGGGCTGGCGCCGGTGCTGGGCTATGATGCAGCGGCGCGCGTCTTCAAGCGTGCCGTGCAGGAGGACAAGACGATCCGGCAGATCCTCGTCGAAGAGGGGGACATTCCCGCCGAGCGCTTGGACGAAATGCTCGATCTGTGGCAGATGACGCGTGGCGGAAGGACGTCTTCGAAGTGAGCCTTGTCGCGGTGGCCGAAACAATGGGCTCGAGGATCTGCCCGATCGGCCGTTGCCCTGCCGTGACGGGGCCCCTCATGCGCCGCATGGATTCCCGCAGGGGAGGCTGTGAAAAGAATCAGTGACTTGCTGGCCTGGTGTCACTTCCCCAATCAGGCATCGCCATCTGAAAGGAGTTGCAGGGTAACCAGAGCCTCGTCTTCCAGGAGCGGCATGACGCAGATCGTGAATGGCCGCAAACCAACTCCGGTTTCGACCCGTGTGTCGAAGGAAGTCAACCGGCGATCGTGTAGGACCTGCGAGAGAGCCTCTTGAAAGATCCCGCGTGCAGAATCCGGAAACAGCTCCAAAATGGAACGGCCCACGACTTCCTCTGGTGCCAGCCGGTAGTCGCTCTGTTTGCCGATCTCGCAATCGGCGACGGTGCCGTCCGAAGCTACGCGGAAAAAAACATAGGGCAGGATCCGGAAAAACGTCTGGCGGCATGCTCGTTTGAGGACGAGTTTCCGTTCTGTTTGCCGGCGTTCGAGCATATTGGCCACCGAACTGCCCAGAAGAGTGAGGGCCGTCATGGTGTCCTCATCCCACAGCCGGGGTGCGTGTGCCGCCAGGCCGACAGCGATGAGAGGACCGCCCGCCGTGATCGGAACCGCTGCGAGCGCCTCGATACCGATCCGCTCCAACAGCATCCGTTCCCGTTCGCTTCCCGGTGGCAGGTCGGCACGGCTTTTCAGCCGGATCTTCTTCAGAGCCCGGAACTGTTCGGCAAACCACGGAGTCGCATCCTCCGGCATACCCCGAACGTAGTTGTGCAGTGGCATCATACCGTGGGCATACCACTCGCGAAAGCGAGGACCGTAGGCGCTGCCTTTGTTGACAATTGCCATCCAGCTTCGCGGTGCGCGGGCGAGCCGGGCCACGGCACGAATTCCTCGTTGAATCCCCAGATCGAGATGGTCGCCCGGAGCCGCGAGGATACTCCCTGTCACTTCCGACACGAATGCCTGGAAACGACGCTGTGCGGTGATGGCGCTACGCGAACGTGCCCTGCGTATGCCCTCGGCGCGGCGCTCATTCAGGTCAGAGATTCGTCCGATGCCGTCCACGTCGTTCCGTCTGCCTATTGGTCGATGTCCGCCAGGAGTCCCTTGCCGGGGACATGGTTCAGTTCGAGCCGTATACCATCCGGATCCTCGAACAAGACCGAATAGTATCCGGGCGCCCAGGGTCCGTCTTTCGGTTCGTGCACGATCGTCGCACCGATTTCCTTCAAGAAGGCATACAGAGTGTCGACATCCTCACGATTGCGAGCGCGGAAGCAGAGGTGGTGCAGGCCCACACGTTGCTGGACGAAGCGCTTGCCGCGGTGTTCAGCCGCAGCGCTTTCGATGCCGAGCCCGCTGCGCCCCCCCACACAGTAAAAGACGCCGTCCATGTCCATGACGGGGTGCATCCCCAGAAAAGGCAGCAATTTGGCGTAGAATTCGCGACACGCCGCAAAGTTGCTGACCGTCAGGAAGATATGAGCAATACCATTGATTTCCATATTTGAGCGTTGGTGCGGCCTATATCACACGCCCAGATCCAATGGCGAGTCATTATCTGTCCGAACGAGCTTGTCGAACCGAACACCCGGGCTCGTTCGATCGTCCTGTCATGCTTCTGCGCTTGCTTTCGCTGCCGCGACAGTTTCGGCAAGGACCTTTTCAATCCCCGTGGCGATTTGTTCCAGATCCGGCATCGTGTCGTAATCTCCCATCAGTCCGAAGGTGAGGGAACCGTTGTAGCTTACCAGGGCGACGATCAAGCGGAATCCATCGACGATGAAACCGACGGGCGCCATCTCGAGAGCTTCCCGGCCCAGCAGATAAAGGGGGAACTGCGGCCCCGGCACGTTGGTGATGATCAGGTTGTTGAATACCGGCGAGAAGTGGAGCCGTGAGGCCTGTGCAAACAGGGTGGGAGGTGCAAAACGCTCCAAGCCGATGATCACCTGAGCTCCCAGCGCCTGTTTTGATTCTTTCAGATCGCGCATCGATTCCCGTACGATCCGTAACCGTTCCAGCGGATCTTCGCAGTACACAGGGACCGGCGCCACCATGAGGGTGATCTTGTTGCCGAGTTGGTTGTGTTCGTCGTGTGTTCGCACCGAGACGGGGACGCCGGCCCGGAGTTCGAGCCCTTCTGTACGCACGCCTCGCTGGCGAAGCCATCGCGCCAGAGAACCGGAGACCACGGCAAGCACGACATCGTTCACCGTGCCGCCCACGAGATTCTTGATCGTCTTGAAGTCTGCCAGCGGGGTACGGACCCAGGTGACACGCCGGTGTGGCCCGATCGGACCATTGAGCGGCGAGTCCGGAGTCTGTTTCAGTCCCGTCCAGACAACCTCACCCAGACCTTCCAGTCTTTCTCGAACGGCAGCCCAGGCCCGGTCCGGGTGCCGTACGGCATCGGCGGTGGTCTGGCCGAAGTCGCGAACGACCTGCAAGGCGTCCCTGGCGAGGCTCTCCACAAGGTCCAGCTCAGAGGGCAGTGGTCGTGGTTCCCACTTTTCGGCAGGTGGTTCTACCGGAGATGTCTCGGGTGAGAGGTCGAACAGGAGTGTGGCGATATCCACCCCGGAGATTCCATCCACCATGGCGTGGTGTGTCTTGCTGACCAGGGCGAACTTCCCGCCTTCCAGCCCCTCGACGATGTAGATTTCCCACAACGGTTTGGAGCGATCCAGCCGTTGGGAAAATACGCGTGCCGTCAGTTGCTGCAATTGATGAACGGTACCCGGGGGTGCCAGGGCGGTATGGCGTACGTGGTAGGAGAGGTTGAAACGACTGTCGTCGACCCATAACGGCCGGCCCATCTCGAACCGGGGAACCAGCAATCTCTGGCGATATCGGGGTACCAGATGAAGCCGCGATTCGATCAGGCGCAGGACGTCCTCGTAGGCAGGCGGTGGTCCCTTGAAGATCACCACCCCGCCGATGTGCATGTGAGAGGGACCCTGCTCCTGCACGATGAAGGAGGCGTCGGTGGTCGAGAGTCGATCCATATGCTGCCCACTCATCGGCGCGCTCCTTTCTTCGCGGCAGGACGTCGTGCCTTTTGCCGGGCGGTCTTTTGCGGTGGTGGCTCACCGATCGTCGCATCCCGCAGCTCGATGACGGCATCGTCGAGATACCCGCCAATGACATCGAGTTCGGGTACCACGTCCGGATCGGCAATCAGGCCGACTTCGAGCATGTGGTTGTAACTGACCATGAGGAACATGAGCGCGCTGCGGTCGACGAGGAAACCGACCGGACCGATCTGCTGCACTTCCCTACCCATCAGATATAACGGTGACTGTGGTCCTGGGACGTTCGCCACTACGAGATTGAACAACCGCGAAGAGGCGCCCAGCCGGGCTACCTGAGCCATCAGCGCGGGGGGTGCGAACTCCTGCATGGCAGCGATGTTACGCGCACCAAGCGCCCGCCGCTTCCGCCTCAGGTCCTGCAGTGCAGTGCTGACGATACGCACGCGTTCCACTGGATCATTACAAGCAACAGGAAGGGGTGCGAGGACCTGCACCACACGTTGTTCGCTTGGCTGGGGATTGTGACCGCGTTGCAACGATACGGGCACGGCAGCCCGTAGGTCGAGCTCGCTCGTCGTCAGACCGCAACGCCGGAACCAGCGTGCCAAAGCTCCGGCAACGCAAGCCAGATATACGTCGTTCAGCGTCGCCCCCAACGCATCTTTGATCACCTTCAGATCAGCCACACGGTAGCGCTGCCAGTGAATGTGACGGTGTGGCCCGATCGGTACGTTGAATGACGTGGGTGTTGGTGGGGCGATGTAAGCCGCCGCCAGGTCGTAGGCGTTTTCGGCAAATTGCCCGAGCGTCGCCATCGCCGTGTCGGGCGATGCCACGATTTGCCCCAGCCTCTCCAGGAGTGTACGCGGTGCACCGAGGATATCGCGAACGCTTGCCACTGCGACTTCGACCGGCGTGGGTTCGGGGTGCGGAATCCATGGCGCCGGCCGGTGCGAACTGTGTGACGGCTCGGGTTTCGTGTCGAACAGGACGGTGGTCAGGTCCATTCCGATGATCCCGTCCACCATGGCGCGGTGTGCCTTGTTGAGGATGGCAAAACGGCCGTGTGCCAGTCCCTGGACCAGCCATAGCTCCCAGAGAGGTTTGGACCGGTCCAGACGCTGCGAAAACAGGCGCCCGCTCAAAGCCTCGAGTTTTTCGAGTGAGCCAGGTGAGGGCAGGGCACTGTGGCGGACATGGTACTCGAGATTGAAACGCGGATCGTCGATCCAGAAAGGACGGCCGATCCCAGCCGGCGGATAGAGGAGCTTTTGACGGTAGCGGGGAACCCGTGGCAGGCGCGCCTTCACATGACTGAGCAACTCATCGTATGAGGGCGGCGGTCCGTCGAGGATCATGACCCATCCCACATGCATGTGGGTGGTACTCCGCTCCTCCTGGTCCAGGAGAGCGGAGTCGGCAATGGAGAGGCGGTCGAGATGGAGCATGAAGGTACAAAGAGCACAGGGGACATGGGTGTGACAACGGGGAAGGTTCGGTTGTGTGGCACACCCTGGCGCTGGCCGCATCAGCCACGCCGGTGGGATGCCCCTAGCCTACCGCAGAACTGATTTCCTGGGAGTTCATGTATGTCGTATGCCGCCGCTCCATGCCCGCTACCTACTCGCTGGACTGCGTCCGTAGATCCCGATTCGGTCCATCCGGAACACCCGCGCCCGCAACTCCAGCGCCCGACGCCGTGGATCAACCTGAACGGTCTCTACGACTGTGCCATCCGGCCCCGTAATGACCCGCGACCAGAGGAATTCGATCTGCAAATCCTCGTGCCGTTCCCCGTGGAAGCGGCTCTTTCTGGTGTGGCGCGGCGTATTACCGCAGCCGATCGAATCTGGTACCGCCGCCGGGTCCAGGCACCACCGGCCCCCGCCGGACATACCTGGATCCTCCACTTCGGTGCTGTCGATTGGCGTGCCGAGACGTGGCTCGATGGACGCCCGCTCGGAGTTCATGAGGGAGGCTATGATCCCTTTTCATTCGATGCCGGCACTCTCGGCGGAGAACACGAACTGGTCGTTTCCGTTTGGGATCCCTCGGATGACGGTCCACAACCGCGCGGCAAGCAGATGCGACGCCCGAACCTCTTTCAGAAGCCGTTCTTTTATAGCCCGGCCTCGGGAATCTGGCAGACGGTCTGGCTCGAACAGGTGCCGCTCGACAGGATCGAATCTCTACGTTTGCGTTCTGCCGGCAACCGGTTGTCAATCCGTGCCGTGCTCGCAGGCTGTCACGGCGACGAACAGATCCGTGTCGTCGTTCGCGCTGGAGGGCGAGAAACGACGACCGCGGTAGCGGCGGCGCGTGATGAGCTGATCCTGCCGGTCCCTGAGGCGCGCCGTTGGTCGCCCGACGATCCCTTTCTCTATGATCTGGAAGTCTCTCTCTTGCGCGGGGACCGCCAGCTCGACTCTGTCTCCAGCTATTTCGGATTGCGCGACGTGGAATTGCGCCGCGATGAGAAAGGGATCCTGCGGATTCACTTGAACGGAGAGCCGATCTTCCTGCATGGCGTGCTCGACCAGGGTTATTGGCCGGATGGAATCTATACCGCGCCGTGCGACGCGGCTCTTCGCTTCGATCTGGAGGAGACGAAGCGGCTTGGATTCAATCTGGTGCGAAAGCACGTCAAGGTGGAGCCGGCGCGCTGGTACTGGCACTGTGATCGCCTCGGGCTATTGGTGTTTCAGGACATGCCCAATGGCGACCGATGGACCCTGGGGATACCGATCGGCGGCATTGGCAACATCGATCCAACACGCTGGATCGGGAAAAAGGGAATTCGCCGTACGCCGCAATCGGTTCGGATCTTCGAACATGAATTGACTGCGATGATCGACTTTGTGGCCCATGCGCCGTCGGTTGTGGCCTGGGTCATCTTCAATGAAGGCTGGGGGCAGTTTGACGCGCCCGCCTATGCCGCGCAGGTGAAACAACTCGATCCGGCACGCCTGGTGGATGCCGTCAGCGGTTGGGTGGACGCAGGTGCCGGCGATTTGCGCGATGTGCATGTTTACCATCCCGGTCCCCGTATGCCGCGCAAGCTCGATTCCCGGCGTGCTGAGGTACTCGGTGAGTGGGGAGGCCTCGGACTCGATGTGCCGGGACGCCGCTGGCCGAAGCGTGCCTTTGCTTACCGGCAGTTCACGTCGAGTGAAGAATTGACGGCGCACTACGAGAAGCTCGTCGAGCAGCTTGGCCTTCTCGTGCAACGTGGACTGACGGCAGCCGTTTACACGCAGACCACCGATGTCGAGGGTGAGGTGAATGGCCTGTTCACCTACGACAGGGAGATCCTCAAATTCGACGAGCAGAGGCTGATTCGGGCCAATAGGCGATTGAGACGCAGGGCGTAGCTGAGCGCCCCTCGGAAATCCCCCTATGGGCACTCTCATGCGGCATGCGCACTGACCAAGGTCACGCCACCTTCGAGATACACCGGCCCGAGGTCTGGCTGCACGGTCAGCACCTGTGTTGAGCCGGCGGCCCCGCTGTCCAGCAGATCGCCGTCGCGCCCGATCACGCGGGCACCTGCTTTCTCGTAGTGGAAAGTCCAACGGATCGGTTCGACGGCCCACAGTGCCGTGATCTTTCCTCGCGGTGTGTCGAACTCCAGCCCGTATCGGCCTTCACCGAGCGGAAGTTCGCCGGCCAGAGTGCCATCTCCGACGAGACGATTCACCGTTGCCAGGGCCGTGTAGGATGGCTTGGGACTCAGATCATCGTTCATCAAGCCGAAGTTGTCCTCCATGTTCCCAGGATCGGGGTGGGGGGCATCGCGATCCATGTACCAGACCGTGAGCGGCAAGCCGAGGCGATAGTTGTTGAGCAGCATGCGGACGGCGTACGATGCCTGCCGGTCGAGACTGGCCGCCGGGAGTGAATTGATTCCTGTAGCGGGTGCTGTGGGATCGTATGTGGGGTAGCCCCACTCGCCGCACCAGAGTGGCACCGTTCGACCGGCGGCTGCCATGATCCGCTGTAGCGTATCGATCGTTTCGCCGACTGTTTCCGGCGCTTCGGCCCGGTACGGATGGAAGGTTACGGCATCCGCGACTTCCAGGGCACCTGCAGCGAACGTGCGTTGCAGAAACTCGATGCCCGGGATGCCGCCGACCATGGGCACGAGTTCGGGAAACCCGGTGTAGACGGAGCCTACGACGACCGTGGCGCCAGGATCGACCGCGCGGATGGCTGGAGCCGTGGCTTTGACAAGCTCGGCATAAAGCTCCGCATTCGGCCGCGCTCCCGATCCGTACCAGAAAAATCCGAGATTTGGCTCGTTCCACACCTCCCAGGAGACACGGCGCCCGCGGTATCGTTGTGCTGCAGCGGCGGCGAAAGCGGCGAAGGCTGCACGGCCAGAATCGTCGACCACCGCACTGGCAGGTCCGTGCAAACGGTTGCCGAAGTCCAGGATGAAGAGGAGTTCCAGGCCTTCTGCAGCGGCGGCTTCGACGAGTTCGTCGACCAGTGTCGTCTCGAAATCATAGACACCCTTCTGCTTTTCGATGGCAGACCAGGTGATGTCGTTTCGTAAGACGCGCACTCCGGCAGCGCGCAACCGCGCGAGTGCGGCGCGATCCATCATCTTGCCTGCCGCATAATGGGTGTTCACCGCGAAGGTCTCGCTCAATGTCCGGCCGTGTGGCGCATCCGACCTTTTGCCGTCGCCACAACCCGTTGAGACGAGGATGAAAGAGAGCACCAGAAGATGGATGAGGTTTTTCACCGGCGTTGTCATTCTGAATCGAGTCTACCATCACTCCGTCATCAGCCAATCCGGATTGATCGTGTGTAGGCATCGCGGGCGGACGGGCGCCGGCAGAGCCACAGCCACGTGCGGATCGTCCATTCAGACAGCGAATCGGGCGTTTCGTTTCCGTCTTGCTTGTCTTGCAGGGAGAAGCCGCATAAACGCGCAGTATGCAAGCTGCAAAAAAGGTTCGCTCTCGACGCCCGGCCAACCCCCGCCCAAAACATCAGACTTCCGCGCGCAAACATCTCGATCTGCCGCGGCCGGAGATCATCGTTCGGCGCCCGAAGTTGCGACTCGATGCGAAGCATTCCCGGCGCTGGCTCGACGGACGTGCCCGAACGCTGCTGCTGCACGCACTCTCACCGGTGTTTCCTGCGGGTGAACGGTTTTTCATCAAAACGGTGATGGCGTTCAAGGAACAGATCAAAGATCCGCAACTGCGTGAGGAAATGCGCCGATTCGCTGCCCAGGAAGCCGTGCATACGAAGGAGCATATCGGTTACGACGATGTGGTTCAGAAGCACTACGATCTCAAGCGGATCGAGGAACTGGCGGAACGCGATCTCTCTGCCGCTTACAAGTGGCTGAGCAACCAGAAGAGTGCCTGGTTCAATGGGCCGCGTGTGGCCCTGGCTGTTACCGTGGCCCTGGAGCATGTCACGGCAACGCTAGGCCGGCAAATCCTCCGCGACCCCGACATTCTCCATGGTGCCGATCCGGAATTCGCACGGCTCTGGCGCTGGCATGCGGCAGAGGAGATCGAACACAAGGCGGTTGCATTCGATGTTTTCGAGGCCGTGGGCGGCACCTACCTCGAACGCTGCCTGGCGTACTTTTTCATTGCGAATCTCTTCGGGTTCGAAACCTGGCGGATCGTCCGGGGCTTTCTGCAACGTGATGGCGAAGCGCTCCGTCTCGATGCCTGGCTCGACATGCTCGGTTTCCTGTTCGTTTCCCCGGGTGGCCTGCGGCATGCGGTTCCTGATTTCCTCGATTACTTTCGTCCGGGATTCCATCCGTGGGACTACGATGATCGACCGCTACTCCGGGCATGGAAGGCAAAGTCGGAAGTTGCTCCTGGCTGACGGTTACGATTCCTCCCCACATCTCTGAGGATTCTCGACACTCGACTGTCCGTGCACTCTGACATACGAGTGCGGGCCGAAAGAGAGGAGGCTTCGATGGCGCACATCGATGGCGGGCAGATTCTCGTGCGGGTGCTGGAGCAGGAAGGCATCCATGAGGTGTTCACACTGCACGGCGGGCACCTCGACGCGATTTACCAGGCGGCCCACGACCGCAAGATCCGCTGGATCGATACGCGTCACGAACAGGCGGCAGGGCACGCAGCGGATGGTTGGGCACGCACCACCGGACGCCTCGGTGCAGCCATCATTACGGCCGGACCCGGTGTGACCGATGTCGTCACGGCCGTCGCCAATGCATATCTCGACTGCATTCCCACCCTTTTCATCGGTGGTGCGGCGCCTTTGCGTGATGCCGAAACTCTTCCACTCCAGGGGGGACTCGACCAACTCGAATTGATGCGGCCGATCACCAAGTGGGCGCATCGTGTAACGCACACACACCGGATTGCCGAACTTCTGGCGCAGGCCATTCGCACCGCCACGACCGGCAGGCCAGGACCGGTGTATCTCGAAATTCCGATCGATGTGTTGTTCGGCCGCGTCGACGAGGGAAAGGTGATTTTTCCCCATCGGATCCGGCCCGAGGCATCGCCTGCACCCTCGCTGCAAGCCGTCGAGCAAGCAATTGACATGCTGCAGGAAGCCGAACGGCCTGCCATCATTGCAGGGGGTGGCGCATGGTTTTCCCAGGCCGGCGCGGAACTCCTCGCATTTGCCGAGACGACCGGGATTCCGGTGTTTTCGAACGGTAAGGCACACGGCCTCGTGCCGGGCGACCATCCATTGGCGGGGCGGAGTCTGGCCAATATCGTGACCCTTGTGCGGACCGGTTCGGGGCCTGACGTGACGCTGCTGCTGGGAACACGGCTCGGACTTTTCACCGGTGGCCGGGGAGGTGGTTATCTCGCTGCGAGCCGGCTCATCCAGGTAGATGTGGTGGGCGAGGAGATCGGCCGCAACCGTGACATCGATCTGGCCATCGTGGCCGACTGTCGCGAGACACTACGTGCCCTGCGAGGCGCTTCAACATCGAAATCCTGGCCAGACCGTACGGCATGGCAGCAGATCGTCCGGCAGGCAGCGGATTTCCCGGATCTCATGTTTGCCGATGCCTTACAGAAGGAGACGGGACCCATCCATCCGTACCGGCTGGCACACGAGGTTGTAACGGCGGCAGGCCCCGAGGCAGTGATTGCCGCTGATGGCGGAGAGACGGCGAGTTGGGTGGAAATGGCTGCCCGGGTCGGGGCAGGTGGGCGGTGGATGTCGCACGGCTATCTCGGTTGTCTGGGGACAGGGATGCCCTTTGCGATTGCTGCGAGTATCGCTCATCCGGGGCGGCGTATCGTGTGTATCGTGGGCGATGGATCGGTCGGACTCAATTTTTCGGAGTTCGACACCATGGCGCGCCACGGGCTGCCGGTCGTCACCGTGATCAACAATGATGCGCAGTGGGGAATGTCTGCACATGGCCAGGATCTGATCTTCGGTAGTGGCCGTCGTGTGGCGACGAACCTTGCGCCGACGCGCTATGACCTTGCGGCGGCGGGGTTTGGCTGCCACGCGGAATGGGTCGTGGAACCGGGAGAATTGCGGCCCGCCCTGGAGCGCGCGTTCGCCTCCGGGAAACCGGCTTGTGTGAATGTCATGACCGACCCGTCGGTCATTTCACCGATCACTCTGGCCATGGTGGGTGGAATGAACATTTCACCTTCGGGCGGGTCGGCAAAAGTGGATCAGGTGAAACTACCCTACTACGACGACCTTTGACATTTCTGGCGTGGCCAAAGGCGTTCTCCACGAATCGGGCTACGCTTTCTTGTTCTTGCGGCGGGGTACTTTCTACTGGTTGCGTGGCGGCTCTACATGATGGATAAAAGGTCCGGCACGTCCGGCGTTTTTCGATCCTCTCGTCTTCGTCGTAGTCAGGTTCGTTGGGCCGTCGGGCCAACGTAGGGTCCAAAAGGAGGAATCCATGCTTTCGTATGCGAAGACGGCGGGTGTCATTGTTGCCCTGTTCGGGTTGTTCGGCTTCGGTATGCCGCGTCCGGTCGTGGCCGGCGAGTGTGAGGTGGCGTGCGGCGGCATCCGGCACGCCGCGGTACAGGAGGGTCGTGCTGCGCTGGCGAGTTGCAGGCTGGCCTGTACGGGCGAGACCAGTGTGCGCCAGTGCCTCGGCGGCTGCCGGGACGCGTTCCGTCAGGCCCGAAAGCAGATCCGTTCCGGGCTGAAAGAATGTCGGGTCAGTTGCAAGCCGGCTGATTCGTGCGAAGCGAGCTGTCTGGCGAACGCACGTACGTGTTTTGCTCCTGTGGGTGGTTCTGCCCGGAACTGTGCCAGCAGTTGCCTGGCATCACGGCGCGCCGCCGCTGCGGATTGTCTTAAACAGCCCAATCGGGCCGCTTGTCTCCTGGAAGTCGTGGGACAACTTCGCCAGTGCACGTCCGCTTGTCTGGAGGATTCCCGAGAAGGTGTGGGGCTTTGTCGGGATGATACGGAGAGCTGCGTCGCTGCCTGTCGTCCGGCGCCATCCTGCCTCGATGATTGTGTGGATTCGGGTGCGGAGTGTCTGACTCCACTGGCTGAGGCAGGTGTATCCTGTGCGGAAGGATGCGCCGCGGACCTGACGCAAGCGGCAGCTCCTTGTCTGTCACTCGCCAATCCGGTCTCGTGTCTGATGGGAATCGCTCCCGTGGCGCTGCAATGCGCCAATACGTGCAAGGATGGCGTCTTGCCGGGTGCACAGGCATGTCTCGGAGCGTTCGGAAGCTGTAGTTCATCGTGTCCGGCTGATCCGTGCCAGACGGCATGTGTCGACGGCCTGCGGCATTGTGCGCTCGACATCGGCCAGCAGGTCGAGGCTTGCGGCAAGGGCTGTGCGAACCGTGCCTATGCGGCGGGAAGCATGTGTCTGCTGAGAGGCGATCGATCCGCCTGCCTGCAGTCGGTGGCGCGACAGTTTCTTGCTTGCGGCCAGACGTGTTTGACGGGGGCTCGTGGCGGTGCCGAGAACTGCCGATCAGGATACAAGGCCTGCGGGCAATCTTGCGGGTGAGC